>Ga0137379_10001889_pt1 | contig 19276 bp, 16 predicted proteins | sample SagtaG_18_FD_104812 | JGI IMG/M metagenome (GOLD analysis project Ga0137379, IMG submission 104812) | Vadose zone soil microbial communities from Sagehorn Ranch, Mendocino, California, USA - Sage2_L_80_16 metaG | ecosystem: Environmental > Terrestrial > Soil > Vadose zone | place: USA...
CGTGAAGCGGCCCAAAGGGCCAAAGAGATCCTCGATGCCGCCGGCGTTCGGGTTTTGGGAGCGGTGCTGAATAAGCGGACCTTTCCCATACCGGAGTTTCTGTATCGCCGGTTGTAGCGCGGTGACATGAAATGCAAGAAGCATTGAACTCTAAGAAAGGGAATGAAGCCTGATGATAACAAAGCAAGTTCAAGAAAGACGTTACAGACAGACACGCATCAATGTGCCATTCATGGAATTGAAGCGTGAACATGAGATTCTTCGCAAAGACCTTCAGAAGGTTTGGGATGACGTTTTAGATAGCACTGGTTTTATTGGGGGAGCGGCAGTTGAAGGATTTGAGACAGCGTTTGCAGCCTTCTGCGAGGTAAAACACGCAGTCGGTGTCGGTAATGGTACCGACGCGCTGTTGCTTGCTCTGAAAGCTTTAGGTATTGGTCCGGGCGACGAGGTCATTACCGCAGCGAACAGTTTTGTCGCTACGGCCGAAGCCATTGTGCATTGTGGCGCGACTCCGGTATTTGTGGATATCGATCACAAGACCTACAACATTGATGTCAATCAAATCGAAGATCATATTACGACGCGAACCAAGGCGATTATACCTGTCCACCTGTACGGCCAGCCTGCGGATATGGACGCGGTTTTGAGTGTTGCCAAGCTATATGGCCTCAGAGTCATCGAAGACGCCGCCCAAGCCCACGGCGCGCGATACCACGGCCGGCGAGCAGGGTCCATGGGTGATGCTGCGTGCTTTAGTTTCTATCCCGCCAAGAACCTCGGAGCTTGCGGCGACGGAGGCGCGGTCGTTTGCAACGATCCCAGTATCGCCGAGGCCGTAAGGAGACTACGGGACCACGGTGGACTCAAGAAATACGAGCATGATGTTGTGGGCCACAATAGCCGGCTCGACAGCTTGCAAGCGGCAGTGCTCCAACTCAAGCTCCAGCATTTGGAAGGACGCAACGAGATGCGGCGCCAGCACGCACGTGCGTACGGTGAACTTCTCTCGCAGACCGATGGAGTTGTAACTCCATTTGAGCCAACTGGAGTCGCTGGGGTCTATCACCTTTATGTGATTCGGACTGAGCGAGGAAGCCGAGATCGGCTGCAGGAATTCTTAAAAAACAACGGCGTTCAAACCGGCATTCACTATCCGGCGCCCATTCATCGCACTCCTGCTTTTGCCAGCTTTTGTGAGTACGCATGTCCAGTAGCTGAAGGGTATGCAAAACGGATTTTGTCTCTACCCATGTTTCCGGAAATCGAAAGAAAACAATTGGAATATGTCGCAGATTTAGTGTCCATGCGGACATTTGAAGGGAGTCAATAAACGTATGGTAAAGGTGGGTGTAATCGGCTGTGGATATTGGGGTCCCAATTTGATTCGGAATTTTTCGAAAGTCCCAGACTGCCGTCTGGAGGTGGTCGCTGACCAGAAGCCGGAAAGGCTTGCGAGCGTCAGGCACCTTAATTCCGAAATGAGAACGACGACGGAAGCTAACGAGTTAGTGGAATCCGACTCGATTGATGCCGTTGTGATTGCGACACCCATTTCGACTCATTTTGATTTGGCGAAGGCGTGCTTGAATAACGGTAAACACGTCTTTATCGAAAAGCCAATCACAACAACTTCAGCACAAGCCCGGGAACTGATTCATCTAGCACAGCAACAGCATAAAGTGCTGATGGTCGACCACACGTTCATATACTCGGGCGCTGTACGGAAACTTCGCCAGATCATCGATTCCGGAGAGCTGGGCGAGATCTACTACTACGACTCCGTTCGGCTCAACCTGGGTTTGTTTCAGCATGACGTCAATGTGCTTTGGGATCTCGCTCCTCACGATTTTTCGCTGTTGACGTACCTGCTCGACAAGAAAGCGATTCGGGTTACAGCTTCGGGCAGTTCTCCAGTCCGCTGGAATGGATGGAAACAGGAGAGCATTGCGTATGTCAACGTGGAGCTGGAAGGGAGGGCAAACGCGCACTTTCATTTGAACTGGCTGTCACCGGTGAAACTGCGCCGGACGCTGATTGGGGGAAGCCGCAAAATGGTGATCTACGATCACCTGGACACAGAGAATCAGATAAAGATTTTCGATAAAGGCATCGAGGTGCGGGAGGACCTGGATCGCTACAAGGTACTCGTGCAATATCGGATGGGGGATTTGCTGGTTCCGAAAGTGGACCAGACCGAGGCTTTGGAAGTCGCCTGCAAGCATTTCGTCCACTGTATTCAAACAGGTGAACAACCTATCACGGATGGGCACGCGGGCCTCCGCGTTGTCCAACTGCTGGAAGCAGCGGAACGATCCATGAGAAAAGAAGGAAGGAGCCCAGACATATGGATACCAGACAACAAAGGGGTCTCTGCCAGAGTATAGCCGGCGATGTGAAGCTGGGCGAAGATGTAAAGATTTACAACTTCGTCAACCTGTACGGCTGCGAGATTGGAAGCCGTACAAAGATTGGAGCGTTCGTCGAAATCCAAAAGGGAGCAAAGATCGGAACGGACTGCAAAATCTCGAGCCATACATTCATCTGTGAAGGCGTGATTGTAGAAGACCAGGTGTTTATTGGACATCAGGTGGTTTTTATCAACGATCGTTATCCGAGGGCGGCCAATGGGGCAGGTCAACTTCAGACAGAGGCCGACTGGACTGTTGAATCGACCCTGGTCAAGCGTGGAGCCTCAATCGGCAGCGGCAGCGTCATTTTGTGCAGTGTGACCATAGGCGAGAACGCCATCGTGGGGGCAGGTAGCGTCGTGACAAAAAACGTTCCGGCTAACGCGATCGTCGCCGGAAACCCGGCCCGCATCATGCGGTATTGCGAAGCGAGTCCAGTCCATGAACAGACGGCACAGGAAGTCCCAGAGCCGATGGTCAAATTGAGTTGAAACCAGGAAGGTGAAACTTGTCTGTAGAGCCAATTTTTAGTGATCTTAGCTGGATAGCCGGCCCCCGAGCAACCGTTGGGAATGGTGTTCGATCCCGTGAAGAATTTCACGCTCGGCTTGCACGCGAGCGGTCCTGCTCCGATAGAAACGAGCACGAGTTTTCGCTCCTGGCTTTTCACGAAAAAACCGGTGCAGCGGAGGCTGAACACTTGCTGCATGTGTTGACTCGGAGGGTCCGTCAGATCGATGAAATCGGATGGCTGGATCCGCAGCGCATCGGTGTTCTGTTGCCCTATACCTCGTCGAGTGGCGCGAAGACACTCGCCGAAGATATCTGCCGCATGATGGCCGGGTCGCCACCGAAGTATACGATCTACACATATCCCGGTCCGGGGTTTCCAGCGGAGGGGGGCAAGCCGCCGGGGGTCTCCAATGCAATGCGAAGTTCTGCTTCTCCGGCCGAAGGATCTTCTGCCGCGCAAGCGAGTCCAAAGGAAACGTCAGTCCGATGTAGCGACTGGTCCGATGGTTTGTTTGCCGATCGGATTCCAGTCTGGAAGCGAGCGATTGACATCGTTGGCGCTGTGGTAGGACTGGTATGTCTTTCCCCGCTGTTATTGCTTACAGCCATTGTGATCAAAACGGTGTCGCCTGGTCCGGCGTTTCTAAGGCAGAAGAGACCTGGACGTCACGGAAAAATGTTCACGATTTGGAAATTCCGGACGATGCGGGTCGATGCGGACGTCACGGCGCATGAAAATCACCTCAATAATCTGATCACAGGGGACAGTCCGCTGACGAAGCTGGATGCAAAACGTGATCCTCGGATTTTTCCCTTCGGCCGCATTATTCGCCGATGCTACATCGACGAACTGCCGCAACTGATAAATGTGCTTTGCGGTGAGATGAGTTTAGTCGGACCTCGACCATGTATGCCGTACGAAGTGCAGGAATACAAATTGTGGCAAACGCGGCGGTTCGATGCGGTTCCAGGTATGACAGGACTATGGCAGGTCAGCGGAAAGAACAAGACAACATACAAGGAAATGATACGCCTTGACATTACCTATGCGAGGCGCAGCTCTTTTTTGCTGGATGTGAGGATACTTCTCAAGACAGTCCCCTCGATAGTTGGAGAAATCATTGATGCTTTGCCTCGTCGACAGGTCAGCGGCACTTTGCCGGAGAGGCACTGACGACGGATTGCCGGCAGCAGTCCGGACGAAGAGAATCTTGGTGGCGTGAAATGAAAAATGTTGAGAGAGGAGGTGTGCGTCCATGAGGATGTCATCGTGCCAGGTAGCAGTCATTGGTGCCGGCCCCTATGGATTGGCGGCGGCGGCTCACTTAAGGTCGGCCAGGGTGGAAACATGGGTTTTCGGAGATTCGATGGAGTTCTGGCGCAAGCGGATGCCAGCCGGCATGTTTCTACGCTCAGGGTGGCAGGCATCCTATATTTCGGCTCCCGACAACGCTTTCACACTGGATGAATACCAGGCGGCACAGTCTGTTCGATTGTCGGTGCCTGTCCCGCTCGAAGATTTTGTGAGGTACGGCCAATGGTTCCAGCAAAGGGTAGTGCCCGATCTGGACACGCGCCGGGTCTTGCGAATCGAGCGTGCATCCAGGGGGTTCAGACTGCACTTGCAGGATGGCGATGCGGTTGAGACCGAGCGCGTGGTTATTGCAGCGGGCATTGGATCATTCGCTTACGTTCCCCGGGCCTTCGAGGAACTGCCACAGTCGTTAGCTTCGCACTCCTCGGATCACACCAACTTGAAGTGCTTTACGGGGCGCCGGGTGCTGGTCGTTGGTGGGGGGCAGAGCGCCATCGAATCCGCAGCGCTGATGCACGAAGCCGGAGCAGATGTTGAAATCGTGGTGCGAGCGGAGCATGTTCAGTGGCTTCGAGGCCATACCTGGTGGAAGAACAAGCACAACCCTTTAAAAAGGTTGATGTATGTGACTCCGCCGACGGATGTGGGACCACCCGTACTGAACCACATCGTGTCAAGGCCAGACCTATTTAGACTATTGCCGCCCAAGTTGCAAGAAAGGGTGGCCGCTCGTTCGATCCGGCCGGCGGGTGCTCGGTGGTTAGTGCAACGAGTGGGAGGGATGCGGATAACAACGGGGCGTACCGTGGTTTCTGCAAAAGCGAAAGGGAACGGGCTCAGCATCACGCTGGACGACTCGAGCACGCGGTCGGTGGACCACATCTTGATGGGGACGGGCTATCGTGTAGACATTGCCCGCTACGGTTTCCTTCATTCGGACATTGCCGCATCGCTGCACTGCTTCGACGGATACCCTCGACTTGTTGCCGGATTTGAATCGTCAGTTCCTGGATTGCACTTCATGGGCGCGCCCGCCGCCTGGAGTTTTGGCCCCCTAATGCGCTTCGTGTCAGGTACTTCGTATTCAGCGCGTGCGCTCGCTCGCGCTGTACTTGTAGCTAACTCGGGGCATCGGTACAAGGAGAAACGTGCATGGATCACAATGGCCAGCCCGTCCCAGAATGGTTAACCGGATGTGCTGAGTGGCGGGGGCAGGGTTCGGGTGCGATCGTCATTGGCGGCAGTTACGCAGCGCTAGGTGCTGTTCGAAGCCTCGGCAGACACAAAATACCCGTCTGCGTTTTGACCGATGAGCGCCTCATTGCCAGGCTCTCGCGGTACGCCTGGCGAAGCTTTCGATGGCCGGAAGCCGGTGACGCTGGTCAAGTCGAGTACCTCTTCAACCTTGCCAAGCAATACGGGCTCCTCGGGTGGGCCATTTTTCCTATCGACGACGAGTCCGCGGCCATGGTGGCACGCCAGCACGCACTATTGAGTCAACGGTTTCGCCTGACCATACCGCCCTGGGACACTCTATGCTGGGCATACGATAAACGGCTCACCTACAACCTTGCTTCGGAGCTTGGCGTGGATTCCCCTTGGACGGTCGTCCCGGGGAGCCGCGAGGCCGTTGCCGGGCTGGACTGCGCATTTCCGGCCATCTTGAAACCAGCCGTCAAGCAAAGCTTGAACGAGTTCACGCAAGCGAAGGCCTGGCGGGTCACGGACCGCAGTTCGCTTCTGGCCCGCTATGACGAAGCGAGTGCATTGGTGGACCCGAGCGTGATCATGATCCAGGAGATGATACCTGGGGGTGGCGAGGAGCAGTACTCCTACGCCGGCGTATGTGTGGATGGCCGGCCGGTGGCCTGGCTTTCCGCCCGGCGTACTCGTCAATATCCGTTGGATTTCGGACGATCTAGTTCTTATGTGGAGACCGTTGAATGCCCTGAAATCGAGGAGCCTACTCGGCAACTGCTGGCGGCGATGCACTTCACCGGCCTTGTCGAAGTGGAATTCAAGCGCGATCGGCGCAACGGTCTCTACAAGCTTCTCGACATCAACCCAAGGGTGTGGGGTTGGCACACCGTCGGTCGGGCTGCAGGTGTAGATTTCCCGTACCTGTTGTGGCGAATAATGCAAGGCGAAGAGGTGCCCGAAGTGTGTGGGCGCGCGGGTATTCGATGGATTCGGATGGCGACAGATCTTCTTGCGGCATCGGCTGGAATCCGATCTGGCCATCTCTCCCCGCTTGCCTATCTCCAGTCGCTACGAGGTCCGATCGAATCCGCGGTCTTCGCCGTTGATGATCCCTTACCAGGCCTGCTCGAGCTGCCGCTACTCGTCTATCAAGAGTGGAAGCAGCGTCGACGCTACGGGCGTGTTCAGTCCAGTTCACATTCCCTCGAGAGCCGCAGTGGCAGTGAGTTAGAACGAATTAGCAGAGGAGTCCCTATCCCTTCGAGAGACGGTGTTCCGAAGGGAGAGGCGAAGGCTTAGAAATTTGGCCCGACCCGAACGGAGGTGAATTGCCTTATGCGAACAGATGCTGTTGTCAAACAAACCGCGATGGATAGCAAAAAGGAGTTGCCGGTGAAGATCTTCTCCACGGCTCCGCAATCCGTAGACGGTCCCCAAGACACGTATCTCGAAAGAGTCGTCGAAGCGGCCAAGTGGAGCGAGGCGGCGGGATGTACAGGAATGTTGGTATACACCGACAACGGTATCGTGGACGCCTGGCTTGTCGCTCAGATCGTCCTCGAAAATACACAAACGTTATGTCCTCTAGTGGCGACGCAGCCGGTGTATATGCATCCGTATTCGGTAGCGAAGATGGTGACCTCTTTCGCCTATCTCTACAAGAGGAAGATCTACCTCAACATGGTTGCAGGCGGATTTAAGACAGACCTGCTTGCGTTGTGCGACGAGACTCCGCATGACAAGCGGTATGACCGCATCCTGGAATACACGACCATCATAAAGGAGTTGTTGGTTGGGAGCTCTCCGGTGACATTGTCAGGTGGCTTCTATCGCGTAGAAAACCTGCGTCTCAAGCCCGCACTGCCGTCCCATTTGCTTCCAGGAATCTTCCTTTCGGGCTCCTCCGAGGCTGGAATGAAGACGGCAAGAGCGCTGGGAGCCACTGCCGTTGAGTATCCGAATCCGGCTGAAGAGTACGGGGCGAATTCCAGGGTGGACAACGATGCCGGAATCCGGATTGGCATTATCGCGGATGAGACTGAGCAAGGGGCTTGGCAGATTGCTCACGAACGCTTTCCGCCCGATCCAAAGGGACAAATCGCCCATAAGCTGGCGATGAAAGTGTCAGATTCAGTTTGGCACAAGCAGTTGTCGAGTCTGGATCAAGAAATTGGCGGCGCTCCCAGTCCTTATTGGCTCTGGCCGTTCAAGAATTACAAAACGTTCTGCCCGTATCTGGTCGGAAGTTACGAGCGGGTTTCAGCCGAGCTAGCGAAATATGTTAAGGCCGGCTTCGTGAACTTTATCTTGGACATTCCCGCCGAGAAACGTGACCTGAAAGCCGCTGGAATAGTTTTCGAACAGGCAGTGAAAAGAGCATGAAGGGGGTGCGCGATTCGAATCGAACGCTGCGGTCCGGCTTCCTTCGGTCCAGTGAGGCTTTCCCGAACCGTCCAGCCCTGGAAGTAGGAGGAGAAGTTTGGTCTTATCGGCGATTGCACGATAGGGCCGCCTCTATTGCGGCAACCCTGATGCGAAGAGCCGCTGCTGATGGCCCGCCATTGACGGCCGTCTTTGCGTATCGGTCACCTACGGCGTTTGCCGGAATCCTGGGGACGCTATTCCTTGGCCACGGATATGTTCCTCTAAACCGGAACTTTCCGGCCTCTCGAACGCGGACCATGCTGGAGCGTGCGGGATGCCGGGCGTTGATTGTGGATTCGGAATCGGCGCAGCAACTGGATCACGTACTCGATGGGATCGAGCGGCCCTTGCTCCTCCTCTTGCCCGAGGTGATCGATGTGCGCGCGATCGCAGAACGATGGCCGCAGCATACTGTACTCGGGTCTGGCGACCTCGAACCGCCGGAGGTCTGGGAGCCGAGCGGCGTTTCTCCAGACGCCATTGCATACCTGCTTTTCACCTCCGGTAGCACGGGGGTTCCCAAAGGCGTGATGGTCGCGCATCGAAACGTGGTTGCTTTTATCGATGTGGTGGTGGATCGCTACGGGATTGCGGAGGAAGATCGATTTTCCCAGATGTTTGAAATGACCTTTGACCTTTCAGTCTTCGACATGTTTGTCGCCTGGGAACGCGGCGCCTGCGTCTGCTGTCCTTCTCAGAAGACGCTCATCAATCCGGGAAAATTCATTCAGGAAGCTCGGCTCACGGTCTGGTTTTCGGTGCCATCCGTAGGCGTGCTCATGAAACGCTTGGGACTGCTGAGGCCGAACCGGTATCCCCAGCTCAAGTGGAGTCTGTTTTGTGGTGAGCCCCTCCCTCTAGAGATTGCACAGGCATGGAGCGACGCGGCTTCGCAATCCGTCTTGGAGAATCTCTACGGACCTACCGAGCTGACTGTTGCATGTGCGGTCTATCGCTGGGACCGGGAGACCTCCGCCTCACAATGCGAATTCGGCGTCGTACCCATTGGTCAACCTCTTTCGGAAATGAGCACGCTGGTAGTTGATGATGCACTCATGGAAGTTGCGGAAGGAGGAGTGGGTGAACTGCTCATGGCTGGACCGCAACTTACTCTGGGCTACTGGCAGGACCCCAACAAGACGGCAGCGGCTTTCGTCGTCCCAATGGGACTGAATAAGGTCTATTACCGAACTGGAGATCGGGTCCGCCGGCCGGTCGGGGATCAGCCCCTGATCTACCTAGGACGGCTCGATCACCAGATCAAGATACACGGCCATCGGGTGGAGTTGGGAGAAGTCGAGGCGGCTCTGCGCGAGGCGGGAATCGATGCTGCCGTTGCTTTGGCTTGGCCGATGACATCCAGTGGCGCGGAGGGCATTGTGGCTTTTCTTGGCGACAGGAGTGCGGATGTAGAGGCCATCCGGGAAAGGCTCAAGAGGAGGCTTCCCGGCTACATGGTCCCTAGCGAGTTTCACGTGTTGAACGCACTTCCGCTGAACTCCAACGGTAAGGTGGATCGTAAGAGTCTTCTCAAAATGCTGGAGGTATCCGTATGAGCAGAGTCATGGCTGAAGACGTGAGGTCTTTTGTGCTCACGCGCCTGGCGGGCCCACTAAGGGCCAAGGGATTGATGGTGCAGGATGTGCCCGATGACTTCGACTTACTCACCGAGGGTGTTATCGATTCCTTTGGGATCGTTGAGTTGATTTCATCGGTATTAGAGGCGTTTGGGAGTGACGTGGATTTCGAGGATCTGAACGCGGAGGATTTGACGATCATCGGCTCTTTCTGCCGTTACGTTGCGGAAAAAAGCGTACCCGTCAATAGACAATGATAAACCAGTTGCCGGAAGAATCTGTGCTTGGGGGGATGATCAACCGGATCCTTGCCGTAGTCGCACGCTTTGCGCCAGGAATTACGACCTGGCGGGTGCGTCTTCACCGATGGCGCGGCGTACGAATCGGAAAGGATGTGCACATTGGCGCCGATGTCCTGATCGAGACCGGATTCCCCAGTTGGATTTCTATTGGAAACAATGTGCAAATTGGCATGCGGTCCACCATCATTGCTCACTATCACGGGCTGCTTCCGAAGCAGGAAGACCTTCGGGACTACGTATCGGTTCGGATTGAGGACGATGTGAGCATAGGCGCAGGCGTGATTATCCTGCCGAACGTGACCATCGGCTACGGTTCGGTGGTGACGGCTGGAAGCGTTGTTAGCTCGTCGGTACCGCCGCTGACACTCGTACAAGGCAACCCTGCCCGGCCCATCGCGCGCTGCGGTATCCCCCTCAGCTTTACGACTCCTCTGAAGGAGTTCTATCGAAAGCTGAAACCCTTACCCGCAGGGGACTCGACTTTTGTATCAAGGAGTGGAGATGGCTAGGATTGGTATGATTGTCTTTGGTAACTACTCTTCGGACCAGCGCGTCCGGCGTGAGGCCGAGGCGCTCGTGAGCCGAGGAGATGAAGTCGACTGCATTTGCCTCTATCAGCATCCTGACAAGAAACGGATTGTCAAGGGAGTGCGACTGTTTTATCCGCCGGCCCGGAAGTATAGAGGGGAGCGTGTTGTCTCATATTTGATCGAGTATTTTGCGTTTTTCTTATATGCCTTTGTCAGGTTGTCTACGCTGCACTTCAAAAGGCGCTACGATATCGTGCAAGTTCACACGATGCCCGACTTTCTGGTGTTTGCGGCGCTCATTCCCAAACTTCTCGGGGCAAAAATCATTCTCGATGTGCATGACCTCATGCCCGAACTGTATGCCGCGAAATTTGGTGTGCCCCAGGAAAACTGGCTGATTCGTCTTATTACGTGGGTGGAGCGGCGGAGTGTCGCTTTCGCCGATAGAACTATGGCCGTCCATGAACCCCACCTGGCGATTCTGGCCGGACACGGAAATCCGAAGGAGAAATTTCTCGTTCTGTTAAATCTGCCGGATTCCGCTGTCTTCACGCGGGCCGATAGAATCCCCAAGAAATCGAATGACAACAGCTTCATCGTGGTCTACCACGGCGTGATTGTGGAAAGGAGCGGCATCGACGTTGCGCTGCGTGCCGTCGCGCTCGCCCGCAAGGAGGTCCCGGGGTTGAAATTTCGAATTATCGGTGCGGATGAGAGTTTGCCGTGTACGGAACTGGTGGATCAACTGCGTCGAGATGGGTCCTTGGAGACATTCAGAACCGTTCCGACAGAAGGTCTGCCGGCCCTTTTAGCGGATGCAGATGCAGGTATTGTCCCTTATGTGAAGAATGAGTTCACGCGCTGTGTATTACCCGTGAGGTTGATGGAGTACGTGGCACTGGGAATCCCGGTCATCACGTCCCGGCTCGAAACCATTGAAGCGCATTTCGACGACGACATGGTGCGGTATTTCACGCCTGGCAACGAAGTGGAACTCGCTCAGCAAATCATAGCGCTCTATCGTAATCCACAGGAGCGGGAACGTCTCGTCAAGAGCGCCGACAGGTTTCTTCGCGAACACAACTGGGAAACGGCAAAAAAGTCTTATTTTGACCTCGTCGATTCGCTTTTAGAGGCTAAAGGTCTGGGCCGGTTGCATCGAGAACCAGGAGAACGAATTACATGAACCTTTCGACTGTGTGGGTAGGATGAGCCAGGTCTCGGATGCATTTACTGATCATTATCGGTTTGCCGAGGACTACTCCGGAATAGATCTGTCTTCCGTACTCCTGGAGCCGGCAGAGTCTGTGGACAATCTCCGGTATGAGCGCTACACGACCGATTCGCCTGCTAACCGAAACGGATCGCACGCGAAGAGATTGTTACGCAGTGCATACTATCTGATACGTCCAGCGTTGCCCGTATCCGTACGTAAACACCTCCAAAGGACCGCGCTAAGAGGCTGGGAGAAGTTGCCCTTCCCCCGATGGCCGGTCGATTGCAGTGTGGAAGAAATTTTTGAGCGTCTCCTGAAGGTCTGTCTCGAATCGCACGACGGAGCAAGGATGCCATTCATATGGTTCTGGCCGGACGGATATCAGGCGTGTACCATTATGACCCATGATGTCGAAACGGCAGCCGGTCGTGATTTTGTACCGCGGCTGATGGATATTGAGGAATCCTTTGGAATTCGATCGTCTTTCCAACTGGTACCGGAGCAGCGATATGAGGTGCCGCAAGCGTATCGAGACGATATCTCAGCCAGAGGCTTCGAAGTGAACATCCACGGCCTTAACCATGATGGCCACCTTTTTGACGAGCGGCTCGAATTTGAACGGCGAGCTCGCCGTATCAACGAATATGCAAGGGAGTGGGCTGCTCTTGGTTTTCGATCTCCGGTGCTCTACCGGAAGCAGGAATGGTTTAGCGCCTTAGAGTTTTCCTACGACATGTCCGTTCCGAATGTAGCGCACTTGGACCCACAGCGCGGCGGATGTTGTACAGTGTTTCCGTATTTCATCCGAGACATACTGGAACTGCCGCTGACTACGACGCAGGATTACTCACTGTTCAACATCATAGGCGACTTCTCGATTGAATTGTGGAAGCGGCAGATGGATTTGATACTACAGAAACGCGGGCTGGCTACCTTCCTGCTTCATCCGGATTACATTCGCGGAGCAGACACTTCCAGCGTGTTTCAGTCACTGCTGGAATACCTCACCCGCATTTGCGCCGATCGGCACGTATGGTGGCCGCTCCCGAAGCAAGTTGATGCATGGTGGACACAGAGAAATAAGATGAAACTGGAATGCCGAGACGGGAAATGGCACGTTGTCGGTCCTGGAAGCGAACGGGCGAGAGTCGCATATGCGTCTTTAAGTGGGACGGATGTCGTCTATCAACTCGAGGAAAGTTAAAGATCCAGTGCCACGAATGGTTGATGCCTGTCTGCTGATAGAGATGAAGCACGGGGAATGAAAGTTATGGATGCTTTTTTCAAAGGGCCTGTGACTCGCACGTCGAAGATAGGAGTCATTTGCAAAGAGCAAGAGACGGCTATTGTCGAAGAGTTCTTTGAGTTTTTTAAGACGCCGTGGGAATTCTACGTTCCCGGTCGTTCTTACGACGTCGTCATGTGCACGCGGCCTGAGATCACGAATGTGGCCGCCAGGCTTCTCGTGGTCTATGGTTCTCAAAACACGGTCATCGAGAAGAAAACTGGCGCCGGCCTTGACTCGCAGCCACACGGAAGGCTCCTGGAGCAGAACGGCGTTAGGGTACCGATTTACGGCAGCATTCTAACGTTTGACGAGATCGCCGAACCGCTACTGTGTTTGGAACAGAGCAACAGGGCTGTAGCATTTGAAACGGCCGCGCAAGATCTGAGTATTGTGCGGGTGGGTTACGACCTTTTTCACGAAGTGGAATTCCTCCTGTGCAAGGGACAACCACCTGTAAATGCCGGGATCCCGACATTGGAGATCCACATATCGATGCTTCGAGATTGGATTCTGGCTGCGGGTATCCCCGTGGTGGAGGTTCCGGCCGTGCCGCAGGGACATGAGTTTATCGTGTGTCTTACTCACGATGTGGATTTCATGAGGATACGCGATCACAAATTCGACCACACCATGTGGGGTTTCCTCCGGCGGGCCTCGGTCGGTTCGTTGTTGGACTTGGTGAAACGCAAGAGATCCTGGATCGATTGCCTGAAGAACTTGAAGGCGATCTTCTTGTTGCCTGCGGTCCATATGCGCATCTGCAAAGATTTCTGGTTCGAGGATTTTGAGAGGTTTCTTCGACTGGAGCGTGATCTAAAGGCAACCTTCTTCTTCATACCGTTTAAGAATCGCCCCGGCGACAAGGTTCAACGGCGTCGTCCCGAGAGGCGGGCGGCAGCGTACGACGTGGATGAAGAGCGGGCCTTGCTGCAGAATTTGATGCATATGGGCCATGAAGTTGGGGTCCATGGAATTGACGCCTGGCACAGTGTGGAGAAGGGTCGCCAAGAACATCGCCGGCTCGTGGAAGCCACCCAAAGGGCGGACCTGGGCGTTCGGATACATTGGTTGTGTTTCGATGATTCCTCGCCGCAGATCCTCGACGAGGCAGGTTTTCAGTACGATTCGACGGTTGGTTACAACGAAACAGTAGGATATAAGGCGGGCACGATGCAGGTTTTCCGCCCAAAGGGAACCAAGAATCTTCTTGAGCTGCCGCTGCACATTCAGGATGGTGCACTCTTCTACCCGGGCCATTTGAGCCTCACAGAAAGCCAGGCCTGGAGGTTGTGCGAAGGTCTTGTGAAGAATGCTTCAACTTATGGAGGCGTCTTAACGGTTCTTTGGCACACAAGAAGCCTGGCTCCCGAGAGGCTATGGGGACATTTCTACGTCCGCCTGTTAGAAGCGCTCAAGGTGCGCCGGCCATGGTTTGGAACCGCGGGACAGGTGGTGGAGTGGTTCCGTAAGAGACGTGCCTTGTCCTTTCGAGATGCCGATGTGTCTGAGCGGCACGTGCGCGTGGTTGTGGAATACGACGGCAGTGGCGACGGAAATCCGGACCTGATGTTAAGGGTTCACGCGCCAAGGCCACATGCTGCTTCCCGCGGTGCGCGTAGTTTTGTTGATATTCCCTGGACCGGGCAGTCCGTAATAGACATCACTCTTGGAACTCCAGAGGGTGAGAGGGCGCTGGAATCCTGTCATGCAGGCAATTAGTGTGTCGGATCTTCCAGATTCGTCCTATCCAATTAGAAGAGAGAAATCACTAGCGGAAAAAGTTTCCCGAGTATCCTTTTTCCTTTATGTCATCTTCGTGCTCGTCGGAACCGCGCCGCCTTTTCAGGACAAGGTCACAAACGCTCAGGACGTCATAACCTCTAATCCAATCAATCAAGTCGTTGACACACTCATACCTTTGGTCTCGCTCCTGTGTCTCTGGCCGAGAAGAAAGAGTTTGTTTTCGCTCCTCAAGCAGGAAAAATGCCTTACTCTTTTTTTCATATGGTGTTTACTGAGCATTCTTTGGTCGGATTTCCCTTTTAACTCCTTCAAGTTATGGGCCCGATTGTTTGGATCAACAACAGTCGTTTTAGCCCTATTGTTGAACCTGAAATCTCCGGATGAGGCACTAAAATACTTTAAGGCTGTCTTTGCGCTTTATATACCTATTTCATTTCTCGCGATTGCAGTTGTTCCCGCCGCTACTCAATGGGAATGGCCTGCCTGGCGAGGAATAGCGGATCATAAGAACACGCTGGGTCAGATCAGTTTCATCAGCACCATCGTTTGGGCATTTGCGATTTATAAACCTTCAGGAAAGAGGAGAAAGTTTTCTTGGCTATTTTTGGCCGCTTCGGTAGTTTTGCTTGTCGGTTCAAAAAGTTCAACCGCTCTGATCGTTTTGTTTTCTCTTTTGTTGATGGGTGTATACCTCATTGTTGAAAGACGCTTGCAACGCCTTCGTGTAGGAAGGCTCGTTTCGTTAGCAATGGCTGGTTGTTTGTTGATTCTTTTCTACATCGGCAACGCTTTTGAACTAGACACCGTGACAGGGGCCGTTGGGAAAGATGCTACGTTTACCGGCAGATCCGATCTTTGGGAAGTGATTCTTGACGAGGCAAAAACTCATCCGTATGTCGGATGCGGCATTGGAGGGTTCTGGATCGTAGAAAATCCCTTGGTTCAGAGGCTCTACCAGGATGACGCGTTCCCATGGCTTCCGAACGAGGCTCATGAGGGATACCTGGATCTATTCAATGAAACCGGTATTGTAGGAATGTTTCTGCTGACATTGATGGTGATCTCTTATTTTAAAAACTTATCGAAGCTCAGAAAGCCCCACTTTTGGAAGTGGTTCTTGATTGGTGTATTACTTTTGAATTTAACCGAATCGACATTATTTAGGTCGGCCAGTTTTTCAGGATGGATTTTTGTTTTTTCCTACCTTGCGCTTCACGTGGAGCTCATGCACTCCAGAGGACTCGTTTTGGAAAGAGTCTGGGGGCGTCGGCCCGAGATGGAGGAGTGGTTGGGTACTGTTGCGGGGGCCAGGATGGCTAAAAGGAATGAAGGGAGTGCACAATGAAGACGGGGTATGTACTTGTCACACCGGCGCGAAATGAAGGCCGATACCTCACGGAGACGATTGAGTCCGTATTGGCTCAGACTGTATTGCCAAAGCGATGGGTGATCGTGAGCGATGGCTCCACAGATGATACCGAATCCATAGCCAGTAGATATAGCCTTCAACATAGCATCATCACCCTCATACGAAGGTCTGGGGATGCTACGAGGAATTACGGATCAAAGGTGAGGGCGATCTGGGCCGGAATCGAGGAGCTGTGCAACACAGAGTATGATTTTATTGGGATATTGGACGCAGATGTTTCCTTTGAGCGGAATTACTACGAGAATGTACTGAAGGAGTTTGACCGCAATCCCCGGTTGGGAATCGCGGGCGGCATTACGCGTGAAAGAGATGGACAGGGCTTTAGTTTGCAGTTCGGTACGACGGAGAGATGCGTGCCCGGACCGATCCAATTATTTCGCCGGCAATGTTACGAGGAAATTGGGGGCCTCCGCGCTCTTAGGTATGGTGGTGAAGATACGGCAGCAATTGAGATGGCTCGGATGCAGGGATGGGAAGTGCTTGCATTCCGGGACTTGGTCGTTTGGCATCACCGGCGCGTCGGAACCGAGGGCATGGGAATTCTGCCTGCGCGGTTCCGCCATGGGCTGGAGGATTACTGTGTTGGCTATCATCCTCTTTTTGAAGCTGGAAAATGCATCCGGCGGCTGGCTGAACGTCCTTACGTGTTAGGAAGCGTTTTCAGGATGAGCGGGTACCTCTGGGGAGGTATGACGAGACAGAAGCGCGAGTTGCCAACCGAGTTCGTTAAGTATCTTAGGAATCAACAGATGCGCCGACTGCTGGGCGGAGTGGAGAGTAACTCGTGACAACTGTGGAACAACGCAAAATCCTCATAACGGGTGGTGCGGGCTTTATAGGCACGCATATCGCTGAACGGCTCTGTGACAACAACACAGTGATTCTGTTTGACAACTTTCGTCGTGACTCGTTATCCCATACCAAGCTCTCATCACACCCTAATGTGCGGGTCTTACACGGAGACATACTTGATCCTGAGTCTTTGAAAGTGGCCGTCCGAGAGGCGGACGCTGTTCTGCATCTTGCGGCTGTTGCAGGCGTTTCTAGTTATTACACTGAACCTTCGAAGACGCTGCGGGTGAATATGCTCGGCACAGCCAACCTCCTCACCGCCATTGCCGCCACGGCTGTGCGTACATTAGTCTATTTTTCGACGAGTGAGGTCCTTGGCCCAAATTCGCTGTACGTGAATGAAGAGACCATGCATTGCTTGGGACCGGTATCCGAACGGCGCTGGGTCTATGCTACCAGCAAGCTTGCCGGCGAACATCTAGTGCTGCGTCATGGTGAGGAGAATGGCTTGCACTGCACCGTGCTCCGGCCATTCAATATTTATGGTCCCCGTCAGACTGGCGAGGGCGCCATAAGTAACTTCTGTTCTGCGGTCGTGCAAGGGCAGCCGCTTACCGTATACGGCGATGGTCGAGCCATTCGTGCATGGTGCTACGTCACCGACATGGTCGAAGCTGTGCTGAAAGTCTTAACTACACCGTCGAGTGCAGGGCAAGTGTTTCATATTGGCAATCCATATAATATAGAGACAACCATGGGACTTGCTCGCCGGATTGCCCAACTCGCTCCGGGGGTCGTGATTCAGCAAGGGCGTGTCGAGCATGTAGACGTGCTGGCACGGGCACCCGATATTAAGAAAGCGCAGCAAATTTTAGGCTATGAACCACAAGTAAGCTTGGATGAAGGTTTGCGATTGACTTTGGACTGGTTCCAAAAACGAGGGAAAGCATGAACGTATCTGTCATTGGCGCAGGGAAAATGGGCCTTCCGTTGGCGTGCCATCTGGCTTCTCGGGGGGCGTCCGTTATAGCTTGTGACGTCAATCGCGGTGTTGTGGAGCAGATCAACCAGGGACGGTGTCCAATTGATGAACCGGGTGTCCCCGAATTGCTGGCTGTCGTCGTTCGGGAAGGCAGGCTCCGAGCGACTGTCGATACGACCGCAGCTGTCAAACAAAGCGATGTGGTGGTGGTCATTGTGCCAGCGTTATTGACCGATGACCGCCAGGTGGATTTATCGATTTTGGAGTCGGTGACCAGGCAAATTTCCCCTGGTATCCACAAGGGACTGCTGGTTTCCTATGAAACCACTCTACCGGTTGGGACGACGCGACGTCGCCTCATGCCGCTTCTGGAAGCGAGTGGAAGCAAAGCCGGCGAAGATTTCTACCTCGCTTTTTCGCCCGAGCGAGTGAAGAGTCAAATTGCTCTCTCGCGTCTGAAGGACACGCCAAAAGTCGTGGGAGGGGTCAATGCAGAATCAGCCAAGCGAGCTGAAGCATTCTACTCGACCTATCTTGGCGCCCCGATTCTCAATGTTGGGATTCTAGAAGCTGCTGAACTGGTCAAGCTTGCAGGCATGATCTATCGTGATGTGAATATCGCGTTAGTGAATGAACTGGCCCGCTATGCGCAAGATACTGGGATCGATATGAAACAAGTGATTGAAGCTACAAATACAGACGGCGAAGCGTACCTATTACGCCCGGGTATCGGTGTCGGTGGGCATTGTACACCCATCTATCCCTACTTCATCATTCACGACGCTCACCAGCGAGGCACACCGATAACATTGGCCGAACGTGCACGCCAGATCAATGATGATCAGGTTGCTTATGCGATTAATCATCTCGAGGTATCCTGGCATCCCTTAGGTCAACGCCGCGTGCTGATCTTGGGGCTTGGGTTTCGTCCACAAGTGAAAGAGCACATCTGTTCTCCCGCTTTCTTAATCCAGAAAAAGCTATTGCAAAGCAAGGCCATCGTATCTTTGCACGATCCCCTGTACTCCGACAATGAGCTGCGAGCCCATGGATTTAGTCCTGGATCCTGGACTGAGGACCCTGTCCCGGAGGTGCTCATTGCGAACACAGCACATCACAAGTATAGAGATCTCGATTTTGCGGAGCTCGCCACTCATGGAGTGAAAGCCGTCCTGGATGGCTGCAATTGCTGGGCCCCGGACTCCGTCCGCAAACATGGGATTTTCTATATGGGGATTGGGCGTGCGTAGAATACCGAAGCTGTGAAAAAATTGACGGACCCGGCAAAAGAACCTCGGATGAGAATTGAAAATTGATTAGTGATTAATGATTAATGTCCTTGAAGAATTGTAAGTTGGCCAAGCGCATTAATCATCAATCACTAATAATCACTAATCAATTTTCAATTCTCATCCGCACTTTTTGATTTTTTTCACAGCGTCCCCTCCTTGTCCAAGGAGGGGACGCCGCGCCATCAAGTAAATGGTCCCGTTCCTTTGGAGGCGCGGCCGGGGTGGTTCGTTCAACTTCCGATAATCGGTGGCTTGAACCAAC
>Ga0137379_10001904_pt1 | contig 19207 bp, 5 predicted proteins | sample SagtaG_18_FD_104812 | JGI IMG/M metagenome (GOLD analysis project Ga0137379, IMG submission 104812) | Vadose zone soil microbial communities from Sagehorn Ranch, Mendocino, California, USA - Sage2_L_80_16 metaG | ecosystem: Environmental > Terrestrial > Soil > Vadose zone | place: USA...
AGATGCTGCGCGACGACTTCGGGCTCGCCCTGGTCAATCCCGCCGCCCCGGCCGCGCCGGGCGCGGCCGGGGCGGACCGCACGCACCTGCTGGCGCTGTGGGCCGGCCCGGCCGCGGCCCAGTGGCCGTGGGCGGTGCAGCAGCTGGTCACGCGGGTGGAGCAGCACGCGCAGCGGCGGCATGGCTGCGAGCGCCGTTCGCCGGAGTTCGCCAAGCTGCTGACCGCGAACCTCGGCCCGCTGTCCCGGCTGGCCGGGTTCGACCCGGGCTCGGCCACCGGCTCCTGGCACGCGCAGCCGACGCACACGCTGCGGTTCGCGGAAGTGCTGGCCAAGGTCTACGCCTCCCGCTTCAGCGTCGGCGAGCTGATCTTCCTGCTCACGGCGGGCCCGCACCTGGACGGCGACGACCCGTTCCCGCTGCAGGACGAGAACGAGGCGCTCGACGCCCCGCTCGGGCTTCCCGACGACGAGCCGGACCATGCCCTGTGGCGGCTGCGCCGGGAACTGCTGGCCGCGGCGGAGGAAGGCGCCGAAGGAGCCGGGGAGGAGGAGGCCGGGGAGTGGCCGTGGCGGCGGATCGAGTCCGCCCTGGAGGCGGAGTTCGGGTTCGCGGCGGCCGACATCACGGCCCTCGGCCAGCACTTCTTCCCCGGCCACCTGGCCCGGGCCGGCCAGCCCGGCGGCCCGGCGTGGTTCGTCAGCAGCCTCGCCGCGGCGAGCACGTCGGCGCCGATGTGGAACAACCCGCCGGACGGGCCGCTGCGCTACGACCTTGCCGCCGGGCAGCTGTCCGCCCGCATCCCGCTCACCGACCGGGCCGTCATCGCCAAGCTCACCGGAGTCCGCGACCTGAACGCGGCCGAGCAGCAGGCGGTGCAGGACCTGTTCTTCCAGCCCCGCGCCCTGCTGGCCCGCTTCGCGCTGCTGTTCGCCGACTTCGCCGCCGCGCAGCGCGCGCTGATCGAGGAGCCAGACGAGGCACGCCGCTTCTCGTACTTCCGCCGCCAGTTCCTGCTCTGCCGCGGGCGCAGCCACCTGATCGCGCGGCACCTGGCCCGGCACGTCGCCGGCGTGACCGGGCAGGAGATGCCCGGCGGCGATGACGAGGCGGCGGCGCTGATCTTGCGCACCATGGCCGCGGACGAGAACGCCGCCACCCAGAACGGGGCCTGCGCCAGCTGGGAGTGCGATTCCGGCCAGCCGCCCGAGCTCACCTGGACCCGGCCCGCCGGGAGCGCGCTCGCCGCGCTGCTCGGCCTGGCCGGCACGGGCCTGACCGCCGAGTACCGCCCGGCGGGCGGGGAGGTCGTCTGGCGTGACGGGTCGCCGGGGCTGGGCGGCTTCGGGCCCGAACGGGATCGGGAGAACTGCCCGGTGCCCACGGTGCTGCCGGCCTTCGACACCGCGCTGACGCCGCAGCAGCTGCAGTTCGCCAGCGCGCACAACGGCTTCCTGATGAAGGACGCGACCGGCGCGTGGCTCGGCGGCGCGCAGGGCTTCACGGTCACCTGGTCCGGGGCGCTGCTGATCGAGCGGGAGGGCAGCTACGAGTTCTGGGGCGGAGCGCCGGCGCCCGGTGAGGACCGGCCGGACGCCGGCGCGGCCGGGTGCCGGCAGTGGCGCGTCGTGCTCAGGCGGGGACAGCGCACCTGGGTGATCCTCAGCCACCACTGGGCCGGGGAGGAAGAGCACCCGGCCACGGCGCTGCCGCTCAAGCGCGGCGCCTACGAGGTGACCGCGCAGCTGGTCCAGCCCGCGCCGGAGCTCACGGACGAGGACGAGGTCCGGCCGCAGCACACCGGCTTCCAGGTGAAGTACTGCGGGCCGGACAGCGGCGGCCGCCGGACCGAGATCCCGCACAGCGCGCTCTTCACGGTGCGCAAGGACCAGACCCTGGGCGACGGGATCAAGAGCCTGAGCCCGGGCGCGGCGGCGTACCTGGACGGCCGGTACGACAGCTCGCTACGCGACATCCGCCGGAGCTACCAGCGGGCCTTCAAGGCGCTGCTGTTCTGCCGCCGGCTCGGGTTGTCGGCGCGGCGCGAGCCGCACGGAACGTCCGAGCTGGGCTACCTGCTCGGCCAGCCGCAGCTGTTCGCCGGGACGGGCTACTACCGCGGCGACGGCGGCTTCACCCGGCACGCCGCGTACTTCGACGTGGACTTCCTGCCGCTGCGCGACGACTACCATCCCCCCGCGCCGGGCACGGACCCGCGCACCGATCCCTCGCCGCAGCGCGTCCAGGCGATGTTCGACTGGTGGGAGCGGCTGTTCGACTACGCCGCGGCCCGCGCGGACGTGCACCGCAGGAGCGGGCGGCCGCTGTGGCACCTGTTCGAGGAGGCGGAGGAAAAGCAGCCCGCCCACCCCGGCTACCTGCTGCGGCACCTCGCCGCGGACGCCCGGCACTGGCAGCTCGACCTGCGCTACTTCCAGGGCCAGCAGGCGCAGGTGTACGAGGTGACCAGCGCCGACCTGACCGACGAGCGCTGGGCGCTGCGGGCCTGGCACGCCGACCGCTGGCTGCGGGCCGTGCGGGGCCGGTTCGCCGTCCGGGACATCAAGACGGCCCGGCCGGACCTGTGGGCCTCGGATGACCCCAGCGCGAGCCTGCCGGGCGAGACCCAGGCCGGCAACGCCAGCCTGCTGACGTTCGTGACGGACGGATACCTGGAGAACGGCACGCCGCGCCGCCACGAGGACCTGCAGCGGGTCAACGACGGGCTGCGCGAGCGGGGCCGGCGCGCGCTCATCGCCTACCTGTGCCACCAGGACCGCGTGCCGCTGCCCTGGCAGCCCGGCGCGTTCGCGACGGCGCCGGGCGACCTGAGCGACCTGCTCCTGCTCGACGTCGAGGCCGGCCGGCGGGAGCAGGCGAGCCGGGTCGAGGAGGCCATCACCGCGGCCCAGTCGTTCATCCGCCGGAGCCGTCTCGGTCTCGAGCCCGGCTGGACGGTGACCCGCGAGTTCGCCCGGCTGTGGGACGGCCGGTTCGAGACGTACCGGACCTGGGAGCGGGCCCGGCGGCGGGAGCTGTACCTGGAGAACTGGATCGCGTGGGACGAGCTGGCCAGGGCCCGCCGCATCGAGGCCTTCCGGTTCCTGGAGTCGCAGCTGCGTTCCTCGGCCCTCACCCTGGCCGCCCCCGGCGGCCTGGACTGGTGGGCCGACGACGACGGGGACCTGGAGCGCGCGCCCGAGCTGCTGCAGCGGCGGGTGCCGTCCGAGCTCAGCGCGCTGCCGGCTTCTCCGCCGGCCACCAGCGGAGGAGGAGGCACCACCCAGCCGGCCCCGGCCACCCGCGAGGGGTTCACCCTGCTCGGCCGCCCGGAGTACGCCGCCCAGCCGACCTGGCTCGCCGCGGTCCCGCAGCCCGCCGCGGCCGGCGGGACCAGCGTGCCGGGCGGGAGCGGCTCCGGCTCGGGCGGCTCCGGCGGGACCGGGCGCTCCGGTGGCTCCGGCGGGTCCGGCGGGAACGGCTCCGGTGGCCCGGGACCACAGGTCGCGGCCGGTCCCGGTGACGCGGGCACGGCCCGGTCGCTGGCGGCCGCGGTCGCGGCGGGGAGCACTCAGCCGGAGTCGCTGCCGCTGTGGCTGGAGGCGGCCATGAAGCTGGGCACGCGGTTCGTGCGCGTCGCGGCGGCCGGGGTGCCGGAAGCCGCGCTCGGGTTCGTCCCGCACGGCGCGGAACCCCGCGGCGCCTGCTGCCGCGAGTGCGGCCGCGATCACCCCGCCGGGGTGGACGAGTACTACTTCTGGCTCATCGATACGCAGGTGTACGCCAACCCGGCCGACTCGAGCAGCTCCCCGGACGGCGACGCCAGCTTCACCGGCCGTTACCAGTTCGGCTTCCAGGACCCCTACTACGACCAGTTCCAGCAGCAGTCGGCCGAATGGAACGACCCGGACCAGGTGCCGGCGCTGCTGGCCAGGTGGCAGCCGGGGCCGGCCGTCCGCCTCGCCTGGTGCCGCGTGCACAACGGCCAGTTCGGGCAGCCCCGGCGTTCGGAGCAGTATGTCGCGCTCGCGCCCGGCAAGCAGCCCGACCTGGTGTTCCACGGGCGAGCCTGGGATTCGCTGTACCTTGAGGTCATCGGCGCTCAGCACGCGGGTTCCGGTTCCGGCTCCGACGGAAGCGGGGACTCGTCGCCGCCTGGTTTCCGGTACGACCTGGCCGCCGATCACGCGGTGGCGCTGCCAGAGGTTCTCAAGCCGTCGCCGCCGGGCGCCAGCTACCCCGGCGGGCTCAAGTCGTACCCGTTCTTCGCCTACGAGGAGCCCGGCGCCCGGCTGTTCCCCGCATCCTGGTTCCCGACCGCGCTGACCGTGGCCGGGGCGCTGCGGGCGCGGTGCGGCTACGAGGCGGCGCTGCGGTGGTACCGGCGTGCCTTCGACCCGCTCCAGCAGGATTGCGCCTGGATGCACTGCGACGGCAAGCCGGACTCCGGCGAGGGTCACGCCCGGCTCGGCGCGTGCTGCGACGGCACGAAGGTCACCGAGGAGGGCGCCCGGAACCGCGCCGTGACCCTGAACTACTGCCAGACGCTCATCGAGTGGGCGGACGCGCTCATGCGCCGGCGGCATTCGCCGGAGGCATTCCAGCAGGCCCGGGTGCTGTACGACACGGCCGCGCGGATCACCGGCCCGCGGCCCAGGACCATACTGCTCCCCGAGCCGGCCAGCGCGCCGTCCGTCACGTCGTTCGTCCCGGCGTACGCGCCGCTGAATCCCGAGCTCATGCGGTTGTATGACCTCATCGCCGACCGTCAGGGGCTGATCCGCCGGTCCCTGGACGCGTCGCGGCTCCGCAACGGGCGGCCGGGCCGGGACATGCCCTACTTCGGCAACGGGCGGGCCGACGCCGCCCCCGGCCCGTGCGCCGACGAGGACGAGTGGTGCGGTCGGCCCAGCCCGTACCGGTTCCTGTCCCAGATCCAGAAGGCCATCGAACTGGCCGGGCGGGTCCGCGAGCTGGGCGCCGCGCTGCTGGCTGCCTACGAGAAGGGCGATGCGGAGTACCTGGCCTCCGTCCACGCGGAGCAGGAACGCGAGATGCTAGCCCTGGGCACCGCCATCCGGCAGGACCAGTGGCGCGACGCCGACTGGCAGGTCCAGGCGCTGCAGCAGACCAAGGACACCAACCAGGCCAACCTGCTCTACTACGCCGGCCTCTACCAGAACGGCCTGCTCAACACCGAGATCCAGAACCTGGACCTGACCATGATCGCCCTGATGACCCGGACGGGCGCCAACGTGGTCGAGGCCGCCGGCGAGATCCTGAACATCATTCCCGACCCCTTCGTCGGGGCGGTGTCGAGCGGCACCTCGGTGCCGGCCGGCACCAAGCTGGCCCACCTGTTCGAGGCGATCGGCCGGATCATGCAGACGGTCGCGGACATCCAGAGCACCACCGCCGGGATGGACATGACGCAGGCGGGCTGGCAGCGCCGCGCCGTCGAGTGGATGCACCAGATGCAGACGCTCCCGATCGAGATCCAGCAGATCGAGCTGCAGATCCTCGGCGCGCACCGGCGCCGGGACCAGGCCCTGCAGGAGCTGAACAACCAGCAGCGGCAGATCGAGCACGCCACCGAGGTCCTGGACTTCCTGCGGGACAAGTTCACGGCCACCGAGCTGTACCTGTTCCTGCAGCAGGAGACCGCCGCCCTGCACCGGCAGATGTACGAGCTGGCCCGGCGCGCGGCGCACGAAGCCATGCGGTCGTTCCGCTTCGAGCTCCCCCACGCCGGCCAGTGGTTCCTGCCCGAGGAGGACTGGGACAGCCTGCACGCCGGGCTCCTGGCCGGCGAGCGGCTCGACTTCGCCCTGCGCCGGATGGAAAAGGCCTACCTCGACGAGAACCGGCGCGAGCTGGAGATCACCAAGCACATCTCGCTCCGGCTGGACTTCCCGGTGGCGTACCTCCAGCTGCGCACCACCGGCTACTGCGAGATCGCCATCCCGGAGTGGATGTTCGACGTCGACTACCCCGGCCATTACCTGCGCAGGTTCAAGTCGCTCCAGGCCACGGCGCCCATCGTCGCCAGCCCGCTGACCGGCGTGCACTGCCGCCTGACCATGCTGAGCAGCGCGACGCGGGTGAGCCCGGAGGTCCGCCCGCCGGCCCAGCACTGCTGCCGGGACGGCCGGGACCACAGCGGGTACGCGCCGTGCGCGGACGACCTGCGCATCGTCCGCGAGTACGCCGCGCGCGAGTCGATCGCGACGTCCAGCGGGCAGAACGACTCGGGCCTGTTCGAGCTCAGCTTCCGGGACGAGCGGTACCTGCCGTTCGAGTATCGCGGGGCGGTCAGCCGGTGGCGCATCGAGCTGCCGCCGGAGAACAACTACTTCGACCTGGACACGCTGACCGACCTGGTGCTGACCGTCAGCTACACGGCCCGCGAGGGCGGCGAGGCCCTGCGCGACGCCGCCGCGCGCGATGCCCGCGGCCGGCTTCCCGGCGACGGGCTGCGGCTGTTCGACGTCCGCCACGACTTCCCCGACGCCTGGCCGGCCCTGCGCGTCCCGGACTGTGACGACGGCCCGCCCGGCGGCGAGCGGGACGGCCGCGAGCGCCGGCCGCGACGGCTGCGGCTGGGCTTCACCCCGGCGATGTTCCCGTTCGTGCCCGGCCGCCCCGTCCGCGTCATCGACCGGCTGGTGCTGATGTTCGCGGCGCCTGGCGCCGCCGACGGCCGCCATCACCTGGTCCGGTTCTGGCCGGACGGGGCCGCTTGCGACGACGGCGCGGAGGTGGAGTGCGTGGCCAGCGGGGCGTGGCCCGGGTTCTTCTACGGCACCATCGACCTGCGGGAGCACCCGCTCGGCCCGCTGCGGGAGGGCCACACGGTGACCTGCACGTTCGAGATCCCGGCGCAGGCCGGGCCGGTCCATCGCGCCTTCGTGGTCGCCAGCTACGACGCCGCGCCCGCCCGCCAGGAGGGCTGAGCGGTGTTCCCCGCGGATCCCGCGGCGCCGCCGCAGGAGCCGGGCAGCAGTTCCCAGCCTCCCGCCCCCGCGCCTGGGGCCCCGGCCTCCGGCTCGGCCGGCGCGGCCGCGGGGGCGCCGGCGAACGGGTGGCAGCCCGCCGAGGGCGGGCCGCCCGCCCCGCCCTCGGTGTCGCTGCCCAAGGGCGGCGGCGCCATCCGGGACATCGGGGAAAAGTTCTCGGTCAGCGCGGCCACCGGCACCGCCAGCCTGACGGTCCCCGTGGCTACCAGCCCTGGGCGGGCGGGCTTCGGGCCGTCGCTGAGCCTCAGCTACGACTCCGGCGCCGGCAACGGGCCGTTCGGCCTGGGCTGGAAGATATCGCACCCGGCCATCACCCGCAAGACCGACAAGGGGCTGCCCCGGTACATCGACGACCCGGACGCCGACACGTTCATCCTGGCCGGCGCCGAAGATCTGGTCCCGGTCCGGACCGAGCGGGACGGCGCCTGGCACGAGGCACCCGCCCGGCGAGCCGAAGGCGGCCGCGACTACCTCGTCCAGCGATACCGGCCCCGCATCGAGGGCCTGTTCGCACGGATAGAACGCTGGCGCGACCTGGGCAGCGGCGAGACACACTGGCGCACCATCACCAACGCGAACGTCACCACCGTCTACGGCGCGACCGCCGCCAGCCGCATCGCCGACCCCGCCGACCCGTCGCACGTGTTCAGCTGGCTGTGCAGCGCGACCTACGACGACACCGGCAACGCCGCGGTCTACGATTACCTGCCCGAGGACAGCGCGGGGGTCGACACGGCGCTGCCCAGCGAGCGCAACCGCACCGCGCGGTCCCGGTCAGCGAACCGGTACCTCAAGCGGATCCGCTACGGCAACCGGGAGCCCTGGCGGCCTGACGGCGACGCGATTCGTTCAGCGTGCGTGCCTCACGGCGAATGGCTCTTCGAGACGGTTTTCGACTATGGCGACCACCGGGAGGATGCGCCGCTGCCTGAGCCCGACCGGGCGTGGCCGGCGCGCAGCGACCCGTTCTCCACCTACCGTCCCGGCTTCGAGGTGCGCACCTACCGCCGGTGCCACCGGGTGCTCATGTTCCACCACTTCCCGGGCGAGCCGGGCGCCGGCGCGGACTGCCTGGTGTCCTCCACCGATCTGGCCTACGCCAGCACCGGCGGCAGCGCCATGACGGCGGTGGCCTCGGTGACCCACACCGGCTACCGGCGCCGGGACGGCGGCTATCACGCCGCGTCGCTGCCGCCGCTGGAGCTGCGCTACAGCAGCGCCGTGGTCGGCACCGAGGTCCGCGACCTGAGCCCGGAAGCGCTGGCCAACCTGCCCGCCGGGGTGGACGGCACGGCCTACCAGTGGGTGGACCTGGACGGCGAGGGCCTGTCCGGCATCCTGGCCCGGCAGGGCGGCGCCTGGTACTACAAGCCCAACCTCGGCGGGGGCCGGTTCGCGGCGCCGCGGATGCTCGCCACCCAGCCCGCGATGGCCGGGCCCGGCTCGCGGCAGGAACTGCTTGACCTGGCCGGCGACGGGCACCTGGACCTAGCCGAACTCGGCGGCCCGATGCCGGGCTGCTACCAGCGGACCGAGGCCGACGGCTGGCAGCCGTTCCGCCCGTTCCGGTCGCGACCGAACATCTCCTGGGACAACCCCGACCTGCGCATGGTCGACCTGGACGGAGACGGCCTCGCCGACGTGCTGATCACCGGCGACGACGCGTTCACCTGGTACCCGTCCCTGGGGCTGGACGGCTTCGGCGACGGCCAGCGGGCCTTCTCCGCCTGCCCGTGGAGCGAGGAGCGGGGTCCGCGGCTGATGCTCGCCGACCCCGAGCAGACCATCTACCTGGCGGACATGTCCGGCGACGGCCTGTCCGACCTGGTCCGGGTCCGCAACGGCGAGGTCTGCTACTGGCCCAGCACCGGCTTCGGGCGGTTCGGCGCCAAGGTGACCATGGACCGCAGCCCCTGGATGGACCAGCCCGGGCACTTCGACCAGCGGCGCGTCCGGCTGGCTGACGTGGACGGCACCGGCATCATGGACCTGATCTACCTGCACCCCGACGGCACCCGGGTGTACCTCAACCAGTCCGGCAACGGCTACGGCGAGCCGCACACCCTGCCGCACGCGTTCCCGCAGCTGGACAGCCTGGCCCACGTCATGGTGGCCGACCTGCTCGGCCACGGAACCGCGTGCCTGCTCTGGTCCTCACCGCTGCCGGTCGAGGCCGGGCGCCAGGTGCGCTACGTCGACCTGATGACCGCGGGCAAGCCGTACCTGCTCACCGAGGTGATCAACAACCTCGGTGCCGAGACGCTGATCAGCTACGCCCCGTCTACCCAGTTCTACCTGGCCGACCAGGCGGCCGGGCGCCCGTGGATCACCCGGCTGCCGTTCCCCGTGCAGGTCGTCGAGCGGGTAGACACCATCGACCGGGTCAACCGGAACAAGTTCACTACCCGGCACGCGTATCACCACGGGTACTTCGACGGCTTCGAGCGCGAGTTCCGCGGCTTCGGCATGGTCGAGCACTTGGACACCGAGGACCTGGCCGTCCTGGAGGCCAACCCGGGCGGGTTCGCGAACCTGGACCGGGCGACCGACCTGCCGCCGGTGCTCACCAGGACCTGGCTGCACACCGGCGTGTTCCCCGGAGACGATCGGGTGACCCGGCTGTACGCCCGCGAGTACTGGCGCCAGCCGGGCGGCGGCGCACCCGACCTGCCCGACACCACGCTGCCGGCGACGCTGCGGCTGGCCGGGCACCCGCCCCGGCCGTGGCAGCTGTCCCGGACCGAGGCCCGGGAGGCGTGCCGGGCGCTGAAGGGCATGCCGCTGCGCGAGGAGGTGTACGCGCTCGACGGCACCGAGGCCGAGGGCCGGCCGTACCTGGTGACCGAGCACAACTACACCATCGAACTACTGCAGCCCGCGATCACGCCGGTCCCGGACGGGCCGCAGAACTACCACGCGGTCCTGCTCACGCACGCCCGCGAGAGCGTCACCGCGCACTACGAGCGCGCGCTGTACCCGGCGGCGGGCGGCGAGGAGCGGACCGACCCGCGGATCGCCCACGATGTGGTGCTGGCCGTCGATGACTACGGGAACCCGCTGCGTTCGGCATCGGCCGGGTACGGGCGCCGTTACCCCGATCCGGCCCTCGCCCCGGACGACCAGGCGGCACAGGCCCGGCTGCGGCTGACCTACACCGAGAACGGCTACACCAACGCAGTGGACCTGCCCGGCGCGCACCGCACGCCGATGGCAGCGCAGGCACGGACCTTCGAGGTGGCCGGGCTGCACCCGGCCGGGCGGCTGTTCGCCTTCGCCGAGCTAGGTGACGGGCTGACCGCGGTTACCGCCGAGCTGCCGTTCCAGGACTGGGACGCTGACCCGGCTGACCTGCCCGCGCCCGCGCGGCGGCTGATCAGCCACACCGCGGTACGGTACCGGCGCGACGACCTGTCCGGGGCGCTGCCGCTTGGCGTCCTGGAGCCGCTCGCGCTGCCGTACCGGAGCTACCGCCAGGCGTTCACCGACAGCCTGGTCGCCGACCTGTACGGGGACCAGGTTGACGCCAGAATGCTCCGGGCGGCAGGTTACCTGCGGGAGGACGGGACGTGGCGGCTGCCGTCCGGCCGGGTCTTCTATTCCCCCGGGGACGACGACCCAGCCGCCGAGCTGGACTACGCCCGGCGGCATTTCTTCCTGCCGCACCGGTTCACCGACCCGTTCGGCAACACCACGACCATCAGCTACGACCGTTACGACCTACTGGTAAGGCAGACGCGGGACCCGCTCGGCAATCTCGTCACCGCCGGTGAGCGTGATCCGGCCGGCGAACTCACCATGGATGGCAACGACTACCGGGTGCTGGCGCCGCGCCTGGTCACTGACCCGAACCGGAACCGGGCCACAGTCGCGTTCGACGTGCTGGGCCGGGCCAGCGGGACCGCCGTGATGGGCAAGCCGGAGGAACAGCTCGGCGACAGCCTGGACGGCTTCGAGCCAGATCCGCCGTCGGCGGCGGTCGAGGCGTACTTCGCCGATCCGCACGGCCACGGGCACGTGCTTCTCGGCCAGGCCACCACGCGGGTCCTGTATGACGTGGACGCCTACCGGCGAAGTCGGGGTGAACGGCCCGCGGCCGTTGCCGTCCTGGCCCGCGAGACGCATGTCAGCGATCTCGCTCCCGGGCAGCGGACGAGGATCCAGCGCCGGTTCAGCTACTCCGACGGGTTCGGCCGGGAGATCCAGCGCAAGGGCCAGGCCGCCGCCGGGCCGGTCACCGAGAATGGCCCGGAGATCCGGCACCGCTGGATCGGCAGCCGCTGGACAGTGTTCAACAACAAGGGCAAACCGGTCCGGCAGTACGAGCCGTTCTTCAGCGCCACTCACCAGTTCGAGTTCGCCAGGACCCAGGGCGTCAGCCCCACCCTGTTCTACGACCCGGTCGAGCGGGTGGTCGCCACGCTGCACCCCAACCACACCTACGAGAAGGTCGTGTTCGATCCCTGGCAGCAGGCCACCTGGGACGTCAACGACACCGTCACGCTCGAGCCCAAGGCCGATCCCGACGTGAGCGGCCTCTTCACGCGGCTGCCAGACGACGACTACCTGCCCACCTGGTATCAGCAGCGCGGCACCGGCGGCATGGGAACCGAGGAGCAGGCCGCGGCCCAGAAGGCCGAGCAGCACGCCGGCACACCGACCAGGGTCTGGCTCGACACGCTGGGCCGCACCTTCCTCACTGTCGCCGACAACGCCGCGGCGGGCCGGTACGCCACCCGCGTGCAGCTCGACATCGAAGGCAACCAGCGCGCGGTGATCGATGCCCGTGGCCGGGTCGTCATGCGCTACGACTACGACTTGCTCGGCCACCGCATCCACCAGGCCAGCATGGAGGCCGGCGAGCGCTGGATGCTGAACGACGTGGCCGGCAAGCCCATCCGGTCCTGGACCGGCCGCGGGCACGCGTTCCGCACCGGCTACGACCGGCTGCGCCGCCCGCTCCGGTCGTTCGTCGAGGGCGGCCAGCCCAGCGACCCGAGCGGAGAGGTCTTCGCCCAGCCGATCCTGTTCGAGCGGGTCGTACACGGCGAGCAGCATCCGCAGGCCGAGGCGCTCAACCTGCGCGGCAGGCCGTTCATGCACTTCGACAGCGCCGGCGTCGTCACCAACCAGGGCCACAACCCAGACACGGGCACGTCCGAGGCCTACGACTTCAAGGGCAACCTGCTGCACAGCACACGCCGGCTCGCCCGCGACTACACCAAGGCCGTGGACTGGAGCAGTGTCGACACGAGCATCGTCGATGCGGCCATCCCCAGCGATCCGGCCAAGCTCGACCTCCCGTCCATCGAGACCGCCCTTCAGCCGCTGCTGGACGAGGGCGGCGAGCCTTACCTGACCAGCAGCGCCTTCGACGCGCTGAACCGCCCGATCCGGCTGACCACGCCCGACGGAACCGTGATCGTCCCCACCTACAACGAAGCCAACCTGCTCGAACGGATCGACGCCCACCTGCAGGGCGCCGCGCAGCTCACCCCGTTCGTCACCGGCATCGACTACAACGCCAAGGGCCAGCGCACGCTGATCAAGTACGCCGGCGAGGTCGGCAGCAACATCGAGATCACAACCACCTACGACTATGACGACAAGACCTTCCGCCTCATCCGCCTGACAACCAAGCGCCACACCGCCGCCGCCTCCGACCCTCCCCGCTTCCGCGGCGACTGCCCGCAGAAGCCCGACCCCGACTGGCCCGGCTACGGCCTCCAGGACCTGCACTACACCTACGACCCGATCGGCAACATCACCAACATCCGCGACGACGCCCAGCAGACCATCTTCTTCAAGCAGCAGCGCGTCGAGCCCAGCAACCAGTACACCTACGACGCCATCTACCGGCTGATCGAAGCCACCGGCCGCGAGCACCTTGGGCAGAACGCCGCGGGGGTGCGGCTGCCGCCCACGCCGACCTCCTACAACGACAGGCCTCGCATCGGCCTGCCGCATCCAAATGATCTCCAGGCGATGGGCACCTACCGGCAGAGCTACGTCTACGACGAGGTCGGCAACATCCAGCACATGATCCACGTGGGCAGCGACCCGTCAAACCCCGGCTGGACGCGCACCTACTTCTGTGAAGAAGACAGCCTGCTCGAGCCAACCAAGAAGAGCAACCGCCTCACCGGCACCACCGTCGGCAGCAGCACCACCGAGACCTACAGCACCAACGGCGACGGCTACGACGCCCACGGCAACATGCTCCACATGCCCCAGCTGCAGGTGATGCAGTGGGATTTCCGCGACCAGCTCCGCCTGACCCAGCGCCAGAAGGTCAACGACGACGACAAGGACGGCGACGAGCACCGGGGCGAGCGCGCCTGGTACGTCTACGACGCGGCCGGCCAGCGCGTCCGCAAGGTCACCGTCCTCCCGGCAGGCCAGCTCAAGGACGAGCGCATTTATCTCGGCGCGTTCGAGGTCTACCGCCGCCAAGACGTCAGTGACAAGACCGTCGTTCGCCAGACGCTGCACATCATGGACGACAAGCAGCGCATCGCCCTGGTGGAGACCCGCACCAAGGGCGATGACGGCTCACCTAAGCAGCTCATCCGGTACCAGCTCGGCAACCACCTTGGCTCGGCCAGCCTGGAGCTGGGCCAGCAGGCACAGGTTATCTCATACGAGGAGTACTACCCCTACGGCAGCACGTCCTATCAGGCGGTCCGCAGCCAGACCGATGCGCCAAAGCGATACCGGTACACGACCAAGGAGCGGGACGAGGAGAGCGGCCTGTACTACTACGGGGCAAGGTATTACGCGCCATGGTTCGCGAGGTGGGTGAGCCCCGATCCACTCGAAGCACTCAGAATAGAAGAACGTCAGCTTGTGAACCGGTATTCCTACGTTCTAAACAACCCGGTCTTGCATGTCGATCCCACTGGTCAACTGGCGGTACCGTCCCAAGTGGCGGAGGGCGCGAAACAGGTCGCGAAGGTAGCGCTCAAGGTGCTGGAGGGCGGGAAGGACGCCGCTCCTGGCCTCGGAACCGTCGCCACAGTGGCGGTGGTTGCCGGTGTCAGTGGGTATTTGGCCATCACGAATCCGCCGTTCGGGTGGGAAGAGCCGGGGGCTGGCGTGCCTCCTGAACCGACTGATGCCGGTGCACCTTTGGAGGCGTCATCGCCCGAGGCCACGCCAGCGCAGGAGCCAACCGCATCATCGGGTACGCAGGCAGGACCGGTGCGTGACGCGGATCGCGACGATAAGAGGCGCAGGTCGGGCGTCGTGCTGAAGGTTGACATCGGCCGCTACCACTTCCCAAAGGTCGAACGAGAGAATATTCAAGAAAAATACACCATGGCCAACTTCATCAGTGCGATTACCGGTGAACCGATAACTGTTGTTAGATCTATACGTGAAAGGGCCCGGGAACAGTATCTACGGCAATGGGCAGCAGAGCAGGGATGGACGCTCGCCGAAACGCGCGAAGCACTTCGAGGTGTAGCAGTCGACGAGTACCTATCAATACAACTAGGCGGTCTTCCACAACTCGAATTCCAGTGGCTTTTGCAAGAGCGTATCAACTCGGCGCTCGGAGCTGCCGAGCAGCGTGCGATCAGGAATGCCGGGCTGAAGCCAGGAGACCGCATTTCGAGAATCGAGGTCATTGAGCACGAACCGCCGGATAAAAAATACATGTCGCGAAAATGGGACTGGTACGCGCCCTTCAATCGGCCAGCGACAAAGTGAAACGAAAGCTCGCGCCGATCGCTATTCGAATGGTCAGGTCGAGAAAATGGCCTCTAGGATCGGTTTCTAGCCATTCGAGGAGAGTATTGTGAAGTCACCATCACGTCGCGGGCCGCTTCGGGTGGCACCTTCGGCCAGATCTCGGCTATGCCAGCGCGCACCACAGCCGCCGCGGCGGCCGCTTGCTCCGGCGTCGATTCGCCCAGCCGGGGCAGCAGGGCTGTCAGCCGCCGGGCCGTCACCATCAGCTCGCCGGTAGCCAGCGCGGCGGCGGCGCCGGTCGGCATGTCGTTCCGGTTCATCGGGTCAGTCCTCCCGGCCTGTGGTGCGGGTGATGTGACCGGTGGGGTAGCTGGCGTGGAACGACCGGCCGGACACGACGGCCCGGCCGTAGTATGCAGCGAAAAAACAACGCTTCCGCCGGTTCGGGCAGCTCAGGGTGCTGTTGATCGTCGCGATGGCGCGTTCAGCTGCGACGGTGGGGCGGGTCGAGGAGGGCGGTGGTCTGGTGAGCCAGGAGGCGGCGATGGCGCGGTGCGGTTCCAGGTGGCCGGCGCCGTGTTACCCCACAGTTGGTGGAGGGCGGCACCGATTTCTTGTTCACCGATGGCCGGCCAGCGGCCGGTGGGCGCCGAGCTGGCCGGCGAGGCGGGCAAGCACCCCGGCGTAGGCGCGGTAGGTGTTACCCGAGCCGGTGCAGTGCGGGCTGGCTAGGAACGCCTCGACCGCCCCGGTGATCAGCACCACGTCGCGGCCGGGTTCCCCGCCGCTCATCGGCTCACTCCGGCCCCCGCGGATGGATGTACCGGATAACGTGTGCTCTTCGCGTCGCCCGGCCTCCGGCGTTCGCGCAGTTCACTATGCCCGGAAGTTGAGCGATGCATGTGGTAATGGGCTCTTATCCGATGTGGCTGCCTTCCTAGTTATCTGCGGCCCCGGCAATCGGCAGGCGCAGGGGCCGGTAACCGTTGGCATCAAGCCCGGCGAGGCCGCCCTCGATGTCGACGGTGTGGGTGCCGTAAAGCAGCACGTTCTCATGGTGGGTGGGCCAGACGTGCGTCAGGGTCTCGTCATCGATGTGCCGGCCGGCGGCGCGCAGGGTGGCCACGGCCAGGCCCAGGTATTCGCTCATCCAGCACACGATCGCGTTGGTGGCAAGAGTAAGGCACCACATCTGCTCGGTCTGCTGCCCGGGGTACCGTCGCCGCAGGGCACCATGGTGGGCATGAGCGAGGTTGCGGCGCAGGGTGTGGATGTTCTCGCCCTTGTTCAGCTGCCGCCCGATGCGTCGCTGATAGGTCTCATCCGCCAGATACCGGGCGGCGTAGATCGTGCGGCGTAGCGTGCCGTACTCTTTCATCGCGCTGGTCAGGGCGTTCTGCTGCTTCTTCGACGAGCAGAGTTTGCCCACCACCATCGCGGCGGTGGCATGCCCGCCGTGCACCGAGGCCGCGACCCGCAGCAGGTCATCCCAGCAGCCAAGGATGCGGTCGGTTTGCAGACGCCGGGTCAGCAGCGGCCCGGCATACGGGTAGCGGTCCACGTAGTCACCCCGGGGCCCGGGCCGGCAGAGGGTGATCTTGCCCAGGTCCCGGATCCGCGGGGAGAGCTGCTTGCCGACCAGGTCAAACAGGGCAAAGTTAGCCAACGTGGCCCCGTGAGTATCGGTGGCGTGCTCCACGATCGTCAAATCGGTCGCGTTTCCGAGGATCTCGTCGAGCACGTAGGGAGCCTCGGGGGCGTTGGCGGCGATGACCTTGGTGTCGAAGGTGGCGTGCTGATCGGAGACGGCGGTGTAGGCGCTGATGCCGGCCCCTCGGGCAAAGTAGCGGGACAGGTGCCTGGCGGTGATCGACTTGCCGGACACCGGGAACCGCTGCCCGTCGGAGGAGGACAGGGTGCCGGTGCCCGAGACCTGGGCAAAGGGCAGCCGGTGGTGGTAGTTCACGATCGCGGCGCTGGCTGCTTCCAGCGTCTCGGGCCGGAAGTACCACTCAGCGGTCCACGCGAGGGCCTCATAAGAGATCTCGGCTGAGGCGGCCATCTCACCAAGACCCATGTTGGTGGCCTCGGCGATGATCACATACAGCAGGTGGCGTTTCAGCTCGGCCGAGCGGGTGACCTGCCCGCCGGCATGCACCAGGTGATCGGTGAATCCGGTGCGGGCATTGACCTCCACCAGCAATGAGGCGACCGGAACCACGGGCAGCATCCCGGCGAGCTCGTCGCGCAGCGCCTCGGCCTCGGTCGGGGTGCTCTCGGCCGCCAACCGTGGAATGATCAACTCGCCGTCTGCGTTCAGCCGCACCCCGGCAGGGTCGCCCGCGGCGAGCTGGGCATCGAGACCGGCCAGTGCGGCGCGCAGCTCGTCTTCAGCGGCGGCGAGCGCCTCCATGCCGTCGGCCGGTTTGCCGGCCAGGTGGCAGAACTCGGCCCGCCGGGGTTCCCACTGCCCGGGGGTGAGCAGGAACGAGGCCGGGTCAGCGTACCGGCGCGAACCAGGGACGAACACGTCGCCGGAGCGCAGCCCGTCGCGCAGTGCCAGCAGCACGCACAACTCCCAGTAGTGCCGGTAGGCGATGACATCCCCGCGGCCTGTCGCGGTTTGCAGGTAGCCGGCCCAGCGGGCGGGCACGAACCCCGTCGGTGCGTCGGTGGGGACCTTGCGGGCGCCGGTGGCGTACAACTCGCCTAGCGTCTTCACTGCGGACAGGAGGCCGCTGGTACCGGGCCCGCCGGCGAAGCGCACCGCGGCCAGCACCGCGGGGGTGAACTGGCGCAGGTAGCTCATCGCCGCGTCCAGCATCGCCAGATGCCCGTGATCCCGCGGCAAGCGCTCCTTGCGGGCGGCCCATGCGCCGCGCATGCGTTCCATCCCGATGCCCTCCCGCAGCAGCGCCCCGACCTGGTCCTCGGCGATGTCGAGATCCAAGATGACCGCCAGGATCTCGTCCAGCAGCACCTGGCGATCCTCACCCTCCCGGGCGCGTTCGGCCAGCACCTCCCGCAGGCGAGTCCTGGCCGCCGATTCCCGCCCGGACAGCGCCTGGTCGAACAGCAAGACCACCTCGTCGAGCACATCGACCGCCGACTCAGCCAGCAAGGCCAGCAGGATCGGGTAGCGGCGTTCCGGATCCCGGCGGGCAAGTGCCTGTCCGGTCAAGCGTCGCCCCACCCCGGCCAGAAACCGCCGCCGCTCGGCCGGCAGCATCGACAGATCCAGGGTGTGGGCATCGAGTCTTCGCAGGTAGGCCAGCTTCGCCAGCTCGGTCTTCACCGCCGCCGGACTCGAGGTGGCCGGCCCGGTCTCCAGCCACCGCAACGGGGTACACCCCAGCTCCGGGTCGGGTACCAGCAGCGCGTCCAGCTCACCCCGCCGGCGCGTCCCCTCCAGATCGTCCTTGACCAGGTGCGCCAGCAAAGCCCAGGTCTCTGCCCGGGCTCGCTCGCGGGCGGAGGCGACACGCTCAAGCAGAGACCACACCCGGGCGCACCACCCGCCCCGAGGCCAGGTACTCGCAAGCCAGGCGGAACAGCAACTTCGGTGAGTCATGTTCCATCGCCCGGGCGAACAGGAACTCATCGAGCTCCTTCCACCCCGGCACATCGATCGCCTGCCAGCCGGTATAGGCCAGGATCTCGCGGAGATGCTCCGTGCGGGTTTGCTCCCGCTGGCCGTATCCATCTAGCTCGGTAGCCGGGATGCCCAGCCGGCCGGCCAGCCTGCCCACCGCTGGCGCCGGGGCGGCGGTGACCTCGTCGGGTACGAACCCCAGCCACGGCAGGCTGCACAGCTGCACACTCGCGCCCAGCACGTTGCCCCGGCCGTGGAACTTTCGCAGGAACACCTCATCCGGGCCGGTCAAGGTGAAATACCGGATCAACTCCGCGCGGCTGATCTCCGGAAAGCCCCGCAGCCGCGCCAGCTCCTCGGCGGAGAACACATCCCGGGTGGCCACACCCACCACCTCGCCATCCAGCCCAGCACCGTGACCGAGCACACACTAGACCCACAAACCGCTACACCACGTCCTGAGCTGCGCAATCGACCGGAATCGTTGTTTTTTCGCTGGATACTACGGCCGGGCCGGATCGGACCAGGTCGTGCAGGGTGGCGGGGTGCGGGTCGCCGTAGACGTCCAGGATGGTCTTGCACAAGGCCTTGGGCGTTGCCCGGACCGGGAGCCGGCAGTAGGCGACGGCACGAACACGTCCCGGGTCCCGGGCGTCTGGCCTGGCGCGAACTGGCGGTGGATGCCGCGCCACAGGTCTTCGAACTCGGCAGCGGCCCAGCACGCGGTCTCGGTCTTGCCCTGGAACCCGCCGCCGCTGATCATCAGCCCGTCGCGGGTGCCCGGGGATGTTCCCGGCCGCTCAGAATGAGGATGTAGGGACCTGGTTGCGTCACTGACGGCGCGGACGGGGTTTGAGGGCAACCTTCGGGTTGTCCTTTTTCGTGTGCGACGGCACGGTGATCACGTCGG
>Ga0137379_10001925_pt1 | contig 19124 bp, 20 predicted proteins | sample SagtaG_18_FD_104812 | JGI IMG/M metagenome (GOLD analysis project Ga0137379, IMG submission 104812) | Vadose zone soil microbial communities from Sagehorn Ranch, Mendocino, California, USA - Sage2_L_80_16 metaG | ecosystem: Environmental > Terrestrial > Soil > Vadose zone | place: USA...
ATGCGGGGGGTGGAGGCGGCGTGACGAGCGAGCCCGGCTCCATCACGGGTGCAGCTGGCGCCGGCGGAGCCGGCTCGCCTGCGATCGCGGGCAGGGCTGGCAACGGGGGCTCGGCGGGGCTTGCGTCGGCTGGTGGGGTGGGTGCTGTGGGCTGATCGGGAGTGGAGATGCCGGAAGCAGGCGGCACGGGTTGCGCTGGAGGCGCGGGCTGAGACGGCGTCTGGCCTGCGGCTTCAACGCGGATGAGGGTGGTAGCGGCGAAGAGCGCGATGGGGACCAGCAAAACCGCCAAAAGTGCGCGGCGGCGGGTGCCGGCAAAGGACTGGCGGAAGGAAGTGTCGTTGAGCAGTCGTTCGATGCGGCGAGAGAGACTACCGGTGCGGGCCATAGCGACTCCTATGAGGGTGGGGCGCGGCGCGGCCGCGAATTCAAGAAGGATCTGGGCGTAGGCGGAGCGACTCGTGGCTTGTTCGAGACCGGCGCGATCGCTGATGGCTTCAGCAAGATCGGAGAGCTTGCGCTTGAGCCACCAGCCCAGCGGGCTGAACCAGAACAACGTGGCATAAAGGGCGGCGAGCATCTGCAGATAGAAGTCGCCCTGGCGAATGTGGGAGCGTTCGTGGGCGAGGACGATGCGCAGCTTTTCGGTGTCCCATGTTTCGTAATCGGCCGGCAGAATGACTCCGGAGCCGATGGTGACGGGGGATGCGACGCCGGGACTGGAGCGGAGATGAAGGCCTGCGACGAGAGGTGAGGGGGCTTCAATGATTGCCGGCTTGGCGGAATGCCAGAGGTGGAGAGCGGTGGCTAGTCCGAAGAGAAGACGAATTAGAAGCACCAGTACGACGGAAAGATAGAGGGTCCAGGCGAGTTGAATCGGAGAGAGGTTGCGTAAGCGTGAGGCGGGCTGTGGGTGTGCGGCAACGGCTGGCGCTGAGCTATTCGAACTGGAGATTGTCGGCGCGGGAAAACGATCGGCGAATCTGGAAGGATCCTCCGTAGCAGTCGAGAGCTGAACTGTTTGGGGAGTCGAGATGACGTCGCGGGTTGGTGTTGGGATGGGTTCGGCTGCGGGCTTGGCGGGGCGGAGTGATGACAGCAGCGTCCACGGATGCGATGGAAGCACGACTGTTGCGCTGGCGGGCAGACCGGGCAAGCGAGCGGCAAGAGGAAGCAGCATCGGCATGAAAACAGCTGCGGCGAGAACGAGGCCCCATGCCGCTTTTTGCGCGAGCACGTTGCTGACGCGCAGAGCCCGCAGGCCAGCCCAGACCGCGACTGCGACCAGCACGGAGCGCAGGGCCGCTTCAATCAGAGACGGGATCATGATCTGGCCTCCTTTTTGACATGGGATGCGTTTTTGCCGGCGGCACCCTTTTGCGCTTCGGCAATACGAGTGGCGAGGCGCTGGAGCTCGGCGCGGTCGAGCACTTTGGAATCGACCATGCCGACAAGGAGAGCCTCGACTGAGCCTTCGCAGAACCAGTCGACAATGCGCTTGACGGCACGGCCTGCTACGCGCTGGCGCGACTCGGCAGGACGGTAGAGGAAGGTGCGGTTTTCGACCGTGTGGGCCAGGTAGCCTTTCTCTTCAAGACGGCGGAGGACGGTGCGGACCGTGGAGTCCTTGAGGGGGCGGTCGAGCTCTTCGCGGACTTGCTCGGCAGTGACGGAGCCGAGACGCCAGACGATGGTGAGGATGCCGCGTTCGAGTTCGCCGAGTTCGGCTGGGTCGTGATGGGTTGGAGTGTTACTCGCCATAGTGTTACTGACTGTAGCACATGAAAAGCGTGAGCGTGGGAGAAAATTTTTCTGGATTATTTTGGAAGGGGGCGACGGAGGGTCCACCACCCGCAAGACTCAGGCTCGGCAAATGTGACAAGGAGTCAAGGCCGCATAAAAGAGCAGTGGCACTAAGCGTGGAGATGGGGCGGTCTTATTCGTCTGACTGATCCCTTGTTTCTGGAGGAAGGAGAACCGGGGTCACAGCACCCCTAATTTCGGCAGGCGCAGATTCCGAAGGCGGCACAAGAATTTGCTCATGTTTTACGACCGTCAGTGCCATGGGCTTGCAGAGAATCTCTCGAATAATAAAGTCGGTCAGGAAATCCTGAGTCGGGGAGGTTCTAGCAATGATTGCCGTATCGGAGGTCAGGCAGATCGCATGTTGCCCTAATTCCAAATAGCCCGCGTCAGAGGCAACCAAAGCTGCTTGTACGCAGAGACTCATGCTACCGCCGAATATGCTGAGAGCATTCCCAATCAGAGTTAAATCCTGTCCCAAAATCCCGTGATGTCTATAATGAGCAGCGATCGGAGCGAACGGAAGATGTGCCCTTAGCAATGGGACATCATGTACCAAAAGAAAGTCCTGTGTTTCTGAACTAATTTCAATATGCTTGCCATCCTTGAAGCGTTGCCCGTACGGAAAGGTGACGGCGATAACCTTAATATCATTGAATTCGGGCTGGGAAAGATACTTTTCTACCGCAAGTCGGGGACCTTCACCCACGCCGGTGAAAATGACGATTGTCTTTACATCGCGTAAGGCTGCAGCCTCAAACGCTATTCGAAGACAATCTTCAAGATTCTCCTTCCCTTCGTGGAGAAAGTATTCAATCGCGCCTAAGTAGGAATTCGACATCACTTTGTCACCGTGAATCGCATGATCTCTGGGAAACTTCGACCGGTGTTTCTATGCTCCAGCACGGCTCTGATAAACGCAAATGGCTCAACGTCGGATATTCGCAGGTTTGTCACTCGTCGCTGGGGAATATGATCCTCACCGTTGTAGTGTAGATGCGGGCCTCTCCAGTCACCGTCCTGATCGATCCTGATAATAGCCGGACAATCCTCGCTGTAGATTGGAACGCCGTCATGATCCTTGGCATCGTTCGTCGCACCATAGTGGAAAGAGAAGGAGCAGCGGGTCCCTCTACCGCCGAGGCTGGCACTGCGGCGATACCAGTACTCTTTGATACGCAAATAGAAACCGTCCTCAAAGAGGACGGTCCATTCGAGTTTCCAGGGTGGCTTATTGGGTGCTACGGTTGGGGTTACGTAAGGACCAATCTGGACGCAGCCTTTACTAAGCGCCACGCCACCAGCCTGTTCCCAAAACCACTTATCGTACTCGTCAAATTGCATTTCAGGCAGCGAGAAGTTCTGAAGAATTCTCGCAATTCTTCAGCCGCGCCCCATTTCCGGTTGGCAGGCCCGAATACAGCTTCTCAATTGCAGCTTCCTGCAACGCCGAAAACTGCTCGCGAAGATAACGCCATTCCATGGCATCGTCCTCACTGACTTCGATTCCCCGGAAATCCTCCCGCAGGAACTCGTCTGTCGTGATCCGGTACCGGAACTCAAACGCCTTCATTTGACGGGTAACCCCATCAATCGTAGGCATGCTGCGTCTCTTGATTTGCATTTTTCTCACAACTCCATACAAAATTCGTTGCAACCGGCAACGTATACCAGATGCAGCTCTGCCGGGGCAAGCATAGATTAGACTCTCGGCAGTTACTCCGAGTTGCACGATTCTCTTATCGGCCAAATCGTCAAATGAATTAGCACCTCCAATATTAGCCCAAAACCATTCAATGTCACGCAAAAGGGTACAACGAAAGTGGTAAAGCTTTTAATTTCAGCCTTCTCAGATTAGAAGGCCATTACTGTTGCGGAGCCTAAAATTAGCTAGGATTCTCCCGGGGCACCCACTTTGTTGGGAGGTGAGGGTGGACCAACCGCCGCCTGCCCACTTTGTTATTTCTGGCTGGTGTTGAGTTGAACCCTCAAATTATAACTGCCCGAGGTCGTTCCCAAGGCCCATGAGAAGACAGCGGGCAGACCGTTCTTGATCAGCGGTGCGAACAACATGTCATCCTGGTATGGAAAAGTGTAGGGCGTCGAGTAGGGCACAATCTGATGCGGACCGAAAGCTCCACCGGCCAGTCCCGCCCGAAGGTAATCCCAATCGTAGATCGCATCCGGTTGTCCATCGGCATTCAAATCCATTAATTCGAGGCCTGTCGTGGGAGTCGCGGACGTCTCCGAGCTCGCCCAATAGAATCCGCCGGTTTGCTTCGCCAGGAGCGTGGCGATCCTGTAGTTCGAGCCAGTCGCGGTCTGTCCATATTGATTGACGAGAGGACTCAAGGAGACCACTAGGTCCGTCTTGCCGTCGTGATTCAGATCGCCTGCCGCCAGGCCACGCGGAGGTGTATCTACCCAGTACGATTGCACTGCGCCAAACGAACCATTGCCGTTCCCGTACATGTAATAGATCGGATAGGCACCCTTGGTTGTCTGCGCGGGGGTATTCAAACTAGTCCATGCCAGGTCTTGTTTGCCGTCGCCGTTGAAATCTCCGGCAACCATCCAAGTACCGCTTTTCGCTTGCAGCCAGATTGGGTTCTGGGCCGCGAAAGCTCCATTTCCCTGGTTCAGGAATAGAGTGATCGCCGCGCCGACCTGCTCGCCGTTGGTGTCAAGACCTCCGCTGGTGAGCAGCGCAAAATCGGGCTTCCCGTCTCCGTTGAAATCGCCCTGCACGAGCGAGGACGCGTCTCCATCGAGGGCGAGTTGATTGAACGTCATGGTGAAATGGCCCTTTCCGTCGCCCAACGCCACCGCGAATTCGCCGGCCCAGCTCAACTTACCGTACGGGTCGTTATAGCTGGAAACGCCAAAGACCTGGTCCGCGAATCCATCCCCATTCACGTCAACGAACATGGGCGCCGGGGCGTTGGCACCGACCTCCCACGTGTTGGCTACGATCGGCGTAATCGAAAACCCACCTGCGCCATCGCCCAGGTAGACATTCAACTCCCCGGCGTACAAATGAAGGGCGAGGTCTGTTTTTCCGTCGCCATTCAGGTCGAGGGTTTGGGTTCGATAAAACTGGTTTTGGGAAAATGTGAGGACCGTCTTCGGTTGAGTAAAGGTGAAGGTTTGCGCGACAAGCGGGCTGTCACAGACTGCTGCGAAGCATAGGCAACACAACATGCTTCTTGACCTGGACTGCATGGAAAGCCTCCGATGGGTTCTGAGTGATCAGCTATTTACTTTTGGATTTCTAGAACGGAAAGGCGCATGACAACAAGGATCAGATGCCGAGAGAGGCGGGCCAGGATGCCTCGATCCAAGCGGGCAGAGTTGCCAATCGCTCTATGGAGCCTTGCATTTCAGGAGGCGAATGAAGCGCGGGGGAAAAAACGACCGCAATGAACCTGGGCCCGCCGCGAACGAGAACCGACCCACTCATGCGCAAACAGCGCGCATGAATGGGGCAGCACCCAGCGATCCCACCCATGCCACGATGAGACCGTGACATGGATGGGGCACCCACATTGTTGGGAGGTGAGGGTGGGCCAACCGCCCCTGACCACTGAAGGACCAGTTAGGCGCGGCTCAGGTAGGCGCCTTCGCTGGTGTCGACGCGGATTTTTTCGCCTTCATTGATGAAGGCAGGGACCTGGACCACGAGGCCGGTTTCGGTCTTGGCGGGCTTGGTGACGCTGGAGGCGGTGGCCGATTTCAAGCCGGGTTCGGTCTCGACGACCTGGAGTTCGACTGCGGAGGGAAGCTCGATGCCTACGGCATTCCCGTCGTGATAGCTGACCTTGATCTGCAGGTTGGGCGTGAGGTATTCAACGGCATCGCCAAGGGTCGTGCCCTTGAGGACGGTCTGTTCGTAGTCGACGGGATTCATGAAGTAGTAGTCATCGCCGTCGGCGTAGAGGAAGTCCATGGAGATTTCATCGACGACCACTTTTTCAATGGCGTCGGCGGAGCGGAAGCGGTGTTCGAACATGGCGCCGGTGCGGATGTTGCGCAGCTTGGCCTGGATGAAAGCGCGGAGATTACCGGGAGTGCGGTGTTCGACCTTGAAAACGAGGTGGAGCTGATCGTTGTGCTTGATGATCATGCCCGGACGCATTTGAGTGGCGGGAATCGCCATAGGGGTGAAACTCCTTGCTTTGGCTTGCGCACGCTGCGCAATCAATATCGGCCTTGGCCCAACCACCATTGTAAAGGCAAAGGCAGGGATGCACTTCGATTGCGATTTACGTACGGGCTGAACAGGCTGCGGAAAAAGGGCGACGGGCGGAGCGGTCTTCCGGGGCCAAAGCCCTCATTGATTTTTGGGGCGTTTGCGGCACGACTAAACAGGTTGCGGAAAAAAGGTCGAGCTTGGCGCGAATTGCTCGAAGGATTTCCCTCAGGGGCTAAAGCCCCGCGTATTTTCAGCCGCTTGCGGCACGGCTGAAGCCGTGCCCTGACACAAAACCGGCCATGCGATGAGTTTTTCCGCAGCCTGCAAAATCGTGCCCTGACACTAAGCCTGCTTCGGCCTTAGTCTGCCCGCAGCCTCTAATTTTCCCCCCGCCCCCTCCCGGGTCAAGGCATCGTTCAAGGCCGGGCTTCGTACACGAGGTTGAAGGGCGTTTGAGCGGCTCGGCGGAAGCGTTTGAAGCCTGCGTCTTTTACGACGTTGCGGATGCGTTCCTCTCCGGCTTGAGCGCCGAGAGCTGCACCCACTTCCTGGGCGAGCGATGCGGGGGTGCAGATCATGGTGGAGGCGGAGTAGTAGATTCGGCCGATGGGGTTGTGGTTCTCTTCGGGATTGTCGTTGGCGAAGGGCTCGACGATCATCCATGTTCCATCGGGCTTGAGCGACGACAGGACGTGCTGGGCTGCGCCGGTGGGGTCGCCCATATCGTGCAAGCAATCGAAAAACGTGACAAGGTCGTAGCCGCCGTTGACCGGGTAGCTTTTGGAACTGGCCACCTCGAAGTTGATTTGGTCGAGAAGGCCATCGCGACCGGCAACGTGGCGGGCATATTCGATCGAGCCGCTGTGGTAGTCGAAGCCGTTGAAGCGCGACTTCGCGAAGGCCTTGGCCATGAGCATGGTGGAGGCGCCGTGGCCGCAACCAACGTCGGCGACGGATGCGCCCTTGGCGAGCTTGTCGGCGACGCCTTCGAGCGCGGGAATCCAGGTGCTCAGCAGGTTCTGCTCGTAGTTGGGGCGGAAGAAGCGCTCGGTGCCGAAGAACAGGTTGGCATCGTGCTCGTGCCACCCGACGCCGTCGCCGGTGCGGAACGCCTGCGTGATCTTGGGCTCATCTTTGAAGCAGGCTGAGATGATGTGAAACGCACCGGGCAGGTCAACTGTAGTGAGGGCAAATGCCTGCTCGGGTGGCAGCAGGAACTTCTTGGTGGCGGCGTCGTAGGTAACGTAGCCGCTGGCGGCATTGGCGTTGAGCCATTCTCTTATGTAGCGTTCGGATGTGTTGGTTTTCTTGGCGAGTTCCGTGGATGTAAGCGGGCCTGCGCCGGCCATTGCTTTGAAGAGGCCCAACTTGTCGCCGATTACGATCAGGGTAGCGTGCATGGCAGCGCCCATGTCCATCACAGCCTTGCCCATGAAGGCATCGAACTTCGACTGATCGAAGGCGGGAGATGTTGTCGCTGATTCCATTGTGACCTCCATTTTTTGCCTAACAAGGCGGAGAGTGGTGATGCTACTCCGGCAAAAATGTCAGTGTCAAAGAGATTTGTTATGGGAAGGGAAAGCACGCCAAGGACGCGAAAGTGCGTGCGAATTGCGGGGATTTGGACTGGGCCAATTCTCTGATTTAGCCGGCCTGGCTGGCAATTAATTGACGCACGCGCAGCCAGCCGCCCAACCAGGCCTGGGGCAGTGCAAGGATAATGAGCGCGACCGGATACCAGTGGGTCTGGAAGGCGGGGCCGCTATTCCATGTCGTTACCGCTCCCAAAATACTCACGACGAAGGCCAACCAGCCACCGATCATGGCGTGCTGTATGGGGCGATTGGGGGCGAGGTATGCGGTGAGGAAACTTGCGCCGACAGCGTAGGCGGTGCGATAGACGGTGGCCAAGACCAACAGGGCGTCAGGCACTCGCTTGTCCCAGGGCGGAAAGACGTGGATTGCGTGCAACAAGAAGTCAGTGGCAACGGTGATCGCAATTCCCGCGGCGATGCCAGCGAGAACGGCAAAGACGCTGCGGCCGAAGCGCCGACCGGTGGTTGGTTGATTCATGGACCCGGCTCCTTGTGTTGGTTGAATTCATTTGAATGATACCCGTGCATCGTGATGTCGAGAAGTCCAAGGGTCATCCAGGGGATTTGCCAAAGATGGCTGGTAGATTACAGGATGGGACATGGCCAGGCAGATTCATTACAACGCGGCGGAGCACATTGCGGCCGAGACGGCGGATGATCCGTACCTGCGTCCCTCGTTTCCGTTGCGGCTGAGAATCAAGCGGCTTGCCTGGAATATCTGCTGGGCGTTGTTTTATCGCTTGTCGCCGAGGCCGCTGCATGGTTGGCGAACGATGCTGCTGAGAATATTCGGCGCGAAGATGGGGCCGAACTGCCATTTTTATCCGGGGTCGCGAGTCTGGGCGCCGTGGAACCTGGTTTGCGTGGACCAGGTTACGGCGGGCGATGGCGCAGAGATTTACAACCCGGCGCCGGTAAGGCTCGGATCGCACGCGATTCTGTCGCAGGGCGCATATCTTTGCGGTGCGACGCACGACTTCGACGATCCGGCGTTTCCGCTGTTGGCGTTTGCGATGGAAGTTGGAGCCTACGCGTGGATCTGCGCGCGAGCTTGCGTTGCGCCGGGAGTTAACGTGGGAGAGGGAGCGGTGCTGGGATTGGCCTCAGTCGCGACACGCGATATGGAGGCGTGGGGAGTGTATGCGGGCTCGCCGGCGGTGAAGGTTAAAGAGAGAAAGCGGTTAATCGGCGGCGTCGACCGGGACGGGCAGAAACCCGTCGAATCGATTGTTCCACAACAATTAAAGATGAACGAGCCGAGCGGACCGCGATCGGCGGATTAGTGCGGCGCCTCGTAGGGCTCGACGCGCAACATGTCAGAGAGAATGCCGCGCTCTTCGGGACTGAATGCGCCCTGATAGCGATTTGAGTTGAGCACCATGGGCCGCTGGTCCGGCGGCACGGAGCGCAGATCCCGGAAGGCGTTCCTCATCATGGTCTGGCGATCGGGCGGCAGAGAAGTCCAACGACGGGAAGAGGAGTTGACCTGCTGCCGGTCTTGCGGGGTCAGGTGTTCGAGAGCCTCGGCCCGAGCCAAGCGACGTTGGCGCTGCTGATCGGGCATCTGATCCACATTGTGCAACTGCTGCACCAGGCGCTGCTGATCGCCTTGAGGCAGCCTCTTGAAGTTTGGATCGGTACGGATCATGCGCTCCTGATCCTGCACTGGGACATTGCGATGCTGGTTGAGCCACGCACCAAGGTGACCGGGAGGGGCGTAGTTCGGCGGAACCGTGCTGGGCCGGCCGTAGTTCGGTTGAATGGCGCCTGGTTGCGGGTAATTTGAATACCCCTGACGCGGAAAGGCTTGACCGGGGTAGGCAGAGCTGGGGAAAGCGCCGTGCACTCGATTGGGCGGATTCACCTGCGGCTGGCGCGCACCCGGGTTCACCGGCATAGGCGTTGGAGATGGACGCTGGACGCCAACGGGTCCACGGTATTGCGGGTATTGCGGGTACTGCGGGGTGGGCCGGTTCTGGTTCTGAGGCCGCTGATACGGACTCTGTGGGTGCGTTGCGGGGGGCCGCGAGAACTGGGGGCGGGATTCCTGGCGTGGAGCGGAATTTCGCGGGGCGGGTGAGGAATGGGGGCGATTCCGATCCTGGGAGAGGGCAACGACCGAAATCAGACACAAGACAGCGACAACGGCCGGGACCATAGCCGCCCGCCTCATCCTTGTCGCCACGCCCGTGTTTGATGCCCCATTCATTGTCTTTCGGCCCCCGCCGCTTAAGCTCGCTTATTGCGAAATCTGCGAGTCGTCATCGTTCGGATTCTCTGAAATCGATTCCAACTGGTCCAAAACCTGGGCCTCGTTATCCAGCGTCTTCAAATCATTCACCACTGCGGCATTTACCAGAGGCGCTTGCGGCTGCTCCAAATTGATCACGCCCAGGTAAGCCCCTCCGCCGAGCAGAAGCATCACCGAGAGAGCCATCGCAGCGAGCGGTCTGGCGTGCATCGGCGGCCCATAGGCGAGTCGAGCCCGCAGCCTTTGGAGCCAGCCTTGGGGCGGTGCCTCGCGCTCTTCGCGCATGCGCGCATTCAGACGGGTCAGGAAGTACGGGCCCGGCTCCGGCGCCGTCCATGTTTCAAGCATGGCCATGGTCGCGCGCAGTTCCTCCAGATCCCGCTGGCAGGAGGCACACTCCGCAACATGATCCGTCACCTTGGCAGGTACCGAGTCAGGATCGAGCAGCAGGTCTGCCAGCTTCGTATCCATCCCGGCGCATTTGTTCATGGTCGATTCCATTGGTACCACCCCACTCCCCACCGGTGTCGCCCGGCTTGTTTTCACTTACACAAAATCCTTTAGCTTGTCACGCAGTGTCTGGTAGGCGCGGAAGAGCAGTGACTTGGTTGCGGACTCGCTCAACTTGAGCACCTCTCCAATCTGCCGATAATCCATCCCCTGATATTTGTGCATCAACACCGCCATCCGCTGCCGTTCCGGCAAAGCCATCACCTGGGCCCGAATCGCCGCCATCCGCTCATCGCGCACCAGGCGCTGCTCCACGGTTGGCACGTCGTCGGCAACGTCCGGAGTGGAGCCGGTTTCCTCGTCCGGAGCGTCGAGATAAATAGTTTGCGCGGACCGCTCGTGCCGCGTGTCGCGCGCATGATTCACCGCCAAGTTGGTCGCGATCCGGTAGAGCCAGGTAGTGAACTTGGCTTCGGCCCGATAGCTTTCGCGCGAGCGATAAACGCGCAAGAATACTTCCTGCGCTAATTCTTCGGCAACCGCCTGATTCCGTACCATCCGAAACAAGAAGCTGATCATGGCGCGGTGATATTTGCCCGCCAGGTAATTAAAGGCCGATTCGTCGCCCGCGGCCAGGCGCAACATGATAGCGGCGTCGCTCGATTCGTCCTGGGCGTAATTGAGCTCGCGGGACGCTCCAGTGGTCGAGTCTGGCCGCCTTGACGTGCTCGCTCCCAGTGCCGGATTGTCCAGGACCAGGGTTGCCATATCTTCTGGAACCCCGCCCCGGCCGGAAGGTTGCGCCGCAGGATCTGTTTCTGAATCGGATTTTCCGCTTTTTGTCAGGTTCTCGCTCTTGGCTGGGATTTCGCTTGCCGCTCGACCGGGACTTGGACGATCGCCGGGCTTTTCGCCTCCGGAACGGGCTGAAATGAAGGGTAGAATGCTGCCGGACTGCCGAGCGTCCGTTAGCCCCGCTCCGGCCAGTTCCATGGCATCGAAACCTGAGACGGAGCCTTGAGCGAACTCCCCGTCAGGGCCGGATTCCCGGGTGTTCCGGATTGGTCTTACTCGCCAGCGCATCGGTGTTGGAGCGGGGTAAACGGTCACGCAACCGAGCGGGTGGTTGGTTGGCCGTAAAGCCTCGCTGGTGTTACTCTAACCTACAGGATGCCCCTCTGGCGCGCAGTCGCCAACCGTCACTCGGGGCGCTTAACTCAGCGGTAGAGTGCCACCTTCACACGGTGGAAGTCGCAGGTTCGAATCCTGCAGCGCCCACCATAGAATCAATAGCTTACAAGAACTTCTCCTGATGACTTTGTGGCATTTTGTGGCAAATTCGTAATCGACGTTATTTCCTCCTTCCCTTTTGCCAGCATCAGATACACCGACCCGACCATTTCCTGCACACTTTCAGGCAGCGCCTGCATGTATTCGTTGGCCGTCGTGTCGGCCCGCGAATGCCGCAGATGTGCCTGAATATCCTTGACCGAGCCCATGTTCTGCGCCTGGGTCGCCATCGTTCGACGCATTATCTGGAAGTTCAGCTTTTCGATGCCCAGCTTCTCGGCGAGCGGCTTGAGGATCCGGAACCGGTAGTTGGCCGTATCCATGAACCCGCCGTCCGCATTGGGAAAGATGAAGGCCTCGGGCGAAGCCCTCTTGCACTCCACTTTCCATCGCCGGAGTTCGCTCGCCAGGCCATCGGGAAGATGAACCTTGGTAAGGCTCCTGGGAGTTTTCCCGAAGGATCGAAGCTTTCTTCGGTAGACGGTCTCAGTAATGGACAAGGTATTGCGATTATCGAAGGAGCGCCATCGCAGAGCGAACAACTCGCTCGGGCGTAGCGCTGCTGTCATATCCAGCATGAGAAGAAGCCGGTCTTTTCTGGCCGTTTTCGCCAGAATCGACCACATCTGCTCCCAGCTCAGTATCCGCTTGTCCTTGGGCCGAAGGTTTTTGGGAATCTTCAGCTTCCGGGTCGGATCCATGACCAGGAACTCCTGCTCGATGGCTTCGTCAAAGATGGATTTCAGATAAGACCTCGCCTGTTTGACCCGGTCCTGCGAGTAACGCAGCGCGAGACCGTTCACGTGCGTTTGCAGCATGAAGCGATCGAACGAGTCCAACGGGTACTCGCCAAACTTGGCGATGAGGTCGATTTCAATCTGAGCCATCTTCTCCTTCGCCGTCTCAGGCCGCCAATCTCCCTTGCGTAGCGGGAAGTAGCGGTTGCGAACAAACCACTCAAAACTAACAGAGCTGTCCTTCAGGACTTTGTCGCCGGGTTTCTGGCCTGTTTGTTTGGTAATTTCAGCCCGCAGCGCTTCCCGCGCCTCGAGCTTGGTCATCTGTGATTTGAGGGCGAGTTTTACGCAAATCTTCTTTTCTCGTTCCTCGTTGGTTTCAGGATCGAGAACCCGCTGCCGGAAATACCCAAACCACTGTTTTCCGCGGAGCGAGACCCATCCTGCCTGGTGCGACTTGCCCATTGGTTCCTCGAATTCTGTGGGGAAAACGAGCGGGCTACCCCCATCTTACCGGCGTTTGCGGTGCAAAGCGGAAAGACGTTCCCGCTCGTTGACGAACTCTTCGATTTGACTTTCGCGGTAGCGAAGGACTCCGTCGCTCATCCGAATGACAGGCAAGTAGGGGGCTTTTCTGCTGGAGTGATCCCAGACCCAGTCGCGTGACACATTGAGACGTTCGGCGACTTCATCAACCGACAAGAGCCGGTCCTTTTCTACGGAGGGGTTCGGTACGGGTTCGACGGTTGCAAATAATGGCATTGGCAGACTCCTGTGTGCAGATGACTTCAAAAAACAATGGCTCTCACTCTTAGGTCAGATCAGCTATTTGATTGCCGTCGACTGGGCTGCTCTAGCTGAACGCCTGGTCGGCGCGAAAACGCACGATCGTCAATCCCAACGGATTCACCGCGAGTTCGTTGTTCTTCACGTTCTCGCGAAAGACGTAGGTTACGGTCGCCGTCCAGCGTTCGTGCTTCACTTCACTGTGGTCCGTAGGGTTCGTGAACACCTTTTCGAACTCGACGCGCGCCGAGTAAGGCGACTGCCGGAGGTCATCGAGGACGACGTTTTTGACTTCGACGTCGACGAAAGGAAGTCCTGAGTCTCTGACGTAGGACTGGATAACGTTGTCCTTGCGTTCCTGATCAATGACCGCACGCTGAACGTCACCGTTAAGGAAGTAGAGCGCGTTCATCTGATCCCGCTCAACGGTGAATCGGTTGCGGCTGAAGTAGAGTTCGGCCCAGCGCGACAGATAGTATTTGTTCTCCGCTTCCTGTGGGCGGTACTGGAAGTTGCGATAGTCGATTGCTTCTGCGCGCCCGACGTCATTGATGCGCACGATCATCGGATGCATTGCTGCCAGCGCATTCTGGCTTCTGTAAACGAGCGCCGCAAGCGCAAGACAGATGGCGCAAAGCACCAGCACCGTGACCTTCAGATAAGTGTTCATCACAAGCGGCTCACCGTACTGTTCGAGATATTTTCCCGCTGCTTGTGTGAGATCGGGTTGTTTCATATTCGTGATCTCCATTCTGGCTAAAGTGCCCGTGCAACTAATGCCGTTACCATTCCACTGAGGCCGCTGCTGTGACCGCCGACGTGGCCAGAGAAGAGACTCGCGGTCATGGTTGGAATTTTGAACAGGACAAAACAGGCGATGAAGCAGAGCATGAGCAATGCGGGCATCAACGTAGTCAGCGATTGCGGGCTCGCGACATTCATTGCGCCGCTCGTCAGATAACTGATGAGTAGATGGCTCACGATGCTCAGTGTTGCTGCAGCAACGACCTTGTAGAATTCAAAGCCCAGGAAGGCTTTGAGCCATCCCCAGAAGAGAAAGTCAGTTTTGTCGAATACCATCCAAGGGATGAATACTGGCCCGAGGAGCCCAATAACGGTTGCACCGATGGCGCCGTAGGCGATGACTACGGCGATCAATCCAGTAAGGACGGTGAGTACGAGCTGCACGGTGTAGGAACAGAGGAGAGTGTAAGGCTCTGTGAACGACGGGGAAAGGCTCCCGATTTTGCCGAGCGCGATATGGATCGTGTTCTGGACTTCCTGTGTCGAATCATTGCCAATGTAATCGACGAGGGTGCTGGTTCCTCCGCTGATGAAGCTTTTGAGCGAAAATCCGATACCCGGAATTGTGCTGTCGTAGAACCGTACAAAACAGTACGCGAACGTGATCAGCACGAAGAAGCTTACGAACTTTGCAATGCTGAATCCCGGGCCTCCCTGCGCAGATGCCAGTGCCTCCTGCACACCAAACCAGGCAAGCATGATGGTTGCGAGAGCAATGACCATATGCAATCCCAGCCCGTCGATGGAAGGCGACACTGTTGCCGTCAAATTATCACAACCGTTTTTGATCAGAATCAGAAAGTCCATTTCTTTAGCTCCGATTCCTCAGTAGTGAAATGCCCATTGCGTTCCGGCACTCGTCTGCTGAGGTGTGATCGCATTGAAGTTTTGTTGGTATCCATTGCCCAGCACGAACAGTGATTTCAGGTTGTCCTGCTGTACTTTGTGGCCAACGATCTGCTGCAGCGCCTGCCCCTGCAAGATCTGATTGGTTTCCTGCTGCGTACGCAATTGGATCAACAGAGCCTGATTAATTCGCTGAAGCGCGGCCATCTCGGTATGCTGAGCAGGATCGGTCGAATGCGTTGCTGCTTCGAGCTGGCTAATATCGGCCTCGCGCTGTGTTGCATTCGCGCGGATCGTGCCAACCGTTTGCAGGTTACTTGCGTTAACAGCATCCGACAGATCGACGGTCGCTCCTTGTGCCGCGATCGCCTGCTGGCCCTGGCTGCTCAGAGAGGAATAGCCAGATATCTGCGCGGTCCGAGGGAAGCCGGAGGTCTCATTTGCGATCGACGCTCCATACCCGGTCGTAGCGGCATTCATCCAAGGCAGAGAATTGCCGTAGGTGTTTGCAGGCCGCGTCAAGACGATCCATTGCTGACGACCGAGATTGCTGTACGACGTGTAGAGGTTCTGTGGCAGAGATGCCATTCGCTGGGCGAGGTTGTAGGCAGCAATCACATTCCTGGTTGTTTGCACCGTCGTCGTATACAACTGGCTTCCTTGCGTAATCTGCTGAATCGCATGCCCCGATTGCGTAGGGTCAAAAACAATACCAGACCCGAATTGGGCGCACACTACCTGTGCGCTCGCAGCGATAGCAATCGCTGCGAACAACGATTTGGTATTCATCGTCTTCTCCTAATGTGAGTTACTTGCCAGCGCGCTCCTTCTGAAGGAGCTTCCATGCGCCGTCCATCTGGTCTTTCTCGCCTTGGCATTTGGAACTTAGCGTTGGGGGCACTTTGTAATACTCAGACGAGCAATCGGCCTGAAACTGTGCCGCCAATCTGTCGTACTCTTTCTGAAGTCGATCAACCTTAGCCTGGTGACTTTCACACCCAGTCAGAACGAGCAATGATGCTGCGCAGAAAGTTCTAAATAGTGCGGCCTTGATCATGAACGAATCTCCTCAAAAGGTTTGCGGGATCGTGTGATTGTCGTATGCAGGGAGGAGCATGTCCTGCACGAAATAGACTTTGACGCGATGTCCCTCCCGAATAGTGATCGTGGGAGGAATTTGAATGAACCGGTCGAGCACGGTTGTTGCCGATTGCGAAACGCTTGATCCGGCCCCCGTTGTGAACGCCTGAGAACCGTTCGTCGAGATTGTTCCGCCACCGGATTCAATCTCGCCGACGCCGGAGATTACACCCAAGGCAATCGAGGTCCCAAAGATTTGGAGGTAGTGGTTGTTGACCTTGTCTTTCAGCCCCTCCTCTCCAATTTGATCGAGACCGTGAAACTGATCGAGATCGACCGAGTATCCATCGGGCATGATCATGCGATGGAATACAACGGCGATGCGACGTTGCTGGCCAATCCCACTTGACCCGATCTTGCGTGCCTCACCCAGCGCAATGGTTCCATCGGGAATGAGCACATGCTGGCGATCGTGCGAATAGACCGGGCTCGAAACCAGGACTTTGACCGGACCAGGTGCATCGCCATCAAGCCGATTCATCAGAATCGTGTCCATCGTCAGGCCTTCATAAACGACGTAAGGCTCGCCAACCGCGGAATCGATATTGACCTCTGCGCTCCGCTTCGCGGCAGATTCATTGATTGTATTGTTCTTCTTTTCTGACGCTTCACGAGTCGAGACAAGGCTGCTCGCCACCCGGTCGGACGGTTGGCTCGCCGCCGTCTGCGTCTCAGCGTCCAAATGCGGATTCGCATCCGTATGAGATGACGCCGGTGCGTCGCTCGAATGCGTATAAACAAGATTCGATGCAAATCGAGCGTTGTACGCCAGTTCCCGCTCCCTGGCCGCCAGTTGCTGAGCCTGTTCTTGCTGCGGAGATAGTTGTGATTGCGCATAGACTCCTTGTTGCTGACACGGTTGGCCGGGCGTGCACGATGTTCCTTGTCCAGTTGGCCCGTAGGCCGCGGCAACTACCTGCTGCGCAGGTGTGCCGCCTGCCAATGTCGCGTCATTCGTCAAAGGCGCTTGTGCCGCGGCCGCCTGCGCTTCTTTCTGGCGCTCGGCAGCAAGTTGATTCTTGAGATCCTGGAGATTGTTGTCTGTGTTGTCCTGAATAGCAGGCTGCGGGGCTTCATGCTGCGACGCAGAAGATTGGCCGGGAGCCTTCTTGCCGTAGGTGCTGACGATCGCCGCGGTCACAACCACCGCCGATGCTCCGAGGAAGATCCACACCTTGATGTTCTTCCTCATGACACCCCTGGGCTCGGCCTTGGTGCGATGCAACTCTGCATCAGCTACGGGTACCTGTTCGGGTTGAATCGTTTGCTCTGCCATTGCGTCATCCCTTCCGCGTGAATTCCATCCGCTTGTTGCCCAGTTCCAGGTACCCGGAGTTCATGACCTTCGGGATGATGTAGGTCCCGTCACGAAGGTCGTAGTTGAGCAGGTTGGGTTTGCCGTCCTTCATGTCGTACACGCTGAACTTTTCAGGAGCCGTCGTCTTGATGTACGTGAACTTGTCATCGTGAAAGATCGACTGCACATCGAACGGCGCTTCATTCGGATGGAAGGCATAGTCGAACTTGAGGGCGAGCGGATACGCGCTCTTGTATTCATCCACTACTTGCGTAACATGCGCCTGGACTGCAGTGAGCTGCTCCCTTGATTGCTCGAGCTGAGCAGCAGGAACAAATTGTGCTGGCCCCGAAGAAGCAACAAGCGAGGAATGATCGGCGGGCTCGATCAGGACCTTGAGATCGGGCGTGACTGAACTATCCGACACATCCTGCAGTGTGAAGCTATAGATGTTGCCCTTGTCGGTAATGAGATTGAGATTGGTTGCGATGCCAGCTTTCGCCGGGTGGACAAAGCAGAAGTTGCCCACCACGTCGACCACCCAGAACTCCTTGTCACCTGTGGCGGCTTCCACGATCTTTTCCGATGTCGGCACTTCAATCAGAGTCGTGTACTTCAACTTGGCGTGGATCGGCACGATGTCCTGCGAGTGAACCTGGACGGTGCGGGCGGCCGGGTCCTGCGCTATCGCAACAGAGGACGCGAGAGCAGTTATGAGTAGGGTTGAGAGAGGGAGTGAACGATTCATGCAACAGCTCCTTTGAGGTTGGAAGTGGAGACGCCGGCCGCCGTGCGTGGCCGGAATGGATAGTCCTGGGCGAGTCGGCGCAAACCTTCGGGGATACCGAAGCGCGCGAAGTACTCACGTTTGGTCAGGTTGTCACGTGCGTTGTTTGTCGCCATCCAGTGCGAGACCGAATCAACGTTCAGTTGTACTTTCTTTGAGCTTTGCGCCTTGCGGATCAGCATTTGTCCCGGTGGAACCAGGCCGGCGATCAGTTCAAGCTCCGTGTCGTTCAGATGGAACGCTTCCCGATAGAGGTCACGATCCATTTCTGGGTTGGCCAGAAAGATCTTCGTCGGGCAGCTTTCCGAGACGATGTGCAACATCCCGGATTCCTCCAGCTCCTTAACGGACTGAGTGGCGAGGATCATCGCGGCGTTGTGCTTGCGCCAGGTCTTTTGCGCCTGGACGACGTAATTACGGATCGTCTCGTTGCGAATGAAGAGCCACGCCTCGTCGAGGAGAAACGTCTTGAAGGTGGCGAGCCTGGCAGGATCGGTGATTTCGTTGCTCGCCCGGTGCAGAACGTAAAAGAGCAGAGGCTCCAGGACCTGAGGGGCGTCTCCCCAGCCAGCGAAGTTAAAGGTCTGGAATTGGCTGAACGAGAGCGTGTCTTCGGGGTTATCGAACAGGAACCCGTATTGCCCTTGCCGTGTCCAACGATGCAGCCGATCCTTCAGCTCGCCGAGAATGTTTGCTAAGTTCGAGACCGTGCGTTGTTCCGGTTCGAGAACGTAAACGCGTTCGATTCCGTCCCAGAGCTTGCGTTCGTCCCTGTAATCAAGCCGATGCCGCGCATCATTTCCCTCTATCAGTGTTCGGAAGAAGGCAAACAAGAACTGCAGGTTCTCCTCTGTCCGTGGAAGCGAAAACGGATTGATCGTGAAGTCGCGCGATTCGCGGCCCACGTTCAAGTAGCTCCCTCCGAAGATCGTAGTCAGCGACTGAAAGCTGCTACCGATATCGAAGACAAATGTGAGTGGCTGGTACTTCTGCGCATTCTGAAGCAGAAAGTTGCAAAGGTAGGACTTACCGCTCCCGGTCATGCCCAGAATCAGTGTGTGTGCGACTTCGCCGTTGTGCAGGTTCAAGAAGTACGGCGTGGAATTATCGGTTTCAAGAACCGCCAGGTATTCCGCGCCGAGATGC
>Ga0137379_10001932_pt1 | contig 19093 bp, 18 predicted proteins | sample SagtaG_18_FD_104812 | JGI IMG/M metagenome (GOLD analysis project Ga0137379, IMG submission 104812) | Vadose zone soil microbial communities from Sagehorn Ranch, Mendocino, California, USA - Sage2_L_80_16 metaG | ecosystem: Environmental > Terrestrial > Soil > Vadose zone | place: USA...
GAGCTCGAGCGTGAAGGAATCGGTGATTCCCGCCTCGAACCAGCAGATGCATCCGGCCGACCATCCAGTGAGGATCGTCCCGTTCCGGTAGGCGCTGCGAAGCGCGTCCTCGACGCCGTGCAAACGCCAGATCGCGAGCATATTCGCGGTGTTGCCGCCGGCGACGAGGACGACGTCCTGGCGGCGGATCAGCGCCTCGACGTCCACAACCGTCCGGTGGAACAGGGCAAGATGGGACAGATCGCACGGAGTGGCCGCGAGGGTTTGATAGAACGTCAGCAGACTCGCGGGATCGTCGCCGGACGCGGTCGGGAGGAAAAGCACTTTCGGCCGCGGGCGGCCCACGAGGTCGAGGACGTACCGCATGAGTGTGGCGTAGGTCAGCTGCTGCCCGCCGCAGGCGACGATGCGTCCTGGCACAGGCGCTCACTGTGCCAGAGCGGGGCGTTAGTTGATCGTGATCGTGCGATGGCCCTGCGCGAGCCAGGCCGGGATCGCCGTCGCGACCATCGGCCGCCCGACGAAGAAGCCCTGCGCGCTGTCGCAGCCGGCGGCGGCGCACGCGTTGTACGTGGCCTGGTCCTCGATCCCCTCCGCGACCACCTTCATCCCGAGCGCGTGACCCAGGTTCGCTATGAGCTTCACGATCTCAGCGCTGCCGCGGTCGCGCGTCATGCGACTCACGAAGGAACGGTCGATCTTCACGGCGTAGGCCGGAAGCCGTTGCAGGTACGCAAGCGAGCTGTAGCCCACGCCGAAGTCGTCGATGGCGAGCTGCACCCCGAGGTCGCGGAGCTCGGCGAGCGTGCGCAGCACGCGGTTTGGCTCAGCCATCAGCATCGACTCGGTGATCTCGAACGCCAGCCACGCCGGCGGGATCCCGGCGCGCTCGAGCGCCTGACCGACGACGCGCGGCAGATCCGGGTCGAGCAGGTTGCGTATCGAGAGATTCACCGCGGCCTGGAGCGGCACATTGGCGCGCTTCCATTCCGCGCACTGCGCGAGCGTCATCGCGAGCACTCGCGAGAAGAGCGATTTCACGAGGCCGGAGCGCTCCGCGAGCGGGATGAACTCGCCGGGTGCGATGAGGCCGCGTTCCGGGTGACGCCAGCGCGCCAATACCTCGACTCTCATGGCCTCGCCCTCGGTGAATCCGACGATCGGCTGATAGACGACCTGCAGCTCGTCGGCATCGAGCGTATGCCGCAGCTCGGCCATGAGGGCGAGCTGGTTCGATCCCTCGGGGTCCTGTTGCTCCGCATACACGGCAGATCCACCCGGCGTCGTCTTCGCGACGTACATCGCCATGTCCGCGCGGCGCATGAGTGTCTCGACATCCTCGCCGTGCTGCGGGCTCACGGCGATGCCGATGGAGATGGCGACCTCGTGGGCGGCTCCCTCGATCTCGAAGGGATGCTGCAGCGCGGCGATGATCTTCTGCGCGACGTGCCCCGCGCCGCCCTCATCCGCGCCCGGAAGGATCAGCGCGAACTCGTCGCCGCCGAGCCGTGCGACCGTGTCGGTCTCGCGGAGCTCCGCCGTGATGCGCCGCGCGACCTCACCGATGAGAAGGTCTCCGGCCTGGTGCCCGAAGGTGTCGTTTATCTCCTTGAAGCGATCGAGGTCCATCACCAGAAGAGCGAGCGGCGTCGCGAGCCGACGCGCGGTCCGGAGGGCCTGCTCGAGGCGGTCGAGAAGGAGAGACCGGTTCGGTAGGCCGGTCAGGGTGTCGTGCAGCGCCTGCCGTTCGAGTTCGTGCTCGGCCTTCTTGCGGTCGGTGACGTCGGTGAAGCTCGAGACGACCTCGCGAACGCGGCCGAACGCGTCCTTGACCGGGACCGCGTCGACCAAGAGCCAGCGCACGTATCCGTCGGCTCGGACCATGCCCATCATCACGTTGCGGATGGCCTCGCCGCGCGCCTGCGCCGCGACATTCGGGACCTCGTCGTCGGGCATGGTGGTTCCGTCCTCCCGGACGCGGCGATCCTCGCCGGGCGCCTCGCGGCCCTCGAGCTCCTCGGGCGGTCGTCCGAAGATCCGCTTCGCCGCGGCGTTCGCGAACGTGACGGCGCCGGCCGCATTGCGAACCACGACGCCGCAAGCCATCGCGTCGTAGATGGCGGCTAGGTCGCTCTCCGATCGTGACAGGTCCATCGCGGCACGGCCCTCCTCGCGACGCGCGGTGACGGCGACGCTACGCGCCGCGCATTTGGGGGGAGGAGTGCAACGGGTATCGGGCTCGGTGGCTCTGAAGTACTAGAGGTGGAGCTTTGTCAGCCGGTCGCGCTGTTTGTCGCTCACGTTGCCATCGGCTATCCGGTAAGCGACAGCGCGATCGACGCCGACTCGCCATTCCGTCGGCGCGAACTCGCCGACGAAGGCCCGCACGAACCAGTCGCGCAGCCACGAGAGCGGTGGCCGCACCGGCGCACCCGCGAGCACGACCGCGGTGAGGGCCACGTCGAATGGAGCGTCGCCGCGAGCGGCGTTCGCCCAGTCGATCACCACCGGACCCTGCCGCGGGAGGTCCGCGTGTTCGCCGCGCGCGAGGAGCGTGCGCCCAGACGTCACGCGCGCATGAGCGGCCGGTAGCGGATGCGATGCGGGCGCCAATCCGTCCCAACGGTCTTGCGCATGAATTCTTCGTACGCCTGGTAATTGCCTTCGAACCAGCGGACACGGCTGTCGCCCTCGAAGACGAGCAGGTGCGTCGCGACGCGGTCGAGGAACCATCGATCGTGGCTGATCACGACGACACCTCCTGCGAAATCGAGGATCGCCTCCTCGAGCGCGCGGAGTGTGTCGACGTCGAGGTCGTTCGTCGGCTCGTCGAGCAGGAGCACGTTGCCGCCCGAGCGCAGGAGCTTCGCGAGATGCACGCGGTTGCGCTCGCCGCCGGAGAGGTCCCCCACCTTCTTCTGCTGGTCCGCGCCGCGGAAGTTCAGTGACGCGGCGTACGCGCGCGCGTTTCGTGTTCGCGAGCCGATCTGGATGTTTTCCTCGCCGCCCGAGATCTCTTCCCACACGTTCTTCTTCGGGTCGAGCGTGTCGCGGCTTTGCGAGACGTACGCGAGCTTGACGGTCTCGCCGACGCGCAGCGTCCCGGCGTCCACCTTCTCCTCGCCGGTGATGAGCCGGAACAGTGTCGTCTTCCCCGCGCCGTTCGGGCCGATCACGCCGACGATGCCGCCTCGCGGCAGCGAGAAGCTGAGGTCATCGAAGAGCAGCTTGTCGCCGTACGCCTTGCGGATGCCCTCCGCCTCGACGACGACGTCGCCGAGCCGCGGACCGGGCGGGATCGAGATCTCGAGCTCGCGCTCGCGGAGCTCGGGGTCTTCAGCGAGAAGGCGTTCGTACGAATCGATGCGCGCCTTGCTCTTCGCTTGTCGCGCGCGGGGCGAGGCGCGCACCCATTCGAGCTCGCGCGCGAGCGTTCTCTGGCGCGCCGACTCCTGCTTCTCTTCGTCCGCGAGGCGCTTTCTCTTCTGCTCGAGCCACGAGCTGTAGTTGCCCTGGTACGGAATGCCCGCGCCCTTGTCGAGCTCGAGGATCCATCCGGCCACGTTGTCGAGGAAGTAGCGGTCGTGCGTGACCGCGACGACGCATCCCGGGTACTCCGCGAGGTGACGCTCGAGCCAGCCCACCGACTCCGCGTCGAGATGATTGGTGGGCTCATCCAGCAGAAGCAGGTCGGGCTTTGAGAGGAGGAGCCGGCAGAGAGCGACCCGCCGGCGCTCGCCGCCCGAAAGGGTGGCGACGTCCTGGTCGCCGGGCGGGCAGCGCAGCGCGTCCATCGCGACGTCGACCGTGGCGTCGAGCTCCCAGAGGCCTTTTGCCTCGATCTGATCCTGCATGCGCTGCAGCTCGTCGGTGACGCGCTCCATCTCGGAGGGCGCGAGGTCTTCGCCGAGCTTCATCGAGAGCTCGTTGTAGCGGTCGAGCACGGCACGCTGAGCGGCGACACCCTCCTCGACGTTGCCGCGGACATCCTTGGCCGGATCGAGCGCCGGCTCCTGCGCGAGCAGGCCGGGACGATAGCCCTCGGTGATCCTGGCGTCGCCGATGAAATCGCGGTCGAGCCCGGCCATGATCTTGAGAAGCGTGCTCTTGCCCGCGCCGTTCGGGCCGAGCACGCCGATCTTCGCGTCCGGGTAGAAGGCCAACGTGATCCCACGCAGGATCTCCCGCTGGGTCGAGGGCACGATCTTCTTGAGCTGATACATCGTGAAGATGAATTGCGGGGGCACGTAAAGACCGTAGCAGGTAGGCTTTACAGCGTCGTGGGCGGGGACAAGCGGAATTTTCGACTGTCGAAGGATGTGCTTCCGAGCCGCTATGAGCTGCGGTTCGAGCTCGAGTTCGACACATGGACCTCGACGGGCTCGGAGCGGATCACGCTTCGTTCCGCGCGGCCGTCGCGGGAGATCACCCTCCACGCGCTCGAGCTGGACATCGTCGCGGCGACGATCGACGCGAAGAACAAGCTCGAACGAGTTGAGTTGGACCCCGAGTCGGAGACCGCCACGCTTCGGTTCGCGAGCGACATACCCGCAGGCGAGCACGTGCTCGAGATCTCATGGAAGGGCGGCATTCGCGACTCGCTCCGCGGTCTCTATCGGTCGCTTCGCGGCGAGGAGCGCTACGCCGCGACCCAGTTCGAGGCGGCCGACGCTCGACGGGCGTTCCCCTGCTTCGATGAGCCCGAGTTCAAGGCGTGCTTCTCGCTCGAGCTCATTCACCCGGCCGGGAACGCGGCGATCGCCAACATGCCCATCGCGTCCGAAGAAGCGATCGACGAGCGACGCACGCGGACGCGGTTCCGCGAGACGCCGAAAATCTCGTCGTACCTCGTCGCCTTCACTGTCGGGCCGTACGAGTTCACGCCGACCGTGACGACTCCGTCCGGGATCCCCGTCCGGGTTTGCCTTCCTCCGGGTCTCGCCCAGCAGGGCATCTACGCGCGCGACGCGCACGTGCGCTCGGTGGAGTGGCTCCAGGACTACACGGCGATCCCGTATCCGTACATAAAGGTGGACGCGATCGGCATCCCCGACTTCGAAGCGGGCGCGATGGAGAACCCGGGCGCGATCACGTACCGCACGCGGCTCCTTGCGGCGGACGACCGCAACGCGTCGATCCAGACGCTGAAGGGAATCTTCAGTACCGCCGCGCACGAGGTCACGCATATGTGGTGGGGCGACCTCGTCACGATGCGGTGGTGGACTGATCTCTGGCTGAACGAGTCGTTCGCTTCGTTCGTCGGCGAAAAGGCGACGGCCGCGCTCAATCCGGAGTGGCGTTACTGGCGCGACTTCGTCGCCGACAACACGAGCGCCTTCAATCTGGACGCCCTCGCATCCACCCACCCGATCTCGGTCGAGGCCAAGAGCGCGGAGGAAGCTTCGCAGCGCTTCGACGCGATCTCATACACGAAAGGCGCCGCCGTCCTTCGCATGATCGAGGGCTACCTCGGCGAGGAAACCTTCCGCGAAGGCGTGCGCATCTACCTGAAGCGACACGCCGAGGCCAACGCATCCGCCGACGATTTCTGGCGCGCGCTCGACGAAGCGTCCGGCCAGGGCGTGACGGCGATCGTAAACGCGTGGATCCACGAGCCGGGGCATCCGCTCGTGCGCATCAGCGCAAAGCAGGCGGGCGGTGCGCTCGAGCTCGTGCTCACGCAGGAGCGCTACTTCTCGGACTCGAGCGCGAAGCCGACCGGCCAGGTGTGGCCCGTGCCGATGGTGATCAAGTACGGCACCGCGGACGGCATTCGCGAGCAGCGCTTCGTACTGCGTCGCGCGCGCGAGACCGTCCGCCTCGAGGGTGCGACATGGTTCTTCCCGAATGCGGGCGGGCGCGGCTTCTACCGGTTCTGTTTCGCATCGGCCGCCGAAGGCGATCTCCTCGACCAGGGCGTCGCGCAGCTTTCGGCCGAGGAGCGGCTCGCGCTGCTCGACGACCTGTGGGCCCTCGTCCGTCACGGCAAAGCCACCCTCGCCACGTTCCTGCACCGCGTCGAGACGCTACGCGGAGAGCAGGACCGCGCGGTCCTCGCGTCGATCGCCGATGCGCTCACGTGGCTCGCGAACTACGCCGTGCGCGACTCGACGGAACGGCCCTTCGCTCGTCTCGTCGAGGATCTCTTCCGACCGATCCTCGACGCGACCGGCTGGCGGCCGGCCGACGGCGAGGACTCCGACATCCGCGAAAAGCGCACCCGCGCGATCGGGATGCTCGGCCTGTACGCGCGGTCGAACGACATCCGCACGCAGGCGCAGCGGCTCGTCCGAGCGCATCTCGACAATGAGGAGCGCCTGCATCCCGACGTCGCCGGCACGGTCGTGGCCGTGGCCGCGACGATCGGCGACGATCGCCTCTGGGATCGCTACGTCGCGCGCATGCAGCAGGCGCAGGCGGCCGATGCGCAAGAGGAGAGCCGCTTCCGGCAGGGACTTGTGTTCTTCGAGGACGCCGCGCTCGCGCGGCGGACGGCCGAGGCCGTCTTCTCGCCGCTCATCCGCGTGCAAGACCGCGGCATCATGCTGATCCCGATGCTTCAGTTCCGCCGCACGCGGCCGATCGCGTGGAGCGTCGTCAAGGAGCACTGGGACGCCGATGTCGCCAACGCCGACACCGCGCCGCTCCTGAAGCAGGCGATGGTCAACGCGGTCAGCCAGCTTGCGCAGCGCGGTCTCGCGGAGGAGGCGGCGGCATTCCTCGAGAAGAAGCGGACGCCCGACGTCGCCGAGACCGTCGCGCAGAGCCTCGAGCGGCTTCGCGTCAACGCCGCCGCGGCGGAGCGACTCGCGGACGAGCTCGAGAACGAATTGCGGGTGCCGACGCCAAGCTGAGTGGAAGGCTCCACGAGTCGCGCGGTCACCGCGACACCGAGGTCGGCGTCCTTCTCCATCGGGGAGAGCAGATCGCCAGTGCGCAGCAGCAGCTCGGTAAGTTCGTCCGGGACCTGGTGGCCGCAGCCGCGAAGACCGGCGAGGTGTGAGATGACGTCGCGCCCGCCGAGCTCGCGAGCTACTGCCTACACGCATTGACCGCAGGCGCCGGCGTACCGTCCAAGGCCGCCGTGCACCGGCTCGTCAGGCTCACGATGGACGCGTTGCGCCCGCCTCATTGATCCCGTCAGCGAGATCAATGGCCTAGCCGACTTGAAGGATCAACGTCAGGCCGCCGGCTCCCTGTTCCTCGCGGTTGTCGTTGGTCGTGTGGTGGTTGATGTGGCAGTGGAGCAGCCACTTACCAGGCTCACGCGCTTCCCAAATCACGTCGTAGCGCTCGCCGGGGCCGACGTTCACGGTGTCCTTGAAGACGCGAGCGCCTTCGGGAACGAGTTGTCCATCGGTCGCCACGACGGTGAAAGGGCCGCCGTGGATGTGCATCGGATGGACGAAACCGCTCTGGGAGCCGATGAAGCGCACGAGCAGTTTGTCGCCGACCTTCAGCTGCACGGTCTCCGTCGACGGATAGGCCTTGCCGTTGATGGTGAAGAAGTTTGGCTGCATCCCATCCATCGGCATCGCCGGGAAGGTGTAGCCGCCCTTGAAGAGCCACTCCTGCAGCTGCACCACGAGCTCCTTGTCGTACCGGAGCGGTGACGGCTCCTTGGGGTCGATGATCAGCGCGCCGTAAAGGCCAAGCGCCTGTTGACGATCGGGCTTGGTGTGCGAGTGATAGAAGAAGGTCCCCGCCTGCACCGCCGTGAACTCATACGTGAAGGATCCACCCGCAGGGATCGGCGCCTGGGTGATGTCCGCCGGTCCGTCCATCGCGTTCGGGACGATCAGGCCGTGCCAATGGACGGTCGTGGGTTCCGGTAGCGAGTTGCGAACGACGAAGCGGACGCGGTCGCCCTGCGTGATCCGGATGCGAGGTCCCGGGACCTGGCCATTGAAGGCGTACGCCGCCACCCGCACGTACGGCAGGATGTTCCACCCGGTCACGGCGGCCTCAAGCTCGTAAACCTTTGCGCCTCCGTCCATACGTGCCTCCAGCGGACGATCCCCGCGAGCGTCGGCCGCCGCTTGAATCCGCACGCTGCCCGGATCGACCGCGGCCATATCGCGCATCGCTGCGCCCGGCAGATCTCGGCGCATCGCCATTCCTGGCGGCATGACCACGTTGCCGACCTGCTGGGCACTGACGGTGAGGTTCGCCTGCGAGGCCGCGAGCACGCTTCCTGCAACGAGCGCAAGGACGGTCAGCAAGGTCATGGCCGTGAGCTGCGCGCGCGTCACGGCGAAAGCGGGATCGGAGACCTTGCGCATCATCCCGGCCATGTCGTGAGGCTCCCTGACCCCGTGGCCGCCGCCGCCCTCGGTTGGTGCGGCTTCAGGTTGCTTCCCATGACCAGTAGCGCCGTGATGCTCGCTCAATGTGAGTGGCCCGCAGCTGCCGCGTGCGCGGGGCGACGCCGGCCCCGCCGAATCATCCGCTGCCAGATCTGTTCGAGGTCAGGCGAATGACCGCCCTTTCCAAGCGCTCGCTGCGTGCCCATCCCGTGCTTGAGTCCCACCGCGACCAGCCACACGTTCACCGGATAGGCGACGACGAAGCCGACGATGATGCTGGCGGACATCGCTCCCCAATACACGAGATGAGCCGGCTCCATCGCGCGCATGTCCTGACCCATCATCAAGAGCGTCATCGCAGGAATCATCCCGGCCATGACCATGTTCATCGAGAGCCACTCCGGGACGAGCGACATCGTGAGGGCCCGGCGGTAGGAGCCACCCATCATGTCCTTCATGAAGAGCGCCTGGAAGACGAACAGCCCGAACCCGAAGCCCAGCGCGTATTCGACGATGAAGTCGATCCACATCGGGAAGCCGAGGAGCGCGGTCGCGGTAGCGGCGAAGACGATGCCCGTCGCGTCGCCCGCAACGCAGTGGATCGTCGAGCCCACTCCTTGCTTCCAGAGCGGGCTGATGAAGCGTTCGTGCGTCCCAGGTCGCGGTTCTTTGCAGGACATCACGTAGAGGACCGCGCCCAGAAGGCCGGTGTACAGGGTTACGAGCACCCAGCCCCACTTCATGACGGTCAGCTCCGGGTTGTTCGTGGATGCATCCCACGCGACGTAGGCCGCGGAAGCAAGCGTGAGAACGATCCAGATCAGCACCACGGCGTCGATCCATGCCAAAGGTCCCAGAAGAGGGATCGACAGATCGGTCATGCCGCGAGCCTAGGCCACGCGCGATCCACAAGCAGCAACCGCTCGGGTCGCAGGTGATCGGCCGTCTGAGTCCGAGGCTTAGCCTCCGATGAAACTCATCTCGATCTTGTGGAGTCCCGTGGTCTCCTCGGAGCGAAGGTCAGAGTAGCGATCGGTCCGCTCGGTCCAGACGGCCGCGATTGCGTGAGCGATCTCCTCGTCAGAAGCGCCGCTTCGCAAAAGCGCGCGCAAGTCATGTCCCTGCGTCGCGAAGAGGCAGGTGTAGAGCGAACCGTCGGCCGAGAGTCGAGCTCGGGTGCAGTCCGCGCAGAAGGGCTGCGTCACCGATGAGATGACGCCGATCTCCCCGGCGCCGTCCCGGTAGCGGTAGCGCGCGGCGACCTCGCCGCGATACCCCGCTTGAACCGGCTCGAGCGGCATCTCGCGGTCGATCATCGCCACGATCTCGCGAGCCGGAACGACATCGTCGAGGCGCCAACCGTTCGTGGATCCCACGTCCATGAACTCGATGAAACGTAGGGTCATGCCGGTCCCCTTGAAGTAACGAGCCATCGGCAGGATGCTCGTCTCGTTCACGCCGCGCTTGGTCACCATGTTGATCTTGATCGGCGCGAGGCCGGCGGCTCGTGCCGCGTCGATGCCGGCGAGCACTTTCGCGACCGGGAAGTCGGAATCGTTCATGTTCTTGAAGGTCGTGTCGTCGAGCGAGTCGAGACTGACCGTGACCCGCTTGAGCCCGGCGTCAGCGAGCGAGCGCGCTTTCTGCGCGAGGAGCGAACCATTCGTCGTCAACGTGAGGTCGAGGTCGCCGATCTTCGCCAGCTTCTCAACAAGACGCTCGATGTCGCGCCGCACGAGCGGCTCGCCGCCGGTGAGCCGGATCTTCTGCACGCCGAGCGAGACGAAGATCCGAACAAGGCGCTCGATCTCCTCGAACGTCAGGATCTCGGCCCGCGGAAGGAACTGGAAATCCTTGCCGAAGATCTCCTTGGGCATGCAGTAGACGCAACGGAAGTTGCAGCGATCGGTGACGCTGACGCGTAGGTCGTGGAGCGGCCTGCCGAGCGTGTCGAGCGGGAGTCCCATCACAAAAGTATGACCCCTGCCGCTCGAGCAGAGGCAGCTACCCGGTGAGCGCGTTGATCCGCCTAGGTTCGCCTCAAGATCCAGAGCCCCGTGTTCATATCGCTTGCGAAGACGAGTCCGGTCGCCGGGTCGTAAGCCACTCCCCATACCTGGGTCGTATTGGTGAGAACACTGCGCTGCGCCGGCTTGACCGGGTTCTGGCCGGCGGGCGGGACGAAGAATGCGACCTCGTGCGGAGCGCGCGGATCGCTCGCGTCCACCACTCGCACGCCGTCGGTGTACCAAGAAATATAGACGTCTGTGCCAACGGCGAGCGGGTTGTGTATGACGTAATCACCCGCGCCTGGATCCGACTTACCAAACGAGTTCTCAGTTCGGAACGAACCGATCTGCTTTGGTGACCGCGGGTTGCTGTAGTCCCAGACCCGCATGTAGCCCCAGCCAGGGACAACGCCGGCGCCGCCCTTACAAAAGTCCTCGTCCGCCGTAAAGAGGAGTTTCCGCGCATCGTCGTACGAAGCAGAGTGCGCGTCGCCGTCCTCGTTCGATGCGTAAGTCGCTCGGCTGAGGAACCGCGGCGCGTCCGGGCGACTCACATCAAGCGCGATGAACCCGGCATCCCAGTACGACACGAATAGGAGCTTGCCATCGGCCGACGGCGTCATCCCGTGGCCGAACGAGATCGCGAAACAGCCTTGACCACTCGCCGGGTCGAGTCCGAGATCCTTCTTGATCCCGAACGTCGAGACCTCTACGGGGCGCGTCGGATCGGTGATGTCGACGATCCGCGCGTCACCCCGACCACTCAGGTCGCGCACACCCGTCGGCGAACCGGGTTCGGCCCGCTCGCTGTACGGGACGCTCACGTAAGCAAAGGTCTTTCCCAGATCAGGGCGATCGCCGACCTCGAACTCGTGCACGCCCCTCGTGCAGCAGCCCGAGTCGTACAGCCCGAGCGTGACCGGCCGCGCCGGATCGGTCACGTCCCAGAGCATCAGCCCACGCCGAATGCTGAGATCGAAGCGCGAGCCGCAGACCTGCAGGCCCGACGCCGCGATGTCGTGACCGGCGAACGGGCCGTATCGCGCCGTATAGACGACAACGTCCTCCGCTGAAGTGTTCGCGGGGTTCTGGAGCGTCGAGACGACGGTCGGGTTGGACGGTGTCCGCGCATCGATCACCGCGACACCCGAGACGGGTTGCTCGGGGCAGAACCGGTCGTTGCCCGTCGCCCAGTCCTGAAAGCCCCAATGACCAACGTAGGCGAAGCCTTTGTGCACCCACACATCGGCGTTGAAACCGCGGCCGCCGATCTCGTTGTGGCCAACCGCGACCATGTTCCAAGCCGATCCGGCCTTGGTGCCGTCGAATGTCTTCTGCGAATCGGCGAGGATCTGCTGTTCGTTTGGCAGCAACTCCTCGGTGTTCTTGTTCGGTCCCGCGACACTCGTCATCGATCCCGCGATGGTGATGACCGCGACGGTCGATGCGATCAGCGCTCTGCGCATCTCGTCCTCCCGCTTTGCCTGCCGCGATCCGGGATTGTGAGATCACCCGACCCACTCGTGCAACCGCGGCTCGTCTACTCCGGATGTATCCGGCCTTGCCGAGACAGATGCGCGCGTACCGCGTCCGCGATCGCACCGTGCTTCGGGAATCCGCCGTCACGCGTCATCGAGTGCAGAAGATCGCCATCAGCGGAAACCTCGAACGTTCCGCCCTCCCACGGGATGAGCTCGATAGACGAGAGCCGTGCTCCAAACTCGAGCATGAGCGCCTTCGCGAGGTCAAGCGTCTGTCCCTCGTAGCCGCAATCGGCGCAGTAGGTGATCTTGACCTTGTGCGCCTCGGTCATGCCGCGACGCGGGTCGCGAACTCCCTGAGCTCTCGAACGACCTCGGCGTTTGCGAACTTCGATGTCTCGTGCGCCACCCTTACGAGCTCCGCCTGCAGCCGAACGCGGACGTCCTCAGCAAGCTGATCGACCGGCGCGTCGGGCGACCCAAATTCCGGGTGCGCCGCGAAGATCTCCTTCCGCCGCTTCGCGCGCACCTCGGTGACCGAAGCGGGCCGCTCGATCCAGTGTCCGAGCTCGCGGAAATCCTCGTCGAAGAACACGAAGACGGGTATCGACTTGAACTGCCCCTTGTTCAGATAGGCCTGCATGATGTCGTCGTTCTGGTCGCGGAGAAAGATCCGCACGTCGAGCTTTCCGCTGTCCTTCGCGAGGCGTCCGAGCACCGGGAGATTCGCGATCACGTCGCCGCACCAGTCCTCGGCGAGGACAAGGACCTTCACCGGGCGTGGGAGCGCGCTGAATGCGGCGAGATCTTCCGTGCTCAAGGCCACGCGTTGTTCGTTCTCTTCGAGGCGCTCGCGGTTGCGCGTCATCTGCGCTTTGTAGGCGTCGTACGTCAGCCCTCTGTCAAACCGTGCGCGATCGATCGTCATTCGAAATGGCCTCCCGAGCTGTGTGGATGATGGCAGCACCCCGAACAACGCGTTGGCCGCTCGGAAGATTCCGCCTAGCGGCTCTGTCTCGCCTTCGCGCCCTTGCGCCCCGCGGCGGACATGTCGCGCTTCGCGCGCGCTCGTTCGCTCGGCGGCTTAGGTTCCTTCGTCTCGCCTTTCGCGGTGCGCGTTTGATTCACCGTCGCCGCCGCGATCCGCTCGGCGGTCTCTTCCGGCCGCCCGCGCTTCTCGAGATTTGATTTGATGTGGTCGTACTGGCGCTCGCGCTTTTCGGTCCAGGCCCCCTGTGGCATTTGCGTCACCTCCCAGGCCCCTGCGTGCAAGCGGCGTGCGCGATCAGCCGCCGAATCGCACGGGTTCGAGGGTCATGAGATCGGCGATATGTTCGATCGCGATGTCCGGAGGCGGTCCGGAAGGAGACTCCGAGGCGTAATGGCCCTGGCGGACATGGATCGTGGTCGCCCGCGGCCCGAGGCCTTTCTTCGTGCGGGCAAGGAGCGCGGCCTTGTCGTCGACGTGCGCGTAGTGGCGCGCCGGAAAACGACGCTGCACTTCGGCCAGGTGATCTTCCTTGTGCTCGTAGACGAGCACGTTGCCACGCGTGGCGAGGAGCAACCCGGCCCGCGCGATCTTTGCCGGCTGATACACGCGGTCCCCGTCGGAAACGATGGCGACGTCGCTGAGGGTCCAGAGCCGGGCGACGACCTCCATCGCACGCGGATAGAGGTAGCGCTCGAAGGGCACGCTCAACACCGCGCGATCGACGTCTTCGGCGCGAGGCTCGCCAGGAAACGCGCGGCGGAAACGACGGAGCGTCTCGGGGAAGTTCACGACGCCCTCCTCTCCTCGCACGTCCTCGTACAGAGACCAAAAGCGAGCCGCGCGATCGGTCGCGACGAGGTTCGCGATGGCGGTTCGGGTGTCCTCCTTGGCCCGATCGTTGTCGAGGAGCGTGTTGTCCACATCGAGGAGGAACACGAGCGTGTCCGACGTCATAGCCGCTTCTCGAAGAGATAGGTCTCTTCTGACCACGGCCTGCGGTACCCCGCCGATCGGGCGGCGCGGCGCTCGGTACCGTTCGAGACGTAGAACGACGCCTCGTCGAGCCCGCGACGCTGCGCCTCGGCGCGGAGACCGAGCAGGAGTTCGACGAGCGGACGCGCTCGTCCTCCGATCGCGACGATCATCAGCGAGGCCTCATAACGATCGCCGAGTACCGCCGCCGCGCCCACAGCTCGGTCCGAGACGAACACGCGGCCCCGCGCGATAGCCGCCCGGACGTCGCGCGAGGTGACCTCTCTCCACTCCCAGCCATGGCCGCGCTGGACGAGCGGGCCGACGCGACGCAACACGGCCCGCACCTGAGCACGCGTGGCGCGTGCGGGTGGCGAGCCGGGCGTGGCCGGGGCTTCATGGCGCGATAGCTTCGCGACCCGCGCGAACCCGAACGTCGTCGCAGCGCGATGGATCGGAGTGTTATCCGACGCCGTCGAAAAGCGCAGCACGCGGAATCCCCGCTCGCGCGCGTAGTCGATGCGATGCGCGATGAGCGCCGTGGCGATCCCCTTGCGGCGCCAGCGCGGCGCGACCCGTCCTCCTTCGAGCCAGGCTTCGGTCCGCGATACGACCGTGAGCTTTCCCATCCCGACCACGCGTCCAGCCGATTCGGCTACGAAGAATGGTCCCGACCGATGGGTAACCCATGTGTCGAAAACATCCGGGATGCGATCATGCCCGCCCCACAGGGTGCGCACGGCCGCCAGCACGTCGCGCTTGTCGGAAGGGCGCGCGCGCCGGATCACTAGATCCACGGCGCCATGCTGCCGCAGGTCGGGTTAGCGGGCCTCCGCCGGGATCACGGTCGTCCGTCGGAGCTCGCCGAAACGCACGTAACCCACCTCGACCGATCGGCCGATCCGATCCGCGGCCAGGGCGCGCTGGAGGTCCGAGAGCGTCGCGATCGGCACGCCGTCGACATCGACGATGAGGTCGCGCACCGCGAGTCCGGCGTGCTGGGCCGGTCCGCCCGCGACCACCTCGAGGACTCGGATGCCCGAGGCGTTGGTGATCCCGAGCTCGTTCGCGAGCTGACGGCCGATCGGCGTCGCGGCCCCACCGATCCCGAGATATGCCCGGCGGACCCGGCCATCGCGAATGAGCATGCCCGCCACCAGCCGCGCGGTCGCCGCCGGGATCGCGAAGCAAATCCCTTGCGCGGTTGGGATGATCGCCGTGTTGATCCCGACCACCTTGGCGTGCGTGTCGACGAGTGGACCTCCGGAGTTCCCGGGGTTCAGCGCGGCGTCGGTCTGGATGACGTTTTCGATGAGGCGCCCATCTCGCGCCGACAGCGATCGCCCCAGGGCGCTCACGACACCGGTCGTGACGGTCGAGTGGAAGCCGAGCGGATCGCCGATCGCGATCACGAGCTGTCCGACCCGCAAGGACTCCGTCTCGGCGAGCTCCGCCGACGGCAACCCGGAGCCGAGGATGCGGATAACGGCGAGGTCCGTTGCGTTGTCGCTGCCGACGACCGCCGCGGTGAGCTCGGCGCCGCTGTCCAGCGTGACCGCGACTTCACGTGGCCCGTCGACCACGTGCGCGTTCGTGAGTGCGTAGCCATCGGGCGCGACGATCACGCCGCTGCCGCCGCTCCGGCCGCGACGGACGTTGACGACGCTCGGCGAGACCCGTTCGACGACGCGGATGACGGCTTGCGAGTAGGCGTCGAGCAGCGCGCTCGCCGGATCGGGTTCAGCCTTGAGCGCTTCGCGAACTTCGGTCGCCATTAGTTGAGCGGCCCCTGTGACCTGACGTCTCCCACCTTCGAGAGCGCTTCCTTCAGCTCGGTGATCCAGGAAGCCTCGTTCTTCGCCACGAGACGCACGCACCACGCGAGGGCGTGCGAGCGGCTGCGGGCGACGCCCGAGCGAACGAGCGTGTCGAGCAGCTCGCGCTCCGGGAGGCGCAGCCGGGTCATGACCGGCACGGCCATGTGTGTGAAGAGCGCGGTCTGGTCCCCGACCTTCGCGCCCCATGCGAGATTCTTTCCGAATCGCTGGCGAGCCTCGTCGGCGATCTTGACTCGCTCGTCGCGCGTGCCCTCGCGGAATCGCTGGATGGCGCCTTCGCGGGCCGCTTTGACGGCGTCCGCTCCACCCCCAGCCTGAACCTCCGGCAGCGTGCCGATGACCCAGATCTCGTCCTCGTCCATGCGAATCTCGGGCGCTCCCGCGAACCACTCCTTCGGGAGCCGTCCGGTGAGCCAGCCCTTGACCTCTTCTGTTGTTGCCACATCAGCCTCCTGCTTCCGCTACTGCAATTACATGTAATACCGCTTGCACCAGGAGTCAAGCCCGGATTCGGCGCTTTTCGGCACATTCGGGCTCGGGCCAGCCGTTCCCGTAGGGTGCGCGGGTGCGATCGACGGGCGTCGCGTTGGCCACTGCCGGGGCGATCGCGTTCGGCTTTACCTACGCCGACCAGGCCGCCCTTCTACCTCTCTTGAGCGCGGAGCTGGGCCTGAGCGACGTTCAGGCCGGTCTCCTCCCGACGGCGCTCTTCTCGGCGTACTTCGCCGCGACGCTCTTCACGACCGGCCTGCCTGACAGAGTCGGATCCAAACGCGTGATCGCGGTCGGTCTGGCTGCTGCGGCCGTCGGGACCACGCTCTGCGCAATCGGAACGAGCTTTCCGGTCCTCATCTTCGCGAAGGCGATCCAGGGTGGTGGCTCCGCGCTCGCGTTCGTGGCGACCACCCGCTTCATCACCGGGCTCTATGGCGAGGCGCAGCCGCACTTCGGTCTTGGTCTCTACGGCGGGGGCTTCCCGCTCGGCTCCGCGCTGGCGTTGCTCTCCACCCCGACCATCGCCGACGCTCTCGGCGGTTGGCGCGGTTCATTCGCTGCCGAGGCCGCGAGCCTCGTCGTGATCCTCTTGCTGTGGATCGCCTTCGCGCCCTCGGTCCCACCTGTTCGCCGGGCGGGCAGCATGATGGACGCGCTCCGGTGCGCGAATTGTTGGCTGATGAGTCTTCAGCACGCAGCCGGTTTCGGAATGGCAATCGCAGCGGGGTCGTGGATCACCGTGTATCTCCTTCGCGAGTTCGCGCTGCCGCTCGCTCTGTCGGGAGTCCTCGGGTCACTTCTGCTTCTTCTGGCTTTCCTAACCCGGCCGCTCGGCGGCGTCCTGGTGACGAGAGGACTGCTTCGCACGAAAGCGGTGATGCGCCTCGGCGACATAGCGCTCGTCGCCGGCGTCGCGCTTCTCGCCATTCCCGGTCGCCCCCTCGCCCTCGCGCTCGCGGGCGCGGTGGTCCTCGGAGTCGGCGTGGGCCTCCCCTACGCTGCTGTTTTCAACACCGCGGCGGCATCGTTGCCCCGCGCGCCGGGTGCGGCCCAGGGCCTCGCTGCGATCGGCGGCACGGCCGGCGTGATGATCGGTGCGCCGGTGATGGGCTTTGCGGTACAGACCTGGGGATTCGTCGCGGCGTGGGGCTTCGTCGGCATCGTCGGCGCGCTCGCACTCGCGGGCACAGCGGTCATGCGCGGGGAAGAGGAGCTCACTCGAGTCCGCGTATGACCTTCTCGACCGCCCGCAGATCGGCGACGAAGAGCTTCATCTCCCGTTCGCGGGCGGCCTCGTCAGGCGCGCGGAGGATCGACGACGGGTGGACCGTCGCCATGACGTGCGGGGCAAGCGGCGACGGGATCAGCTTCCCGCGCTGCTGGGTCACTTTGAAAGTCGGAGCGATGAGCGCCTGCGCGGCGGTCGCCCCGAGGCATACGACGACCTGCGGTTTCAAGATGCCGATCTCGGCGTCCAACCAGAGCCGGCAGGCCGCGATCTCGCTGCGGTTCGGCTTCTCGTGAAGCCGTCGCTTTCCGGCGGGTCGCCACTTGAAGTGCTTCACGGCATTGGTCACGTAGACCGTGTCGCGGTCAATACCTGCGGCCGCAAGCGCCTCGTCCAGCACGCGCCCCGCCGGCCCGACGAAAGGCTTACCGGCGATGTCCTCCTTGTCGCCCGGCTGCTCGCCGACAAAGACCACCTTCGCGGTCCGACGGCCCTCGCCGAACACCGTTTGCGTCGCGTTCTTCCAAAGATCGCAAGCCTCGCAATGTGCGGCGGCGTCGCGCCACGCGCCAAGGCTCTTGGTCTCGGGTAGCTCCGGATAGTGGTGGCCCGGCTCCGGCGCCGGCGAGGGAGGATCCATCGGTGGCACGTCCGGTTGACGGAGCAAGCCGCGCGCCCGATGGTCCGCGCATGCGCGCGACGCTGATCGTCCTCGCGGTCGTCGCTCTCGTCGGGATCGGAACCGCCGAAGCGCTCATCAGTAACGACCAGCTGTCGCAGCTCCCCGGCCGAGGCCGTCCGGCGTTGAGCACCGGAGGCGCCGCGCTGACCGTCATCGGAATCGCGCTCTCCATAGCGGTCTATGCCGCGCTCGGATTGCTCCTCGCGCGCCATGGCGCTCGCGAGGGCGCGGTGCTTGGGATCGGGATGTCCGTCGGTGTCGGCGCGGGAGTGATCGGCGGGAGCATCCGCGCGTACCTCGTTCGCGACTATCTGGGTGGAGTGCTCGGCGACTACGGGCTCGGGGGTCTGCTGATCGCGACCCTTGCGGTCTTCGTTGCGCTCTCAGTGGTGGTGAGCGTCGCCGCGGGCGCGAGTCTTACTTGGCTGAGCTTCCGGAGTGGTCTTCGTCTTCTGAGGCGGCGACCTCCGAACTGATGCGCTCGAGCACGCCCTCCCCGGCCAAGGCGATGAACCCGGCGACGATCTCGGGGTCAAAACGCTCCCCCGCCCCGGCTTCGATCGCTTTGAGACCGGCTTCGGCGGACCACGCCTCTTTGTACGGACGCTTCGAGGTCAGCGCGTCGAATACGTCCGCGATCGAGACGATGCGGGCAGCGAGCGAGATCTCCTCGCCTTTCTTCCCGTCCGGGTAGCCCTTGCCGTCCCAACGCTCGTGGTGCTCGCGCGCGATCGCGCGTGCGGTCTCGAAGAATCGCGCGGTCCCGAGCATCTTCTCGCCGTCGATGCAGTGCTGCTTGATCACGCTGAACTCGTCGTCCGACAAGACGTGCTCGCTCTGAAGGATGTGGTCGGGCGTGTGGATCTTGCCGACGTCGTGCATGACGCTCGAGTAGCCGAATTCCTCGACCAGGTCCTCGGGCAGACCGAGGCGCTCGGCGATCGCCTCGACGTACCGGCGAACGCGCTGAAGGTGCGTCCCGGTCGTGCGGTCCTTGATCGTCGCGGCGAGCAGCAGGTGGCTGATGCCCTGAAGGCCCGTGCGCCGCAGCTCCTCGCTCGCGATCCGCTCCTGCTCCAGCGCTCGCTCCA
>Ga0137379_10001934_pt1 | contig 19088 bp, 15 predicted proteins | sample SagtaG_18_FD_104812 | JGI IMG/M metagenome (GOLD analysis project Ga0137379, IMG submission 104812) | Vadose zone soil microbial communities from Sagehorn Ranch, Mendocino, California, USA - Sage2_L_80_16 metaG | ecosystem: Environmental > Terrestrial > Soil > Vadose zone | place: USA...
AGATCCCCCGATCAGTGACAGGCTTGCGGCCGGAACGCCGCACGCGGCACCCGTCGCAGACGCGTCTGCCACGCGCCGACCTGGGCAATGTCCAATTTCTATGCTTATCAGCCCCAGATAACCGGGGTTGACTCCAGCGTGACGACCTCGATCTGGTGGCAGCGCAGGTGATCGGCCAGCTCGGTGACCGCGTTCATCGTCGCGGTCACCGTCCATACGCGGGTGCGGCGCCGGCCCGGCCGGCCCTCACCGGGCACCCGGGTGCACACCACCCCCGACGCCTTGGCCACGTCGACCGCGGCGACCCGCTCCCAGACCCGCTCGTACTCCTCGTCCTGGACCTCCTGTGGTTCCTCCACGGCCAGGCCACCTCCTCCAGCTAGGCTTGCCAGCAGCGGCGGGCTGCCCGCTGGGGTCCCGGTCGGAAACGAAAAGCTGACCGGCGTGCTCGTAGCGACAATGCGTGACCCGTCAAGGTCAGGACCCCGGCGCCAGGCTTTTCAACGGACTCCGATGCCAGGGAAGAAGCCGGCTTCAAGAACGGGCAGCCCGCAACCAGTCTCCGCCGCACCGGCCATCAGCGGAATCCCCCAGCAGCACCACCAGGCGGCAGCAACCCCAGCCCGGCACGCCGCCGCACCGGTCCAGATTTTCGCGCTCGCGCGACGCCCCCACCGGGGACATATGGCTTTTCAGCGGTTCTATCGCCTCTGACATCATGAACCGTAACGCCTGCTCAAGCCCGGCTCGCCCGCGTTTCCACTGACCAGCAGGCTTACGCGGTCAGGATAGCAACCGTGCCGCCGTGTGCCGTGATATCAATCTTTGTTCGCGGGTTCCCGTGCTGGGCTCCGTCAGAGCGCAGACTTGTGGTGAGCCAGCGCGGTCGCGGACCAGGAACCGGAAGTCCGTGGCGCGGTCGCCAAGGTCCAACAGGAGGTTGCGGATCTGCTGGGTGGCCCGCTGCCCGCCCGGATGGGCGGTGGCGCCGGGGGTGTGAATGTAGCGAGAGCCGGTTTCGGTAACGAAGAGGCAGTACTGGCGCTGGGGCGTTACTGCGCAGTGCATCTGCAGGCTTGGCGGCCGTGGCCGAATCAGCCCGGCAAGGACCGCGGTCGGCCCAGTCCAGCCGGGGCCGGGGACTGGTGGCGGTCTCGTGGCGCAGGACGAGCAGTTCGATGTCCTGAGATGCGTTGACGGCCGAGCAGGACCAGCCAGCCACAAAGCCGGATGAAGATCAGGTAGAGACAGGGGTGATCATCATTCCCGATGACCACGAGCCGCCTATCAACGCAGGTCACAGGAGCCAGCAGACTTCTGACACCCCACAGGGCCCTGATCAGCGCCCTGCCGCAGGCCCCGTGACCAGCACGAAGACGTCCCTGCGAGCACGGAAGAAAACCCCATGCTGCCTGTGGAAACCCCCGGCCACCCGGCCCGCCAGCCGGGTTGTTGTCATACCCGGACCCTAAAGTCATCGGTAAGGCGCTCTGGAGAGGAGCGCCAGCCATAGCCGCGTGGGCGTGAATGATCAAGGCTAAAGACTCGGCTCGGTCCTTGAGAATAACCAATCATCAGTGTCTGAGATAACGCGTATCGTGTGGTCTTCGATGGAATAGAGGCCGCCCCAAACCCTGAGTCCTGGGCTTAGCATACCGCAATTGCCCAGTTGATAAACATCTTCCAGTATACTCATTACAGGGTCACGGAAAGGCTTGAAATCAATATCTATCCCCGTTCTGAGGGCCAGCTCCTCATTTGTAAATCGCTGCAGGCGACAGTCGGTGTGATGAATAACGCCAACTTCGGTCACCTCCATCAGGCGCGTGCACAAGACAAGACCCCGAAGAACATCCTCAGTAACTCTACCGCCACCATTCCGGAGCATGAAGGGTTCCTCGGCAGCGCGGCCGAGCACTTTGGGCAGCTGCAGACGCGGATCCATGCATGTAACTATGGCCGATCGAGCCGGGGGGGAATTGCCGTACATGCACTACCTCGGAAGTTGGAAACGTAATCGGCATGAGGTCCATCAGCTGAAGTTGTGAGATAACTCAGTCCTACGCATACATTTCGGTGACAGAAGCGCCTCGGGGGCGGGGCGCACCAGCCTCCTTGAACAGTTTAAGACACTAGCATAGCTGCTTCCATTGCGTTGTGCTGTCACCCATATCATGCTTTCCGATCTCACCGAGAGGTGTAACTCTGGATTTATTCATTGGCGTTGAGTGGAAGTAAGCATCTGGATCAGATTCACCGAAAGGTGTGGGCTCCGGATGACGCCTGGGGTAACCTCACCTGCCGACCGCCGCAAGCGCCCATGATTTGCCGTGTTGAGGCTAAGTAAGTGTCCCACCTCTGCCCATGAGTCCCATCCCCCTCTCTCATAACTGGTTCGTCCTTCCCCGGGTCTGCTTGATACCCGCCGCCCCGCGCCGCGTCGCTCGGACCTTCGTTGCGCGGCAAGCAGTAGAGCCTCGATAACTACGTGAGGCTCGGGCGGATCGCCCGTTGCGTGCGCAACCACCGCGCGCTTCATCGAGTCCGGTAGGTCGACCAGTGCGTAGGAGTTGTGGAACGCCGCCGCCAGCTGACACGGGCTCGCGCCGTCCTCGCGGGGAGGGGGTGGAGAAGCCCAGTCGCCGACTGTGACGATGGCCTTCGGTTCGGGCATCACTGCGAAAGCTGCCAGCGCAGGTCCCAGCATGTTTCTCGTGAGCGGGCCGGTGAACAGCAGGACGTCAGCGTGGCTCGGCGAGGAGACGAAGCGTATGCCGTAGCCCGCAAGGTTGTAAACGGGGCCGACGAGCGAGATGAGTTCGGCCTCGGCGACGTTGCTCGAGCCACAGTCCACGTGACGAACGAAGAGGGAGCGCGCACCGCCACTGACAACGCGCTCGCCATACAGGAGACTGGGCATCAGCAGCCGCGGCAGTGCCCGCCAGCCCACGGTCATATCGCACCGCCCGTCATAGATCGTTCCCCGCGTATGAGAGGCTGAAGCTCTTGTTGAGCAGGGGAAAGTCTGCGACAAGAGTCTCCGCCCGCGCGCCATCGACCGTCCCTGGCAATGCGCAGGCGCGCAGAGCCGGCCAGTTCAGCATCGAAGGGTCGCGGACCTTGCACCGGTAGATTCCGTTCATCTTGTCCTGCATAAGCCAATAGACAACGTCTCCGCGACATCCCTCGGCGTAGCCGATCGCGGACGTGTAGTTGTTTTCCGGAAAGATCCGGGGCTCTGCGGCCAAGTTGCCCCGTTCGGCCTCCGCCAGTTGTGACCACTGGTCGACCAGCCATTCGATAAGTCGCTGGCTGACCAAGACTTCGCGTGCACGGACCAGTGTGCGGGCGAAGACGTCACCTGCGGCGGCCTCCCGGTCGTCACCCAAAACTGGTTGTGCGGCGCGAAGAATGTGCCCAGTGCCGCGGTAGGCACCGACAGGATGCCCCAGACGGCTGTCGCGGGGGATTCCGCTTGCGCGGGCCACGAGCCCGGTGACACCAAGCTTGAGTGCCTCCTGGCTGGTGAGGACGCCGACCCGGATTGTGCGCTCCCGGAACCCGCTACGGGCGGTCAGCGACGTCGCGAGTTCTTCGAAAGTGCCGATCCACTTTCCGAGGACCCCGGTAACGTCGGCCGGGTCGAGCGAGCCGGCTATCCGGACACCGCCGACCCGGTTGACCGCACGAAGATAACGGTGCCCGGTCAACCGCTTGTTTAGGCGCAACACCTCTTCGCGAATGACGGCGAATTCGGCGGCGAACTGATCCATGCCGACGTCCTCGGCCAGTCCCCCCAAGTCGGCGACGTGGTTGTGGATGCGCTCCAACTCCAGGAACAAGGCCCGCAGCAGTTCTGCGGCCGTCGGCACCTGGGTGTCGGTCAGCACTTCGGTCGCCCGGCAGTAGGCGAGCGAATGGGCGAATGACGTGTCACCGGACACCTGCTCGGCGAGGCGCCAGCCCTCGGTCAGGTTCACGTAGGACTGGAACATCCGCTCGACACCTCGGTGTGTGTACCCCAGCCGTAGCTGCAGGTCCTCGATCGTCTCGCCCGCAGTGGTGAACAGGAACTGCCCGGACTCGATGATGCCGGCGTGAATAGGGCCGACTGGGAAAGTCATTCCCACCGGTTCGCCATCCAGCACATCGGCCGTGCCGTCAGCCGCCGATCCGCTGGGCGCCCCGCCGGGAGTGTAAGCCGCGACGCGTTCAGAGAGCTTGACGGCCGTGTGCGTTCTCCGTAGCGGAAACAGGTCGGCCGGGTATGCGTCGTGCAGCCAGGAACCGCCACGCACCGTCGGTTGGGTGGCTGCGGAGTCCTCGTTCGCGGCCGGGCAGAGGCCGACCATGTCGCACAGCTCCCGTTCGAACGGCTCCACCGCGAGAAAGTGGTCCCGGATCGAGCAGTAGCTGGCCGAGCCGTGGTCCAGCAGGTACTCGATGGTCAGGAAAAGGTCTGCAGCAGGGTGCGAGAACACGTAATAGATCTTGTACCGGCGGTCCTCCAGCTCTCGTTCGTCGTTGGCCACCACGGTAACGAGGTAATAGTCTTCCACCGCGAGTTGTTGCGCCAGCTCGTGAAGCCCGGCGCCGGACTGCACCTGGACCAGCACTTGCTGATCCACCGGAGTGTTCAGCAGCGCGCCGCGGTCGGCCAGCAGCGCATACAGCGCCGTGGCGGCGGTTTCCTCGAGGGTCGTCACCGGCAGATTCCTCCGCAGACGATGTGGACGCTCTGATCTAGGAGCCGCTGTAGGTTCAGCAGGCCGGCCGCGGGCACTGTGACGCCTAGGACCAGCACGAGAACGAACAACAGCAGCAGCGGAACGATCCGCCGGGCGGTTTCCCGTTCGGGGCATGTATCGGGCTCGCCAAGCAACATGCGGCCCAGGTGCCGGACGAGACCACCGAAAATCATCGTTATAGAGGTGACGAACACAGCGATCGAAAAGGTGAGCCATAGACCGGGTGCCTGGATGAGACGGTGGACGCCTCCCCACAAGATGATCAACTCGCTGAGAAAGATGCTGAACGGGGGCGACCCCACGAGTGCCAGGCCGCCCAGCGCGAGCATCCAGCCCGTCGCCGGCATCGCGCGGATGACACCGACATACTCATCCTCTGCGCCTGCCCTGCTGGGCTTCCCGGGCGCCATGCTGGCGGCCCGGGCCGGGTACTGGTCCTGCACGTTGCCGTACGCGAGAAACATCAACGACTTTGTCACGCCGTGGTTCAGCACGTGCAGAAGCGCGCCGAACAGTGCGATGGGACCGCCAATGCCGATGCCGACGCTAATGATGCCCATGTGCTCGAGGCTGTGGTAGGCCAGGGTGCGTTTGAACGGGCTCCGCTTAAGGATCAGTGGCGTGGCGAAGACCAGCGAGATCAAACCTGTGATGAGCATGACGTTGGACGTGAACATGGCGTTGCCCAGGCTGGCGTTGGTGATGGTGATGAAGCGCAGGATCACGTAGAGGGCGGATTTGAGCAGGACCCCAGACAACAGCGCGCTCACCGGGTAGGCCGCCTCCCCATGAGCGTCCGGTAGCCATGTGTGCATCGGCGCCAGGCCTGCCTTGGTGCCGTAGCCGACGAGCACGAACAGGAACGACAGCCGGACCAGCGAGGGATTGAAGTGGTGGGCGATAGGCACTACTAGGTTCGGCCACGCCATGGATGGATGCGTGGGCGTTGCCGACTGGGCGAGGGCGAGAAAGAGCGTGCCCAGCAGGGCGAAGATGATTCCCGTAGAGGTGATCACGATGTACTTCCACGCCGCCTCGAAGTGCCGGCGGGTGCCCTCCACCACAATGAGCGCCGTCGAGGTGATCGTGGTGAGTTCGATGCCGATCCAAAGGATGACGAGGTTCGAGACCATCGGCACGAGAACCATGGTCAGGTGGAAGAGATTGAACAGAGAGTAGAACAGGGCCTGGCGCCCCGGTTTGCCCTCATGATGGCGGCTCAGGTACGGCCCGATGTAGAACGATGCCATCATGGCCACCACACCGACGAGGATCAGGAAGTATATGCTCAGCGAGTCCACGTCCATGTCGATGAACAGCACCGGAAAGTGCTGCGGCTTGTGATCGGTCGCGGCGAGCGCCAGGGTTAGCGCCGTCGATATGACCGAGGTGCCGGTGGTGATGTAGTCCTGCAGTCGGTTCGGGGCCCTTGTGCGTGCCTGTGCCGACCGACCCCGGCCCGACAGTCGGCCGAGCATCGGCAGCCATACCAGCGCTGCGGCGGACAGCGGCAACAGCAGGAGCAGTTTGGCGAGGAAGGCGGGCGACAACGACATGGCTATCCCTTCAGCGTCGAATTGCCGACCACCTCGATGGTGGAGGAGGTACGGTGCAGGCCCGGCAGGACCCAAAGCAGGATGACCAACGTGACCAGCACGTAAAGAAACAGGCTGAGCACGAAAAGGTATGCCAACTCTGCCGGCGCGACCCGGACCGCTGCCAAAAAAAGGCCCTGGTCGACCACTAGGAGCCCGATGATCTGGCTGACGATGTCGTTCTTGTTGATCATTGTGAACAGCCCCTGCAGCAGCAGCGCAATCGAGGCTGCGAGGCTTGGCGCTACCACGCCAACCGACTTGCCGGCGGCCAGGCGATATGCAGCGAGGACCGCCGTGGCGATCAGGAACATGTCGATGGCCGCGGACAGGCTTACCGGCAGGCGTGATCCACCATGTCGCAGCCAGATCCGCTTGGCCTCGTTCAGCGCCCCGCGCTGCGCGGAGGTAACGTAGCGCAACCGTCCCACTCCTCCATCGTGTTCACCGGACCGTGCGATGGTGGCGTGCAGCGTCGCCCTGGCGAGCAGGCGCGGCACGATGGCGGCGAGCGTGAGTGGCAAGATGGCCAATAGCCCCAGGGCGACCAGCGTGCGACCGGGCTCGAAAGCGGTGATGAGCACAACGCTGGTCAACACGAGAGCCTGCGCCTGGTAGAGCCGCACTATGAGGGTGAGCGTTCTTGTCGCCGAGATCAATAGCGCGATGATGATCAGGAGATACGACATGACAACGGCGAACTGGTCAAGCAGTGGGCCGGACATGATCACCTACCTGCCTGGATGTCTGTGAGGATGAGCGAGGCGAGCGTGAACAGCAGCACGCCGGCGCCCAGCATCAACTGGGGCAGGATCGCGCGCAGCGGCATCTTGCTGCGTGCCGTTTCCCAGACGGCCAGCACCAGCAGCAACACGCCAAGCTTGGCGAGGTAGAGAACCACCGACAGGATGAGCTGTCCTAGAGGCGTGCTCGGCACGCCGGCGGGCGGCAGCGCTAGAAAGGCCACCAGCGACAGCACGAACGTCAGCTTCATCGCGTAGCCCCACCACATCAGGGCCAGCGCGCGGCCGCTGTACTCGAGCACGATCCCCTCTTCGATCATGGTCAGCTCGAGATGGGTGTCAGGGCGGTCGAAGGGCAGCCGTCCGGCCTCAGCAAGCAGGACGAACAGGAGCCCGCCGATTGCGATGGCGATGATGGGCTTGGTGAATAGCAAGCTGACGTGAGACGAGTGGGAAACCAAGTGGGAAACGTTCGTGGTCCCGCCACTCAAGGCGAAGATGTAGGCCGCTCCAAACAGCGCCGGCTCGGCCAGCACCTGGATGAACCACTGCCGGCCGGCACTCATCGGGCCGAACGGGGATCCGGCGTCAAATGCGGCTAGGGTCCCGATGAACTTGGCCAAGGTGATGAGCCCGATGACGAGCAGGAAATCCATGCCCTGGCCGGCCGGCACGACGAACATCGGCAGCGCCAGGCCCAGGAGTGCGTAACTAGTGAAGACGAGCGCCGGCGCGAAGAGGAACACCGGGGACGCAGACGCCGGTCGCGTCGGGCGGATGCGCAAGAGCTTCCACAGGTCCCGGTAGGCCTGCAGCGGATCGGGGCCGCGCCGGCCCTGCAGGCGTGCCTTCAGCCACCGCACGACCCCTACCGACAGCGGCGAGACCAGGATGTAGCTGACCTCCTGAAGGCCAGCCAGCGTGCGGGATGTCAAGGCGACCGGCATCATCGAGCCACCGCCAGCAAGGTGAGGACCAGCAGCACGATCACGAGCATGTAGAGCAGATAGCTGCGGACGTCTCCGTTCTGGAACCGGTTGCCGAACCGGTCGGACACCGCGACGATCCGCGAAACCAGCCGGTTGTAGGAGTAGTTGGCCAACTCAAGCACCGAGCGCCTTGGCGACAGGGGTAGGTCCTCCTGATAGGGCGCCGCGGAACCGCGGTCTTCCCTGGCCGGCAGGGCATCGGGAATGCCGGGAGCCACGGGGCCCGGCTGGCGCCACCGGGACATCGGCTCCCACAAGAGCGCCGACAGCGCGTTGCCCGAGTACTGCATGGTGCTCGGGTCGAGTGCCGTCCCACCGACCCATACCGGGCGCCGCGTCCACCGCCACGCCCGGAGTAGCACGGTCAGCCCGATGGCCGACCCGACGAGCAGCAGCAGCGGCAGGATCGGCAGGGTCGCCTGGTACTGCGGTGCACCCTCCGCCGCCGGGATGCTGATGGCCAGCCGGGCCGGTGTGGCGACAAGCCCGGACATATGTTGGTGCAGCGGCGCCAGTGCCGCGGACAACCACGGCACGAGCAGCCAGGGCTGGAGCCCGAGCAGAAGGCACGAGCCGGCCAGCGCCGTCATGATCGTCCGCATCGACCAGGGCTCGCGGCCCGGTGCCCGCGGGCCGCGGGGTTCGCCGAGCAGCGACTGGCCGGCCATCTTAACGAAGGCCAGACCGGTGGCGCCGATCGCCAGCCCCAAGGCCACGAGCGCGACAATGACCGCCGACATGATGAACAGGGCCACGGGCGCCTGCCTGTGGTAAACTTGTCGGCCGCTGAACAGCGCCTGCAGGGTGAGCCAGCCGCTGACGAACCCATTCAGCGCCGGCAACTCAGCGATCGCCGCCGCGCCGACGAGGAAACTGAACGCGGTCCATGGCAGGGTGTGGCACAGGCCACCGAGCCGCCGCAGCCGGACGGTGTCGGCGTGCCGCTCGATGCTGCCGACACACAGGAACAGCAGCGACTTGAACAGTCCGTGGTTGACGACGTGATAGAGGCTCGCCAGCAGCGCCAGCGCGGCCGCGTCCCGTAGCGCGGGCACGCCGACGAACCGGTGGTCGCTGAACAGCAACGCCAGCCCCAGACCGGCGAGGATGATGCCGATGTTCTCCACGCTGTGGTAAGCGAGGGCGACCTTGAGATCGGAGGTCAGCATGGCGTAGAACACGGTGACAACCGCGGTGAGCCCGGCCAGGACAAGGATCACCGCGCCCCACCACCACTGCGCTGGGCCGACGATGCCGCCGACGAAGAACCGGAGCATGAGATACACCGGGATCTTCAACATGACCGCCGACACCATCGCGTGGGTGTTCGTCGGTAGCTGCGGGTGAACTGTTGGCACCCAGAAATGGAATGGGGTGACACCGGCTCGGATTGCCAGCCCGAGGAGGATGAATCCGAAGCTGAAGCCGGGTACCGGGGAGCCACTGGACACGCTGAGGGCGCTCATGTCCAAGGTGGCGTGCCTGACCACGATCGGGAGGACACCCACTACAAGGCTTATCAAGCTTATGTGGCTGACGATGAGATATGTGCGCACCGCAGTTCGGCTCGCCGCTACCGGGCCGCCGGAGGCGCCCCGGTAGCGGACGAGGTCTCCCGAACAGAACGTCATAAGTTCCAGGGTGACGAACAGCCAGAAAACGTTGTTGACGACGACCACGAGGATCATTGCGAGCAGGAACAGGCTGAACGAGCCAGCGACCCGGTTGCGCAGGGGGTCGTCGCGCAACCAGCCAAACGAGTACACGGCGATGCAGGCGCCGCACACACCGACCAGCAGCAGGAAGAGGGCGGCGGTGGCGTCGACCCGCAAGGTCAGGTCGAGCGCTGAGACTCCGGCCACGGGCGGGGAAAGCGGCAAAACCCTGACCGGCCGCGCGCATGCGGTTGCGCTGTCGCATGTCATCAGTTGCCGGACGGCCAGGACGATCACCGCCACCGCGGCCGCGACCGCCGCGGTAAGGGGCCCACGCATGCCCCATGTCTTGGCGCGGTCGTCGTCTGTCCGGCTGAACAAACGCGTGCCGTGTCCCGCGATACCGCCGAGGAGCAGTAACAGGAACGCGACACTGAGGAGCTCAATCACGGCCCCACCTTCACGACCGACCCGCCGAGTTCCTCGATTGTTGCCGCCTCCAGGTCGATGCGCTCAGCCTTGCGGACAAGCAGGCGGCGGAAGACGGGGATGCCGAATGCGTACCCAGCACCGGGAAGATGCCGGACGGCGTCCATATACGTCAACCTGGTCAGACTGTCGTCGAATTGGGTGAGGAGCACGGCTACGAGATCGGCACGACCGCGACTCTCCAACAGTCGGCGCGCTGCTGCTTTCAATTCATCATGCGCCATTGCCAAGTCTCGATGCAGGAGCGTGAGCAGCAGCAGCCTGCCGGTCGGGCTGGCACCCTGCCACATGTAGTCGAAGGTCAGGTCGGCCGCGCCCCCCTCGGACACCATCCGCTGGTCAACGACCTGCTGGACGGTGCTGAACCGCACCTGATTGGACTGCGCAGCGTTGACGAAGTTCACGACCTCACTGCACAGCATCTGAATGAAGTACGGGGAGTTGCCCGCCTCCTCGAGGATCGCGTAGACGGCGTCGGGATGTATGCTCAGCGCGGCATCGGCCAGGCTGCCGTCCGGCTCCCAGGGGCTGGTCACAAGTCTCCGGGCAGCCTCAGTGTCCATCCGGCCCATCGTTACGATCTTGAATATGTTGAACAGCGGCGACGCGTAGTCGCGAATCTCCTTGTACAAACCAAGGGCGCTCACCACGATCCACGTGACGCCCTGGACGTCAGCGACGACGGTCCGCAGCGCGCTGTGGAAGGCGACCTTGTCGGCCATCGCGTCGAGCACGTCGAACTCGTCCAGGAGAATTACGGGCCGGCGCTGGCCCGCGGCGGCCACCAACTCGCGCATACCTCGGGTGAACTGCGTATATGCGATGACCGGCTCGTTGAGAAGCCGATCGCAGACTGAGCCGCGCAGGCCGGCGTCGCGCAGCCCGCCGAGGATCGCACGGTAGAACGCCGTCGGCGTCGGGTCTTGCTGCATGGCCTCGATACCTTGCAGGTTCAGCAACACCGGAACGGTGGCGTTCAGATTGGCGTCCCAGGTGTGCGGCACATCGAACCAGTCGCGGACACCAGTCCGGCGGTCCGCATCGGCGAGCACGAACCGGACCATGTGCAGCAGCGACGTCTTTCCCGCCCGGCGGGGCGCGCGTAGCAGAACGTTCTGGGGGCCGCCATGGGCTAGGTGTCCGAGCAACTCGTCAAGCTCGGCCCGCCGGCCAAAGAAGTGTCGGTGGTCCTGCACGTGCACGCCGAACACATACGGGTTCGGCTTCTTCTGAAACGGCTGCGACTGGACGCCGACGGTACTGATCATGAAGTCCTGGGTCACCTGCTGGTGCTCGATCGGCTCGCTTAGTCGATCGCCGGGCTTGGATTTTCCGTGGGACCAGGACACGACGCAGCGGATGCGAAAATCCGGCGCGTCTGTGGCGCAGCGGATGCGGAACAAGAAGGCGCGCTGCTCCTCTGGCGCCAGCAGCGGAAACGACTGTTTGAAGGTCAGATCCAGCAACTCGAAGGCTTCGGCGTCCGCGAGCTCGAGCTCCACATCACGGGCCGGCAAACTGCCGACGTTGCGGACCGAGAACAGCAGCGAGCTCTCCTCGCCCAGCTCCACCGAATGGGTCTGCAGCTTCAGCTCGACGGCGGCGCCACCCCGCAGCTGCGTGATGAAATGCTCGGTCGTCTTCAGCGCCTTGCCGAAGAGGGCACGCAGGATGCGCGCCTCGTGTTGCGGCGCAAAGATGAGGCGTCGGCACTGGTCGAGCCGGGCAGCGAGTTCGGCCAAGCGCTCGGTCTTGTCGCGTACCCCCATCGCCATGGTGTTGAGCCGACGGATACGCTCCTGCAGCTCGGCGTACTCGCGGAAGCTGCTGCCGAACGGGACGGACAGCAGATCGAGGGGCTCGGCCATGTCGGTCGCGTGTCGTACAACTTGCGGGATGCTCTCCACCGGTAGCTCTTTGAAGATGTCGTATGCCTCAGCGCGAGCGCCGCCGCTTAGCAGCTGCCGCAGCGGCCCCGCGACCTCCTTGAGCCGGTCGGCGTCCTCCGCGAGGTCGGGCCGTGCGCGGGCGGTCGCTGGCGCTCCGGGGCGGGCAAGCCGTTCCACGATTGCGTTCAGCGCGGCCTCGACATCCTCGTCCTTCGTCGCCAGCGCGCATGCGTACCACTGCTCCAGTGCCTCGTAGTACCCGTAGTCCGCAATGGAGAAATGCTCATCCTGGCGGATCTGGATGACTCGGATGAGTGTCCGGTACGACGCCCGCATCCATTCGTTGCGGCGTCCCTGCCGGGTACGCCACGGATCGGTGAGGCTGAAGATTACGCAGCAGCGCACCATGGTCTCGTACAGACTCTTGGTGGTGATGCCCCATCGGGGCCGGCCGTTCTCTCGCGCCTCGATCAAGTCCTCGACCAGTAGCCAGGCATTCCGCGCAAGGATCTCGGTGCGCCCGCTCTTCCGTAGCGGCGGCCCCAGATCGCACCAGCTCACCCCTGCGCCGCACAGGTCCCGCAAGGGAAGCAGCGAGAACACGACCGGTGATGCCGGATTGGCGAGGTCTTCGATGGCGTCGTCGAGGTACCGGTTGCGGATGGCAGTGTCGCCGACGCCGATGGTGCCCTCAAGCGGGCGCCGATACACGTAGATTCCTGTGCCCTCGGTCAGGAACCGCTCGAAGTCGGCGCCTGGTACAACGGCGATCAGGTCGTCCACGTCACGGTTAGCGAGCCGACCTTCGAGCGCGATCGCATACGCCCACTCCCGGTCGACCGAGTCGCCCCGCACCTGCCATCGGGCGTGGAACGCTCCCGCCAGCCAGCGTAGCGTCTCGCCCAGCTCCTGGTCGACCTGTCCGCGCCGCAGGACAGTCCGCATCTCGATCGGGTAACGATCGCGCCGTCGCGCATCGTCGGCTGACTCGACGAGCGGCCGGATCTCCTCGAAAGTGATTATGTTCTGGTCCGCACCTAGCTGTAGCTGCGACGGGTCGCCGAGCGGAAGTCCGTCGCGCGTCAACTCGTCCAGGCAGATCGCCTCCCCAGTACCGGGCAGAAAGGCGACCAGGCCATGACGGCGTTCCGCGGGCAGCTCCGCAATCATCCCAGGCGCCTTGATCGCGGCGATCTCGGCCGCAGCCCTTCGTCGGGCCTCCTCGCCGACATTGTCGTCCTGCTGCGCGGTGAGGTAGTCGCCGAGCGCCGTCCACGTCCGCCGAAGGAGGTCGGCGCAGTCGTGGCGACGGAGGATCCGGTCGAGGCGGACAAAGTGCTGTCCTTTGGTACCTATGTCCGGACGTATGTGGTCGACCGCCGCCAGCCCGATGGTCGGGCCGTTGTAGCCGGTGAGTACCTCGTCGCGCAGCTGATCCGCACTGATCACCCGCAGCCCAGAACGCACCGGATCGGGTGTCGGACCGACATACACCAGCAGAAGGTCCGTGGTGGACGCGCTGCTCAGCACCGCAATCAAGCCGGGCAGCAGACTATCGTCGGCGAATAGCTCCCTGGTGATTCGCTTCACCTGCTCGAATGGTCCCTGGTCCATGCCTAGCTGCCCTTCGTGGCGCCAGCACCGGTCCGCGAGCTGTGCCCCCCATGGAAACGCTGGGCGAAGAGTTCCACCACGAGCGGGATCAAAAAGACAAACAGTACGGCACTGGCCACCTTCTGAATTGCCTGCAGGCGGGGGATCGGTGCTACATTGATTGACCAGCGTTTCGCCTGACAGGCGCCACCGGCGCGGACCGCAAGGTCCACACCGACGTGTGAGCGGGACGGGTCCAGCCAGCCAGCCGGTGCGGTCGTGGTGAAGCCGACATCGAGTGTCGCCTCCTGGCCTGGGCGCAGCCCGTTGAACTGGACCCCGTTTGCGCTGTCCGGCCGAGCCTGACCCGCCGAGAAGCTGACAAGCGCTGAGCCGCCGCCCACGTCGGTCTGTCCGTTGTTCACGACGATGACGTGGATTTGTTGCCTATCGCCGGCCGAGGCGAAGGCGGGGTATGTCGCATAGACCGCCAGCTTCGCGGTTGAGGCGCCACAGGACCGCGCGACGATGGTTCGGTTCGGCGCCAGGTATGCCGTAGCGAGTAGGAGCGGGCCCGCGATCGCGCTGAACAATATGCAGGACGTAACGCGCCGGAGGAAGACTCGCTTGGTCGCCCTGCCGATGCGACGCAGCAGCGGCGGCTGGGTGGAGACACTTCGGGTGGCCAGTCGCCATTCCTGCCAGAGGCCGAGTCGCAACAGATAGCGGTCGCCTTGCCGCCGCAACAGGCCGTCGGCCTGCAGGTAGCTCAGGACCTGGCCCGCCGAGGGCAGGTCACTGAGGCTCCGGCCGGTGACGCCCGCCAGGCTGTTCCCAGCTCGGTCGAGTACCGCCGCGGCATCGGCCGACAGATGAGCGCCGACAAGGTTCGTGAGCGCGAGGTCCACCCCCCCAGGCGAGCGGACCACCTGCCGTACGGCAGCGGCAACACGCGTCGCCGACACGTACCGGGAACCCGGCGTGTACGGCTGCCCCGTGAGCAGAGTATTGAGCACGGCTTTCGTAAAATACGGGTGACCGCCGGCAGCCGCGAACAGCGCCGCGAGCGCAGCGTCGTCGAAAATGAACCGGTCGTCAACCAGCCACTCAATGAACCTGGCCGTCTCATCGGCATCCCAGGATTCCAGAGTGACGATCTTCGATTTGTTGAGGAATGTACTGCGGAAAGAATGCAGCACCAGGTCCGGTATCGTGGACATGGTCAGCAGGAAGCGGACCGGCAGCTTGGGCATCGTGTCAAGATGCTCGATGAGTTCCAGCACAAGGCGTCCCTCATGCTCGTCCAAGTTCTCGACGAGGCTGTCGAACTCGTCGATGCACAGCAGGAACACGACGCCGGTTACTGATTCAGCAAGCACGGCGATGCGTCGACAGAATTGGGCGACGGTGCCGACGGGTTGCTCTGGTGCGGGCCTGCGTGACGAGTCGTGACAGTGCTTGTCCACCCATTGATGGATGCCATCCAGGATCTCTGCCATGAACGCGACCCGCGCGTCCACGGGCGCGAGTCTGATCATGGCGAACTCACCGTGCTCTTCCGCCGACTGTGCCACGACGTTCAACAGGGAGGTCTTGCCCATCAGGCGCCCGCCTCGGACGACCGTGGTGCGATGCCTAAGCGAGTCCAGCACATCGGTCAGCGTGGGGACCCGGTCGTACAGGTTGGCACGGTCCGGTACCGGCTCCGGAAAGTAGACTGGCCTTAGCGTCGTCACCACTCGCCCCCCCGAATGTGTTCCACGTTCTGTGGAACGGCCGAGAAGCCGAAACCACGACGGGTCTCGATGTACTTGGCGTCCTCGTCGTCGTCGCCGAGCACCGTACGCAGACGATGCACCAGTTGGGATAGTCGACTGTCGCGGCCACCCGCGAAGCCGGACTCCTCAGGCCATATCGCAGCAGCCAGGGCCGTCGGCCCGACGACCTTCCCGGGCTCGCGCATGAGACGCTGCAGGAACCCGTACTGCTGCTGAGTCAGCCGGACTTCACGGTCGCCTAGGAATGCGCACCGCCGGTTCTCATCTAGCATCAATTTGGGAATGCCTGTGCCGTCATCGTTGGCCGACGCCTGGGCGAGAAGCCACCGACCGAGCAGCCCGAAGGGCAGGACGAACCCGTCCTCCACTGGCCGCACATAATGGCGTCGGTTCAGTTCGCTGAAGGCCGACATGGTCGAGGCAAAGTCATGCACAGCCAGCGGCTTGGACGCCTTCGCCAGTCGCTGCAGGACCAGCACTTCGTCGGCAGAGAAGTGCATGGTGACGACGTTGAGGAGGGTCAAGTGCACCCCGGGATCTGCCAGCGCCGCGGCCACTCCAGCGCGCACCTGGTTCGCCGAGATCACGCCACCTGTGACGCTCGCGCCAGCCGCATCCACAATCTGCTGGAGGATCGCCTTCGTAAGGTACGGGTGCCCCCCACCTTCGGCGAAGAGCAGTTCGTGCGCGGAGTCGTCGACGACTAAGCCTGGGGATAGCAGCCTCTCGACGAACGCGCGGGTGTCCAGCTCAGTCCAAGGAGTGAGGTCCGCGATACGAGCCGCGATGATAAACGGGGTCGAGTCGGCGCGCATAATCTGAGGGGTAGCCCGGGTCAATGTGAACACGAATCTGATCGGCAGGTTCGTGTTGCTGACGTACATGATGAAATCCAGGATCTCGGTGGCAGATTGGTCGTCCCGGCAGTTGACCAGCATGCTGTCGAGTTCGTCGAGGCAGACGAGGAAGGTTCGGCCGACCCGTCTGCTCAAATCGGTGGCGACAGCGCTGAACCCGACCGCAGTTGACCAGATGAATCTTTCCGTCGCGTCGCGATAGCCGAGTTCGTAGAGGCTCGTGTCGGCCTCGGCCGCCATTCCCTCCAGAATCTCTTCCATCAGTTTAGTCCGCGAGGTAACCGGCACCAGCCGCAGCACGGCCAGGCCGGGTTGCTCGGTAGCCCACACCTGCACGACATTGAGGAGCGAGGTCTTTCCGGTGACCCGCTCCCCCATGATTACGGCAATTCGGCGGGCGGGTGACGCGACTATTTCGCGGATAAGCTCAAGCTGGGAAGTGCGGTCGAAGAGGTCCGCCGGTTTCTCGACCGGATTGGGAAAGTTTAGCTCCAGCCGGGGTGCCACGAGGTCACGTCACCTTTCATGCCCAGGTGCTGCTCAATCTGCCGAATCTGCCTGTTACAGGTACCGCGATCGTTCCATAGACCGTTGTGGTCATGCCATCACGCGTACTTAACATGTCCCTCACGACTGCCTGACAAATGTGACGAACATTTTCCAGCACTGTGCAGGCCGTGACGGCGTGTGGCGCTGCTGGCGCTGATCGCGGGTATGGGCTCCCAGCGACGGGCAGACCCGGATGCTGGAGCTCCATCGGGTAGCGGCAGTGGTTCACCACCCGCAGGATCCGCTGCCCGCAGTTGTCTCTCTCAGACAGAAATACACGGCCGGGCTGCTGCTGGAGGTCACCTGGTAACCGTCGTAGGCGGTGGTCTGATGGAGGCAGGAGGGCGTCGACCGGGGTGGTAGCGCCCCCATCCAGTCCGTTAAGAAAGGCTGTCTTGAAGACGTTGATCATGCTTCTTAGCTCGAATCCGAGAACGGTGAGGACCGAGTGATGCGTGATTGTGAAGGTGGCTGACCACCTGCTGACCACCTGTCCCGGCTCAGCATGGCCGACAGATAGGACCAGGAGGCGCGCGGCGATTCGGCGGTAGCAACGACCATGGCACATCCGGCCGAAACCCGCTGAGCGAGCGGAAGGGTTGCGGACTGGGGACGCGACAGCGAGCCTACAACCACCACGTTCGCCACTACCGCTAAGACAACAACAGTCTCACTGATGCTCTTGCGGCTCATGTCACCGCTCACAGGCCAGCCGGGCTACTCATTAAGCTCACAGTGCACCTCCCCTGTCTAGACGCTGGGCGCACAGCCACGGATTACACAGGATGCACAGGCACGAGGCGGAACCTCAGCTGGCTATACGATTGTTCGCGGCGTAGCGCCTGGGCGCAAGACTGCATTCGGTCATGCATGACAGCCACATGATCTTCCGGAATCGTCCAGCACCGAACTGGGTAATCTGCCCCCAGTACTACAGTCCGGGTTTGTGAGTTAGCGCCTGGATGATCATGGCGTGTCCGGCGTGTCGCGTTGCCGGACGAGGGACGGCCACCTCATGATCTTGGATTTGTGAAGAAACAAGATCGGTATGAGGTGGCCGCCGGGTCCATGGTAGGGGACCGGGCCTGGCTGCGGAAGCTGCTGGCCGAGCTGTCCGGGCTGGTCTGCCCGGCGTTCTCGCAGGCCAGGTCGGCTGCGGTGGCGGTGGCGTACGTGGCGGCGCTGCTGGCGGTGGCCGGTGACCGCAAGTCATGCTGGCAGCTTGGCGAGCAGGCCGGGCACGCGACGCCGCGGCGGATGCAGGCGCTGCTGGCTGAGTACGCCTGGGACTGGCGGGTGGTGCTGGAGCGGTTGCAGCAGTTCATCCTCGCGCGCCTGGGTGACCCTGATGCGATCCTGGTGCTGGACGAGACCGCGGAGCTGAAGAAAGGCAAGATGAGTGCCGGTGTCGCCCGCCAGCATGCTGGGATCACCGGCCAGATCGAGGAGTAATTGTCAATACCTGTGGATCAAGATCTTTTAGGCGGCTACCGGGATCTCCGTTTCGGTTGCGGATGGTGACTCGGTGCTGCCTGATGGTGTCGTGTCGTCGGGCCGCTCGACGAGCTTGCCGTTGACGAACACGGCGCCGGCGCGGACGAGCGCGACCAGGTGCGGGGCGTTGACCATGCGCCAGCGCCGCTGCGCGGACTCGATGAGCTTGTAGGCCATCGCCAGCCCGGCAGCCTTCGATCCGGGTCCCTTGGTGACCTTGGTCCGGTGCCGCACGGTGGCGAAGGTAGATTCGATCGGGTTGGTTGTCCGCAGGTGGATCCAGTGCTCGGCCGGGAAGTCGTAGAAGGCGAGCAGCTCGTCCTCATCGCCGGTGATCTTCGCTGCGGCCTTGGGGAACTTCACCCCGTAGGCGGCGGCGAAGGCCTTGACGGCCGTGCGGGCATGGTCTTTGTCTTCGGCGTTCCAGATCTCGGCCAGCGCCTTCTTCGCGCCCGGGTGCGCCGACTTGGGCAGCGCGCCGAGCACGTTTGCGATCTTGTGAAACCAGCAGCGCTGCTCCCTGGTCTCGGGGAACACCTCGCGCAGCGCCGTCCAGAATCCCAGCGCCCCGTCGCCGGCCGCCAGTACCGGGGCGCGCATCCCGCGGCGCTTGCAGTCGCGCAGCAGGTCAGCCCACGACTCCGATGATTCGCGGTAGCCGTCGGCGAGGGCGATGAGCTCCTTGCGGCCGTCGGCCCGCACCCCGATC
>Ga0137379_10001940_pt1 | contig 19045 bp, 19 predicted proteins | sample SagtaG_18_FD_104812 | JGI IMG/M metagenome (GOLD analysis project Ga0137379, IMG submission 104812) | Vadose zone soil microbial communities from Sagehorn Ranch, Mendocino, California, USA - Sage2_L_80_16 metaG | ecosystem: Environmental > Terrestrial > Soil > Vadose zone | place: USA...
CTTCCAGCCACAAGTTGTCCGCCCCACTGACGCGGACGGCAAACCCGTTGCCTTCATTCCCCTGACCAAAGTCGCTCCTGGTGGCGTGTTCTTCGAGGGCCAGGCCTTCCGCGCTCCCGAGACTCACACTTTTACTGGTGGAGGCAACACTGCGACCTATACGGGGAATCGCTACGGCTCCGACATCACCAATACCACCCTCGGCCACCTTCCGCCCCAGGGATACTCACCGGATGAAATCCAGACTGCCTACAACCTGAAGCCGCTGTACGAGGCGGGGCTCGATGGGACCGGCGAGACCATCGTGATCACCGACGCCTACGGCTCAGCGACCATAGCGCAGGATGCCGAGGTCTTTTCGCAGGTCTACGGCTTGCCCGACCTGACGCCGTCGAACTTCCACATTGTGAAAGCACCGGGTATATCCAATAACCCGCACGGTGTAGCGCGAACCTGGGACGTGGAAACTACGCTGGATGTGGAGTGGGTCCACGCCATAGCACCCGGTGCCAACATCGCCCTGGTACTAGCCACGGATCATGCCTCGCTCGACGAAGCTATCAACTACGCAGTTGTCCATCACCTGGGTAACACGATCTCCAATAGCTGGTCGACGATCGAAGGTCTGGGCAACCCGGCCCAATTCATCCGTGACAACCGCATCCTGCAGATGGCAGCAGCACAGGGCATTGACGTGAACTTCGCGACCGGCGACTTCGGCGATGAGACTCCTCGAGTCGGCTTCGTCTCCGTGGACTTCCCCGCCAGCTCGCCTTTCGCGACCGGCATCGGAGGAACCAGCCTCGCGTTGAATCCAGACAACAGCATCATGTTCCAGACGGGCTGGGGCAACAATCTAACCAGAATCGCGGATCTTATCTCGCTGGGTAGCCCACCGGTGGTTCCTCCACTCCAACTAGGTTTCCAATTTGGCGCGGGTGGCGGCACGAGCCTTACCTTCGCCAAGCCCGCGTTCCAGAGCGGCCTTCCCGGCACGGCACGGATGGTCCCCGATATCTCCATGGTGGCTGACCCATTCACGGGCGCAGAGATCATCCAAACCGTTGGCGGGCAGCTCAGCGTTGGCGTGATCGGCGGCACCAGTCTGGCCACGCCCGTCTTTTCCGGCGTGATGGCGATTGCCGCGCAAAAGGCCGGCCACGGCCTCGGACAGGCAGCGCAATTGGTTTACAACCTGCCAGCAGGAGCTGTGGACGACGTCATTGACTTCAGTTCTCCGGACAACGTAACCGGAGTCATTAACGGCTCGCCGGTCACGGCCGATGAGCTTGCAGCTCCTCTGGGCAATACCACCAACTTCTACAGCGCGTTGTACAACAGCCCGTTTTCCACGCGCTGGTTCGTGATCACCTTCGGCACGGACACTTCGCTGACTACCGGTGTTGGCTGGGACAACGTCACCGGCGTCGGCACGCCCAACGGCGCGAGCTTCGTCAACGCACTGGCACCATAACCGGGAGAGTCGATCCTTGATGGCGGCACGCAGCGGTTCATTGGTGAATGTCTCGATCCGCCGCAAGATGGGGTGGTAAACGCCCCCGCCGAAACGCGGCATGTGCTCGTAGCACACGCCGAGGGTCACAAGCGCCGCCTCATCAAGATAGAATAAAGCTGCCACGAGCACCATGCTCGTGCCGATCGTAGACCGTTGCGGCGCTCCCGATGAGAATCGTTCCAACAACGTGAGCAGTGCGAGATGAGCGTACACTGGCTAAGCGTTTTCGATGTCAAAACAAGGGAACTGACACATAAGCCAGCTCGCTAACGAAGCGTAGTTTTCATGCTCGCAGTTCCACCTTTTGGAACAAAGAGGAGAATTCCGATGGCAAGAAAAGATGTTTCTGGCATTTCCGGTAGAGTCAGCGCTCAGCCGCGGCTCCATCAAAGAGCGGCAGAGATCCAGGCATACGGCACGGTGAATCTTCTGCTTCCGCTGGAATTAGAAGAACCAGTCCGGCTGGAGATGACCGAACAACTCAACCAATTGCTCGCGGACACGATGACGCTCCGCGATCTTTACAAGAAATCGCACTGGCAAGTGGCAGGACCGACTTTTTATCAACTTCACTTGCTGTTTGATAAGCACTTTGGCGAGCAAGTGGAACTTGTGGACGCTATCGCCGAGCGCATTCAACTACTCGGTGGCGTGAGCATTGCCATGGCTCCCGACGTGGCCGAGACGACCCATATCGAACGCCCGCCCCGTGGGCGAGAAGAAGTTCCGGTGCAACTCTCGCGTTTGCTGGATGCCCATCAGATCATCATCCGCCAGTGCCGCATCCTGGCGCGCCGCGCCTCGACGATTGGCGACGACGGTACGAACGATCTTGTGGTCAGTGATGTTTTGCGTAGGAATGAATTGCAGGTCTGGTTTCTCAGCGAGCACCTGGTCAACATGCCGCTGGTACACGCGGTGGATTCCTCGACAGAGGCGAAGAAGACCGCTTGAACGAAATCGGTTCCGAGCACTGTGGGATCGGAATCGGATGAAGCCAGAAAAGATGAATAGCCCGACCTCCTTGTCCGAAGAAGCAGGTCTCAGCAAAGTGCGGGCTGTTCGGCTTAAATCTGCGGGATCAGTTGTCATTTCGTATTTGGAGTGGTAGGCGAGCCAAAGAAACATAACGCCACAGAGTAACAATATGGCATCCCCGAACGGCTCGTGAGCCATCCTCCATCTTCTCCGAAGTGCCTGATGAGGTCCCTTCTTTGTCATGACGTTGATATCGACAGTTGGCAGATCTGGCGCGGGTTCGAACCTACCAGGCAGTTCCGAGCCGCAACTGACCAGGGCCTATCTGTAAGATTGAGTGCGCCGGGATAAACCGGCGTGTAGGGGATAGCCCGTCAGAAACGAAGCCGCTCGCGCTGATAATCCGCGCAACTTCTCATGAGAATATGCACTTCAGCTAGAACGCCATGATCCGTGGTGGACATTATTATTGGACGGATCACTCACCCATCCTCACTTCTAAGCAGGCCCGAACCCCCGAGTCTGGTGATATGCTGCTTCGTTCTTTTCCGCAACGCGAGTACCAGCACCGCCGATGCGAACAACGAAATGCGGTGAAAATGGGTGTACCATAATATTCGAGAAAGCTGGCTTCATCCTACGTAGCGAGTAAGAGGACCAAGAGCCGGCAGTTTTCCTGCCCAATTCTCCCCTGACTGGCTATCGGGTGCCTCCCTGAAAGGAGGAGCCATGCGTAATCGAACTGAATTTGGCGGATTACACCTTTCCAGCGAGATTATCTTCCTGCTGGTGTTTCTCGTGGTTTGTCTCAGGACACCGGCACAAGCCCAGAAAAGCCAGCCATCCGCAGCAGGCCCGCCCAAGTATGACCTTCACACCGAAGCCAAATTCAAGGGGACCGTTGAGGAACTGAAGGTGCCACCAAAAGGCAGAGAGAAAGAGATCATGCATTTGCTCGTGAAAAATGGCACGGACACCGTCGACATATATCTCTGCCCGAAGTCTTTCCTCGACGACATGGGTATAGGGTTTAGCAAAGGGGATGAACTCGCCTTCATCGGCTCGAAGGTGAAGCAGGACGGAGCCGATCTCATTCTCGCGCGGGAAGTGGTGAAAGGAAACGACACGTTCGTACTCCGAGACGAAAAGGGTGGGCCCGTTTGGGATTGGCATCATTGAAGTGGACAATTCTTGGTCTCCATTTAGTGTCTATCCCTCGAAAAGCGGAACCTGATCAGGGAAATATTTCGCGATGGGTCCTGGCTCGTACACGATTACGTACAATTCAAATTCGACAGGCGAGCCGCACATCAGGACAGTTGACGGAAATCGCTACGACTTTCAGAGCGTTGGCGAGTTCGTCCTGATGCGCCAGCCCGATGGTCTCGAAATTCAGACGCGTCAAGCACCTATCCCGACGACCTTGGAAACGGCGGCCATGTCTCCAGAACGTCGGCTCCGGGTGGACTCGAAATTGACTTCCCGGATCGCACCGTTTTGTTCGTGACACCGGGCTGGTTTCTAGTGGAACTGGGAGGATTCCTCAGCTACAAAATCAGCTACACCGCGAATCCATCTCGCCTGGAATACCCGAAGATTGTTGGAAACAAGGGAGCTATCGGTGTGATGTCAACCCCGACCACCTGGGCTTTGGCCAGGGACTCAAAGAAATGCAGGGCGCCGGTCTTGTGAAACCGGCGCCTTCAAGATATTCCTCGCCAGTGTTTTTCAGTCCATCTGTCGCAGACAGAAGCCGACGGAGGCTTCGTTGTAGTTATTGGTTTGGCCGCTGTTAACGTTCGTGCGGTCGGTGACTTGCAGCGTCAGCGCGTATCCGCATTCCTGCATCGGCCCAACCGGTGGTGGACCGGGACTCGCCCCGGTATTGACAGAGTAAGTCCCCCCACTGACGCCCGGATCAAAGATGCTGCCTCCGAGGAACACAGATGCGCCGGAAGGCGGGACGGGCAAGACACCGTGCGCTGGCCCGGCCGGCCGGATCACGAATGAGAATGCGCCGAAGTAGGTATCCGTTGCGGTGTAGTGGCCGGTGAAAGTCGTGCCTGGAGCAAAGTCGGCGCATTCTACTCCCGCGCCGAGGTCTATATCCAGCAGCGCTGTCGGCGGTGTGTTGTCCACCAACGCTGTCACTACGTTGCTGTGCAGATCATTGGCGGGATTTCCGTCCACGCTGACGTCGATCCGCAGATCAAACGCATGACTATCCTCGGCAAGCGTAGAGTACCAGAGCCCCATGATGCTCCCCTCCACCGAGTGGCTGGAGGAGTAGTCCTCGTAGGAATAGTACCCATTGCCGAGGTCATGAAACGTCTGGTTGCTCTGCGTCCAGCTAATTCCATTGAAGGTATTAATGGCCAGCGTAAGGCCAGCCGGCTCATTCGAGATGGGTATGTACTCGGAATCCGGTGTGCCATGGGGTTTTTTCATGACGCGGTATTTCATCCCTGCCACTGCGTTCGGGATATGGCCTGCGATTGTGATACGGCCACCAAACGGAGCATTTACGAAATGGGCTCCAGTATGAATGGCGACCGCGTCTGTGATCATGCCGTTGACATCCACCTTGCTTTCCAGGATATCGCCGACCGAGCTCAGAAACGGCAGGGTGCCCACGAAAGGCGTCGGTGTGATCTGGACCAGGGTCTCTTCCCGGTTGCCCCAAGTGGGGATGAAGTCGGGATCCCACCACGGCGGTGCCGACTGCCAGGAGAGGATGGCCCTAACCCGCGCAGTCTTTGGCCCAGCTTCGCAGGGCTGACGGTGACTGGTCACGTCCACTGGAAGAAACACACTGTATTTCAGCCCCTCGGGCGGTACGCCGCTGATGTCATGCACGCTGACCGAGGTTGTGCCCGCGTAGCTCCATCCCGATCCCCAGTCCACCCAGAAGGCGACATACTCCTGGCTGCCGGCGGTGCACAGGCCGCCCGAGTATCCATTGGGCCGCTTGATAGTAAGCGTGCCCACCAACGTATCGGTGTTGGGGTTCAGGCCTAAGCAGTCGAGCTCTTCGAAGCTGGTATCGCCGTCGGTATTGAGCCAAGCCTCGATCACTGATGCGAGATCGATGTTCGTCAGCTTGGCTGGCACGCCCTTAAAGCCGGACAGTTTCACGGTTTCCGCGCTTGAGGCAAACTGCGCTTTTTGCAATTCGGTGAACAAGAAGCGATGTTCTGGCACGTCCTTTCCGGCGTAAAGTTTCTGCAGCTCCGCTGCGCCCAACGTCTTGGGCTGGGAAACTGGAATGAGCGTCTTCAGGTCGAGTAACTGGCTTAACTTATCCGGCAGCTTGACCTTGGCTTCTTCGAATACTTTATAGAGTTCAAAAAAGAAACCGGGCGCGATCTGTATCCGCTCTTCTACTACGTTGCCCCACACCGGTGTGAAGGTGGGATCATTCGGCGGCGGAGGCGAGTTCCACGACAGGATCGCCCGCACCTTAGGCAGGTTTTCGAAAAAACAGAAATAACGAGCGGGGTTGATCTGCAGCGTGACGTCGTATTCCAAGGGCTCATCGCCCGGAATGTCGTACGCGCTAAAACTGCTCAGGCCCTGATCCTGCCAAGTGGCTCCCTTGTCGAAAGAGAGATAGAAGCGTACATACTCCTTGCGATCCGCTGGAGCAGATGTTGCCGCCGTAGCCGGAGTCACGATTGATGTACACCACCGCTTCCAAACGGTTGAACTGCGGCTGGAAACCCACGCACGCGATCTCCTCATACGCAGTATCAGCCAGGATGTTGAGCACCGGCTTGAAGGGGCTCTTCTTCAGATTGCCGAAAAAGTTCGGGTTGGCCAGCAAGAGAGCCTTGAAATTGCCACGCGCCTGCTCGGGCTGGAGCTTGTCTATCGAAATCGTTTCCGTGCGGGCTGCTGGCTTGCGAGCGGGCTTTTTCGATTCTTTCATTGCGAACCTCCTTTGATCTCGACGACTGTTCACAAACAGTCTTGTGCCCCGGTGGAGGGAAACGCTGTTCTCCGCTCAGAGATGGCGGACCACTCGTAATGCGTGGAAGAGATGTCTTTTCCAGGAAGACAGTCGCCGGGCTTTCTTGGAAGCATTTCGAAGGCCAAAACGCGAACATTGTGCGGGTACAAAATGTATTAAACGCATACGTCAGCAACACACTGGTTTCAAGTAGGTTAGTGGATCGAGTGACACACTCAGTCGAGACGTGCCACAATTTCTACGAGAGATGACTCTATCCGACCGGATAGAGGTACCAGCTTTTTGGTGAGGCTTGACATTGAGTCGCTGTATGTCTGGTAGGGACTAAATACGGTGTCGGGAGCTGTGAAGGCCAATGAGACTAAACAAACGTTCCCACTAACTTGATCAGAGATGTGCTGGCATCAAGAAAGCGCTGGACATTGGCGATTGTCGTCACGATGTTCTCGACGGATTGGATTGTACCGGAGATTTCCTCGTTGATCACGGCAAGCTTTGCAGCAGCGTCTTGAAAGGCCTGACTCTTGTCGTTGAACAACGACTGTGAGAGTTTACGCTGACGATCGTCAAGGAGGATCCGCTGATCGTCCAGAGCATGGCGGTTTGGATCGTCCGGCATAAGACTCCCGCGAGCTATGTCGATCTCCGTAATGAGATCGCCAATCATCTGAATTAGCTCAAGACGTGTCATAGCTAGTCCTCCGTCTATCTCCGCTTTTCGTTGGGAGCACGCCCTAGTCTCCGGTATACTTTCTCTCGTTCCACAGAATGGCTGCCCGCCGGGGGGCGTGATTAAACAAGCAACGTTACTTCCCTGTCAGTTCGTGGATTGCCTTGCCAACGCGATTGGCAGTGGCGGCGAAAGACTCGATCGCGTCAACAAAGGAGCCAAAATCACTCGTATTGTGCTTGGGGCGGCTGGCGAACCTTACGAGGGCGTCATTCGCGCGCTTCATGGCTGAAAGTCCATCCTTTGGATTAGCAGTGAGAAACGCTTCCCACCGATCTTCTTCAGCGATAATCGCCGTGGCGTCTGCCTCCAGAGCAGCACCCGCGTGATTCTGCAAGTCCCTGTTATATTGATCCACCATCCGGAGGCGCTCCTCTGAAAAGGCGGTCTTCTTTCTTTGAAAAGCTATTTCCACATCATCGGCAATCGCCTGGATCAACGAATTGACCGCTGGAGCCCCGCGGGCAATGGCTCTGTTTAAACCCTCTTGAATTCGCTCTTCTGCAAAGGCCTGGAGCACGTCGCCAATAACGGGAACTACCCTGCCCGTAACCGCCTTAAAATTCGCGTCGTCAGGCCCTCCAAGCTTTGTGACCTCGCCGGAAAGGTCGGTCAGAGCGGTTTGCAGGTCGGTCGCCTTTGCCTTTATTCGAGCCGGAGCATCGCTGCTTGCGAGTTGATTGAGCAGGTCCGCATAGTTAGTCAACTGATCGAGGGCATTCAGGCGGGCAGCAATAGCCTCTTTGCTAAAACCCTGCACGCTTTCAATCTCATTCTCTTTAATCTGAGCTGGCTTGCTCGCCTGAGCTTTGATGTACATGTCACGTTCAGTTTTGTTGAGTTCAGTGAGATAAATCTTTGTGGCTTCAATCACGACCGCCGATGCATCGCGGAACTTGGCAACGGGCGCCTGGTATTCAGATGGGCGAGCACAACCGATGAGGGAAATAACCGCAGAGGCAAGTACTACAGACAAGCAAAGACAGCAACGCGAGCAACGGGTGATTCTGCTTTTGTGGGGCTGGGAACCGACGTGTGCGATCTCTTCATACGCAGTATCAGATAGCATATTGGCCACCGGCTTGAACGAGCTCCTCTCGAATCCCCGAAAAAGTTTGGATTCGCCAGCAGCAGAGCCTTGAAATCGCATGCCTGCTCACGCTGCTGGAGCTTTTTTCTTGAGATCTGTGCCGTGCGGGCTACGGGCTTGCGAGTAATCTTCTTGGGTTTTTCAACGCGAACCTCCTTTTAGGCTCGACGACGGTTCACAAACAGGTTCGTGCCCAATGAGGAACGCCGTTCTCCGCTCAAATGGCGGACCACTCGTTGTGGGGAAGATATGCTTTCCAGGGTTGCGGTCTGCCGGGTTTCTTGGGAAGCATTTCGATGGCCACAACGCGAAACACTTTGCGCGCGTGCAAAATGTATTAAAGAATGTGTGAGCAAATGAGCCAAAGCATGGGTTTCAAGTAGGTTAGCGGATTGAGTGACGCGCTCAGCCGCGACCTGCCACGACTTCTCCGAGACATGACTCTATCCAATCGGATAGAGTTACTAGCTTTTTAGTGAGTCCTGAAATCGAATCCGCTCCGTGCACCGACCCACAGGCGGAGTCGGATGTGAAAACGTGGACTGGCGAACCGATTATGTAAGGATTCGATCCGCCTGGCTTCTTGGTATGAAGCCAAAGCACATTCCGTGCAAATGCGCCGGAAAGTGATCACCCGGAGGAGGGAAGTGAGATGACGGAGTCGGGAACTAAAAGACCAAAGCCGGGCACAAGAGTAGTACTCACCGAGTTACCTCCGGGTCTGTCAAACGGCCTGCCCATAGAAGATCAGCGAGCCATATCAGAAGCTGTTGGTAGACCGGTCCTGTTGAACGAATATGACGAAGACGGAAGGGCCGAACTTCAGTTCAACCGCCGCGGTTCTCCAGAAGCTATGCCGTAACCCGCGAGACGAAGAAGCGTTTGATGGGCAGGCAAGGCAACTGCTAACCGAGAGGCTAGGTTTTTATTCAGATCTGCAATCATTGCATAGCGAAGACGCAATAACTTGGAGTTTCTTCGGTACGCTCAGTATGGCCTCTCCGGTTAAGCGCACGGTGCTCTTGAACTGGCTATTGAAGCGGATTGAATTACCGGCGAACGAAAAAGATTGCACGATTGAACTCTGGCGCCGTATACCACACCCAGACACTCAAGGTATGGGCGGTCCTGAGGTCGACTTCTTCGTTCAAGGTGACAGGACGATTATCGTCGGTGAAGCGAAATGGCGGTCAGGCGAAGGATCGGGTCAGGGATTGAGCGGCAACAAATCACAACTGCAGCTTCGAAGAGAATTCTGCGACGGCGTTGCTCGTCACATTTTTAGAGAGTTCCGATTCGTAATTGTGAACGTCGTTTGGCATTCCCCATTCGTCACCGACTCCCCTTGCGACTCCCCTATTACTATGCGAACTATTGCGTGGTCAGACTTAGCAAGCTGGTCTGAACACCCCAATACCACCGAATTCCGCCTCTACTACGAATGGAAACAACGTTGGTCGAAAAAGTAAATCGTGATTACGAAATTTGCGTATTCACAGATCGGCTCCACTGTTGAGCGTAGCAAAACCATGAGCTTCGTCACTGAAACTCATGGATCCTTCGACAGCAGGCACGCGACAGAGACGATTGCTCTCCTGATGGCCTCGTCCGCAAGCCTCTTTTACATGCGTTGACAGTTTCTGGCAGCACTTAAGGTGTAAACCACCGTGGAAAATGGCCCGAACAACGCAAACGCTCCTGCTACCAAAGCCGACTTAAACGCCGAATTCGGCAAGTTCGAAGAGCAGGCAAACGTCATTCTGGAAGCCGTTGGCGAGACCATGGTTAATGTGTCTTGTCGACAAACCAGATTAGATAATTGGAGCCGTACGGCAAAGGAAATCTGAGCCCAGCGGCTGTGTGGAAATCCGTGCTTTTTTACGTCTGTCGCTCGCTGACATGAGCTGCGACCTATCTCTTCGGATAGGCCCCAACCTTTTCGATAGTCATATTCGTTCGATTTCGGTCCGTCGTGAAGATGGCAGGCCAGTCGTTGTTCTATCCCTTCATAGACTTCAGAGCACTAACCAACTGCGTCCGCCAGGGCATTCAACGTGCAGTGAACACTCTCGCGGTGAATAATGGCTTTACTCGACTACTGATCGCATGAGATTGGCGGCGCTGGGTTTGCGACGAAAAGAAGCTATATGCAGTGCAGCTTTCGGCTAGTCAGTTCGAACATACCGAGTTTCTTTGGGGCGGCCGCTTCTCCGAGCGACAAGAAACGTTTCCCAGGAAACTTAGACATTCTCTTGAGGTGTGTGTATGACATTCATTGAGAGTCTTCTTGGACTTTCGCCCGACAACGGTTCCGGCGCCACTGAGACGAGCGTGCTCCTGGCGGTCCTTGCGCTGGTTTGCATGTGTTTGGTGCCTTACCTTGTGAGACAGGTGAGACAGTGAGTCACGCGCTATAAACTTGGGGGCTTAGCACGGAATGGTAGCGCTAACACAAAGAGCATAGATAAAGAGCATAGATGACGATCCGCGGGTAAATGAATGCGACAAAGAGAGATCATATGGTGCGTAGGAAAACAGCAATAAAGGCAACGAAGAAGCCTGGCGGCAAGCTTGCAGCAAAGGCCACTCCTAGACGTGAGCGGAGATATGTCGGTCCGGAGGAGTGGATCCATCCGATGATGGAAGAGGTTTACTCCAAGCTACTACCGAAAGAGGAAGCCGAGGCGGAAGCAGCTCCAAAGGCTAAGCCCAAGGCCGCCAAGCCCGGTGCCGCGCTTGCTTTCGAAAGCACATATCAGAAGGGCAAGGGCGAATCTGTGCTGGCACCCGTTCCAAAGAGCTACTGGCACGATCAATTGCATGAATTCCACAAGCGTCGACTGCAGGCTTATCGATCGCGAATGGAGGCCGTTGGCATCCCGGGTGCTGCGGCTGTTCCGCCAATGCCCGCCATCCCAGGACAGAACAACTGGACGCCTCTGGGCCCTGCAGTCGTTGAGCATGCGCAGACGGGAAATCGCGGTCCGATCAGCGGCCGCGTCTCTGGCATCGTGGTTGCTCCGGGCGGGCTGCGCATCTACGCGGCGTCCGCAAACGGTGGAGTGTGGCGCTCGGACGACGCTGGCAGGCACTGGCGCTCCACTATGGATAACTTCGACCAGAATCCCACTAACTTTGCCAGTGCCAGCCTCTGCTGCGGCGCTATCGCCATCAACTCTGCCAATCCCGATCGCATCTACGTTGGCACCGGCGAAGGTGACGTTGATGCCATCTTCAACAATCGCATTACCGGTGCGCTGCCAGCCTATCGTGGCATCGGTCCGATTCGAAGCGATGACGGTGGCGCCACTTGGGCATCCGAGAACAGCACGCCATCGCTCGCCGGCTTTGCTTTTTTCGAGATTGCAGTTGACCCCGTGGACCCAGACCACTGTGTAGCCGCCACCACGAATGGACTTTATGAGCGCGTGCCCGCAGCCGGTGGAGGTTTCGAGTGGCTACAGCGAAGAACAGGAAGTCATTCCGCTGTAGTGATCGCCCGCACTGGCGGCGTTACAAACTGGTTCGCCGCTCAATTCAGCGGCGGCGTATTTGTTTCCACAAGCGGGAACACGTGGGCGACTGTGGGCACCGGCTTTCCGGTTGCAGGTCGCGTGGCCCTCGGCGTGCAACGCGACAATTTCAACGTCGTCTACGCGGTAATCGCTAACACTAATGGGTCATTAAACAGCGTTCGCCGGCTCGACGGTGTTGGTGGCGCATGGCAAAACATCAGCTCTCCGCCCGCGTTTCTTCCAGGCCAGGGCGACTACGACCTCTGCATTTCCGTCGATCCTAACAACGCCAATCGAATCTATCTTGGGGGCAGTTATTTCAACGATGGCGCAATCTATCCCGGCTCTATCTGGCGTTGCGACGTTACGGTGAGCGGCACAGCTTACACGATGACTTCGACCTCCATCGGCCAGAACGCCCATGCCGATGTGCACACGTTGGTCCACGTGCCAGCTGACTCCAACACTCTGTGGACAGGCACCGATGGCGGCATTTTCGTGAACACCAACGCGACCGCCGCCGGAGCATTCGACTCGCGCAACACCGGATTGCATACGCTCTGTCCCACCTTCCTCGCCCATCATCCAACCGAGGCCGCAGTGGCCTACATCGGCTTGCAGGACAACGGATCGGCTAAGTACACCGGCGAAGAGGTGTGGCGGCACGTTCTATTTGGGGACGGAGGCTATGGTGTCGTCAATTGGAACGATCCATTCCGGGTGCTGCTCTACGCTAATGGAAACGTGTTCCGCTGCACCGATGGCGCATTGGACTGGTCTTCCTGGACGGTTGTCACTCCTTCCGCTGCGCAGTGGGTAATGATGGCGGCCCCGCTGATAGGCACGCCCTACAATCCTGGTTCACCCGCGCAAGCCGACATCGTCGCGTATGGCGCCGGTTTCTTTTCGGGAAGCACTCTCACCGCGATTGTTTACATCTCCACGGATTTCGGGTCCTCATGGCCGGCGGCCAGCCGAGTCACGCTGCCCGCCGGTTCTGGCGGCATCTTCTCTATGGTGTTCGCTTCTGCGACGCGCCTCTACGTGGGCACCACGAACGGCCGCGTCTTCCGTCTGGACCTGGGCGCGACATGGACCGCCACTCGCATCGACAATGCTGCGGGTGGCGGGCTGCCGCTTGCCGGCCTAATCACCGACATCGCCATTGACTGGTCAGACGCCACTGGGAATTCGATCTTCATTAGCTTCGGCGGCAACGGCGACTTTCGTCACGTTTGGCGCTATGACGGCACTTCCTGGTCTTCCCGAAGTGGAACTGCCGGGAGCGGCACGGAGTTGCTCGACGTGGAGCACAACGCACTGCAGTACGATCGCATTACCACTACGCTGTATGTGGGTGCTGATATCGGAGTGTGGCAAACCGCGGATGGGGGCAACACTTGGACGACGCTCCAAACCGGGCTGCCCGATGCCCCGGTTTACGACTTGCAGATCCACCCGACGATGCGTGTCATGCGGGCCGCCCTGCACGGCCGCGGAATATGGGAATGGAAGCTCGATGCTCCGGTACTTCCCGATGTGGAACTCTATATCCGCGATACCATGCTCGACAGTGCGCGCGGCATTAACACCGATGGACGCAACGATCCATCGATCTTCCCCACCGGCCCTGTCTATCACTACCTGAGTCCAAACATAAAGGTGGACGTGCCAACTCCAGGCGGTTATCAGACTCCGACCACGGACATCGACTTCCTTACCTTTGGTTCGATCCACGACGGGAGCGGCGGAGTTGGAACCAATGTGCCTCCGCCCACGGTTCACAATCGTGTGTATGTGGAAGTTCACAATCGGGGGCGCGTCGACGCCACCAATGTGCGCGTTATGGCGGCCGTCACAAACGCGGGCACAGGGCTCGGACTCCCCGCAGGCTATACCGCAAACCTCGTTGCTGGCACGCCGCTTCCTGGAACCAAGTGGATCACGCTCGGCATAGTCACAATTCCGCAGATACGCGCCGGCTATCCGGAGATTGCTTTCTTCGACTTGCCCTCCACAATGCTTCCAATGCCAGCTAGTCTACCCGGCAACTCGCATTGGTGCATGGTTGTATTCCTGCATGCCGCGCAAGATCCTTTTACAAACACCATTAGCAACGTCGACGCGCTCACCGTCAACGATCGCAAAGTTGGTCAGCGCAACCTTGAAATCGTGGAGTTTATAGGAACACCTCCGCCTCCAGGAACAGGAATCGGCATGTGGGCAATGCTCCTCGTTTCCGGAGCGCATTTCAAGCAGAAGGGACTAGCCGATTTAGCGATCGATGCCAGCCGCTTCAAGGGAGACCTTCATTTCCTGCTCCCAAAGCCGATCTTTTCGGCCAATCCGGAACGGCTCAAAGGGTTCAAGAAGGGCCCCGCGACCATTGCCAAGCAATGGCTGTCGCGATATCCAGAGGTCGCCAAGCGTCTATTCTTCGAGGCCAAATATCCTGAACAGCAATACCGCCTGCTCAATGAGTCCATGGCGAAGGTCGCGAACGCAACCCCGCTGATGATGACAGGCGGGACGAAGGCTGAATTGAGCGCACTATCGCTTAGTCCGAACGATGAGCACGCGATCTTTATGCGCATCGATCCACCTAAGAACACGAAGGTGGGCACGACTTATGAGTTCGATGTAATCCAGCGGGAGTCGCGTACCCACGCTGTGCTCGGCGGAGTAAGGTACCGGGTCATGGCAAACAAGCCGTATGCGTGATCGGCGGGCTGCCGGCGCGGCCTGTCGTGTCCACCAACCATGGCGTTTCAGCGATATGCTTCTTGCGCTGAGTTATTGCCCACTGATCATGGCGTTATTATTTTTTGACCGGCGTCAGTGGGTGGGTCGGCGCTGGATGTGCACTGACCGGAGATTCAGGCGGCCGCTTGAGCAGGTCAGCCACACTGGTACCCGATTTTATTTCGCGTTCAAGAGCATCCTGGCTCATCCTCATGGCCCGGGCCACACGTGAGACTCTGCCTTCATAGCGCAACGTCGCATTCGTTTTGCGAATAAAGAGAACAAGATCGCGGCACTCCCCGCACCCTCGCAAATGAGCCGTGATTTCGGCCCGCTGCTCGGGGCTTATGGGATCATCCTGAGCAAAGGGAGCGACATCGGGATGTGCAGAGTCAGTCATAATTCTGTGCCCGTAAGACCAAAATCATCGGTCAGGATTTGTCTAAGCTTGGGATAGTCGTCGCTAAACAACCTGGCCACGTATGAATCCGTTGTTCCTATCCGTTTCGCGATGTCGGAAGTTTCCAATTCCTCGATATATCTTAATTCAATGGCATCGGCACTCTTGGCGTCCTTTATGCCGCCGGCTCGATGCTTTTGCAGGGCTTTGCGCAGGATTTCTCGGTGCTCTCGCAGTTTAATGATAGGAATAACGGGGTCGGCGAGTTCCCGCTCCAAATCTTCAAACGAGATGTATGTCCTGGGCCCGGCCTTCGCGCGGCCAAACTGCTTCCTTGCCCCTAGTGTCTTAGCTTCGTTCTCGATGATACTTCCCACCCACGTTTCGAACTTGCTGTCCACTTTGTAGCTACCGAACTTCTGCAACAGCTTCAGTGATACCTCCTGCGCAACATCTTTCGCGAACTGCGGCGGATCCTCCATGGAAGGGCAAAGACTTTTCGCATAGATGATTCGTGGTGCTAGGTCGTGCAGCATTGTCGCGTACCGTTCCAGCAGCATGGTCTTGCACTTCTCATAGCCTGACTTGTATAGCCGAACCAATTCCTCGTCGCGCAGCTCTCCATCTCTAGTCATTATCTGAGCGACTGCGGTGGAGACCACTTCTTTTACCAGTCCCTTCAGCTTCTCTGGGATCTCATCCACCGTGGACCAAGTCTCCGGATAAAATCTCTCGAAAATCTGATTCAGTAGCGTAGTGGTGTAATAAATTTCGAACTCACGAGCGGCTGGAGGCATAGTCTTTCGGATCATTGGAAGTATAGACGCCTTATTGGCCTCCCATAGTTGACGTCGTTTGTTTGCGATGAGCGGTGTCGCGACACGCATGACCAAGCCGAGAACCGCTTTGGTGTCCCCAACGAAAGTTTCAGGAAAATTGCTCTGGATCGACGCTAAAAGCTCGTCATGACTCTCCGCGCTCAACTCTGGATACGTCGTTTTTACCGCCTCGACGATGCGGTCGTAATAAGGATCCCAGCTTGAAAGATCTTTTTGCGATGCACCCGGCGCCATGGCGCACTATTCTGCCACAAGTTGGGATTCACCGGCACACAAATCCGCACAAATCCATTGCCTCATTTTTCATGTACTTACGAGCACAAACAATGCTTTCCGTGCGCTGCGAAGTCCTTTGTTATACGCTTGGTGGAAGATTCGATTCCCATCTCCCACCCCACAATCTAAAGCATTTACGAATTCGCAAATCACGTGCAAATCAGCCAAGAGCCAATTTGCTGACTTTTTGATTTGCTTCCCGCATGTCAGCCGTGGCCGCATCGCCATAGATATTCATCGTGGTACGGATGTCCGAGTGCCGCATCAACTTCTGCTGCACTCCCACAGGCGTACCGACCGAATCCAGCCATGTGCGATAGCTGTGACGGAAACAATGCGAACTGATGTGCTCTAACCCCGCCTTCTTTGCAGCCTTGTTCAGCGTCTCCCAGACGTGCGTGTAGCTTACGGGCTGGCGTCCCAATTTCACAGGCGAAGCAAAGACCCAATCATCCGGGGAAGAGAACTGCAAAACTTGCTTCCACAGCTTCAGGACGTTCAGCAACTCGTCCGCACATGCCATCGTGCGGGCCGAATGAGCCGACTTTACGTCATCCACAATTTGCTTCACGACGCCACGTTCGACATGAACGGTTCTGTTGAGCCAATCAATGTCGTGCCATTTGAGGCCGAGCACTTCTGATATGCGAAGCCCCAAACCCACCGCCACGGACAGCAGAGCGTGCCAACAGGGATCGTCAAAAGTGTTCAGCAAGGCACGGAAATCAACAACGGTAAGGCTATTCGTTTTCCGTGCCCGTTGATTGGCCCCCTTGATGACGACGAGTTCCATTGGGTTCCGCTGGGTGACGACATCGCCCCGCCACATGGCGTATTCCCACAGACCGTGCAGGAGTTCCCTGATGTGCATTTTGCTCTTGGGGGATAGATTCAGAGACAAGAGCCACAGTTCGACAGGACGAGCCTGCGTGTCGCTCAGGAGACAGTTGCCCCACTTTGGCAGAATGTGATTCTTCAGATAGGACTCGTACCCACGCTTTGTGCTTTCCCGCTTAGGCATTCGCTCTACCCGATACTGTTCGACCAAATTCCGCACGATGGGAGCACCCACGGGAGTTGGCGTTGTGATTTGCTGCTTGAGACGTTCTGCCGCTCTTTCTGCGGCCTCTCTCGTCGGCAGCTTATCGAGATGTCCGATGAGTTTTGAACGGCGTTTACCATCTTCCACCCAAAGGAAGTTCCAACTCTGATACTTGCGATTTAATACGACACTACCGTACTGCCGTGCCCTCATTTAAGCCTCCGTTTCTTGGGCACGGTAAGCGAGGGCGAGTATACCACGGGTTCAAGTACAGCGGCATCTAAATCTGATTGCTTAAACCGCCATATACGACGTTGTGTACCGGATAAAGCGAAGGCTTTAACCTTGCCCGCACGAACCCACATAAGAAGCGTGCGGGTTTTTACCTTTAGATATTGAGCGGCTTCAGTTGCGGTCAGCCAAGGCGAGATAGGAAGGGTTGGTTCGATTGCGAGAGATGACATTCATGCGGTTCTCCAACGGCTGTATTCCAACAGCACGATCCAACGCCAGAGACCCGCTATGCAGTAAACCCCGTTGGATACCCTGTCCCAACGCGAATCGGGCAAGGTTTTATCTACTAAATACATCATACCACAGCTAGTCAAATAAATCGAGTAACGCCGATTTACTTCTGTTTCTTCTTCCATGCGAAGAATTCTTTCGGCTTTGCGCCGGGGTGCTTCGCCCGGTAGTCATCCCAGCCCCGCCATCTTTCGACAGCGGCGGCACTCATGGTTGTTCCGCTGAAATGACGAGCACGTTTGGTTGTAGAGGCGGGTGCGGCGGGTGCAACGCCGAAGCCCACCAAATCCTTCTGTGCGGATTCCCATTCATCACGTCTGCGCTTGATCTCGGCGGTCAACGCCGATAGCGGTACAGTGGATAAATCAATGTCGGTCATATTCCCTCCGGGCGGCGATTATACTGATACTGAATATAATGGTCAATGATGCTATCGTCTTTTAGAGTACAAAGATCGCCGTGCCAACGGCGTGGGAGCCGTGAGTGCGCATGATGTCGGTCCATTCTGCAATCAGAAAGACTACGTAAACAACAAACGGAATGAATAAACCCATTACTATCCGATGCGGCATATTTTCCTACTGCAATCGGTTTAAACTTGAAGCCTATTTCTGGGCGGCTCTCCATCTTGCCCATCTCGCTTTAGTCGCCTTTCTGATATTCGCTAGACCTGCTGGCGAGATAGGGCGTTTGATGTGAGGCTTGGGAGCGATGGAAACAACCTTACCCCGTGTTCGTGCCCACCGTGCCTTCTGAGCGGCAGAGATACGTCCTCGGGCGGCGGCACTCATCGTCCGCCGTCCCTGTGATCCTTTGCTCGTTGTCGTTCCACTCAACGCTGCAATAGCCATATTCAGTGCGTTTACCTGCTGTGTTGCCTTATCCCGCTCGATCTTCAATTGTGCAATGATGTCCATGTATTCCCCTTTCGATAGCAGCTTCGGGCGAGCATTGTAACAGATATAATTGGCCCTGCTTAATATGTTCCCGTCCGTCTCGCAACACGGCTTCCGAACGTAATGAGTCTGACCGCTATGAAGATGTGAGTAGCTGAACAGATGATTCGCTTCGTATCCTCAGGTGCTTCTACCCTGAAAATTCACCAAAAATGCAAAAACTGCCGTATTGAATACGCGAAATATTCATGGCATTAACGATGACGATTACAACGATGGACAGAGGCAGAATTTAAGCCTGAGAGCTAGCCACTGAGACCAGACTTCTATCGGCCTCAGCCCCTTCAAGAATGCTCTCAGCGACCCCCGGTAATTAATCGCGACACGTCGTGTCGGCCCCAACGGTCCCGGCTTCGGAACGCTCATGCGGCTGACTTAGTAAGGGTGTGCCCATCTGGAGCAAGATTGCCGCAGAAAAGGAAGAAGGATGAACTCTCCAATCATAACTCTCCAAAAAATTGCGTAC
>Ga0137379_10001948_pt1 | contig 19008 bp, 13 predicted proteins | sample SagtaG_18_FD_104812 | JGI IMG/M metagenome (GOLD analysis project Ga0137379, IMG submission 104812) | Vadose zone soil microbial communities from Sagehorn Ranch, Mendocino, California, USA - Sage2_L_80_16 metaG | ecosystem: Environmental > Terrestrial > Soil > Vadose zone | place: USA...
GGGCCGAAGTGTGGTACAGGATTGCGGGCGGGATCGCGCTATACCGTGGAGATTCAGAGAGTGTCAGGAAGTTTTTCGAAAAGGCCTCTACGATTGCGGGAGACCGTCGACCGGAATACAAGACAATCGCGAGCCGATCCCAAGATGCAGTGAATTTGGCGCGCAAATTCTACGAGAGCATGTAGATCGACCGTTCACAACGACCAAACCATCTTTGTAGGCGGTTTGTCTTCCAAACGAGATCGAGATTCTGAATGATGGTGCTCCGGGCGGGACTTTCAGCAGCTTCCTGCCGCGTTTGAACCCGCGATCAACGGCTCTGGGGCTTGTTTTCCTGCAAGCCTCCCCGATCTAGGATTCGACTGGCCGCCCCGACACACTTGAGGCAAAGGCCGCTATGCTAAACCGGGCTACACCACCGGAGCGGCCGAAGACCTTGAACGCGGTTTCTTTTACCTTTTGGTAACAGACGAAAACTCAAAACCCCAAGACCTCCTTTGTTCATGGTTCTAACCTTACTAACGCTGCTCGTGCTCCTTCATTTCGTGATCTTGAATCCTCTGAACTCTCCCGAATAGTCTGACCACTCAACCTCGACTTTTCTAACGACTGCACCTCGCGGACCAACATGACAGAATCGAATCAGCTCGTCCAATCGCGCTCTCTCTCCCTCGGCTAGAGCCTCAACCTTACCATCCGGAAGATTTCTCACCCACCCAGATATTTCCAGTCTCCTCGCAAGGTCAGTCATCTCTCTTCTGAAGAAGACCCCCTGGACCAAACCCGTAATCAGGATTCTTGCTCGGGCTCCCATCCACTCGCGAAACTACATGGATGCATTTCTCTCTTGCTTTAGACCTGAGCAGAAGAGGAGATCTAATGAAATCGACGTGTCAGGTTGCCGGAGGTGAGATTACTTGACGTATAGGAGGAGCGAGAGGTGGAAGAGGCAGTTCCTTCGAGGCAATATCTAGCTCTTGGAGGAGCCCGGTCAGAACGAGACCGTGAATAGCCGAAAATACGTTGAGCGTCATGTAAAGATATCCAGCTTCCTCAACATCAAACCTTAGTCCATGCTTCATGAGAACGTCCCTTGTCCTCGGAAAAGCGACTATCAGATCCCCGATCGTAGTCTCAGCGCGAATCGAATCTATCTCTATAGTGAAGACTCGGGAATCATCCAAGGCTTGGGGCGGCGAAGGTCGGGCCTGCAATGGGAGGCTCGGGGCTATTGGACCCTTAACAACCACTTTTGAAAGTGATTTTCTTTGAGGCTTTTGGTTATGGGCACCAGTCTGCCTAGTGATCTTCTTTGAGACTTTCTTTGATTTGGCCTTATTGCTCCGTGTTTTCTTCTTGGTCACGATCATCAAGAGGTCATCTTGCGAGGTAGGTTGCCCCACTCGACTCCTGTTGATAGGCGACTCCGAGTATTAATACGCTCGGATGACGTTCGAGTCAACTCTCCGAGGGCTGAATGGACCATGCTATCGGGAGACCCTGCATGAGCTGTTGAGCGTGTTGAGACGCTCTGATTCGAAGCTCGTCTGCAACAGTCTGAAAGACAGGTGCAACGTAGTCCTCAATCTGGCCATGGTCAGACAATCGCGCAATAATCGGGTCTACAGGGACCGAGCCTAGGAATGTTACGCCGAGCTGTTTTGCTAGTTTCTCTCCCTGCGGCTCTCCAAAGACATTGATCGCCTTACCACAGTGCGGGCATGTTAGAAAGCTCATGTTCTCTATCAAGCCTAGCAGTTCCGCGTTCATCTTCTTCGCCATGTTCACCGCTTTGGTGACGATTAGGGAGGCTAGTTCTTGGGGAGAGGATACGACGATGACTCCGTCTAATGGCAAGGACTGGAGGACTGTTAGCGGGGCGTCGCTAGTTCCAGGAGGAAGGTCAACGAGGAGATAGTGTAGGGATCCCCAGTCAACCTCCCAGTAGAGTTGTCGAATGACACTGTTCACGATTGGGCCCCTCCATATGACAGGCATCTCCGGATCATCCAGAACTAGGTTGATCGACATCACCTTGATCCCAGTCCTAGTTAGAACGGGGGTTATGCGGCCGGTGGCGCTTTTGGAAGGGCGCTCCTTGAGCCCGAACACCTTCGCGATACTAGGCCCTGTCAAATCCGCGTCTAGAATTCCAACTTCGTATCCCAGCCTTCGGAGCTGGACGGCCAGCATGCTAGTGACGAAAGACTTTCCGACTCCACCCTTGCCCGACGCGATCGCGATTATGTTTCTCAAATCGCGCTTTCCCAGCCGATCGATGCCTGGGCCCGGACTATTTCCCTGCGCTGGTTGGGTCTGGGTTGCCTTGTTCTGGAGCTGAGTTCTGAGTTCGTTCAACTCTGTCTTGGACATTGCCGTCGTCTCTACGGAGACGGATTTTACCTCGTTCGATTTCTTCAGGGCTTTCTCGACATCTGTCTGGAGGGTCTTTGCAAGAGGACAGTGAGCGACCGTTAGTGCAATGGTGACTTTGACATGGCTACCTTCTATCGACACGTCTCGGACCATGTTGAGATCGACGATGCTGATCCCGATCTCCGGGTCAAGGACTCCGCGGAGACTGTTGAGAACAGAGTTCTTGTCGATCAAGTCCGTCCATTATCCTGAAGATTCTTCTTTTGATCTAGGGGCATGGGAAGGTATTTACACTCTCTTTCGTCCCGACGACCAAGGGCCCGTCGCCGAGCGCTCGGCTGATGATTTGAGTCTAGGTTAGATGTCATCATTTCTCTTCGAGAAGATTCCAGAGTCGACGAGCACAATTTAACCAAGTCACTTCGTCTAAGCTCGGCTAGGGAATCAATGTCTGTCAGCGAGAAGACGAGGAGAGCGCTGAAGGAGTTTGGACTGACCGAGTACGAGGCAAAGGTCTACGTTTCACTAGTCGAATCGGGCACCCAGGCTGCGAGCGGGCTCAGCCGAACTGCTTCTATTCCCTACTCGAAGATCTATGAGATTCTGGGAAATCTTGAGCGGAAGGGATGGGTCGAGACAGAGCAAGGTAGGCCCAGCAAGTACTATCCCAAGGCTCCCTCGACCGCTCTAGAATCGTCGAGGGCCAGGTTAGAGACGACGCTGAAATCAAGCCAGGCGGACGCGATGGAAGAGCTTCAGCCGCTCTATGAGAAGAAGGGTGTCAGGGAGAAACCGGACATTTGGATCGTGAGAGGCCAGAACAATATCCTCGACAAGATCAGGGAGACTCTTGGACGGACAAGCAGAGAGCTTTTCGTTGCGATGCCAGTGGCGCCTGATCCGATCGTCTCGATTGCGCTACCCATACTCGGGTTGATGAAGGAGAAGGGGATCAAGGTGTCGGTGATGGTCCCCCAGTCCACGAGCCGGGAGACTCTCCGAAAATTGAAGACGCTCGTTCAGGTCCGTACTAGAGAGCAGATGTTTGGCGGGGGAATAATCTCGGATGATGATCAGATAATAATTCTTCTAGGCGAGGATCCGCTGAAGGGGCTGACGCTGGCCATCTCCTCGGATCATATCGGACTGGTCAGGTTTGGGAAGAGCTACTTCGAGTATCTCTGGGAGAGCTCAAAACCATTCACATGACAGAGGGACTGTCCAGGGATTTTTCCTTCTTCTCCCGCTTCTCCTCGAATGAGGATTACCTTTTCTTAATTCCCTCAAGATCGCGAGTTTTGTGTCGCGGGAAAGAATTTTTTTGTAAATTATAGGAAAGGTGCTCCTGCTGTTTGAAACATTTTTGGGCGAAATTGTAGACTTGTCCCGCAGAAATGGCTAATCAACCGTTTTCCGAGAAGCATCCATCTGTATCAATGCCATCGTGAACTGGGCTTCATATGAAATGCTCCTCCCAGATCCCAGATCAGGGCTTGTTCTGCGCCTTGTAAGGATTGAGAGAACAGTTCTGGGTTTCCTATCTTCTGCCCCACCTCCCTCCATGTCTCCCCGAACGCCTGCATTATTACGGCAGGCCCCGGGAATCGGCTGTGGCGATGTGGACTGCAAGGTAGTCTTTATTCGCCCACGGTCTTGCAGTGTAGCTGCAGCATTCTGCTGCGCGGGGGTACCAGAGCCAGGTCTAATGGGCAGAAGGCGCGAAGATAGCCTGCCCTGGGCTTAGGACCCTGTGGCGAAGGCCTTCGTGGGTTCGAATCCCACCCCCCGCACCACTTTGCCATTGGCTTCTGAGAAGCGTAGACCATGATTCAACGGTCTGGTTTCTGACATTTCAGAATGCTCTCATCGTTCTTTGATGAGAAGGTCTACTAGGAGAAGCGCGAGAATATTTGCGAACGATGCGATGGATCTGTGTTGCCCGCAAGACCCGCTTCAACCGCTATCTTCGGTACTACGTAGGGAGGGACTGATGCCAAACTGAGAAGAAGTTGAGTGGACGGCACGTTGCTTATCAAATTTGATAGACCTCCTACAAAGAGGGCGGAGAAGGGCTGCATCTCTGAGGCGGCATCGGACGCGTAAGGGCCCGGAGCTGGCTTACTAGCACGGCGATACCCGTTACCGACGCGACGAGGACGCACAATATCAATAGGCTTCTCACGTCGAACTCTTTGAGAATAGTGGAGAGCGAACCGAGTTAGAATAAGAAGTCCAGCAGGAACCCGCTTCCAAGTGAACAACGCTGAATATTCTGATGAGTCCAATGAGAATACCACTGTGGCCGCTCGGAGAGGTTAGAATGGGGGAAGGAGCGAACTCGCCGAGACACCTTCCACGCTCACTGGTGTAGAAAAAAAGTGCTGTTCGGCGTCTGAACAGCTCGTCCTCGACATCACCAGTGTATCCCAATGTGGCAAGACGCGAGTGTTAAAGTTCTAACGACCCCCATGTTGATCCCTCGCTTTTTCCTTCTATTCTCCTTCACACCCTCGCGTTGCTATGGAACGATCGACCGATAGTGTTATTTACATTCTACATCGGTAGTGGGCCCGCCCGCCATGATAGGACGAGCGAAGCTAGTCCTTGCCCTTGGAATAGTAGTTTTTGTGATTATTGGAATTGCGCCCCCAGCCACCCATCTGGTCCCCACGGTCCCCAAGGTTCACGCTGCAAGCGTCTCAATAGTGCTCGTTGGATTCGCTACTACCGGCTGGAACGGTTCTACCAATCCCAACCCAACAATCACCGTGACGCAGGGAGACACTGTCACGATCACTCTGTCCAGCGGAGATACTATCATTCACAGGTTCTTGCTTGACATAGACCACGACGGCGTCGCAGACACCGGTGATTGCACCAGTGTGGATCCATGCTCTAGTGCCTTTCCACCCTCGACGAGCATCACCTTCACTGCGACCACACAAGGAACATTCACGTACTATTGTACGTTACATCCAACGACAATGCTGGGTGGTTTTGTGGTTAACCCGAGTTCCATTGTAGGTGGAACCGTTTTTCCGGTGGACAAACTTGGTCTCCTCGCTCCCTACATTGGTTTCGCTTCAATCGCGGCTGTAATAGTCTTAGGCGCGGTTTATGTGATGCGGATTAGGAACCCAAAGGGTGAAAAGATTTAGTGGCTGGATTGCTTCAAGCAATCCCTACACTTTTAGGTTAGGCCTCCACCAAATGATTGGTAACGACCGACATAGAAGCTGAATGGATGTTCGTCGAGGATGGATCATAGGACAGTCAAAGAGCAAGAGCTTGATTCATTTCTTAGACAGGCCCTTCTAGAACGTTCTCACGGCGGGGCGGTTCGAGCAAGTATTGCAGCTTCTGCTCCTAACAGGAGGAATTTTCGCAAGATAGTTCTTCTTTCGGTCTTGATAATTGCAATCTTGGGAGGCCCTGTACTCTTCCTAGAGAACCAATTGCGACAGTCAACAGTTTTTCAAAACGGCAATGGGCAGAGAGCTGTGTTGATAGACGAACTTTCAATGACAGACCATGACACTACCTTTGTTAGGAACGTGAATCGAAGTCTAACGGCCGCAGGCTATGCTGTAGACTACTTCGGCCCAAAGGATGTCACGGTCGAACTATTTCGAAACCTCCCGCTTCGAAACTATGCAATCGTGATCATTCGTTCTCACACGGCCGGTGAGTCGATCGTCACCTCGCAGCCTTACAGTACTTCGCAATACGTTCTTGAGCAGCTTCTTGACAGAGTTGGCGCCGCAGAAATGACAGGAGCTGACGCCAGCTACTTCACGATAAGCCCGAGCTTTATCCTTGATTCAATGCACGGTAGCTTCCATGGAGCTCTGGTAATCGCCATGGGTTGCGGTACCTTCCAAGGAGCAACAATGGCCAAGGCTTTCATACAGAAAGGTGCTAGCGTCTTCGTAGGTTGGACTGATTTTGTCAGCTCGGGTTACACCGACGCTGTGACTCAGAATCTCGTCTCGTCTCTGACCCATGGGATGAGCGTTGGTAACGCAGTTCAGAACGCTGGGGGGCCTGATCCCCAATATCACAGCCAACTAGGCTATCTCACTGCCGCTACAGTATCCCAGAGTAACACCCCGAGCTACCTCGCGCCAACTCTATATGCGGCAATTATCCTCGCCACTCTAGTCCTTGGCCCCGCCACTATTCTCCTCATACCAAAACTCGGAGGCAGGCGATAACGACGAAGATCGTGAGTATGATCGCGATCACGCTACAGTAGTGATGCAGGCGCGGATAGGGTCGTGGACGGTTCTACGATGGAACGAATCAAGCATGTGTCCCGTGCGCTTGTAGCGTCTTCAATTCGTTCACACACTTGGCTAGCATCAGGTATTGAAAGTGTTCGAGCGCAGGGGACCTTGGATCAAACGATAGCCCCATAAGCAAGCACAGTGTTTCTCACGGAAGAAACGATTGTGAGAATCCGGTTCCGTCTGTTCTTTCTCCTCTCGGTTTCAACGCTTGGCCTAGTTGGATTGCGACCCCTTCCCACCCATGCTGTCACGGGCGGCGATGCACCACATGCTGTCTCCGCCGCTATTAGTCCCGGAACCAACGTGGAGATTGCGGGTGAGGCGAGCCCTGATCGTCAACGGGTCGAGCCGACCATCATGGTAGATCCGCATAACACTAGCATCATAGTTGCGGGGGCTCAGGATCTGAGACTACTCGCCGTCGGAGAACACAGATGGCACGGCTTCTACCGTTCAACTGACGGAGACCAGACGTGGAGCTCGACCCTTCTCCCAGGCTTTCCAGGCGACACGTCACCCCAAGGGACCGGCTCGCCGCTCCACGTCTACAACACTACCTCCGACCCGGTGATGGCCTTCGACCGCGCTGGCAATCTCTACTACGCAGGTATTGCCTTTGAGCAGTCCTGCACGGCAGTGCCTCCGAGCGTTTTCTGTTATCCAGAGGCCGCGTTTGTGGCCAAGTATGCAAACGACGGGGCCACTTACGTCGCTACAACAGTGATCAGCGGATTCAATCCTGCGGACAAACCTTGGATCGCAGTCGACACCACTGGGGGTCCCAGCGACGGGTCAGTCTACCTGGTGTTCGACGCAAACGTTCTACAGCCCAACGGTGTCACGGCGTTCACTTCAGTCTTCACCAGGTCCACTGACGGGGGGACAACATTCTCCACGCCGATACAGGTTCCTGCCGGTTCCAGCTATGGTAATCTGCCTGGCGTTGCAGTCGACGGTGCAGGCAACGTTTACGTTTCCACTCTTGCTGTTGACGCGTCGGGCAATCCTCTCAACTACTTACAGGTTTCAAAGCTTACGAACGGCGGCTCAACTCTGGCAGGGACGGTTATCGCGGCGGCTTCGATAGGTCTCCTGCCTTCTCCCCTCCCCGGTAACAGCTTCCGAACCTTCACCATTCCTCAGATAGCGGCTGACTCCCGCGGAGTCTACATGGTCTGGGATGATTACAGGACAGGAAGCTCGAACGTTCTCTTCACTCGCTCGACAGACGGCGGCTTGTCCTGGTCAAGTGCCATAACTGTCAACGATGTTACTGCTGACCAGCATTTCTTCTCCACAATATCAGTAGCAGGTGGAGGGATAGCTGTGGCTTGGTATGATAGCCAGCTGGGACAGCTTGCTAATGGGACGATAACGGGCCTGGACGTCTTTTACGCTCAGTCTCTCGACGGAGGCTCCAGCTTCTCCAGCAGCGTCAGGATCACTTCTACCTCTTTCAACCCGAACATCGTTTTGAGAACGGATGGGCCGAACATCCTCGAACACTTCATGGGCGACTACATATCCATCGCGGCCACGCAAGGTTTCGTATATCCCGTCTGGACGGATAACCGGAACGCCTGTGATACAATGGACCCGACCTATGGTTGCGTGGATCAGGATATCTTCACCGCTGCAGTACCCTGGACAGTCTCCGCCTCTCTGAACTCTACCCTCTCGCTCGACACATCAACGTCGACAACCAATGGGACACTGTACATTAACAGGGTGCAGTTCACACTTTACGGAGAGTTGTCGGTCACTACCAAGGACCGCACATCCGGCCTAACGACCTTCAACAAGCTGTTCAGCATCTCTCAGCTCTCCCCCCTCAAGCTACAGTCAGTCAATTCCACGACCAAGGTATCCAAGTTCCTTCTCAATGTCACAGTCCTCCCCTACACTCTGAGTTCAGATCTTACCGTCCAACTCACCGGACTGAGAATGTCGGTCAGCAACATGCTTACGAGGGAAGTGGACATCAAGGGTGATGGAACAGTCGACGTGTTTGACCTGAGCATTCTACTGGCAACATTCGGGACCAGCGCGGGTAGCGTAAACTACAACCCCAAGGCGGACTTAGACGCGAGCGGACGAATTGATGTCTTCGACCTCTCCATCTTTCTCTCATACTACAGCTCGCCAGTCATCCGCTAGCCAAGTCCAAGATTATTCGTATGTGAAACGCCTTTATCTTCGACTGCGTCCTTCTAGGACACTTTGCTTATGGTCTTACTATTTCTTGTCCTGCTGACTCCTAGTTCAGTGGCTGAAGGGTCATCCGCGGGCATCCTTGACACGGCAACCAAGCCTCCAAACATCATCGTACACTTTAACGGAACAATGTATGGAAACGCGAATCCGTGGTACCCCGCAGACGTTCAAATTGCGGCCGGACCCGTCTATGTCGTAGAAACGGTCAACTCTGTGGTCACTGTCTACACAAAACAGGGAACCCTAGCCAAGGCTACTACGCTTCAGTCCTTCTTCGGCGTAGGAGGCCATTTCTTCGACTCGAGAGTCTTGTACGATACGAGTAGTCAGAGATGGTTTCTGTAAACAGAGGACTTTTTGACGGGAATCATCTACCTCGCCGTTTCCAAGACAACCGACCCCACAAGTGGCTGGTGGACCTTCCCGATCAACTCGACGCAAGCCTGTATCCCGGACCAGCCGACGCTCGGAGTGAGCGATGACAAGATTGCCGTCTCGGTCAATGGCTGCCTCGGCGTTCAGTACTGGATCTTCAACAAGAGCGATCTTCTAGCTGGCCAGAACGTCTACAGCACCTCGATTCTAGGCTTCGACGTGTACGCTGTTCATCCCGCTCAAGCCCTCAGCTCAACAACCACTCTCTACATGATCACCACTTACGACGGCCACCCCGACAGCGCAAGATTGTTCAGAGTGACTGGTGTCCCGCCCGGGCCCATCACCATCAACGCGACAGACCTCTCCCTCTCCCCAATGACCTCTCCCCCCAAGGCGCCCCAGCTGGGTTCCTTCTATCGCCTAGACACAGGTGACAACCGGGTGCTTGATGCGAAATGGGACAGGGGGATGCTCTGGATAAGTCTAAACGACGGATGCATCCCAACCGCCGATAATCAAACCCGCTCCTGCGTTCGTTTGATTCAGATAGACACTCGAACCCTCCATGTTGCTCAAGACTTCGACATAGGCGCTCCGGGACAGTACTACTACTATCCTGCGGTATCCCCTGATCGGCGGGGAAACCTATTGGTCGTTTTCGGCGAGGCATCGTTGACGAGCTATCCCTCAATGATGGTCTCGGCCCAGACGGCCGTGGACCGAGACAGCCTGGGACAGCCAGTAATAGTAGCGGCAGGCTCCGCGCCGGACTTGTCCTCTTGCACCGTTGACAGAGGATGCCGATACGGCGACTATTTCGAAGCCGCCCGAGACCCTTCCAACCCAGCAATCGTCTGGGTGGCTGGACAGTACGGAACCGTCGCCTCCACCTTTCCGCCATCCCTTACTTGGGCGACCGTTCTAGCTGCCCTTTCCATCCACAGGTCAACGCTGTAATCGGAAGCAAGAAAAACAAGGAGCTCAACCCTGCCCCCTCTGCCTGCGACGTAATCACAGATTTCTCGATTCTCTCTCAGGAGCTTTTGATACGCAGTTGCGAGAACTTGAAGACTGAGATATGACCGATTGGATTCGAGCGGGCTGTTGCTGCCTTTTTTTCTCGCGCTTGCAATCCAGTATGCTTGGTTGTTCGGGTTAGACTTGTTGGACCGTTGTCCTTGTTGCTCTGTGTTTGCCACTCGGCGGATTGTGAAGGCCGGACCACTGATAACTATGGGTCTGGGCTATGGCCATAGGCGAGGAATATCAGGGGAGGGTGTACCTAGTTCCAAGGGAATCAAAGTTAAGGACGCACTCCTTGGTGTTCCAGCCCCTCTTTGGGTGCTTGTCATGTTCATAGTGGTTTGATCTACTCGCCACAACAATATGGCAGCGCATACGAAAGTCAGCCCGACATCTGAAGATTGAATAGCAAAAGTATTCGGGATGTTGGCCTGGGTTTGCTGGGGAAGCAACCGTAAGGATCCTGACGTGGTTGTGAAAGCTATGTGGCCTGTCTGGTCCGTTCCGCTGATCTGGATGCTGACATAGAGTTTGGTGGAGTTGTTAAGATTGTAGATGCCTGCAACAAATGTCTGGTTTCCCGCACCAAGCCCAGGAGTCGTTAGGGAGACTCGGGGCCTCCAGTGGAACTGGACAAAGATGGGAGGCAGAGCAGAAGGGATTTGCTCGTCAAATTGGATATATGTGGTGCTGCTGTTGTTTGAGGTATCATTCTCGGTAATGATGGACCTGCCCTTGATAATTATTATCACAGGGTCGACCTCTGCTTCGAGCTTGTAAGGCTACAGCGTTGGGTCCTGTCGTGTTCCAGACCGTACTCTCACTCACCTGGCCCGCTGGTGGAATAAGGGGAAGCTGAATCTGGTCGATGGTTGTTATCGCCCCGGTTGGTGCTGGTGGCCGAGAATGCGTTGTAGATTGTGTTGTTCGGGCCTAGCCGTCTGTCGCCGAAGATTATGGTGATTGCTCCGTTGGGCTGGACTGTGAGCAGGGGAAGAACTGGTCGGCGGTTGTGTTGTCATTGTTGACTCGGATGGGGCGACTCCAGACGGTTCCGAGGCCGTGTCCGGGCCGGAGACAGTGAAGTAGACATCTCCATTGACTCAGGGTGGACGGGGCATGCCGTCGGGTTTGCATCCGCCATGAGCGGTCATCGTGTCCGCGGATGGAAACTGGACCCATGCGATGAAGAGATTGTACAGGGTTGGTAAGTTCAAATTCTCCCAACATAAGTCCGTTGACGGTTTCTTTTGGAGTCATAATCGATAGATAGTTCGACTCCCGGAAGCCTCTCAACGAGAGTGACAGGAATGGCAAAATGGGCCGTAGACCGTAAGGGCGGAATACGACCACTGCATCACTGATCAGCCCGGAGGGTGGGCAGAAGTTGACCCTGAGAGCCTCGAGCAGGTAGCATTATTTCTGATGTGTGACCCATCATACCTCAGAGGAAAATTCTTCGCACAACATTGGCCGCTACTCTTGAAGCCAAAGACGGTCTGATGACTTTTTGTGTCAGAGCAGTCTCATGCATTCTGTGGCTGCTTTGATACCTATCCAAAGATTAGTGAGGCAGGCTCGTCTGTTCCCAGTGGTTCTGTTACTGATCATTTTCATTGCCTTTACTCTTCCGCCTGGAGTGAGAGTTCTTTCTAATACGTCCGCGACGCATCCTGATCCTTCTTCTGCAAGCGTGCACAGAACCTTCTGGCTGAACGGTACAAGATTGTACGGCTGGAACCACACCATTCCTGGTCCGACGATGATGGTTTCGAGCGGGGATGTCGTTACCATTATGCTCCTCAGCGCCGATGGGGATGTCCACAACTGGTATGTCGACGCAAACCAATCCGCGACAACTTCTCCGATTTTCTACTCTACAGTCGTCTATGTGAATTTCACATTTACCCCGGTAATAAGAGGCAACTTTCCAATGATGCCCGTCTACAATGAGACGATATTTCCTCGTGGTGGTGACTGGACGTACCTGTGCCTGTACCATTTAGGGACCATGTATGGCACGTTCAGACTTCTGCCGGCAGCCTCGTTCGTCTACACACCATCTTCGCCCCTGGTCGAACAGAGCGTTTCGTTCGATGGTTCGGCTAGCAAGCCGTCTATTGGTGCTGGAATCGCATCATATTCTTGGGACTTCGGTGACGGAAACAGGGTTATGGTCAGCAGTCCGACAATCACTCATACATACTCCTCTGTGGTTCGGTTCACGGTCTCTCTCACAATAACAGACAATGTGTCGAATAATGACACTACAAGCAGGACGGTGACGGTGACTTCTCCCGGTATCGATCTCAACGCTACCCCTACAAGCGACACAGCTCCGGTCAACTCTCAAGCGAATTCGACTATTATCGTAGCCTCGAACGGTACCTTTACCGGAGCGGTGGACCTCTCCGAGACTAGTAGTCCGGCTACAGGTCTAGCCTGCACGTTCACCCCGAACAGTATCGTCCTTGGCACCAAGGGGAACTCGACTTTATCATGCTCTTCGTCTGATGCAATCGATTATAGTATAGCTGTGCTCGCGACAAGTGGCACGGTCGGGAATGTGACGAGCGTCATTTTTTCGTTTCAAGATTTTCAGATCGCGGCCTCTTCGCCTGTACAAGTGAATCCCGGAGCACCTTCAACCTCGACGATAACCATAACGGCCCTCAATGGTTTTTTTGGAGTTGTCTACCTGACGGATGCTGTGCCGAGCGACGTAACTTGTGGAGCAATTACTCCCAGTAGCATAACCGGATCTGGCTCGGCAACGGTCTCTTGCACTGCCAGCCAAACCGGTAACTATACCTTGACCGTGACCGGCACCGCAGGGACTACTCATGCCTCTAGCTTCGTGTTGAAGGTGGTCCAACGGTCGGGCGGAAGTGCTCTAAGCTTCACTAGTATGCTGGAGATTGGAGGGCTAGTCGCAGCTGTCGTCGCGGTCGTTGCTGTCTTTCTCTTCCTCAGACGAAGACGGCCGAAACAGTAGCAATTCTCATGTCTCGAGTAACTGCCTTCTAAACGTGGCTGATAATTAGCGATTTGAGGACGCTCTTTGCTGTCGGGGTTGAGATTTCGTCTAGGGTCTCTGTTTCCGCAATCGGATGACCATTATGACGGCTATCGCCGCAACGACTGCCCCTATCCCAAGTAGCAGCGGCCAGTATTGTTGGAAGAACCCTGGGGGCCCGACTGAAAGTTGGAGGGCACTGCTTTCGGTGGGGCTGATGGTAGCATCTCCTGTTGAAGCTTTCACTTGATAATCGCCCTGCTGAGGGCTCCACGTGTACGAGTACTGTCCAGAGTTGTCAGAGGTCGCGTTTCCTAGAATGGTCCACTGGCTGTTTCCTGCGAGTCGGTATGATATGGTTACGTTAACTCCGTGCGCGGGACTGGAGGAGGCTGTCTCTATTACTGTGCCGGATATTGTGACGCCAGCGCCCATGGAGATTTGGGCTGCTGAAATGCTAATGGTGATAGTGACCTGGTAGCGGACCGGGACTTGGAAGGTTCGGATTCCTGTGTAGGTGGAGTTGACAGTGGCTTGGAGGCTGTAGATGCCTGGGGGAGTGCCTGGGAGTGGGAGTGTGATGCTTGAGACGTTTCCCCAGCCGAGAGTGTTGGTTGTACTCAGCCAGGATTGCACTTCTACTCCACTTCTTGTGTTCCAGAGTGTCAGGTTGACCTGGACGCCGCCGATTGGTTGTCCGAAGGGGTCTTTTGTCTGGGAAACGAGGTTGACAACGGATCCTACATTGACGTTCTGGACTGGTTGCTGGCTTGTAGGGTCTTCCGCGTAAACGTTGGCTATAGGATCTGTTGATGTGGCGTAGATTCGCCAGTCTCCTACCGGGCTGTGTTTGAAGAACGTGCTGTCTGGGATGTAGATAGCCCTAGGACTGGGTGTGCACGGGTTTATCGTGCAGGCGGGAATGATTATTGTCGTGTACTCGTTTGTGTATATGGCCGTGCCTTCTGGTGATGTTATGTTGAGGATCGTTTCTCCTCTTGGTATCTCTAGGTATAATGATCCCTGGGGGATGCCGGAGGCCGTGTAGAGGTATGTTGTGTTCAGCCCGTCTGAGGCGTAGAATTTGGAGGATGCCGTGCCTATGTAGGATGCAGCGTGGAGTGAGAGGTTGTCGAAGTACGCTGTAGTCGTGGTTGGGGAGCCTTGAGCTGCGACTTCAAGGACTATTAGTTCGACGCTGTAGGGTGGTTTGTATCCTAGAAGGTTGAAGGCGGTTGTCTCCTGGGCGAGGCTATCATTGATCGATAACCACTGATTGATTGTTCCAAATCCTGCTACCTTGCGGTATATTGTGTCTGTCCGGTTGTTGGGTATGCTCCCGTCGCCTGTGTCGTAGACGTAGTAGAGGGAGACTGGATTGAACTGGCTGTCAACAAGGCCCAACCAGATGTCGACAATGTTCCTCGAGGACGTAGTCGGCATGGTTGCGATGTTGACGGCTGCCTTGAATGCTGTACTACTATCGATCAGCGGTCTTGCGTCTATGCTCTGGGCAAGCTCGCTGGTGCCGTTGGTCGCAGTCCCAACTGCACTTTGTCCTCCAGTGAAGGATGCTGCTGAGGAGACTGTATAGTTGAAGGTGGGACCCCAACCGGTGAGTCCTGCTTCAAATCCTCCGTTGGTCACCCACTCGGAGCCGCCAGATGCAGAGTACAACTCAATCATGCCGAAGAGCGAGCTGCTCTTGTTCTGGACCGTCTTCATCAACAGCGTGCCCACCGGTGGCACGGGTCCAACTATGACCGGGTCATAAAAGTAGTAGATGTTTGCGTTGCAGAGGCCTGAGATCGTTGTGCAGTCGTAGATTATAGGTTCGCCTGGTCCCCAGACGCCCGTGCCGCTAGCATCCACAAACTTGAGGAGAGGGCTGACAGAGAGGGCTTGTCCTGGAGAAGGGGCGGAAGAGCAGGGTATGGGGTTACCCAGAAACGTTTGGTTGCCAGGCACTTGGTAACATCCTCCAATGACAGGATCGTCCGATTCGTAAACACTTGTATTGTTCACGTCGTAGATAACCGGTTCTCCCTCCTCCCAGTTAGAATCGTTGTTCATATCCCAGTACTTTATGTGAGGATCCTGGTTGGGAGGCCCTGGCATGGTCTGCGCGTAGATTGTGAGGGTCACTTCAGAAACCGAGTCTAGAGAAGGAAAGAGGCCGGGAAAGGCAGATGCCGCGTCTGAAGCCACGTTTCGATCAATAGTGACCCATTGTCCTGCCGGCGTTACGCCAGCATTGTAGTATGCATCGGTTGAACTGTTGGATGGGAGCACGGGGCCCTGCGCAAGTACGTAGTGAACTGCTACTTGTCCACCTGTCGAGCTGGTGATATCGAGGCTTACCTCTACTCTATCGTCGACGCTCGTTCCCGTAAGCTGCTGCAGAAGAATTGCTGCTCGAAGCCTCTCGCTCGAGCCGAAACCGACGTGGCCCTGGCTCAAGTCATTTAGCAGAGACACGTATGATACCGCCGAGAGATTTCCTGATAGCACCGTCAGTTGGGCGCTATTCGTATGGAGGTAGCCTGGTGACGTGATGATCGCGTCTGAGCCAGATCTGGCATTGTATTGTGTCTCGACCCACGGAGCCAGCGACCCGGAAGAAAAGTATGGGTTGCTAATTCGCTGCCCATCTCCTGTCCATGAGATGATTGCCGGGGTCCCGCTTCCTTCAAAGCTTCCTAGCGGGTCGGAGGGAGGGGGTGCTAGCTCAGTTTTGCCGCCGAGTAGAGTAGCGATGGTTACTGTCGGATAGAGACTTGCCAGAAGCAGGACAATGATAGAGAATCCGAAGATTACTGCGGGAGATATGAGCGTCTTTTGGTCTTCCATGATTCCACGCGGATTTTCGGCTCACCATATTTCTAGAATATTAACAACGGTCGTCAGCTATATCCGGTGATATTGATCGTCTGGCTGAACTGAGTTGCAGCTGGGAGTCGCGTTCCATCGAGGGTTTGGCTTGTCTGGGACCATTGGATTACGAATTGGGGGTCGCCAAGCGATGGAGCGTAGATGATGAATGTTGTAATTCGGGATTGTCCGCGTTGCTCGAAGTAGCCTGGGACGGCGGCCTTGATTCCTGCCTCTCCTGAAGTGCTCGTGACGGTGCCGTTGACTTGGATTGATGCTGAATAATCCATGAAGGAGACATAGAAAGAGTCAGTGGATGGGTTGAGGGTCGTCTCTTGGTACAGAGTCTCATAGGATGAGAGGGAGAAGTTTGAGTCGAGCACGAAGAAGCCGCTGTTGTCCATCCATTGTGCGTGAAGTTTACCTTCAAGGCTGATCGTTTTGTATCTATAGTATCCGGGCAGATTTGGTAGCTGTGAGACTATTCCTGTGATGGTCAAGGACTCCCACCCCGTACCCTGTGATGTCTGCGGCGTCAGGTCGGGGTCTCCCCAACTAATGAAGAGTGGACCGGTGGCATTGGCTTGGCTAACGGCCTGGGAAGTCTGGTAGTAGTAGGATGCTGCCACTGGAATCATGATAGCGGCGATGCCGATTAGGATGATGGCGGTAAGTTTGACACGTGTAAGCGGGATCGTCTTCTGGAAGATCATAGCCATGACCCATAGGGATAGAAGGATAGTGTGATATCCTTGGGTGGGGCGGGGTTTGCTGGGCCGTGGTCCCAGATACGGGGGATGAACCAGAAGACGATGTCATGCCTGAACGCTAGTTCGCCATTGACAAACTCTACAGGGTTCTCTATTCCAATCTCTGGGTGAGAGAGCTCTATCTCATTCGGTCTACCTAATAGTAGTATCAGGTTAGAGGGCATGTAGGGAAGGTCAAGGTCCCTTCTGATGATTGTGGGGGTTATGTAGTAGTATCTGCCCTCATCTCCGAACCGCCACTCAGAACCGCTATGTGATAAGTCTCTGAACCCGTTATCTGTGTAGTTGCCCTCCCAGATTAGGTCCTGCCAGGCTCCGCTCGGCACATACGTGCTCATCGTATCGTATGAGTCATTGCCGGTGGCTAGATCGAAGCGCCAGTGTGGCTCGTAGACGTGGTCCAAGTCGCATCCGCCTCTGGCGATAGTCATCTCCGTATCCCATCTTCCGCTGGGGTAGAACCGGAAGATTTCCTGGTAGTGGTATCCTCCTACTCGATATGCAGCACGGATCTGGAAGTATGGGTTGTTTAACATATCCGTTGAGTTTTCATAAAATATCTCGCCATTCACCTTGGCCAGCATCTCGTTAGATGCCGGCCCATACAGGGCTACTGGCTCGTCATAGAAGGGTCCGCAGATACAAGTGCCTCCAGTCAAACCCGTACAGATCCCAAATCCTTGGATGTTCTTGTATAGCACTTGCACTCCGGCCAGTCTGACGTCTCGTATGACAAGAACTCCATTGTCGGTTATGTTCCAGAGGTTTATACCGTCTGTCTGAGTTATGTTCCAGTGTATCAGCCAACCGAAGCGTTGTACTGGCCAGGCCTGAACCGTCATTGAGCAAACGGTGGAATTTTCAGGGCAGGTGTTGGACTTTGTTTGGCTGTTTGAATCTGTTGCCGTGACGTTTACGACGTACGTGCCCGGGGACGTGAACTTGTGGAAGATCTCAATCCCGGTTCCGTTCTGGCCGTCTCCAAAGTTCCAAGAAATGGTATAGGGTGCCGTACCGTTTGAGACTATTGCGGTAAAGTTTACGCTGTCTCCGATCAAGATGAATTTTGGAGAGTAGACGAAGCTCGCTGTAAGTGGTGAGAGGGGCTGGAGGGCTGAGGATGTGAAAAAATGGCTAGGTGAGACGGTCATGGTCAGAGTTAGCAAGAGAGTGAACCCAGCGGACAATTTCCTTGTACATGCCGCTATTCCCAAGAACAGATATCGCCCACCTGCATAGGCGATAACTCCTCGAGATTTATATCCGTAGCCCCCTGCACACTGATGAATGTTCTGAGCGGTTCCTATTCCAATGACGAGACCTCTCAGATCGACCGGTACTACACGTGTGACTTGACGCCAATTACAAGATGCAAAGGAATGCTACCTAGAACGAACTTCCCATGCTTTCGCGATCGCGATTTTTTTTTTAACTAGCGTCTATGCCATCCAGTTTTGCGCGTATGCAACGTCTGTGTCCATGGAGATTGCTGGCACCGAGACGTCAGACATTGCGATAGGCCTGGCATAAAAAAATCTTGGGTGATCTTTGCGCTGGCCGTTTGAGGAATGAAGACTAGGCCTGAGGACTAATGCTAACGGTGGTTCTGCCGCTTTCCTGTGAGTGCGAAAATCTTCAAGGCGTTTCTTGTCGAGCTTGTCGAGCTAAAGACGATCGGACAGCCCAACTCCCAGAAGCCCACCGATGAGAATGATTGGAATCGGAAACGGGAAGAAGACTGTAAAGGTGAAAACAACCGCGGCATCACTGACAAGGGCTGGAGGCACCCGACTCTGGAGAGTTGGTATTGAGAGAGCCAGGAAGGTGAGCCCGACTCCGATGATGTATGATCCGAAGGCTCCTAAGAGAGCCGTCGCGGCATCTGCGAGGACGGCGCCTGCAAGGATCGATACCCCGAATATTGCAGCGAAAAAGAGGCCGACTCCAACCGGTGCCTGTGTATTGGTTCCACCATAGAACCTTGCGGGGAGAAGGAGCCCCTGCAGCACAGCTGTGACGGCAGAGCTAGCAAGGAAGATGCCCCAGCCCAAAACGACGAGGCCTGCCTTGA
>Ga0137379_10001949_pt1 | contig 19007 bp, 23 predicted proteins | sample SagtaG_18_FD_104812 | JGI IMG/M metagenome (GOLD analysis project Ga0137379, IMG submission 104812) | Vadose zone soil microbial communities from Sagehorn Ranch, Mendocino, California, USA - Sage2_L_80_16 metaG | ecosystem: Environmental > Terrestrial > Soil > Vadose zone | place: USA...
GGACCCGCCCGCCATCGGCAAGGTGCCGCCGCCGACCAGCCCGCCTCGCCCGCGCCACTGATCGGCACGGTCAACGCCGGTAACAGGCAAAACCGTGGGAATCCTTCGCGCCGTTCAACACCCTACCGCGACCCGCGCCACCGCGACGACCCCGCACCCGGGGCCGCCCCCGGAGCGGGGCCGGGCCCGGAAGCCCGGCCCCCGGCCGGGCGACCCGGGCCGGCCCCCGCGGAACTGGCCGCCCGGTCGTTCCCGCCCGGCCCGCTGCGCCTCCGGGCCCCCGGCCCGGGCCGGCCCGGGCCGCGGCCTCCGCGGCGGCGGCCGCCTGAGCCGCCGGGCCGCGACGGCCCGTCACCATCGCGGTGACTATGCCCGGCCCGGTAGCGTGACGCCGTGACCACCGCCGCGCCCCGGCCCGGCAGGCCGGGCACCGCAGTGATCCGGCCCCGCGCCCACGTCCAGGCCGTCCACGACGACTCCGTCCGCGCCGCCCGGCAGGCCGCCGAGCAGGCCGGCGGGCAGCCGGACTACCTGATCTCCCATGCGATCGGGTGGGCGCTGGGCCGGCCCGGCCCCGCGCCGTTCACCGGCACCCCGGCCCCGGCCGGGGCCGGCCCGGGCGACGTCGCCGCCGAGATCGCGGCGTGCCGCCGCTACCTGGAAACCACCGCCTACAGCGGCCAGGCCGCCGCCGCGATCGGCCGCGCCCGGCACGTCGCCCGGATCCTCGAATGGCTGACCGGCGCGAGCGACCTCCCGCCCGCCTACACCCGCGGGACCGAGCCGGGCGACCTGGCCGGCGGCCGCGGCCCCGTCGTCCGGACCGCCGCCGAGACCGGTGCCACGGCGGCGCGGGCCCGCGCCCAGCGCGACGCCGGCGACACCGCCGGCTGGGGATCCGGGCCCGGCTGGCACGACGGCGTCATCGCCACCCTGGAATGGGCCGGCGGGCACCGCGCCGAACCGCCGATGGCGCACCCCGGCGGCGGGCCGTGCAGCCACCCCTCGTCGGCCGGCCTGCCGGCGCCGGCCGAGATGACCCGCGAGCGCCGCGCCGCCGAGGAGCACCTCGAGCCAGGCGGCTACCGGCACGGCAGCCACTCCCCCGGGTACGCCGACGCCGTCGCGGCCACGCTGGCGTGGCTGTACGGGCAAGGGCCGTGCCCGGTCCGGTGATTCCGCCGGAATCAGCCGGGCAGGGCGGGCGTCTCGCACCGAGGCCATGTAAAGTTTCCATATGGATACTTTTCCGGTCGGCGTCGAGCCGGGGCGCGGAGGGGACGCAGACGAAGACGAGCAGGCCCGCCCGCCCGCGCACTGCTCGACCGGCCGCCTCACGACGGCGCAGGCCGGCGTCGTGGACGCCTGGCGCGGCCGGCTGCGCGAGGACAGGCCGCTGCCCGGCCGGGACCGCGCGGGAGAGGCCGCGAGGCTGGTCGGCTCGACCGACCACCCGCGGGCATCGACCAGCGACGCGGTCGCGGCCGCCGTCGCCGCCCTGCTGGCCCGGCCGCCGGAGCCGCTCGACCTCGCGGGCTACGCCTACCGGGCCATCCGCGCCCAGTGGGAGGACAGCCACGGAACGCCCCGTCCCGGTGCTCCCGTCTGCCCGCCGGTGAGCTACTACCTGCCCGCCGCCCTCGCCGGCCAGGCCGAGGCGCTGCGGGCCGGGGCACGCCTCGCCGCCGTCGAGAAACTCGGCCAGCTGCCCCGCGAGGCAGCCGAGCTGTACCCCGGCAATACCGACGAGGCCGCCCGGCAGCGCGGCCGGCACGTCGCCCGCCAGGCCGAACGCCTCGGCCTGTACTACTCCCGCCAGATCCCCCGCGGCGCCGTCGCCCGCATGGCGATCGACCGCTGGGCAGGCCGCTCCCCCGACGAGGTCGCCGCCGCAGCCGTCGACTGGTGCCAGGCGGTCCACGTCCAGTGGCACCGGGCCCGCCGCGACATGGTCAAACTGCGCCGCTAGGCCGCCTGCAGAAAATTTCCATATGGAAACTTTGCCGACCGACGGCCTCGCTGCCTTCGGGTTCAGGTACATGTCCGGTCCGCTCACCGCGCCCCAGGCGCTCCGGATCCGCTCCGGGACCGGGCCGAATCCGATCCGCAGATCCGCGGATCGCGCGGAATGCGGCCGGTCCGGGCGGATCGCCATCCGCATCCGATGGGTCCGCGAGGGCCATCCGGGCAGGACTCCCAGACTGAAAGGCAGGTATGACAATCGTGCGATGGCCCGGGCGCGCATGCAGCGGAGAGCTAGCACGGCAGCTGCCGCTGCTTCGCGGCTGGCCGTAGCCCGGGCAGCCCCGGGGCCCAGATGTGTACATGACTCGCCTCTTATGTACACTTACTGGCATGGAGTCCGGACAGGCCAGCATGCGCGAGGCCCGCGCCCGCTTCGCCGAGCTGCTCGACGCCGCCGAGCGGGGCAACGTCACGGTCATCACCCGCCACGGCCGCGCCACCGCGGCGATCGTCCCGGCGGCGTTCCTCGATCAGCTCGGGAAGCCGGATGAAGAGCCGCTGCCCCCCGGTGCCGGCTCCGCGGTCCAGGCCGCGACCGCCGGCCTGCGTGATGCGCTGCGCGCGCTGGAACCGCTGCTCGGCCACCAGACCGCGTCGGCTCCGGCCGTCGCGCACGCCGTGCCGCACCAGGCGCGGCCCGGGCGGCCCGCGCTCGTCGCCGGCAGCCTGGCCGGACTGCGCGGCCCGGCCCACGGCATTGTGGAGCTGCCGCTGCGGCTGTTCTGGAGCGCCCCCGGGCACGCCTTCGACCTGGACCAGCCGTCGATGGTGCAGGCGATGTACGAGGCGGTGCTGCGCGAGGCCAGCCGTCCGGACGATCTCACCAGTTACCTGAACGGCGAGGTCCTGGCCGCCGTCTGGCCGGAGCTGTACCTGCCCAAGGGCCTTCGCCGGGCCTGGGAAGACCGGCATCCCGCGCTGCGCGCGGCCCGGCTGGCGGCTGCCTGATGCCGGTCAGCGGCCTGCACCGCGAGGTCGCTGCCGTCGCCCTGCGCGCGGCGGCCCGGTACGGCTTCGCCCTCGCCGGCGGCAACGCCCTCATCGCGCACGGCGTCATTGACCGGCCCACCTCCGATGTCGACCTGTTCACCGACCGCGAGAACGGCGTGGCCGCCGCCGCGGACGCCGTCGAGGCCGCGCTGCGCCAGGCCGGCTACACCACCGAACGGCAGGACAAGACGGCAGGACTCGCCGACGTGTTCTACGGGATGGGCGACGGGCTGGCCGAATGGGTCATCACCACCCCGGGCGGCGCGCAGCTGCTGCTTCAGATGGCGTATTTCGACCGCGGCCGCCAGCCGGTCCTGATGGAGCTCGGCCCGGTGCTGGACCTGGACGACGCGATCGGCAGCAAGGTCGCCGCCCTGGCCAGCCGGGCCGCCGAACGCGATTACATCGACGTGGCCGCCGCGCTGGCCCGCGGCTACACCGTCGAGCGGCTCACCGCCCTGGCCCTGGCCCTGGACCCCGGCCTGACCGGCGAGGACTTCGCAGACGCCGGCCAGCGGCTCGACCGTCTGGGCGACGACAGGTTCACCCTGCTCTACGGCCTGACCCCGGACGACGTCACCCGCCTGCGGAAACGGTTCGCAAGCTGGCCGCGCACCCCGGACGCCGTCCCCGGCGTGCCGCCCGCCGGTTAGCGCACGGTCGGCGCGGAGGGCCTCGGCGGCCTGGGCGCATACCCGCCCAGCGCACGGGCCACTTCGGCATAGCCGATGCGCGATCGGTCAAGCACGACATGCAGAGTCGAGATCCAGGCCCAGTGGCTGTCACGTTGGTACCCTTGCCCTGTCCTCGGGCGTGTTCGTTGGCTCTCGGCTACCTGCACAACCGGCTTCTTCCCAAGGCTTTCTGGGCTGGCGCACCGTCCGCCCTCGCGCAAGCGCTGGGCAAGCTCCTCTCGCATCGTGACGGTGATCAGGCATGGAAGTAACGACTCTGGTGATCGCGATCATCGGCGCGATTACGGGCCTGGGCTCGCTGGCCTGGCAGGTCGTCACTTGGGGGCAGAGCGGTCCCGTGGTGGCAGTCACCGCCAGGCAGTCATTCCCGACCTTCGGCGATCATCTAGGCGACCCGCACATGAGCGTGACTGCCAGCAACTCCGGGAGATCGCCCGTGACAGTGAAAGGGTGGGGCCTGCGGATGCTGGACGGTAAGACCATGGTCATGCCGTGCAACCTGTCGTGGTCGGCCAGCTTGCCGCATCGCCTGGAGCCGGGTGCGGACGCGAGTTGGTACATGCCCACGGCGGAAGTGCAGATGTTCTGCGCCGAGCACGGCATCAGGCACCAGGACATGACCGCCTTCGTGAACCTCGCTGACGGCGGGACTATCAATGCGAGGGAATGCGGAATCGGGCTGGCATGAGCGTTGCCGGGCCGGTACCCCTCTTCAACATCGCACTCTTTCTGGCTGACAGCGGCCTGACCAGCGAGGCCCTGTAATACGCGCCGCCTTTGGGTCCCGGGCCGATCCGTCCGGGTATTAGCGCTAAGGGTTGAGGTGCTGGTCAAGGTTGGCCATCGGGCTTGAGCAACAACGGAACGGCCAGTGGCGACAGCGGGCTGAGGACCGCTTATATCACCGTGAGATACCGGGCTGTCAACGTCGGCCGAATTCGGACCCTTTTGACGTCGGCCGAATTCTGACCCCCCGCGCCTTCGTTTTGTTTTGTTTAGCCTGGTTCTGTGGTGGCCGCGGGACGCGGATGACCGAAGTCGCCTGCACTGAGGCGGCCCCGCGATCACGGCGCGTCTGCGGCGGCGTCGGCCTTGTCCGGTTCCTCCGCAGGGTAGAAGGTGATGTCCTCGATGTGGCGGTGCGGCTCGTAGCCGTTGGCGCGGAGCGCGTCGAGGATCTTGTTGACCTCGCCGTTGAGCTGCTCGTGGCGCACATCCTCGGTTTCGTACTCGACCCTGGCCTCAATGACCGCCTCTTCCGCCGGGACGGTGAGCCACGAGGTGTACAGTTCGCTCGCCCCATGACCGGCGTCGTGGGCCAGCCGGGCCGCGTACACCAGCTGGACCTGGGCGTCCAGGTAGGCGGCCGCGGCCGCCTTCAGCGCGCTGTAGGCGGCGGACGCGTTCCCCCTGGTGCGCTCCAGCTGGATCGTGTGCCGGGTCGCGTCAGGGTGATCGGTCAGGTTCGTGACGAGGATGCGGCCGAACAGGTCGCCCAGCGCGATCAGCTCGCCGGCCCTCACGGGCCGCTGCCCGCGCTCGACCTTCCAGACCGTCGCCTGGGTGAACGGGAAGCCGCGGTCGGCCATCCGCTGCGCCAGCTCTTCCTGGCTCATGCCGGCCGCCTCGCGGTAGGCGCGCACGTTCGCCGCGATGTTCGCGTCGATGTCCTTGTACCGGTCCACGCCGCCCATCGGACCACTCCAAAACGTAGTTGGTAGATATGTCGTTTCATAGTCTACTCTAGAAAGTAGTTACCGCCAACACCGGATTGGAGTCATGGCAATGCCGGAGCCGATGGACGCCCAGGATTTCGCAGGGCCTCACCCGACCTGCCGCGAGTTCACCGCGCAGCTCGGTGCGTGGGGGTTCTCCAGGCGCGGGGAGGAGGGCGTGCACGCCGTGTTCCGGGGGCCGCGCGGCGGGACGCTGCGCGTGCTCCGCTCCCAGCTGGGCCGCGCAGACCCCGCCGCGGTCGGGAAGGCGGCCCGGCTGGCCGGGGTCACGCCCGCGCAGTTCTGGGCAGGGCCGGAGCCCGCACCGGAGCCGGCCGCAGAGGTTCCCCGTCCTCGTGCCGCCGCCCGTCGGCCCGCGGTACGGGACAGCGTCATCGCGCTCGTGCTGTCGGTTCACGCCGAGGCGGACCGGCCGCTCGGCTTCGACCAGGTCGTCGGACTGTCCGGGAACCGGGTGACCCGCGCCCAGGTAAGCGCGGCCAGCGCGGCATTGTGCCGCGGCGGCCAGCTCGACCGCATCAGGGCTGGCGTCTACCAGTGGTCCGCGGGACTACGCGCCGCACGCCGCGTCCCCGTCGCCCGCCAGCCCGGGGCCGCCCCCCGCCGGGCCTCCGGACGCCCGGCCGGAGAGCGTGTCCGCCGCCGGGCTGTTCGGCCAGCTGTTCCCTGACGGCGTCCAGATGACCGGGGAACTGCTCGCCGACCTCGAGCAGTGGGCGCGTCTGACCGGCAAGCTCGCGTCCCGCGGCCGCGCGGCGTCGTAGCTGCCAGTTCCCGGAGTCGCCTGCCCGCAGCGCAGCGGCAAGAGGTGCGGGCATGCTGAAGGCCCCTCTGCGCAGAGGGGCCTTGGCGGGTGCGGTGGTGGTGTGGGCTAATTCAGGCGGCGGCCTTGACGATGATCGAGCGCCCTGGCGGGACCACGACGATGACTTGCTGGTCCGCGCCGACGGTGAGCACCACGTCGATGACGGCGCGGCGGCCCTCCGTGGTCTCCTCCACCGGGACGTTGCCGTCGGCGACGACTGCGGTGTCGATGAACCGCACTGGCCAGGCGTCGCCCTGGGTGCCCCACGGCTTCGCCGGGGTGGGCTGGCCGATCAGGTGGCTCCAGGCGGTCGAGGGCTTGCCGTCGAAGGTCACCTTCTTGTCGCCGCCGCGGGTGTGTCCGGTGAGGTGGCGTATGAGTCAAACTCTCTTCCGGTGCCGCCTTGACGGCTGCGAAGGCTACGGCGTTTCATAGGCGGTCACCTGTGAAACAGCCCGGCTGTCAGGTGCGGAACAGGGCGAACCTTGTTTCATGGGTTGTTGCATACGGGTGGACGGCTGAAACACCCACATGAAACGATCTGCGGGTGAGCGATGACGACTTCCTGCGCGTCGAGGCGAGCGACTGCCCGATGTCGTCCTGCGCGGCCCCGGCCGGGTCGCCGTGCCGGACGGGCAAGGGACGGGTGGCCGCCCAGTACCACACCGCCCGGTTCCGGCTCGTGCCCGCTCTTGCGAAGGCGCTCAGCGTCCCGGTCCCGCCGGTCCGCAAGCCCGGCTCGGCCTGGACCGAGCTGCCCCGCCCCGCGGCGGCCGGCGCAGCGCCGGCGGGGCACGTGCGGGTCGGGTACGCCCGCGCGTCCACCGTCCGCCAGTCGCTCGACACCCAGACGGACTCGCTGAAGGCCTCGGGCGTCACCCGGATCTTCGCCGAGAAAATCTCGACCCGCGCCGTCACCCGGCCCGAGCTCGACCAGGCCGTCGCCCTCGCCCGGGAGATCCGCGCGTCCGGCGCCGCCGTCACGATCGTCGTGCACGAGCACAAGCGGCTCGGCCGCGGCATCGAGCTCGCCGCGCTCGCCGAGCAGCTGCGCGCCGCCGGCATCGGCCTGGAGTTCCTGGCGGGCGAGCTGCAGGGCTCGCACGAACCGGACGGGGTCGTGTTCACCGTGCTCGCTGCCCTGTCTGGCATGGAGCGCGAGTACATTCGCGACCGCACCCTCGAAGGCCACGAATCAGCCCGCGCCCGCGGCAAGGCCATCGGCGGCGCCGCCGTCACTGACGACGCCATGCTCGCCGTCGCCCTGCACCTGCGCGCCCAGGAACTCAGCCTGCGCGACATCGCCGCCAGACTCGTCATCTCCGCCGGCAAGAAGAAAGGCCAGCACCCCTCCCCCGCCACCGTGATGCGCATGCTCCGCGACCACGACGAGGCAGCCGCCGCGACGGGCCCGGATGTCAATCTCATCGTGAGATAGCGGGGAACTTCCCGGATCAGGCCGATCGGGAACAGCGGAACCAATCATTGGCTCTCTGCGGCGCCATCCTGCCCGTCCGCAGGCTTCCGCAGTCCCGCGTACGGCTTGAACTGCGCTGCCCAGCGCTGCGCCTCGGTGTCGTCGATCACCCACGTCCGGCCGACCTTCCTGGCGTCCAGGTTGCCGCGCTTGATCTCCCGCTCGACGGTGTGGCGTGTAGTGGACGCGAGCCTGGCGGCCTGGGTGGTGGAGAGCACGAAGATCACCGTACATAGTTGCGCGCTATAGAGCAACCATGCTAGGTTGCGCTATAAAGAGCAACCTTGGAGCAACAGTGAACCCCGTCGCGCATCCGGACTCCGCCCAGATCCTCGCCGCCCTGCCGCTGCGGCCCCGGCCGGGCCTCTATATCGACCTGGCCCCGGACGAGACCGGGCACCTGCTGGTCCTCGAACGGACCGGCGACCCCGAGGAAGGCGACGGGATCACCGGCCTTGCCATCCGCGGTGAGGACGGCTGGTACCTCGGCTGCATCGGTTGCCGCGCCGAGATCGGGGAAGCCGACTCGGGCATGTGCCGCCCCTGCCGCCTGGACGCCGAATGGCAGGAGCTGCAATACGCCCAGTGGCAGGAGGAGGGCTGAGCGGTGGGCTATGTCTACATCAAAAGCGAGCCTGCGCTGTGGACCGCGGGCTTTTACCGGCCGGACGGGACATGGGAGCCGGAAAGCGACCACAGCAGCGAAGAGGCCGCCGCCAGGCACGTCATCTCGCTCAACGGAGGATGCCCCGACGGCGAGCTGATCGAGCAGATCCTCGCCAACGCGGGTGATGACTGGGACCAGGACGCTGCAGCCGAGGCGATCGCGGTCGATTACGTCCGCCACCTCGAAGCGGTCAGCGCCGCGGCGGCCGACATGCTCTCCCGGTTCGTGAAGACCTCCGACGGCTACCGCGCCCGCGTCGGCCAGGTCCAGATCGGCAGGTGGGCCGAGCTGACCGCGGGGCGCAGCCAAGGCAAACGGTGAAGGGCGACGGGAACTGGTGCCGCGCCTACGCCCTGGCGCTGCACGGCAAGCCGGTCACGTTCCTCGGCGCTTACGCGGCCGTCACCGTCGTCCGCAACGAGGATGACTCGTTCACCGCCGGCGTCACCCGGCCCTCCGGCGAGACCGATATCCGCGCCTACGCTCGCCGCGGTGAGGAGCTGGTGGTCGCGACCGTGGCGGCGGAATGCGCCTCGATCGCGGCTCACGGGCCCGACGCCCCGATGTGCCGGTCGGGTGAGCACAGCCTGTGCGGGCACGTCGCCTTCGCCACCCCGTCCGGGCCGGAAAGGCAGACCTGGTGAGCGCGGCCGACGGGCTGCTGGGAACCGGCCCGGCCGCTGTGCCGGCCACCAGGGTCACCCGGCAGATCATCAACCTGGCGGCCGAGGCCGGGCTGAAGCCGTACCTGGACCCGTCCGGCGTGCGGCGCGGCAGCTACCGGATCATGGTCGATTCCGGCGGCCGCCGCGACTGCCTGTTCGGCGGCATCGACGTCGGCGCCCGCACCGGCCGCGTCCTGCACGCGCACCTGACCCACGGCAGCTGGGGACAGGAGCGGCGGTACGACAGCGTGGCCGTGATCCGCGCCGTCCTCCAGTCCTGGGCCGCGCTCCAGCGTGCCAGGTGACCTTCAGCGAGCCGAGCGAGGGAGGATACCGGTGAGCACTCACAAGCTGGGCATGCCGTCCGAGTTGAGGCGCCGGCTGGAATACGAGCTGCCACGGCAGCGCGGCATGTTCCGGCCGGCTGTCCGTGTCACCCCGCGCGGACGCGACGAGGGAAAGTCCGCCGCGTGGTGCGCTGACCATTACGAGGTGCACGCGTTCTACGCCACCAGCGAGATCGGGTCGCTGGCCGCGCTGGAGGATGCGATGAAGACGATGCCCGGCGTCTACCTGACCACCCAGGTCCGCGTACGCGGGACCGGCCGCCGTGGCCTGCCGGAAAACGCCTTCACCAATCCCGCCTGGCCCGCCGCGCTTGGCACTGCCCGGCGGGACCGCAACAGCCTGCGCGTGCAAGTGATCGCCCTCATCAAAGATCAGGACAGCTGCCAGCACCCAGCTCCCCGGACATGGCACAGTGGCGGCAGCTCGCCGGCGCCGCCCTCGATTACCGAGTTCATAACCAGTATCAGCAGCCCAACCCCCGCCAGAGAAAGGCGACCTCCGTTGACCGAAGCGCCCCGCCCTGCCACCTCCTACGATCCTGACGAGATGCGGGAACTGCTGCTAGCTGGCGCCCGCGCCGACGGCTGGCTGCCCGCCCACGCCGCCATGCACCTGCTCACCTTCACCGGCCTGCCTGGCTCCGCGCAGTTCGCCGCCCACGTCGAGATCCGCGACGCCTGGTCACCCGGCGCCACGGTGCGCGGCGCGTGGGTCCGCGACTGGGATGCCCTGCTCGCCGACCCTGACCAGTACCTCACCGGGACCGAGCGCAGGTTCCTGGAGATCGCCGCGTCGTTCGCCTCCGGCCGCGCCATCAGCCTGGCCGACCAGGTCACCCGCGAACTGGGCTGGGCGCATGCCCAGCGGGTCCTGGAAGCGATCATCATCGCCACGAACGCGACGGAGCTCCTGCAGGTTGCCGGCACGGCAAAACTCGACGAGCTGAAGACCTTCCACGAGTCTCTATCGAGCGGACAGCCAGCACAGTGACCAGTTTCCCCTCCCTCCCGCCGATCGGCGAGCTCGAGCTCGACGACCCCTTCTGGCGCTACCCGTCCGGCGCCGGGGCCGGCGAGGGCGTCGCCCGGCTCCGCGTCTGGGCCGCGTCCGGCGGAACCGGCCACCTCGCCGTCGTCACCGAGCTCGGGCTCGGCGCGTCCATCACCAACTCGATCGAGGACATCTGGAACGACCTGCGGGCCCGCTGGCACGGCGACCTCACCCTCCTCGAGCACTACCCCGCCGCCGAGTCCTTCCCCGACGACGGCGACCACCTGGACCAGGTCATCATCGGCCCCGGCCGCGAGCCCGCCTGGCGGCGCATCTGGCCCGTCCCCGCCTCCAGCCCCGACCGCGACTGGCTCACCGGGTGGATGAACCGCCACGGCCACCGCATCACGCGGGAAGAAGGCTGACCCGATGCCACGGCTGATGGCGGTCTCACTCACCGAGCCCCAGGTCCGCGACCGGGCCAAGACCGTCACCAGGCGGGCCGGCTGGCGCATGCTCCGCGCCGGCGACCAGCTCACCTTGTGCCGCAAAGTGATGGGCCGCCGCCGCGGTGAGCCCCTCGAGCGGATCGCTGTCGTGGAGGTCACCTCGGTGCGCCGCGAATCCCTGGACGCGATCACCGCGGCCGACGTCGTCGCCGAAGGATTCCCGCAGATGACACCAGCGGAGTTCGTGAGCTTCTTCTGCCGCACCCATCGCGGCTGCGGCCCCGGCACCGAGGTCACCCGCATCGAATGGCGCTACCTCGACTGACCGGCACCATCACGTTCGTTCGGGGCTGGTGACACGCCCGTTGCGCAGAAGTCAACTGCGCCGAGCCGGTCGCCCTCGGCGACAGCGGCCACCGCTGCGACCAGCCTCGCCCGCAGCCGCCGCGAGACCGGCCGCCCCCTGGGGGCGGCCGGTCGAGCTGGCCGGGCCCGGGCCGGGGTGCTCGCCGACGCCGGGTGACCGTCCGGGCGGGTCCGGATCCGCCCGGACGGTCACCCGGCCTGCAGCATCGCTGGAATGTCAGCGCCGGGCCTTACGGTGGTCGCGGGCCTGACATCTGCCCGCCAAGCCGCGGGCCTTCCCGGTGGCGCCCCTGAGGTAGTGGAGACAATATGGCCTCTCCCATGGTGACAGGGTGACGGATGCACCCGCAGTTGTCGGAGCAAACACAGGCCCTGGTCCTGTTCCTCCTCGCCAGGCTCCAGGAGGACGGCAAGCTCGCCGCGACCGCAGTCGATCGCCCCGGGCGCACCGGTGCTGCCGTTCCAGGCCTTGCCGGCTCGGTGATCTACGGCAAATCCCCCGTCACCGCCGACCGCCCAACTGAAGTCCGAGCGGACACGCAATTCGTCGCCCTGTACGCGGACCTGGTCGCACGACGCGACGAGAGCGCCGTAACGTTCCAGCTGGCCAGGCATCTGGACCTAATTGCCAGAATGAAGGCGGCAGCCTGGGGCGGCCACCCTGATTACCGGCCGCATGAATGGAGGCCCGGGGCACCCTCCCCGGAATTCCCCTAAAGAAGACCCCGCTGACCCGCTGCCGGGTGTCCTGCTAGATCACGGCACTGGTCACCCGGATCCGGCACCGGCCGACCCCACCCAGCCTCGGGAAGCAGCGTCAGGTCCTTGGCCGGGACCGCCGTGTGCTGACAGCCAGCCGCGCCAGCACACGTACACGAGGACGCTGGACACGCCGGTGATTCGCTAGCGCGGGGCTCTGACACTCCCCGGGGGTGGTTCCTGCGGCGGCCATCGCCTAGAGCCTGGCGCTCGAGGACGGATCCCGCCCGGACGGCAACCCCCGGCGAAGTGGTTCCCGCAGTGCTTCCGCGACGCCTCCGAGCTCAGGGCCGCCGCCGATTAGGCCCAAGTTACGTCGGCGTGTCGGCTGCAAATGGCTGGTGACCTGCGAAGACTTTGCAGAATCGGCCAAAGAACGTAGCCAGAAAGACCAGAGGCAGGGTCGACCGTGATAGCTCTTTGATCACCAGCGATCTTCTCCGGACGGTTTGTTCGCCGCTCCGGCCGAGGTCATGTAGCCAGAATGTTGTGTTGCCTCGGACGACGTTTCGGCAGGTTATAGCACGGATTTGCATGTCCAAGATCAAGTAACTTCGGATTAGGCCTGCACGCCGGCGGCGGCCCGATTCTGCTGGAATCACGCAGCCCCTGAGCCGATCCCTGGCTGATGTCCCGCGGACAGGCGCTTCTCCCGCACGCACTCGGGGCATGACGGCTCGCCGCCGGCCGGGGTCACCCCGTCGTCGCGGGTGAAAGTGAAACCGCACAGTGCCTGGCCGAAATCATGCCTGTCCCACCAGGCATAGTGGGAGGCGCCCCGTGACGGGGCGGCCCTTACCTTCAGGGCCTCGACCGGCCGGTGAACGGGCCACCGGTAAACCGGGGTCCGCTTGCAGCGCATCCGGTCGTCAGGGCCGTCCGTGCCGGCGGCCCGCAGTCCGGGAGGCAGGTGCGCGCGGGCGTAGTCGACGGCGTCGGCGAGACGCTCAAACGAGATGTCGTAATCGGCCATGTGCGACCACTGGCGGCCGGGGTCGCGCTCCAGTTCCTCGCGGAACTGCAGGAGCAGCCTGGCCAGGTCATGGCGCGAAACGCGCAGCGTGTCGGTGGCCGGGTCATAGCCGTACGGGTCGCCGGCGCCGGGCTGGCGCCGGAGCTGGCGGGCGGCCTCGGCGTACGGTTCGCCGGTCGCGAACGCCATCCGGGCGCGGATGGCGGCCTTGCGGTCCTTGTCCTGGGTCATCGGATATTCCTCCGGCAGGGCCCACGCTCCCCGCCAGGTCATCCGGATGACGAGAAGCCGAAAAGCGCACGCGAGTCCCTGGGACCCTTGTCCTCGTCGCTGCGCCGGCGTGGGCGGGCTGCAGCTCGGAAGCGGGCAGGCGTGCTTGCCGCTGCCCACCAGCGTAGCCAGCCCTGCTGCCGATCGCGCCGCGTGCGCGCGGCGTGCCGGAAAACGGGCACCCTCACGCCCGTCCCGCGAGGGCATAGGTTGTTCACCGGCAGGAAGGAGGCCCGCCGTGCCCAGGAGGGCCAGTAACGAGGTACTGCTCGCCGGCATACTGCTGGCGCGGATCGAGCGGTGGCTGGAGCAGGAGGGCGTCTTCCACGTCGCCGGGTTCGGTGACGTGGCGCTGGCTGGCGAGCTGGACTGGGAGCCGGGCGCCGGTCCGGTGTACCTGCGGCGGCTGGCCGACGGCCAGCTCTGGCGCGCCGACATCACCATCACTGCCCGCCAGGCCGAACCCGGAGAGCCCGGCACGCACCAGCAGGGAACCGCGTAAGGGACCCGCCGACCGCTCATGACCGCGTCCGTGATGCCGTGGCCGGCCAGGCCCAAGCCGAAGGCATGCGAACTGTGCGGGCGGGAAGATGCCCGGCGGCTGGTCCTGGAACACTGCCACGATCACAACCAGTTCCGCGGCTGGACGTGCGACAGGTGCAACGCGCTCCTCCGCAGCGTCGACCGGGGGTGGCGGCGGGCGGGCACCTGGGCGTGGGCCGGGGACGGCATCCTCGCGTACTGGCGGGGCTGCTACCGGTGCGCGAGGCGCAAGACAGGGGACAACCTGTAACGCAGGCAGGCGCCGACGGCGCGCCCCGGCCCCGGTCAGCGCACCTGGACGAGGCGCCGCTGACCAGGCACAGGCCGGGCTCACCGTCCGGCGTTCCCGTTGCGAATCCGGTCTAGCTCGCCTTCGGCGCGCTCAGCACGCCGGGACAGGTCCGCCACCCGTGCCTCGTACAGCGCGCGGATCTCGTCGCGGTCAGCCGCCGCCCGCACCCGGACTGTCTCGACCTCAGCCGTGAGCTGCACTGCCCTGTCCCGCATCTGCCCCAGCTCCCGCTCGGCCGTCCCGGCGCGCGCCGCGGTCGCGGCCAGTTCTTCCCGGATCCGCGCCACTTCGCCTGCGGTTTCGCGCAGTTCCCCGTCTAGCCGCTCTTCCCGGGCATGGGCCTGCTCCAGTGATGCCGTTAGCCGGCCACGTTCGGCTTCGGCGTCGGCGCGGGCCTGGGCGAGCTGCTGCTCGAAACTGTGCCGTGCCTGGGCGAGCTCGGCGGCCAGTGCTTCGGCCCGCCCGTTCGCCTGAGCTGCCTCCCGCTGCGCGGCTGCCGCCTGCTCCCCCGCTGTTACCGCGGCGCGCGCCGCTTCGTCCCGTGCCGCTTCGGCGGCACGGACGGCGCGGCCCGCCTCGTCCCGTGCCTCGGTTACCGCCTGGCTGGCCGCTTCCCGGGCTGCCTCCACCTGCTCGCGGGCCTGGTCGCTGGCCTGCCGGATCGTCTCGGCGGCCTCGGCCTGTGCCTCGTCCGCCCGCGTCTGCGCGTCGGCCCGCACGCGTGCCAGCTCCTCAGCCTGGGCCGCTGCCGCGCCGGCAGCTTGCCGCTCCGTTTCGCGGGCACGGGCAAGCGCCTGCTCCGCGCGCTCGTTCGCTACCGCCAGCTCCTTGCCCATCTGGTCTGCGGCGCCGAACGCGGCCTGCTGGGCTTCACCGGCCTGCCGGGCGCGCTCAGCCGCCTGGTCCGCGACCTGGTTCGCCTCGGCGATCTCACGGGCCGCGTTCTGCCTGATTGTCTCCACCTCAGCGGCAGCCGCTTCCGGGCGGCTGATCGTGGCGAGCCGGTCCAGCACCATCTCAGCGGTGGCGCGCTGGTCGGTGGCCAGCCGCTGCAGCTTTTCGACGCCCTCCTCCACGCTGGTCCGGGCTGCGCTCACCGGGTTCCGCAGGTTCATGTCGGTGATGGTCCGGCCCGCATCCGCGGCCCGCTGCTTCTCTACGAGCTGGAACCGGTTGACCGGGTTGTGGACGACCCCGTCCGGTCCTGCTTCGTAGCAGTAGACCGGTGCCGGTCCCCGGCTGCCAGGCTTGCGCGCCGCTGGCAGGCGGTCGCAGCCGGCGGGCCACTGGCAGGTCGTGATGGTGTCCGCTGAGGGGGTGCCTGAGGGCTGATCGGTCATGCCCTCAGCATAACTCATTACTCGTTTCTTGTAAACTAATCGAGTTTAATAGGTAATGAGTTAATGTATTAATGAGTTTTTCATTGAGCGCAACCCCCCGTGCACACTGCCTACGAGGCCGGCTGTCAGGTCGCAGGCGACCTGGCCATTTCTCAGCGATGTGGCCAAGCAAGTGGCCAGTTCTCACGAGATCTGGCCAATCCGCAGGTCGGTGCGGCCGGTACCTCGGCGGCCGACGTTGTGGACGTGCACGCGGCCCAGGAATTGGCCACATCGGTTGAAACGAACAGCGGTTGGCCTGTCTCAGGACAAGTGGCCAACGGGCAGGTCAGCAGCATGAACAGTGGCCAGACCAAAGGAGACCTGACACCGGCCGCGGCGGCGGCGGGCGACAGGAGCACACCGCCGAGGGGCCCACCCAGGGGCTGCGGAGTCCGCACGGCTGCCCGAGGTCGTGGGCCTCCAGGCCGCCGCCGGCCGGGAGCGGCAGATCCTCGACCAGCGCGCCGCCGAGCTCGTCGCCGCCCGCGACGAAGACCCGCGCCGAGCACGCGACCGACGAAGCCCGCGCCGAGATCCGCACCGTAGGCGAAGTTTCCATATGGAAACTTCGCCTGGGTTGGCTGCGGGGCCTTGGTGGTGATGGTGCCGGTATCAGGTGTCGGTGACTTCGGTAACGGCGGCGCGGTCCGGCATCGCGGATCAGCCGGCGCGGGCGGCGAGGAGCTGAGCGCGGTTGTAGGTGGTGGCGCCTTCCTGCGGGGTGGCCTCCATGAGCGATTCCAGGCCGGGAGGCGGGTCGTCGTAAGTGCTGATGGGCGGGCTGGTGATGTCATCCAGGAGCCGGTCCAGGAGCGAGGCGAGAGTGTGCGGCCCGTTTCCGCTGTATCCCCAGGACAGGCCGCGGCCGGGCAGGGATGGCGCGAGCCATAGGCCGTCGTCGCTGGTACGGATCCACACCGTGTCGCCGCTGAGGGTGACCTCGGACAGGGGAGCGAGTGTGCTGATGCGCTGGGGCACGCAGGCGTACACGGTGACCTCGCCCAGGTGGTCGGTGCGGCGCACGGCCGCGCACCCGGACGCGTCGTCGTGGAGGAGCTCGCCACGGTCGACGCTTTTGACGTTTTCCAGGAGGTGGCGTTCCAGGACGGTCGGCGGCTGGCCGGCCGGGGCGGGCCGCAGGCGGGCGGTCCACTCGGCTGCGGCCGGGCACGAAGCAGGGTCGAACACGGCGGTTTCCCCGACAGGCCAGGCTTTCCCGCCGTCCCAGCGCAGCACGGTCTCGGCGACGGCCGTGGCGAGCACATCGCGCCGTTCGACGATCTGCGCCCAGCCGGCACGGCGGATCATCTCATCCGGCTCGCCGTCGTCTTCTGACCGCAGCAGCGGAGCCGGGATGGCGGCGATGTGCACGTACGCGCAGTCGCTGTCCGGGCCGGCGGCCGCAGCGCGGATCTCGGCGGCGGACTCCTGGGCGTCCAGGGCGTCCCGGCGGCGCAGGCGCCGGGCCAGCCACAGGCACACCGCCGCGGCGGGTGATCCGTCGGGCTCGTCGGCGGCAAGCTCGATCAGCGCCCGGGCGGGCAGCTCGATGTGGTTTGCCGGGACGATTGCCGGCGGGTCGCCGGGTTTCCACGCGCTGATCGTGTCCCGGTCCCGTAGCGCCGGGTGGAACCAGGGTGGCCGGGTGCCCAGCACGGCCGCGAGCTGGCGCCACGACACCTCATAGGAGTCCGACAGGCGGCAGTCGGGGTACAGGTCGATAGCGTACAGCCGCGGGGCCATATCCAGGTTCACCGCCGCCTGGGGCAGCACGAGCGCCGCGTACACCTCATGCATGTGGTCCCAGAACTGGCCGTAAACCGCGTCGGCGAGCCGCCGGGCCGCCGAGTTACCCGACCTGAGCGAGTGCGCCCAGCCGACAGTGCCGTAGGCGGTGACCCAGTTCAAGATCACGTAGTCGCCAACGGCCCGCGCCCCGCCGAACCTGCCCGGTTCCTCTGGGGCCGAGCGGGTCAGCACCTTCTGCTCAGGCGACGTCGACGACGACGTGCCGTGCCTGCGCCGGATGTTCGGCATATGCCACCGCCTTCCTGTATGTGAGCGCCGGTTCCATCCCGGCCGCCTCACGATCACCCCAGACCGGTAATCTGGACCATTCCGAGAGTAACCGGCAGGGCTGACAAATCGGCGGTAACGGCGAGCACCTGGAGGCACGTGCCGGGCTCCCGGCCGGTACGACGAGAACCGCGGTCGTCCGGTCCCTCCTCGTCGGCTAGTTCCCGCTGCGGGTGCCTCGGCGGGGCAGTGCCCGGCCACGCCGGGCCGCCGCCGCCTGCCGGCGTCCCTGCAGCGCGGACAGGCCGTCAGGCTGGCGCTGCCCGTTTCCCCTCCCCCCTGCGCATCCTGTACCGGCCTCCGCCATCGAGGCACGGCGGGCTGATAACGACGGAATCACCGCCCACGGAAGACCCGGCACGGGCAGTCCCGGAGAGCAGCCGCAAGAGCGGGACAGCCGCCCGCACGATGGCGGAGAAGTCCAGGCCGAGCGGGACGGCTGGCGAAAGCCCGGCCAGCTGGGGGCACCTCCCCCTCCCCCTCCCCCTGGCCGCGCTGCGAGCCTGGCCAGCCAGTACCCGCGAGGCGGCCGACCTCGCCCGCGAGCTCGCCGTTCCGTGACTCCTCGAGGAGCGCCGCCGGTGCACGTCACGAGAGAACGCGAGACCGGGCCGCCCCGACGACGTCGGCCTCGATCGCCACAGCCGCGTCGGCGGCCACCCGGCGTTAGCCACTGAGCCATCCCCGACGCTAAACGAGGCAGGACCCCTCTTCGCCCCGTTACCGGACACGCCGACGCGCCTTATGCGGCCTTCGATTGTCGGTGGCGGCGCCTACACTGACGGTGGCTGCCGTGGTTGGCCAGCCCGCCTCTAGTCCCCTCGCCGTCCCACGTCGGCACCGGACGCTCAGCACCGGGGCAAAGACCGTCTCTGACTCCGCCGCCACCATCACCCCCCTGACCGGCACGCGCTGCCAGGCGGGCGGGACGTGGGCTGCCTGCCGGGAAGTAGGCCAGTGATGCAGAAGGCCAACCGCGGCCTGACCGTGGCCGCCCGCCGCCGCCAGCGGGAGACCGGCGAGACGTACATGCAGGCCCTCGCCGCCGTCAAGCCGCCCCGGCTGAACCGGGACGAAGCGGACGCCACCTCGGCCATGACGACGATGGGGTTCGCGCAGCTCATGGCCGCCGGGGCGAAGGCCAGGGCGTTCCCCACGGTCTATCCGGGCGGGGCCGGGGCGGTGGTCCGGGAAGCGGTCACCCCGCTGTGGTCGCAGGTCACCCCGGCCGCGGTCGCGGACGTGCTGTGCGCGTGCGTCGACATGATCGTCAGCCAGGGCAAGTCTGCGGACATCCTGGACGGCTGGGGTAGCTGCCCGGTCGCGGCGGCGATGCTGAGAACTGCCACCTGGACAGCGGACGGGCGGTGGGTGGCGGCGAGGACCTGGGTCGACACCGAGCGGGAAGCGGACGTGCTTAGCGGCACGTGGGTACTGCTGGCCCTCGCTCACCAGCGTAGCGACGAGGATCTCGCAGCCGAGGCCGAAGGCGGCGAGGA
>Ga0137379_10001953_pt1 | contig 18992 bp, 17 predicted proteins | sample SagtaG_18_FD_104812 | JGI IMG/M metagenome (GOLD analysis project Ga0137379, IMG submission 104812) | Vadose zone soil microbial communities from Sagehorn Ranch, Mendocino, California, USA - Sage2_L_80_16 metaG | ecosystem: Environmental > Terrestrial > Soil > Vadose zone | place: USA...
CAAATGGGCACAAGTGCCGCCGGATCGTCAGTTCGTCGATTCTCAAGATACAACTAACAATTTGACCACGGCGCTTTGCGCAATGCGCTTCTGTTCGGTGATTGCCTGGGTATATGTGTCGAGAGTTACCCTGGCAGAGGCGTGCCGTAACAATTCCTGCATGACCTTGATATCCGCTCCCGTTGCCCGCAAGAGAGTCGAATAGGTGTGGCGAAATGTGTGCCAGCCAATCCGCCGGCTGATGCCGAGTTTCACGGCCGTGGGTCGTATGACATTGCGCATTATGGACTGACCCCAATAGGGTCGGCGACCCCGAGTCTTCGGACTGGCGAAGACCCAATCCTCGGGCGATCTGTATTGTGAATGTTCCAGCCACGCTACAAGTGCCTCGGCCAGGCATGGGTCCATTGGAATGGGTTTCTGAGACGCTTCCGTCTTACAAGAGCCGACGACCTGCTGGACGATCGATCGAATCACGCTGATCTCGCCAGTTTGGAATCGGACGTCACCCCATTTCAAACCGAACAGCTCGCTCATGCGCAAGCCGGTAACCGCATCGATGAATACCAGCGTACTTTCTTTGAGGGGAAGGGCTGCAATGAGCTTGCGGATTTCGTGGGGAGTCAATACCAATGGGATCTTCTTGCGTTTTGCGCTCTGTCGTACAAGACGAATCGGATTCACGCTGCCAATACCGTGACGGATGGTGTGGTTGAACAGAACGCTCATGACGTTTCTGATCTTGGCGCACGTTGAACGTGCCAACGGCAACGATCGCATCCATTGTTCGACTTCTCCGGCTTTGATGCTTACCAATGTTCGGGTGCCCCAGCGGGGGATTACCCACTTCTTGAGGTACCCCTCGTAGCCATTCCTGGTTGAAAACGTCCTCCAGGCCGACTCTGTTCTCAGCTCGTGATGTCGAAAATGGCTATATGCTTCGGCGAGGGTGATGGTCTTGTCTCGCGTTCGCACATCATTTCCGTTGATGTCCAATTGAAGAGCCACTATCGCCTGCCGAGCCGCCCATTCATCAACGAATTCCAGAGTCGAACCAAGAACTATCCGGCGGTGCCGGCGCTTTCCATCCGAGCCAGGTTCCCGCCACCGGAACTCCCAGGCATTCGGTCCCTGTTGACGCTGTCTGCATATCAAGCTTCCGTTTTGCATTTTGGGTCCTTTCCGGCGTAGGCGGCATAGAAAGCCACCACACACTCCATGCGATTCTCGCAAAAGTGGCCATTCTGCAAGATGGCGGTGAGCCCCGCGGTCGGTTATCGCTTTCCAGCGAAAGTGTGATCAGGCGAAATAGGTGTCATCCCGAAATCGATTCGGGGAACCTTGTTGTCTCGTTCAATTGAACGAGTTGATGATACTGTTCCGGGAGTGGCTTATCGAAAACTGGAGAGGCTCAATTGCTGAGATAACAGCCTGCTCACCAAGGAAACGGTGTCATTCTGCAATTCAGAATTTTTCTTTCCGGTCGCAGGCCCCGAATACCCCGTGTGAATCACCTTCACTGCGCCATCTCTCCCAATAAAAAAAGTCGTTGGCCAGCAGTTGAGGTTAGAAACGGTCGGGAACTTCTCGTTCAACTGCTCTGGCGTTCCGGCTAGAAGCACAGGAAAGGTCAGCCCAAAGCGATGAATCACTGCTTTAAGTCGAGATGGGTTCGAAAGCTGAGACTCCTCCTCAAAGCTGATTTCGATCACATCCAGGCCTTGTGGGTGAAAGCGTCGGTACAGGTCCTCGAGAAATGGAGCTTCATCCTGGCAGTTAGGGCACCAGCTTCCTCCGATGGATACGATCACGACTTTGCCCTTGAACTCAACATCCGTATTCGAGACTTGTCTGCCGTTCAGGTCGGGAAAGTGAAATGGTAATGGTTCAGTTGGAGTCTTCAGAAATGTGTGTTGCAAGGGATCATCGGCCGATTCCTGCTGGTTCTGGGCATTTACTGGCGCGCGATGCGCCGTATGCGTCTGTAGCTCGTTGTTGTGCGCGAACGTCACGACTTGCATCGTTCCGTCTGGTTGTGGCTTGAGTTCCGCATACGATGGACCCGCTGGGGTGAAGTGGCTAACGGAAAACAGTTTGCCATCCCAGTGACCGTAGAGGCTCCCCGTGTCTCCGTCAATTCGCTGAATCACACCTACAACGCGCGCCCCACCTTGACGAACATGGAGACTCCAGTTGTGCTCCCCCTTCGAACCCTGGACTGCAATCACCCAATCTCCGGCAATATTCGGAGCACCTGTCGCAGGCTTCGGAGCTTCGCCCTTCGAGTGCGCGATCAGGGTGACGCTACGGTTCCGGCCGCTGAAGGTGCCGTTGAGAAGACCTCCCGTCAACTTTGCTTCAAGTGTGTTCGCGTAGTAGTCGAAGTGCAATACGAGGTGGCCCTCTGATAAGATTCCGCTCGAAGAAGCATAGCGCTCCCTCCCGTTTACCAGAGTGCCGACCACTTTGTCTCCGGCCCCGCGGAGTTCCAGATGAAACGGAACCTCCTTACCGTTCAGATCCGCGTATCCAACCCACCTGTCCGTCGAACTTCTGTTCGTCTCCGCCGCATGCACAAAGTGAATTCCTGAGGCCATCGCCGCCATCAATGAAAAGACTAAGAGAATCACCGCTCTCGATGGCTGACCCGATTTGGGCGTCAGGGGATTCATGGGCAATGGGTCCTCCGATTTTGTGCGTTGCTCGATGTCTATGTTTTTTGTGGAGCACCGGGCGGGAATCGAACCCGCGAGTGCAGGTTTTGCAGACCTGCGCGTTAGCCACTTCGCCACCGGTGCGCCTGTCTGGTCCTCTTGTTTCGACTGCTGAGAAGTGTCAGCCGACCGGTCGGACCAGATAATACTTGTGTGAGTACTCTCTGGTACAGAACATCGGAAAAAGTAGCACGCTATTGGTTTTCACTGCCCTTGGTTGCATCTTTCACAGCATCGGCAAATGACTTGGAGTCCTTGCTTCGGTGAATTCGACGCTTCAGTACATCGTCCCACGTGATGTACGGATAGAGGTTATGAGCTTTGGCCTGCTCTTCGAACTCGCTTTTAAGTGCGGCCAATTTCTCCGGGTACTTCTTGGCTAAATCAATTCGCTCTGTGTAGTCCTCATTCAAGTTGTAAAGTTCCCAGGCATTTTCATCGAAAGCCCGTGTGCTTTGCGCATTTCCAGTGATGAAGCTGCTGGGGTAAGCCAGTTCAGCTTTCCATCCGTCGTGATAAATCGATCTCGAACCAAAGATGTAGTAATACTGCAGGGTGTGGTGCGTGGGCGCTTTGGCGTCGTCAATCGAATATGCGAACGAAGTTCCCTCGATTGCATCCTGCTTGATTCCTTTGATCTGCTCAGGAGCCTTGATGCCTATGAGATCGAGAGTCGTCGGGAGGACGTCAATGACATGGCTGTACTGGGTACGAATCCCGCCTTTGTCTTTAATACCCTTCGGGTAGTAGACGATGAGCGGATTGTGAGTTCCGCCTTCACTGTTCGCATCCTGCTTCCAGTACTTGAAAGGCGTGTTTGCTGCCTGCGCCCAGCCGAGCGGGTAATTCCCCTGGGTGGCGGCGGAGGTACCGATCTCCCCGATCTTGGCCAGGTTGTAATTGATATTCTCTTGCTCGGCGAAAGTCTTGCCGAACAGAGGACGATCGATATCTCCGTTTAGGGTTCCTTCTTTGCTCGCGCCGTTGTCGCCGATCGAGATGAATACAAGCGTATTGTCCAGTTGGTTCGTCTCTCTCAAGTGATTGATCAAACGGCCGACTTCAAAATCCGTGTACGTCAAATACCCCGCATACACTTCCATAAAGCGCGCATATAGCTTTTTTTCTTCCGCGGATAATTGATCCCATGCCTTGATGTCCGGATTGCGCTCGGGAAGTTTCGCATCGGCAGGGATCACGCCGAGTTTTTTCTGGCGTTCAAAGACCTCCTCACGGTAAGCATCCCAGCCCTTGTCGAATTTGCCCTTGTATTGATCACTCCAATATTTGTCTACCTGGTGCGGCGCGTGAGTCGCGCCCGGTGCGTAATAGAGGAAGAATGGCTTGTCCGGAGCTGCCTTCCTCTGACGATCGACATAGCTAATGGCCTTATCGGTGATCTGATCGCTCAGGTGGCGGCCATCGGGACGGACGTGAGCCTGATCTTCCACTAGGTCCGGCTTGTATTGGTCGGTTTGCGAACCAAGGAATCCGAAGAAGTGGTCGAAGCCTTTTCCGGTTGGCCAGCGATCAAAAGGGCCTGCATCGGTGGCATCTTCATCAGGGGTTACACCATACTTGCCAACTGCGAAGGTGTTGTAGCCCTTGTCACGAAGGATTTCTGCGATGGTTCCGTCCGAAGAAGGAATTCTCCCGTCCCAGCCGGGGAAGCCGGCGGACATGATCGTATGTGAGAATCCAGAAACGTGCACGGATGCGCTGTTTCGGCCGGTCAATAGCGCTGCTCGGGTTGGAGCGCAGATGGCGCAGGTGTGGAAGTTCGTATAGCGCAAACCATTGCTGGCTAAGGTGTCGAACGTGGGAGTCTGGATGAGCCCACCGAATGTGCCGGCAGCGCCAAAGCCAACATCGTCCAACAGGATCCACACTACGTTTGGGGCGCCTGCAGGCGCTTTCGCGGGTTCAGGCCACCATTCTTTAGACTCGGCGAGAGTTCTGCCAACCACTCCCTGATACGGTTGCGTCGCTTGAGCATGCAGTGAGAGCCTCGCACTCGTCGCAAGTATTAACGCCGACGTCAATGCCTTCAGTACGCTTTTCTCTTTCATAGAGCTCCTATGGGTTCCAGCCATTCAGAGATGACTCGTGTATAGAGTTGTTGTGCTTAATTGTCCTCGCGACGCAGGCACACATCTTCCAGGAAACAGCGAATGAGAGATTCAACAACAAGGCAAGCTAGACGAGTGAAAATGCATTCGTACCTCTCCTGGTTGGGTTGGGCGAAGGCTGAGGATTGAGAAGTCGTACCCACTCCATGACGCGTGCCGGAGCACGGTCATGCTTCAGCTCATTTGCCATGAACCTCATGTACGGATCGATGTGGCGAAAGAAGTGCTTGTATCCCGCGCACAGGTAGTTCAATCCGTACTCGCCTTTGGAGGTGGTCGTGAAGCGGTGCTTGGGGCATTCGCCATTGCAGGCAAAGCGCACATCGCATTCGCGGCAATCGGATGGCAGGCCTGTTTCTTTGGCATTCCCAAAACGCGCCTGCTGTGGCGATGCAACGAGTTCGGAGATCGGTCGTTCGCGGATGTTTCCGAGCCGGTTCTCCGGGTATACGAAGTGATCGCAGGAGTAGAGATCGCCATTGTGCTCGACAGCCAGTGCCTGCCCGCACTTCGGCGCAAAGACGCACAGGCTTTGCGGAACATCGGCCCACGATTCCAGCGCCACATCGAAGATCTGCACGAAGACGTGGCCCACATCATTCCGGACCCATTCGTCGAAGATCGTGGTGAGGAAGTTGCCAAACTGGTGCGGCTCGACAGACCACTCGGAGACCGATGCCTTCTGCCGCGAGAACGGCTTGATCAATACAAGCCCGTTCGGATCAGGTTGCTCGGCCACTTGCTCGACGACCGGAATAAACTGCAAATACTTGCTGCCGACCTGCTTGAGGAAACGATAAACGTCCAGCGCGCGATAGGAATTCTCTCGGTTGATGACCGTGAGCGTGTTGAACTCGACGCCGTGCTTCGTCAGGATTTCGAGCCCGCGCATGACGCGCGCAAACGTCGGTTGGCCACCCTTGTCAACGCGATAGACATCGTGGATCTCCTGCGGCCCATCGACCGACAAGCCGATGAGGAATCGGTTGTTCGCGAGGAACTCGCCCCAGGCATCGTCCAGCAACGTTCCGTTGGTCTGGAATGCGTTGTCTACGGTTTTGCCATTGGCGTGTTTTCTCTGAAACTCGAGAACGCGCTCGAAGAACGGAATGCCAAGCAGGGTGGGCTCGCCGCCCTGCCAGGCAAAACTCACATGCTGGCCTGGCTGCGCCTGGATGTACTGGCGAATGTAGGCTTCGAGTACCTCATCGCGCATGCGATAGTCGCGTCCGCTCTTCGCATAGAGATTCTCTTTCTCGAGATAGTAGCAATAGGTGCAGTCGAGATTGCAGATTGGACCGTGCGGCTTGGCCATGATGTGGAATGGCTTCATTTGATCGCGCTTCCTGAGATGCGTGCAGAGGGCAAGTTGCCCAGAGAAAAGCCCCGAGTGAAACTCGAGGCTGCGTGCACATCTCAGAAATAGATTCGGCCTAAAGCCGCATATCCAGCGCATATCCGCGAGTTCGCTCAATTGTCTGTGGACTGACTGAGCGACAACAACAACCGCGGATTGGAGTGAGATCTTTCATTGTAGTGTCAACTTTCAAAATTGCAGAGGCACTCTTCGCCTCAGCAAGAAAGATATTTCGATCTTGCACGGAAGCGAATTTCCTGTCAAGCAACGTGAGGATTTTGGTAGTAAAAATGCGCGGCTCCGATAAGCTCGGTAGAAGAATCAGCGATCGGAATTGTCCAGATCTTCGTGCATCACAGTTGACAGATCGCCCGATTTATGGCGAGATAGACCGAGATGCGTACTTCGATCCACAGCACAGCCCGTGTAGCACGCACCGCGCGAACTCTCCATCGCGCGTATGGCTGTTGTTGATCTATTCGCTTCGTGTTCCCCGCACATTTCAAGCTATTCGTTGCACCCCTTGCGCTTGCCGCATGGTGATGCATCCGTGTCAGGCCCTTTTGCAATAACGTCAATCCATGAACCTGCGCTTTCAATCGAACGTGCGACTCAACCTGGCATAGCTTGAGGAGAATTCATCATGTCCAAGATCCGCATCGCATCGCGTTGTTGTAGCACTTCAATCGCACTCCGAATGGCCGCCACCCGTGTCGTGGAGAGGTGTGCCCGCACGATTCCATCCGACTAGCAAGCGTTCAAGCTTGCCATGTCCGGCCCACGACCTCGCTTCGTGGGCCGTTTCTTTTGCGATCGACAGGATCGCGTCCGGAGGCAGAAATGCAAGCAAAGAGCTTCAAGTCGGAGTCCCTGATCAAGGCTCTCGTGGCACTCATATTTGCGCTCGGCATGATTTCCACTGCTTCAGCGCAGGTGGAGAAAGGAACGATTACCGGGCTGATCACTGATCGTTCGGGAGCGGTAATTAGCCAAGCGAAAGTGACAATCCTCAATAAGGCAACAGGAGTTCCAACTGTAACAGCAACGGACGCGGAAGGCTTGTTTGTCGCACCGCCGCTGAACCCCGGCGACTATGAGGTGAAGGTCGAGGCTCCTGGCCTGCAGAGTGTCGTCAAGCATGTTCGGCTCGAAGTCGCTCAGAGAATACGCGCCGATGTGAGCCTCGGCGTGGAGTCGGCCTCGGAAACTGTAGAAGTCGATGCTTCGGCGATCCAGTTCGACACAGATACTTCAACGGTCTCAAGCCTGAGAACCGAAGAGGCGGTCCATAACCTTCCGCTCAATGGCCGCAACTTCGCTGAACTTCTTGGGCTGGGGGCCGGCGTTGTGCCAGGACAATCGCAGATTGCGGGGAGCATTCCCTACGCCCAGCAGCGCGGGCCTTCTGCCTATTCGATCAACGGTCAGCGCATGACCGACAATCGCTTCTTGCTGGACGGGATTGGCGACAACGAAAACCACAACGGACTCGGTGTCATCATCTTTCCTCCGATCGATGCGGTCGAGGAGTTCCGCGAAGAGACAACCGATGCCGATGCGCGCTACGGTCGCGCCTCAGGCGGCATCATCAATCTTGTTTTCAAATCTGGCACGGAGCACTATCACGGAGAAGTTTTCAATTTCTTCCGCAACTCGGTACTGGATGCCAAGAATTACTTCGACACAGAGAAACCCGGCTTCAGAATGAACTCTTTCGGAGCAACGTTCGGTGGGCCTGTGTTCCCGTCCGCTCATCCGCGTACCTTCTTCTTTGCAGACTACGCAGGCCAGCGTACGAGCCAGGGGCTGACCTACATCACTACGGTGCCGGCATGGGGACCGCAAGGCGTGGGCGACTTCTCACTCTACCCAACTACGATCCACGATCCTCTGACCCAGGCACCCTTTGCAGGAAATATCGTTCCAGCACCCTATCTGTCTTCCCCACAGTCCCAGGTGGGCCAGAACGTCGTTGCCCTGTTTACGAACAACCGTGTCATTCCCAATCGACCGGGCCACGCCACTGCGAACAACTACCTCTACACCCCGCAACGCATCGATAATTCAAACGCCTTCGATATAAAGGTGGATCACAAGTTCACCGAGAAAGATAATGCATTCGGCCGCTATAGCCATTCGTATGATGACATTCTTCAGCCTGGCCTGTTGCCCACACCCCTTGTGGGAGCTAACATCAGCGGTCCTGCACAGCAGCCGGCATACCAGGCAGTGCTAAGCGAAACGCACGTCTTCTCACCCACGCTAGTGAATACGGTTCGATTCGGCTGGTCACGCATCTTTATCACCGCGCAAAACTATAATGCTGGAAAGGGACTCTCGACGCAGATCGGCATCCCTGGAGTGATTAAGTCGAACGATGTGAAGAACACGGATGGCCTTCCCGTACTGAGCTTCACTGGCGCCACATCCATCGGTGATGCTGGCAACAGCCCGTCGCAGATCGGCACAAACAACTACCAGGCAAACGACAGCGTCAGCCTGCTTCGGGGCAAGCATTCCTTCGACTTCGGCACCGAGATCGTGCGGCCGCAGTACAACATGTATCAAAGCGCGGCTGAACACGGCACGATGAGCTTTACTGGCAATTTTACCGGGCTCGGCCTGGCCGACCTGGTCCTGGGCGCTCCGACGAGCGGAACGTACCAGTACGTTCCAGGAACGCGTGGCTTTCGCCAACTCGACGTCGCATTTTACGCGCAGGACAGCTACAAGATCACAAATCCTCTAACCCTGAACTTGGGCCTGCGTTATGAGAATTTCCTCGGCTGGCCGTGGACTGAAGTCAACAACCGTATGTACGAATTCGATCCCACGCTCTCGACAACGCAGGTTTTCCAGGTTGGCGCGCATGGGGTATCTCGATCTGGGGTCAAAGGAAACAACTTCAATTTTGGACCGCGCGTCGGGTTCGCCTACCGGCTTTTCCCGAAGACCATTGTCCATGCGGGCTATGGGATGTACTATGCAGCGCCAAATGTAGTGAACTCCAGCGGCCTGTCTAACAACGCGCCGGGCATCGATTATTGGGCTTTCAACAACACGGCTTATGGCGCGCCAACATTCAACTGGGTTTCGAATGGATTTGTGCATGCCGAAGGTACGACCGATGCACCGAAGGGCGCTCCCTTGTACGCTGTCGATCCCCACGCAAAAACGCCATACAGTGAACAATGGCACGCAAGCGTGCAGCAGCAGATCGGCTCTGTCAATCGGTTGACCATATCTTACGTGGGCAACTCCGGTGTGCATCTTGATGCGCTATTCGACATCAACCAGGCGACGCCTGGCAGCACGCCCATCGCGACGCGCCGTCCGTATCCGTACTTCTCGCAGATATGGCAGTTACAGACGAGTCTACGCTCAAACTACAACGGGTTACAGGCGATGTGGGAGACGCGTGCGCATAATCTGAGCGTCCAGGCCTCTTACACCTATAGTCACTCACTCGATCAGAACTCCAACAATCCCGGCACAATCGTCAACTCCTATAACCCGCATACCGACTACGGGAACTCTGACCAAAACATCCCTAACCGTTTGGTTGGCAGCGCCAATTACACGCTGCCATTCAACGGATCGGGCCCCTACCGTCATCTCGTTCAAGGCTGGCAACTGAACGCTATCGTCACCTTCTCTGATGGCATTCCGTTCTCTGTGCTTGCCGGTTCCAACTCGCTCGGCATTGCCGACGGCATCACGCCGCGCGCAACGCTACTGAGCGGCGATGGGAACGGTTCATTGCCGTCGGGCAAGCGCACTCTGCAACGGTGGTTCAACACCGTCGCCTTCGCTAATCCTGGCGCGCAACAATGGGGCAATTCAGGCCGCAATATTCTTCAAGGTCCTGGAACCAAAGACGTCGACTTTTCCATCTTCAAGAACATCGCACTGCGAGAATTGACCACACTCCAGTTGCGGACGGAATTCTTCAACCTGTTCAACACGCCCCAGTTCAACAACCCGAACGCTACGGTCGGACCAGGCTTTGGGACGATTTCTTCGGCCGGCTCCCCGACAACCCTTCAACGCACCTCGCGCGAAATTCAGTTGGCGGCGAAGATCAGTTTCTGATCCGACTGTGACCGGACTGGTCGTCGAAACAAGCGACGGAGAGCGCAAAGATGATTTTGGATCCGCTCTCTATCGCGCAACAATCAACAAGTTTGCCCCTCTACGAGTTTCACTATGCGTCCTGCAGATTTCAGCTTGTTGCTCAAGAAGATAGTCATCGGTGTGGTGGTCGCTGCCATACCCCTGCTCATCATTACCAGCGGCCTCTGGCTGACGCGGATACTGCTCGATCATCCGCAGTCGCCAGCACATGTACATCGGTAATCGGAGACTTGTTCTTATGAGAATGGACCAACCCGTCAGAAGACGAATCGTTCGAAATGCATTTTTAAGTCTTTTGTTCTATGCCTTGCCATTGTTGTTGATGTTGGCGACGCTGTCTTTTCAGGGTAAAGATCTCTGGAGCCATCCGGCAGCGGCCGTTCAACACACGGGACTGTTCTGGACCTTCTGCAGTCTTGTCAGGGGCAATGGATTCATTGTGTTCATCGTCGCACTGGGTCTGGCAGAGTTCGCGCTTGGACGCTACGGAGCCGAATGGCGCGGCAATGAGAAAGTGCTTGACCTGGTCTGCTTCGCTTTTCCCAGGCTGGCTTTTGGGCCATTCTTTGCGTGGTTCAGCCTGAAGGTGCTCCCCTTCGTTGCGCCACACGAGCACAATCTCTTTAGCTGGGTACCTTTCTTCTGGGGCTTTCTTATTCTATGCGTGACAGATGACCTGACTCAGTACTGGTACCATCGCCTGCACCACGAGGTTCCGTGGCTCTGGCGCTTCCATCGCACACACCATTCGGCGTCTTACATGGGAATGTCCATGGCCAGCCGTCAGAATGCGATCTACACGCTCTTCTTTTCCCAGACGTATGTGACCAGTGTCTTGGTCTATCTTGGCATGGGACCGGCAGCGGTTGCCGTGCTCACCATCAAATCGATTATCACCACGCTCGCGCACTCCAGCATCCCATGGGACAAGCCGCTTTATGAGCATAAATTGCTCCATCCTGTTGCATGGATTCTGGAGCGGACCATCTCTACACCCGCGACCCACCACGCGCATCACGCCGCGTCGACCGATGACGGCGTTGGCTACTACAAGGGCAACTTTGGGAATATGTTCTTTCTTTGGGATATGACCTTCGGAACAGCGCACATTTCCCGCCGCTATCCTAAAACCTATGGGATCTCTCATTACCAGGGCGATCCTTGGTACGCCCAAGTGCTATGGCCTGTCTTCAAGTCGAATATTCCCGGCAGCGAACTCGCAGCCGATGGCCCTATGGTTCGGACAGATGACGATCGGCGCGCGATCCGGAGAGACAATCTCCTCTCGGCTCCCCTTCCCCCCGGCTGGGAAACAGCTGGAGAAGGACTGAAACTACAGACTGACGGTTCTCTGTTGCATAATCCGCGCCTTCGCTGAGTGTGAGAAGAGAATTATCCAGACGCCGTCTGGATAATTCTCTGGGCTCGATACGGATATCGGGCTCGTGGAAGTCTTTAGTTCGAAAGACAGCCTGAGGTCCGGCCGTCCCGGATTCAACCCTCGGCTGAAGTGACCCGATCGCGCTGCATGAGAGGCACAATATGGCATACCATGATTGCGGACAGTTGCGGAGCACTTAACGTGTTCGTTGATGTTGTTAGAATTCGTTCCGATGCGCTTTCACGGCGATAACACGGGTTCAAATCCCGTCGGGGACGCCAATCAAGAATCAACAAGATACGCTCAGTTTCGCCGAAGCTTCGTAGGCACAAAAAGGCACAACTTTTACCAGGCATTTCCCTCCTTCACCGCCTCAAAATCTTGGTAAAAAACGCCATCGAATCTCATGACCTTGAGTGTCTGTGAGCCAGGTGCATCCGCTGAGTCTGCGGCTTCAGTCCGCGCACCAAAGCGGCGATCTTGTTCTGCGCTGCTCTCTTCTGTTCGGTAACCGCCTGGGTGTAGGTGTCAAGCGTGACGCGGCAAGACGCGTGGCGCAGGAGTTCCTGAACAACTTTGATATCAGCGCCGCTCGCCCGCAAGAGCGTTGCGCAGGTGTGGCGGAACGTATGCCACCCTATTTTCTTCGTGATGCCAACATGGCGCGCCACCACGCTGATTCGATTCCTCATGAGCGACTGGCACCAATACGGCTTTCGCCCTTGGCTGTAGGGGCTGGCAATGACCCAGTCGGTTGCGGTCTTATACCTCGTGTGAGCTCGCCAAGTGCGGAGTGTCTTCGCGAGAAGCGGATCGAGCGGAACTGGTTTCTGCGACGCCTCCGTTTTGCAGGAGCCGATGACTTGATTAACGATGGAGCGCGTGACACTGATCTCGTTGCTGTTGAAGTTGACGTCGATCCACTTGAGTCCGAACAATTCGCTCGCCCTCAGTCCTGTAACCACATCGAGTAGGACCATCGTTCGTTCCCGCAGATCGAGGGCACCGAGTAACGATCTAACCTCTTCGACTTCGAGCACTGCCGGGATCTTCTTCCGCTTGGCGCTTTGGCGCACCCATTGAACAGGGTTCCGATCGAGGAGCTCATGGCGCAAGCCGTGATTGAAAACGACACTCATCACGTTACGAATCTTGGCGCAGGTAGAACGGGCTAATGGCAAAGAGCGCAACCAGAGCTCGATCTCGCCTGCGCGAATGCTAAATAGCGTGTAACCGCCCCATCGCGGAATGATCCACTTGCGCAGGTAGCCTCGGTAGCCCATTTTGGTGGAGTGGGTCTTCCAACGATTGCTGGATGCAAGTTCGCGCTGGTAATAATGGCCCGCCAACTGGCAAAGGGTAACAGGCTTTCCTTTGCATCGAACGCTGGCCAGATTGATATCTCTGCGAAGAGCGCTGGTCGCACGAAACACCGCGGCCTTGTCCACAAATTGGTTGGTCGTTCCGATGACGATTCTGCGGTGCTTGCGCCTGCCATCGGCGCCAGGCTCTCGCCACCTGTACTCCCAGACGTCGGGGCCACGGTGACGCTCGGATCGCGTGATGCTGCCATTCTGCATAGACTGACACTGACCTCCGATTTCATTTTTGCTCGCATACGGGTCGAATGTGCGCTTCGCAGGCACAATCTAGGCACAATTTCTTGTGCCCGCAATCGCCGGGAGCCAATAAAATCGAGGCTTTCAGTGGGCCTTACTGCTTTCCTCCGGCGAAACGATTACCAAATCCTGGTTTGGCAAATCTAAAACTCGACGGGAGATCGTCGCTTTGCGCAAGTTGTGGATCCAGGACTCTAGGTCGATTTGGCAACGGCCGAAAATCGACCCTAACCATGATCTTGTATTTAATTGTGAGCTCTATCGTGCTTAGAACTCCGTTTCGTGTCTCCTCCTCTTAGAGTGCTTACGGTTCCGGCTCCTGGAACGGCCGACCAAATTATGGCAATGGTAGGATCAGGCTGATGGCGCCCGTCAAAGTCGACCCCGACAAAGTCCGCGAGTTCAAGGACGCCGAAAGTTTTTACAAGTGGCTCGGAAAGCACCACGACAAGGAATATGAGCTCTGGATCAAGATCCACAAGGTGGATTCGGGGCACAGGTCGATCACCCCCAAGGAAGCCATCGACGTTGTGCTCTGCTGGGGCTGGATCGACGCGGTGCGCAAGGGGTTCGACGACAAGAGCTATCTGCAGCGCTACACGCCGCGCGGCAGGAGCAGCACCTGGAGCCAAATCAATGTCGACAACGTCGTTCGGTTAATCAAAGAAAACCGGATGACCGAGCACGGACTTAAGCATGTCGAGGCGGCCAAGGCCGACGGGCGTTGGGACCGCGCCTATAAGAGTGGCAAGAACATGAAGATCCCGGGCGATCTCCAGGCCGCCATCGACGCAGAGCCCGATGCAAAGGCCATGCTGGAGAACCTCAGCGAGCAAAACCGTTTCGCGCTGGCCTTCCGCGTCCACAACATGAAGACCGAAGCCGGGCGGAAGAAGAAGATCGAGACCTTCGTCGCAATGCTCAAGCGCCGAGAGACGATCTACCCGCAGGCCAAGAAATGAGCCTTCGGATCGCGCTTCTCAGCTCCTGCGCCGCGCGTCGAGCAATGCGGATCCGCTTCGGATTGGTGGCTTCAAGAACACCGTCTGCAACAAACGTGAGCCGGTCGCCGGGACCAATCTGGTAGCCTGTCTCTTCATTGCAGGTCAACTCGTCGGCCCAATAGACAGAACCCGGTTATCTAGCAACTTCTGCATGGGTGGTCACTCGCTCGGAACTGAACAATTGGTCCCTGCGCCCGTTGCCCTTACGCGAATTCCCACCGACGAGCGATGCGGCGAGCAATAAGAAAGAGCGTCGTCCCGATCCCGAGGAGCACGGCGACCTGTGGCCAAAGCGCTGAGACGGGCAAGTCGCGCCAAAACACCTTGGTGAATCCATCAATGGCCCACCCGTTGATAGTGAACAAGCCAGCGGTTTGCATGGCCGGCGGCATCAGGAAGCGCGGGAACATGCTGCCGCCAACGGCTGACATGGTGAGAATCAGCAGGGTCGAAACGGCGCCGAGTTGCGCGCGCGTGTGGCACATGCTGGCGAGCAGCATTCCAAACGAAGCTACCGCAAACGCCGTGCACAAACCCATCACCACAAAGCCCGGAATGTGCTCGAAGAAGTCCAGGTGGAAGACTGCCCATGCCCAGAGGAACATCACGACAAGTTACGTAAACGCCAGAATCGTATTGAAGACCAACTTGCCACCTAGCAGCGTTGTCATGGTGACGTGCGAGCTCAGCACGCGATCCAGCGTGCCCGATTCGGCTTCGTCAAGCAATGCACCTGCTGAGCCACTCGCCGTGAAGAGCAAAAACATCACGCCGATCGCCGCAGCATAAAACGAAATCATCGGGCTGCGTTTGTTCTCCCCTACAACTGCGCGCGACTGCACCGCAATGATTCCGCCTAACGCAGAATCTCCAGGACCGGTACTGCTCCGATCTGGCTCGCTCTTCGCGGGCGCGTCCGCATACTTCCGCAGTTGCGCCATGTTTTCATCCATGCGCTTCTGCTGTTCAGGCGTGAACCCGCCAATGTATTTGCCCGTGTACTGAGCTCCCTGCTCGGCCATCGTGCTGGGCATGGCCGACATCGCAGCCTTTTGCAGCAGCCCGCTCACCACCTGCGGCGCAATCATGTCGCTGGAGTCATTGAGCAATTGAATCTGTGATCCGCTCTGAGCCGGACCGAACGATACAGGATGCTCCCCAAATCCGTGCGGAATCATAAGAGCAACGGGAGAGTCTCCTGCCTTTACCGCAGCCTCTGCGCTCGCCGCCGTAAACGTCTGCGCCGGCTTGTTTTTCGACTCTGATTGCGTGCTCACCGCGAGCGAGGTTTCGCGCTTGAGCGCCTGCACCAGTTGGCGAGATGCAGTACTCTGATCTTCATCAACGATGATCAATTTCACTTTGGGTGTGGTACTGTGTTGTCCGCCAAAGACCGACGCAAAGATGCTGAAAAAGGCTATGGGCAGTAGAAAACTGAGTGCGAGCGAAGGACGGTCGCGACGCAATGCTGCAATAGCGGTACGAACGATGGCAAAGATCAATCGCGCAGCTCCCTTCCAGTCAGGTACAGGAAAACAGATTCTAAATTTGGTCGGCGCAGCGAAACATCCGCCAACTCAAGCCCGTCCTTTTCGGCGTCCGCAAGCAGGCCCGCGATTTCCGTGGACTTCTCAATCGTGAAATGCGCGGTGCCCTCGGCCATATGGCCGCTGCGGCGCTCAACCCACGTGGCAATTGCGGGTGAGTTCCCAACAAACCGCGCAGTCACATGGCTTCGCGATGCAAAGGCGTTGTGCACCAGTTGCTCGTTTGTCCCGAGCGCGATGATGCGCCCGTGGTCGATAATGGCGATGCGATCGCAGAGCCGCTCCGCCTCCTCCATGTAGTGGGTCGTATAAATGATCGAGGTTCCCCCTGCCCGCAGCGCTTCGATCATTTCAAAAATCCGATTGCGCGATTGTGGATCGACACCCACTGTCGGCTCATCCATCAGCACCACGCGCGGCCGGTGGATGATGCCCGCCGCCATATTAAGCCGTCGCTTCATTCCACCGGAGAGATTCTTCGCCAGCTCGCCTGCTTTGTCTTGCAGCGCGGCCCAGTCGAGACACCACGCAACCGATTCCGCCAACTTGCCGCCCGAGAGGCCGTGATAGCGCCCAAACGACATCAGGTTCTCTTTGCAACTCAGGCGCGGGTAAAGGGCCAGTTCCTGGGGCACCCACCCCAAGGCTTCGCGCGCCGCAGTGGAACTCGCCTCATTGCCAAAGATCGCGATCCTTCCGGCATCGGGAATCACGCGTCCCACAATTCCGCGAATGACCGTGCTCTTCCCAGCACCGTTGGGCCCAAGCAGGCCCAGGCATTCGCCTGCGCGCAGTTCGAGCGACACGCCTGAGACAGCCTTCTCGGTGCCGAAGCTCTTGACGAGGTCATCCACTTTAAGAGGAAGTGTTGATGCTGGAGAGGCCAAGGCAGATGCCATCAATCCCCCACTGATTCTACGAGCCCAATCCTACACCAGCGCGGGAATGGGGATGACAAGTGGAGTCGGGCTTGTCCGAGGGATCACTTGGAATGCGGCATGTTCATGGTGAAACTGATTGTGTCAGGGTTTAGACAGACAATCAACACTTTGCCATCGAGGAGGCTCCAGGCGGATGGCGGCAATCTGGACAGAACCCTGGCGTCATGACATCGTCGATTCCGTTCATAATTGGGGTATGGATTCGCTGACAGTCGAGGAAGTTCGAGAATTGGTCCGTGGTCAAAGTACCGAGAGCCTCACCGCTGTGAATGACCAGTGCATCACCTTGGAGGAGGCGCCTGTCGCAACGCGCATGATCTCGGTGATCGCACGTCACGTCAAGAACGGCCGCGCGAAGGACGAGCATCTGACCGTTTGGATTGTGAGACAAGAAAACCAGCCTGAGGTACAAGATTGTCTTGCGCGACGACGGATCGCAGTTTGGTCTCGCGTCTAGTGGATTTCCCCAAGACAAGGTTTTGGTTGGTGGTATGGCGACCTGCTCACAACGTTCCTCGGCAGGTAGTCTGGCCGACCTCGATGTGTAGTTCCGGGTGAGTCGTGGACAACCCTTCAGCGGACAACCCTTCAGTTCGAGAGAAGTCAATACTGAAACTAATTGATGGAATGCCGGTCATCAACCAAAAGTCAAAAGCAGATGGGTTCCCCAACCCTCAGCGTTTGCTTTGGTCAGGCTTTTGGCTCAGCGGCTCGAGCCATTTCCACGAGCACTTTGCGTGCCTCGTCCGAGTTTTGGACTTCGTGTGGGAAGTTGATGCGTGTCCCTTTCATGCCATCGTCGGTCTTCAGCCGAAGGTGAAATCCAAGCCGGTCGACCGCTGTCATTGTGGCCTCAGTCGCGTCCAGGCCAGCATGAACTCTAGCCAGCAGGATCATTGCGGGGACGTGATCCGAGTTCATATGTCCGACAATCTTTGGAGCAGCTTCGGCCAGAGGATCAATCTTCGCGGACTGGTATTCCTCCGTGGTCACCCATCCCATCACTCCAAAGCCGCCGACGTAGTAGATGTCCAGGGGCTGCAGGCGATAAAAGCCGAAGTCTTTGAAGTCTACCCATGAGCGGCTGTTCTCGTAGCGGGACATATAGCGTTGGCGAGCCTCGCCAACTTCGTCCTCCGATATGGGAAGGACATCACCGACAAGCGTTGCCCGCGCGGTGCCGAGCGGATCGCCGTGGCCCCCCTGACTCACAAAGAGACTTGCCCGATGGTCCGCTTGAATGTTCTGGGTATGCATGGCCATATTGCTGATCAGAAAGATAGGCCGCCCGGTCCCGTCGATCGCATAAGGCATGAGAGAACCAAACGGATATCCAGAGCGCTTTCGAGAGAGGGTTGAAAGAGTCGCAATTGTGCAGAGGGAAACGAGAGTGCGGACGCGCTCGGCGTAGGTCGGCTCTGGAAGTCGCGGTATACCTGCATCGGTGTATGCGTGCTTGCCGGAAGAATTCATTTCTGCTGTTGACATTGGCCTTCTACTCCCTCAGACGATGGTACGGCGATTTCGCTCCGAAGACTCCAATGGAGACCGTTATCGAGTCGTCGCTTGCATCTGTTCGCGATTATTGCGTTGGCTCGAGTGTCAACCTTTGCACCCGCCAATTCAGCAATTCAGCAGCATACAGAATGTTTTCAGAAGGGCAAGCCAGTTCGTGAATCCAGCCAAACTGGCCAGGACCGTGGCCGGAGGCGTCAAACATGCCAAGCACCTTGCTGTCCAAAGTGAGTTTATAGATCCGGCCCGGATGGCCATCAGACGCAAAGAGTACTTGATGAGGCCCCGTAGTGATGCTCGCCGAGGGCGGAGACAGGACCAAAGCCATCGCAGTTCCGGCGCCTGCATCGTCGGGCTATCCACTTCCAACGTCGCAATGAACGCCGGGGGCGACCGATCTGATTCGGATGCCGGGGTGCTTATCCTGCTTTCCCCGAGTTGTACGCAGGCAAGGTGGTAAGGCGTCCGTCCTCGACTGGGCCACCCACAGTGAAGTGGTAGAAGCTCTGCCAATCGCGCGAAGAAATGCCGAACACCTCGTGAACCGGATCATCGAAGTAGCAGCCGATCCCGGTCGAACGAATGCCCGCCTCTTCTGCCTCGAGGTACAGCACCTGACCTACGAGGCCGGCCTCCCAGAAGAGATTTCGG
>Ga0137379_10001963_pt1 | contig 18959 bp, 20 predicted proteins | sample SagtaG_18_FD_104812 | JGI IMG/M metagenome (GOLD analysis project Ga0137379, IMG submission 104812) | Vadose zone soil microbial communities from Sagehorn Ranch, Mendocino, California, USA - Sage2_L_80_16 metaG | ecosystem: Environmental > Terrestrial > Soil > Vadose zone | place: USA...
CGATCACGAGCCCCGGATTCTCTGCATGCAGGCGCGTGGTCAGCTTGGCAAGCTGCGAGAGCGAGCTCACGTTGCGCGCGTACAGGCACACGCCGCCCAGCCCGGCCGCCGCGCGCCGCAGCACCCACTCGGGCGGCTCGGTCCCGACAAAGCCCGGCAGCAAGCAGCGATCCGCGAGGCGCTCGATGGAATCCATGGTCACCCCTTGACCGCCCCCGCGGTGAGGCTGCCCTGGACGTAGCGCTGGACGATCAGGAACAGGACGACGACCGGCAGTGCGGTCAGCGTCGCGCCTGCCATCAAGCCGCCCCAGTCTGTGCCGTGCTGGGTCGTGAAAGAGGCGAGCCAGATGGTGAGGGTCTGCTTGCTCGAGGTGCTGAGGAGGACGTACGCGATGATGTACTCGTTCCAGGCCTGGATGAAACCGAAGATCGCGGTCGCCACAAGGCCTGGCGCGACGAGAGGAAACACGATGCGCATGAACGCGCCGACCCGGGTGGCGCCGTCGATCATCGCCGCCTCCTCGAGGTCCACGGGCACGTTGGTGACGAACCCGCGCAGGGTCCAGATCATGAACGGCAGCACCACTGCCATGTAGTACGCGATCACGCCGATCAGGCTGTCGACCTGGCCCACCCGGTCGAGCAACAGATAGATCGGGATCACCAGCGCGTTGAGGGGCACCATCTGCACGGCGATGACCATGACCACGAATGCGGCCCGCCCGCGAAATCCGAACCGCGCGACCGCGGCCGCGGCCAGGAACGCGAGGACGATTGAAACCACCACGGTGGTCCCGACGATGATGAGGCTGTTGACCACGTCGTTCCAGAAGAACGGCACGTGGATCGCAGACTGAAAGTTGTCGAACGTCAGCTGCGTCGGGACAAACACCGGTGTGAGGCTCAGGATCTGCTTTCCGGGCTTGAGCGCGGTCGAGACCATCCAGTAGATCGGGAACAGCATGACCAGCACGATCAGGATGGCGATGCCGTCGAGAAATACGCGGGTGGCTGTGCGCCTCATCGCAATTCCTCACTTGTGAGGCGGATGGTTTCGCGGATGTAGAAGATGCTCACGACCGCGAGGATCGCGACCATCACCACCGCCGATGCGGCCCCGAGCCCGTACTTGCTGACGCGGAACGACTCCTGGAACGAATAAACCGCGATCAGGAAGTAGTCCTTGTTCGGCCGCTGATTGAGAAGGACCCAGACCTGGTTGAAGACGCCGAAGTCCCATATGGTGGAGAGGCTGAACAGGATGATGAACAGTGGACGGACGATGGGCAGGGTGACATTCGTGAAGACCTGCCAGGGTCGGGCGCCGTCGATCTCAGCCGCCTCGACCAGCTCTCGCGGCACCTGCGTGAGGCCGGCGTAGAGGGTCAGGGCAAGAAACGGGATCGCTCCCCAGACCACGATGATCGTGATCACAGCGAAGCCCTGCACCGGGTTCTCGAACCAGTTGTGGTGGATGTAGTCGCCGGCTCCGACGTGCGTGAGCAGCCAGTTCACGACGCCGAACTCATAATCGAACATCCACTGCCACAGGTTCACCGCGGGAATCACGGGCGTCGCCCAGACGAAAACGAGGCCCGCGCTCAGGAGGATCCGCACCGGCCGGCTCACGCGCTCCAGCAGAAGGGCGATCAACGTTGCGAGGAGCATCGACAGCCCGACGTTGACGGCCGTGAAGAGGAGCGAGGTTCGAATCACATACAGGAACTGCGGGTCGGTGAGGATCGTGGCGAAGTTCTGAAGGCCGATGTAGACGCCCTGGTGCTGGATGAGCTCGCGGAAGCCGTACCGCTGGGTCGAGATCCAGACCAGATTCACCAGCGGATACCCCAGCACGGCGACGATGACGATCGAGGCGGGCGCGATGAGCGCGTAGGGCAGCGCCTTGCGCGCGAAAGCTTGCCGCCGGGGGCCGGCTTCTAGGTCGAGTCCGGAGGACACACTCTGGCGTGCATCCCCGGCCACTCCCATTGAAGCCGTCCCCCTTCGGTGTCTTGCGTTCTAGCCGTTGAGTATCTGCGTGATCTTGTCGCTGGCGGCCGACGAGGCTGCCGAAATCGACTGCTTGTTGGTGAAGATCGACACGAGCATGTCCTGCAGCACGTTAGCCGACTCGACGTTGGCCCAGTTGGGCGAGTTCGGCGTGAAACGGCTGGTCTTGGCCGCGGCCGCGAAGATGGCCGGCAAGCCGGTGCTGAGCGAGGTCAGAGTGGTCGAGTTGGGGATGACCCCGCCGACAGTCACCATCTGGGTCTGGAACTTGGTGCCGCCCAGCAGCCCGACCCATTCCTGGGCGAGGGCCTGCTGCTGGCTCTTGGCCGAGACGCCGAGGTCGGAGCCGCCGAGAAATACCGGGGCGGTCTGACCGGGGTTGTGGCTGGGGATCGGGAAAGCCCCGAGCTTCGGCAGCAGCGACGGGTCGCCACTCTTGGGGTCGGTGATCACGCCGACCTCCCAGCCGTTGGCGATCATCATCGCGACGTGGCCCTGCGCGAAAGTCTGGTCCTGCTTGGCCTCGTCACCGGTCTTGTCGGCGCGCGAGAGCGTCGAGACGAGATTCTTGACTTCGGTCAATCCCTGCTGGGACTGGGCGCTGTTGATCGAGCCCTGCCACTTCGATCCGGACTGGGTGGCGATGTCGCCGCCGAAGTCCCACACGAACGGGGCCGCTGCGTACCAGTACTTGCCAGGGAAGTAGAGCGCGGAGAAGCGTGAGTCGGAGCCGTATTTGGCCATCAGCTTCTGGCCGACGGTCATGAGGTCGTCCATGCTGGTCGGGACCTGGACGCCGGCAGCGGTGAACATGTCGGTGCGGTACACGATCGCGCGGCTGCCTGCGTAATACGGGACGCAGTAGAGCTTGCTCTGGTAGGTGCAAGAGTCGGTCAGCGACTGCAGCCACGTGCCGGAGTTCTGGAAGCCGCTCTTCTTCGACGAGATGTCCTGGAGCGCGCCGGCCGCCGCGTACTTGGCGACGAGCGTGTTGCCCAGCTCCATCACGTCTGGAGGCGTGCTGCCGGCGAACGCGGTGTCGAGCTTGGTGGTCACGTCGGACCACTGTTGGATCTCGACCTTGACCGTGACGTTTGGATGCTTGGCCTTGAAGTCCGTGTTGACGCCGTCGATGACGCTCTGCGGCGCGCTCCCGTTCATGAGCCAGACCGTGAGCGTGCCGGTTTCGTTGCCGGTCGTGTTGCTGGAGGTCGTGCCTCCACATGCCGCGGCGAGCAGCGCAAAGGCCGCCGCGACCGTGAACAAGAGCTTCCGCGGGTTCATCTTCAATCTTCTCCCTAAGGTTTGAATGGGGCGCTTGCGCGCCCTGACTGCCGTCGCCGTGCTTCGCCATCGCCGGAGCGATCGGGCACGCGTGGGGCGCCGGCCGAGCGCCCGTTGCGGCTTCGCTGCGGTGTCAGGTCGGCGACCAGGCGATATCGGTCGCCGCGGTAGATGGAGCGGACGAACTCGACGATCCGCCCTGACTCGGAGAGGGTCGTCCGCTCGAACAGGAAAGCTGGCGTGTGCAGGGGCACCCCCAGCACCTCCGACTCCTCCTCGTTGGTGACCGTGGGCTCGATGCTCTGGGTGCCAGAGCCGATCACGATTCCGTACCGCTCGCCGAGCAGGTCGTAGAACGAGCGGTTCTCGAGGTCGCCCTTGGTCAGCCCGGGAACCAGGGCCTCCGGGATGTGCAGGACCTCCATCGCCATCGGCTGGGCGTCCGCGAGGCGAAGCCGCTTCACACGAACCAGGCGCTCCGCGGGAGACACCTGGAGGCGGCGGGCCAGGCGAGCGCCTGCCGATGTCGTGGTGAGCTCGAGCGTGCGGCTGCCCGGAACCATCCCGCGCCGGCGCATGTCTTCGCTGAACGACGTCAGCGTCAGCGGCTGCGAGATCTTGGGCTCGGTGACGTACGTGCCGCTGCCGTGACGGCGGTCAAGGTAGCCGTCCCGGACGAGCTCGTCGAGTGCCGCGCGGATCGTCAGCCGGGAGACTTTCAGGTCCAGGCTGAGCTGCCGCTCGGATGGGATGGCCTGTCCCACGTCGAGCGACTCCATCAGGTCGAGGACCTGCCCACGCGTGTCGTCCTGTTTCGTCATGAGCGCCTTTTGACGAAGTGGTAAAGCCCTCTAGCCCCTTCCATCGGTGGGAAGTAAAGCACAGTCTGGGCAAGTGGTCAATACCACTTTTGGTTGCCGCGCCTAACTAGCGGAGGTGAGGCACGAATCTGTATTCAAATGCAGCGCCGGTGGGCAGTACCACTTGGAGCCCGCGCCCGGGCGCGCGCTTCCCGCTTGCCGGTTGGCGAGGAAGGCGGTGATCTCGGCGGCGTCGTCGGGTTGGCCGGACTTATGCCAGCCGGCCTCTCGCCGGCCGCGGGACCTGAAGAAGTCTTAACAACGGCTTCACCATTCTGTACACGGGAGTCCATAGATTCGGATGCGAGCAGCCTGAACAAAGGCTGAATTTGTACGGAAAGGTGGGATTTGGGATGAAGAGGGTGTTTCTTAGCTTTGTCATGTGCGTCGGCATGCTCGTGATCGGGGTGACCAACGCCAGCGCGGCCTACTGCTCGCTGGACCCGACGCTTGGGATCGGAACCCCGATCAAGACGAACCTGAAGGTCTCGACCTCGCTCTTGGGGACGTCCACAACCGTCTACGCGAGCACCACCAGCTCAACGACGACCTTCGGCGGCGGCATCGGCCTCCCGTAATCAGGCTTCTCCGATGCCGTCGCTCCTTCGAGCTTATCTGCTGACCATGGCGGCGCCCGCCGTCGTCTTGGGGGCGGCGCTGCTCGGCCTGCCCGCGGCCGCCAACGGCGATCCGCTGTTGATGGCCGTTCTCATGTTTCTGGGAGCTGCGGCGACCAACTTCCCGGTCACGGTTTCGCCGAGACTCAAGGCAGACCCGGCTCCGGCCGTCTACCTGGCGATGGTTCTGCTGTTTGCGCCGGCAACCGCTGTGGCGATGATCGGCGGAAGCCGCGTCGTCGGTGAGGGCCTGCTCTGCCTCCGCCGCAATCCGGCCACCGGATTTCATCGTCGGGAACCAATCGACCTCCTCTTCAACAGCTCTCAGCTCATGGTGGCCGGCGGATTGGCTGCGCTCACCTACAGCGCTGGTGGGACCGAGGTGGCAAGCGCCGTGCTTGCCGGAGCGGTCTTTTATGCCGTCTACAGCGGGCTCGACGCAATCGCTGGCGGCCTGCACAACAGCCGTAACCCGTTCGAGATCTGGACCGAGATCGCGGGCAATGACTGGAAGCAGACGGCTGCGCTTTACATCGCCGGCTACCTCTTGGCGATAATCTCGAACGGCCGGCCGGGCCTCGCGCTCGTAATGATGGTGCCGGTGGCCGCGATCCACGTCGCCCTGACGCGATCGGTGCAGCTGAGAGAACAGACCATCGCAGCCGTCGAGGCGATGGCGGACGTCGTCGACCGCCGGGACCCGTACACGTTCCAGCACTCGCAGAGTGTCGCCAATCACGCGGTTCAGATCGCGCAAACGCTGCGTCTGCCCGACCGCGAGGTCGAGCAGATCCGGCTCGCCGCGCGTGTCCACGACCTCGGCAAGATCGCCGTCCCGGACGAGGTGCTCCACAAGCAGGGCCGCCTGACCGCGGAGGAGTTCGAGCTCATGAAGGAGCACCCCCAGACAGGCGCCGAGATCCTCGCCAAGTTCCCCGAGTACCGGCGAGGGCGCGAGCTCGTGCTCGCCCACCACGAGAGAATCGACGGGCTCGGCTACCCGCGCGGGCTCGCGGGCGCGGCGATCGCCCTGGGCGCCCGGATCATCGCCGTCGCCGACTCGTGGGACGCGATGACCTCCGACCGGCCCTATCGCAAGGCGCTCGAATCGGACATCGCCCTGGGCGAGCTGATGCGGGGGCGTGGAACCCAGTGGGATCCGGCGGTCGTCGACGCCTTCGCGCACACGCTGCCCGGCGCAACGCCTGCGGATGCGCGCTCGCGCTGGACCGACGTCCGGCCTCTGCTCCGCTCGCTAGGCGCCGCGGTGGGAGTGGTCGGCTAGCGAGCTCCCTCTCACGCCATGGCGAGGGTTAGGGTAATGACCGGGTAACAGCGGGGACCTTCGCGGCGACCATCCGGTTGCGCAGGGCGCCGATACCTTCGACCTCGGTCTCCATCACGTCGCCGACCTTCAGGTACTCGGGCGGTTTGCGCGCGAAGCCGACCCCGTCCGGGGTCCCGGTCGCGATCAGCACGCCGGGCAGCAGGGTCATCCCCTTCGACGCCCACTCGATGATCGCGTCGACCGGGTGGATCATCTCCCTGGTGTTGGCCTCCTGCTTGACGATGCCGTTGAGCGTCAGGCGCAGGGTGAGATTTTCAGGACCGGGGGCTTCGTCTTTCGTCACCACCCAGGGGCCGGTGGGGCACGAGCGGTCCAGGCTCTTGCCCTTGAAGTACTGCCCGCCCCATCCGTTCTGGATGTCGCGCGCGCTCACGTCATTGAGGACGAAATAGCCGAAGACGTGATCCATGGCGTCGCGCCGCGCGATGTTGGCCCCGCGCGTGCCGATGACGACACCGAGCTCGACCTCCCAGTCCAGCTTGTCGCTGACCGACGGATCGATCTCGATGTCGTCGTACGGGCCGGTGATGCTGGTGATCGCCTTGGTGAATATGGTGGGCGGCTTGATATCGCCGTCGGTCGCGGTTTCCTCCGCGTGCTTCTGGTAGTTGCGGCCCATGGCGATGATGTTTCCGCGCGGCCAATCGAGTGGCGGCAGCAAGGTCACGTCATTAAGAGGTAGGCCTCGATGCGCACTCGACGCCACCTTGCGGGTGTGCTCGAGACCGCGCTCACCCGCGTCGATTACGGCGAGCAGGTCGGGCGCCACCTCGCTGAGGTCGACGACCTCGTGCTCGTGGCCGGGCCGCAGAGCGCCGAGTCGGCGCTCGCCATCGTGCCGGAACATCAGCAGCTTCATGTTTCCTCCATGTGGGTTTCTTCCGACTCAGCCAGGTCTGTGCCCGCACCCAGAAAGAGCTCTTCGAAATCCTGTCGCTGGAGCAGCTCGGCCGGCCTTCCTTCCAGGCGGACCGAGCCCGATACCAGCACGCTCGTCCAATCCGCCACCTGCAGGGCCGCGCGGGCGCGCTGCTCGACGAGCAGCAGCGCCTTGCCGAGACCGGCAAGCCGGCGGACGTGCTCGCGCAGGAGGCTGTCGGCCAGCTTCGGCGACAGGTTGGCCGTCGGCTCGTCGAGGATCAGGACCTTCGGGTCGAGCATCAGCACGCGCGCGATCGCGAGCATCTTCCGCTCCCCACCGCTGAGCTTGTCCGCCCGGCGCCGCAGCATCGGTGGCAGCTGGGGGAAAACGTCGCCGACCTCGCGCACACGAGCTCGTACCTGCGCGGAGGTGAGAAGGTAGCCACCCATCTCGAGGTTCTCGAGCACTGTGAGCGGTTCGAAGATGTCGTTGACCTGCGGGACGTAGCCGACACCTCGCCGGGCCAGCTCCTCCGGAGGCCGCCCGGTGACGTCATCGTCGCCCAACAGGATGGTTCCACCATCCAGGCGCAGGATGCCGACCAGGCTCTTGAGCAGGGTGCTCTTGCCCGCGCCGTTGGGGCCGATGATCGCGACCACCTCGCCTGGACCGACGGCGATCGAAACGTCGCGGATCACCGGCACACCGCCATAGCCCGCCGTGATCCCGTGCGCCTGCAGGCTCGGGACCGGCCGCGCCTCCACGCGTGCGAGCCTATCCGACAAGGTAAGCGTCAACAATCTCCCGCTGCCGCCTCAAGCTCGCCATGGTCCCGCTGCCGATCACCTTTCCCTGCGCCATCACCACCACGGTGTCGCACAGTCGCTCCACCATGTGTAGCTCGTGCTCGACCATCAGGATCGTCAGCCCCTCGGCACGCAGGTCCTGGAGGTAGTGCTGGATCTCGAGGACGATCTTCGGGTGCACGCCCGACATCGGCTCGTCGAGGAGCAGAAGCCGCGGCTTGAGCATCAGGGCCCGCATGATCTCGATCAAGCGTTTCTGGCCGCCGCTCATGTCGCCGGCGTAATCGGACTCCTTGGCGCTCATGCCGAACCGCTCGAGCAGCGCTCGGGCGTCCTTGATGAGCCTGCGCTCGTCCTCGATCCAGTAACGCTTCCCCAGCAGCGCCCCCACCAGCGAGTCTCCGCGGTTGTCGGGCGCGGCCACGAGCAGGTTTTCGAGCACCGTCAGCCGCGCGAACTCTGACGGGAGCTGGAACGTGCGCACGAGCCCGCGCCGAGCCCGCCGGTAGGCGGGAAATCGCGTGATGTCGACGCCGTCGAAGACGATGGCGCCCCCGGTCGCCGGCAGGGTGCCGGCGAGGACGGCCAGGAATGTCGACTTGCCGGCGCCGTTGGGCCCGATGAGGCCCGTGATCTGGCCGGGCGGCACCTCGATCGACACGCCGTCCACCGCATGCAGGCCTTCGAAATGCCGGTGGATGTCGTCCGCCACCAGCAGGGGCCGGTCGCCGACCACGCGGACCTCAGGATGCTCGAGCATCTTCCAGGTCCTCGCGTACGGGCGCGCCCTCGAATACGTGGCGCGGCTCCGGCCGCACCCCTTCTGGGCGGAACCACAGGAAGCCGATGATGAGCAAGCCGATCGCCACCCACTGGAGCGCTGGGATGAGGCCGGGCGGTCCGAAGCTGCTTGGGATGAAGCGAGTCGCTTCCTCGAACCCGACCGGAACGAGCAACGCACCCAGGATCGCCCCGACGTTGTTGCCGCGCCCGCCGACGATGATGGCGGCGAAGAGGATGATCGTCTCGGGATAGAGCCACACCGACGGCGCCCACAGCTGGATGAAGCCCACCAGGATCGCGCCGGACAGGCCGCCAATGACGCCGCCGACGATGAACACCGTCATCTTGAGCTGGACCGGGTTCTTGCCGATCGCCATCGCCGCGAGCTCGCGTTCGCGCATCGCACGCAGGCTGCGCCCATAGGGCGAGTTGACGATACGGTTCACCACCACGAACACCAGCACCACGCAGACGGCGGTCATCGCCACATAGAAGTACTGATACGTCTCCGTGTTCGGGTCGATCACATCCGAGAACGGGGGCGGCACGAGTGCAAGGCCTGCCGCCCCGTTCAGGAATGGCCGCGCGTTGGTGATGACCTCGTTGGTGATGATCGAGAGCACCAGAAGTGCGATCGCCTGGTAGTCGCTCCGCAGCTTGCGGAGCACGACCAGGCCCACCGGAATTGCCACGAGGCCGCCGGCGAATGCGCCGCCGAGCCACGGTAGCGGGAAGGGCAACTGGTATCCGCCGATGTAGATCTGAAAGTCATAGCCCTGAGCAGTGTCGGGCGGCATCGAGAGGACCGCTGCCGTGTAGGCGCCCACGGCCTGGAAGACGATGAAGCTGAAGTTCACGATGCCGGAGACGCCGAACTGCAGGTTGAGCGCGAGGAGCGCGATTATGTCCACGCCCGCGTACACGAGAAGATTGGCGGCGTAGTAGCTGTTCATCCCGCCGCTGCCAGGGCCCCGCGTTTCGACAGCAGGCCTTGCGGGCGGAGCACCATGACCAGCACCAGGATGCCGAAGGCCACGACCTCCTTGTACTCCGGCGCCCAGGCTGCGGCGCTGAGCTCTGTGATCATGCCGATGATCACGGCCCCGATCATGGCGCCGTAGGGCTGGCCGGCTCCCCCAAGCACGGCCGCAGCCAATGCCGTGATGAGAAAGCCGGCCCCATTGGCGATGGCGAACGAGTCGGAGTTCATCGCGGCCACGACGCCTGCCAGCCCACACAGCGCACCGGTGATCAGCCACACGGCGTCGATCACGCGCTGGGTGGGGATGCCGCAGTTACGGGCAAGGGTCGGATTGGCCGCCGTCGCGCGCATCGCCTTGCCCAGCCGCGTGTATCTGAGGAGGCCGTGGACAAGCAGCATGATCACGACGGCGACGCCGATGATCGCTATCTGGTTGGTGGTCAGCACGATTCCGCCCGCCCGGAGGAGACCTCCAGTTGTGTCCTGGTAGGACACGCTGTAGTAACCGACGATCGGGAGCAGCAGGTTCGCGATCATGAGCGAGACCGCCAGGGAGACGATGACCATGCCGATGTGCGAGGTGCCCTTGCGCTGGAAGGGCGAATATACGAACCGGTTCAGAAGGAAAGAGAACACTGCTCCGAAGAGCGCCCCCGCGATCATCCCGACCCAGATCGTGACGCCGGCCCTGTTGATGTAGTACGCGACGTAGGCCGAAGAGATCATGACCTCGCCGTAGGCGAGGTTGATCATGTTCGTGATCCCGAACTGCATCGTGAATCCGACCGCCGCGATGGCGATCACCGACATGCCCACCAGCCCGAAGCCAAACGCCGCTACATAAAGGTCCACGACGTTCGGCTCCCCTGGATCCCGCCTGGGACTATCGAGACTATCCGCCTGCCGCGATGAGCTTCGAGGTCTGGTCCGGGGTCAGGTGCCCGACGGTGACCTCGTTCCCGTCCTTGTCGTATCCGACCAGGATGTATCCCGACTGCGAGTTGTTGTACTGGTCGAAGTTGTTTTCGCCGCCGGCGCCCACGAACCGGATCGACTTGCCAGCCTTGAGCGCGGCCACGCCGTCCTTGTACGTGTTGACCACGGTCGCGCCGCTCGTGCCGTTGGCGATGTCGATGATCTTGGAGTTGTACACCTTCGGGTCGGCGCTGTTGGTCGCGACCATCGCCAGCGCGGCCATGATGATCCCGTCGTACAGGTGCAGCGTAGAGCCGCGCTGCTTGTACTTGGGCGCGTCCGCGAAAGTGGAGGCCGCGGCGTTGAGATTGGTCAGGAACTCGCTGTACGCGGGTCCCGAGAACGTGTACCCGAGGTCCACGCCGCCGTAGTACTTCAGGAGGTCGTTGATGCCGATGGCGTCGCGAACCTGCTGGAACCATGTCGGGTCGATGGTGGCGGATGAGCCGATGAACGGGATCATCTTGCCGCCGTTCTGCGTCTTGACCTCTTTCAGGTACGTGCCCGCCGACCCGAGGGCTTCGGTGAGGATGACATCAGGGTTCGTCTTCAGCATGGCGGCGACCTCCGTGCGGTAGGAGGATGCGCCGAGGTGGATCGGCTGGTTGATGGCGATCGTCCCGCCAAGGTGGGTGAAGGCGTTCGTGGCCGGCGCCACGAATGCTTGCGAGCCGATGTCGTCGCCGAACACCAGTGCCGCTTTTTTGTAAGGGTCATGGCCGGGGCCGAACAGGGCGCTGCCGACCATGGCGAAGGCGTCGTACACGTCCGCCGGGACCAGGCGGTGGAAGTACTTGAGGGCGGTCTTGTTGAACTCAGACTGTCCGGTCATGCAGAACATCGGGATGTGCGCCCTGTCGATGATCGGTGCGACGGTCGCGGCCTCGTCTGAGGTGCAGCCGACCACGGCCATCAGGTTGGAGTTGCTGGCGATCATCTTGTTGGCCGCCGGTACCGCGTCGGCCGGCTCGCCTCGCGTGTCGAACTGCTCGCACTTCACGTTGCGCCCACCGACCCCGCCGTTGCTGTTTATCGATGGCGCCGCCGCCAGGCACGCCGCGTAGTACGCGGGACCGAGACCGGCATCCGCACCGGTGAACGGCGCGATCACACCGACAAGCAGATCGCCCGAGCCCAGCCCGCCGCCGGTGGAGGTGGTGCCGCCGCATGCAGCCAGAATGAAGATGGCGACGATCGCCGAGACGAATGGTGACGGCTTGAACCTGCTCACAATCGTTGCTCGCCCCCTGATCAGGTAGCTTCAGACAGCCAGATTGTCGACATTATTGAGGATAATCTGCCCTGATGGCAAGGACCAAGGTGCGCCGCACGGGTGACGTATCGGGGCCGAGGCGCAAGGGCGCCAAGGAGCTGGGCCTCGACGCGTACCGGCGTTTGCGAGAGGCGATCATCGCGGGCCGCTTCGTGCCGAACGAGCGTCTCGTCGAAGCCAACCTGTCGAAGGTGCTTGGCGCGGGTCGGACAGCAGTGCGCGCCGCCCTTGTTCGGCTCGACCAGGAGGGCCTGGTCACCCGCGAGCACAATCGAGGCGCGCGCGTCCGCCTCGTGTCAGATGCCGAAGCTTTGCAGATCGAAGAGGTGCGGGCCGCGCTGGAGCGCCTGCTGGCGCGGCAGGCCGCCGCGAAGGCGAACGCAAGCGACCTGCGCGAGCTGCGGCAGGTGATGGTCGACATGCGAAGGTGCTTCGCCAATGGCGACGCGATCGGCTACTCGGAGCTGAACCCCCGCTTCCACCAGCTCATCTGGGCGGCCGCAAAAAACCCGACCGCGGGCCGGCTGGTGGGCACGCTGAAATCGCAGAGCCTTCGCTTCCAGTACCAGACGATGCTGCGGCCCGGCCGCACCGAGCGTTCGCTTCGCGAGCATGAGCTTATCTTCAGCGCGATCGTCGCCCACGATCCGGAGGCGGCGGATGCTGCCATGCGCGACCACCTCGAGGAAGTTCTCGAGACCTTGCGATGGGCGATCGGACACAAGAGCCGGCCGCCGCAGTGGCTACCCGACTGAAGCGGTGGCGCCCAGAAGCTTGACCGACGCGTAGAGCGTCCGCAGGTGCGGGACCGGGATGCCGAGCCGGTCGCCAAGCTCCACCACCGAACCGGTCAGCGCATCGATCTCCATCGGCCGGCCCGCCTCCAGGTCCTGCAGCATCGAGGTCTTGTGGTCGCCGACTCTCGCGGCGCCCTTGATGCGCTGGTCGATAGAGACCGAGATCTCGATGCCGGCGCCCCTCGCCACCGCATCGACCTCTTTCATGGCCGCACGCACCACTTGCGCGACGATCGGCGATCCGGCGATCTCGCTCAACGACGCCCGCGTCAGCGCGCTGAGCGGGTTGAAGACGGCGTTGCCAAGGAGCTTCATCCACACCTCGGCCCGGATCCTAGCCTGGACGGGCGCCTTCAGGCCGGCGCTCGCCAGCGTTCGCGACAGCTCCACGGACCGGGCGGTGACCTGGCCGTCGAGCTCGCCGAGCGAGAAGCGCTCGCCCTCGACGTGCCGCACGACGCCCGGGCTCACCAGGCTGGTGGCGGGATAGACGATGCAGCCGATGACGCGCATCGGGTCGATGACACGAGCGACCTCGCCACCGGGGTCGACGGTGTCCAGATGAATGCCCTCGAGCTCTCCACCGTGCCGCTGGAAGTACCACCATGGGATGCCGTTCTGCGCGCTGACCACAGCGATCCCGGCACGCAGGTTCGCCGCCATCCGCGCCGCCACCGGCGGAAGGCTGTGGGCTTTGAGCGTCACGAAGACGGCGTCGGCGTCGCCCATCGCTGCGAAGTCGTCGGTCGCTTCGACCGGGACGGTCCAATCCCCATGGGCGTCGATGACGCGAAGGCCCGACTCCTTCATCGCCTGCAGGTGCGGGCCGCGGGCGATCAGCACGACGTCGACGCCGGCGCGTGCGAGGCGCGCGCCGAGGAAACCGCCGATGGCCCCCGCGCCCAGCACACAGATCCTCATTCGGGCAAGAACTGGTCGGCGACGAACCGGCGCTGGACCTTGCCGGTCGGCGTTCGCGGAATCGAATCGACGATGTAGAGGCGCTTGGGCACCTTGAAGTCGGCCAGCCGCTGGCGGCAGAAGGCAAGCAATTCCTTCTCTGTGGCGGGCGCGCTGAGCACCACCGCGGCTGCAACCTCCTCGCCCCAGGTCGGGTGCGGCACGCCGAAGGCGACCGCCTCCTTCACAGCCGGGTGCGCCTCCAGCACCTCGTCGATCTCGCGCGGCGCGATCTTCTCGCCGCCCCGGTTGATGAGCTCTTTGATGCGGCCGATGAGCCGCAGGTAACCGGCGGCGTCGAGGGTGCCGACGTCGCCGGTTCGAAACCATCCGTCCACGAATGCGCTCGCGTTGGCCTGAGGGTTGTCCTCGTAACCGTGCATCACGTTCGGTCCTCGGATCACGACCTCACCCGACGCCCCGGTCGGGACAGGCGCGCCGGCCTCGTCGAAAATGGCGATCTCCACGCCGGTGCCGCGGCCGACGGAACCCGCGAGCCGCGGCTCTGGCGGCAGTGGATTCGACGCCATCTGGTGGCTCGCCTCCGTCATGCCGTACGCCTCCAGGACGGGGACGGCGAAGCGCTGCTCCATGAGCGCCATCTGCGCCGGAGAAAGCGCCGAGCTGCACGAGCGGACGAAGCGCAGGCGCTCCGTGCCGGCCGGCCGATCCTCGTGGACGCGTGCCAGCACGAGCTGGTGCGGCGTCGGCGACGCGGTGAACCAGGTGGGACGGTGAGCCTGCATCAGCGACCAGAAACCGAGCGGCGCGAAGCGATCGGGCACGACCAACGTCCCCCCGGATGCGAACGTCGCCAGCGCCGATGCGAGCAGGCCGTGCACGTGAAACAGGGGCATGACGCACAGCGAGACGTCCTCGGGGCCGAGCTCGTACGTGGCGATGATGTTGGCCACCGACGCGGCCAGGTTGCCATTGCGGAGCGGCACTCGTTTCGGGCGGCTGGTCGTGCCGCTCGTGTGAAGGACGAGACCGACGTCACCGTCCGTTGCGTCGTCCAGAGACCCGACCGGCCGGCCGCCTCCCGCTCCGTTCATCTGGAGCCGGCCATCTCCATCGAGGCTCGCCTCGATCACGATGGCGCCCGGCGGAAGCGCGCGGCGTGCCGCCTCACCCTCGCCGGGAGGGACCAGGAGGAAACGCGCGCCCACGTCGTCGAGGTAGAAGCGGAACTCTTCCTCTTTGTATGCGGGGTTGAGCGGGCACGCCGTCGCGACCATCGACGCGGCCAGGAACAGCACGATGGCCTCGGGACCGTTTGGGAACACCATCGCCACGCGCTCGCCCCTGCCGACTCCATTCGATGAGAGCGCGAGAGCGGCCTCGTCGGTCAGCTCGCGCACTCGCGAGTAGCTGAGCGAGACACGATTCGGCACCACGAGCGCAGGATGATCGCGAGCGCCCAGGTCGAGCACTGCAGCGATGTTCGATTGCGCCACCACTTTTCAGTCTCGCACAGCGAAACTGTTGCAGGTGTCGGAGGCATCGAGCATCGCGAAGCTCAACCTCACGGGCGATGCCGTGACCCCCGGAGCGCAGCGGAGCTGGTGGCTGCGAGACGCGCTGGCCGCGGATCCGGGCGCCGAATGCCGGCCGCTGATCGAGAACGTCAAGGCAGACGTTGTCATCGTCGGCGGGGGCTTCACCGGCTTGTGGACGGCCTACTTCCTCACCGAGGCCGACCCGAGTCTCGGCGTCGTGATCCTGGAACAGGACATCTGCGGCGGCGGACCGAGCGGGCGCAACGGCGGGTTTGCCAGCGGATGGTGGGATGAGCTCGACAGCCTCGCTGCGCTGTTCGGCGCGGATGGCGCTGAGCGGGCCTGCCGGGCGATCTCGCGGAGCATCACCGCCATCGGTGACTTCTGCACCGCCCACGGCGTCGATGCCTGGTACACGAAGGCCGGGTACGTGTACGCGGCGACGGCGCGGCAGCATCTCGAGGGATGCGCGCACATGGTCGAGGCGGCACGCGAGATTGGAGCGCCGGAGGAGATGCGACCACTCAGCGCGGACGAGGTTCGCGCGCGATGCGACTCACCGGCCTTCGAGGGAGGCGCGTTCATGCGTGACGGTGCCTCTGTGCATCCCGCGCGGCTGGCGCGGGGCCTGCGCCGGGTCATCCTCGGACGCGGCGTCAGGATTCACGAGGGCACTCGTGTCGAGCGGCTGGAACACGGTCCGCCGGCGACGGCGATCACCGCGAATGGAGCGGTGCGCGCGCCCCACGCCGTGATCGCCATCAACGCATGGGCGACCGGCTGGCCTTCGCTGTCGCGGCAGCTCGTGGCCTGGAGCAGCTACATGGTTCTCACCGCGCCGGCTCCCGATCGCCTCGGCTCTATTGGGTGGACGGGCGGCGAGCTGGTGAGCGACCTGCGCACGTCGGTGCGTTACTTCCGGACCACCCGCGACGGCCGCATCGCGTTCGGCGGCGGCGGCGGCCGCGCCGGCACCGCAATCAGCGACGCGTTCACGCACGACATGCGCGCGGTCGTAGAGGCGGCCGAAGGCTTCCGGCTCCTGTTTCCCAGCTTCGCCGACGTTCCGATCGTTGACGCATGGGGCGGCCCGATCGACGTATCGCCAACGCACCTGCCCGCATTCAGCAGCCTGCGGCCGAACGTCCACTACGCCCTCGGCTACACGGGCAACGGAGTGGCGCCGTCGAACCTGGCAGGCCACGTCCTCGCCGATCTCGTCACGGGTGCGGACACCGATGAGGTGAGGCTGCCGATGGTCAACTCGAGCGTGCATGCGTTTCCGCCGCAGCCGTTTCGCGCACTAGGCGCCGCGGTCGTGCGCAGGGCGATCATCGCCAAGGACACGGCCGAGGAGCGTGGACGCCGCGCGAACCCGCTCGCGAATGCCATCGCGCGCCTGCCGCGGAAGCTTGGCTACATGCTCGGTCCGTGACGAGCCGGAATTCGGGTGGCAAGTTCGATGTTGAATCGGGTTATGAGCTCATACGGAGACTTCAACAAGAACCTGATCGCGGACCTGAGGGCGCACGGTGGCAAGGCAACGTCAGGTCCCTTCCACGGCCGTGATGTGTTGATCCTCACCACCAAGGGCGCGAAATCGGGAGAGATTCGCGAGAACCCGGTGGTATTCACGCGGCGTGGTGACCATTACGTCATCGTCGCGAGCAAGGGCGGCGCCCCGACGCATCCTTCCTGGTACCACAACCTCCTCAAGCACCCGGAGGTGACGGTCGAGGTGCTGGGCGAGAAGTTCAAAGTCCGGGCCCAGGTCGCCGACGACGAGGAGTACGAGACGCTGTATCAGCGCCACGCCGACGTCAACCCCGGATTTCACGACTACCGCAAGAAGACGTCCCGGAAGATCCCCGTCATCGTGCTCGACCGCGCGAAGTAGCTACTCGACCAGGCCGAGCTCTCGCGCCTTCGCGATGGCCTCGATCTTGGAATGTACCTCCAGCTTGCGGCCAAGGCTCCGAATGTGCGTGCGCACGGTGGTGTAGGTGATCCCCAGCCGGCTCGCGATGTCGCGACTGGCAACGCCGGCGGCGACGAGGCGCAGCACATCGCGCTCGCGCGCGGTCAGGCTCTGCAGCTGAGCGCTCATCGTGCGGCGCTTGGTGAGAAGCGACGCGATCGTGCGCGGAGTGATCAACATGGCGCCGCCCGCGACGGCGCGGATCGCGTCCACGACGTCAGCTGCCGCGCGGGACTTGTGAATGAACGCGCTGGCCCCCGCCTCGACGGCCGCGATCTGCGCACCGTCGCTGTCATCCCGGGTCAGGAAGACGAGCTTGACGTCGGGATGCAGCTCGCGAATGCGCGCGCCCACCTCTGCCCCATTGCCGTCGGGCAGCCTGAAATCGATCAGGATGACGTCGGCCGCGTGCTGCTCCGCGAGCCGCATGGATTCGGCGACCGAGCCTGCGCTGGCGATGACAGTCATGTCCGGCTGGTCGTTGAGGAGGGCCGCCAGTCCCTGCGTTACGACCTGATGGTCCTCGACGATGATCACGCGTATGGCGACTGGGAGACTCAACTCGGCAGGCGCATGTGCACACGCACGACCGTGCCCGACGACAGGGTTCGTATCTGAACCAGGTCGCAGAGCTGGTTGGCGAGCCACAGGCCTCGGCTGCCGGCCGCATCGGGCGGTGGCCGCGTACGGTCGACGAGCGGATCATCAAAACGGCCAGGGTCGCTGAACTCGCAAATCAGGGATCCGTTGTCGCGCCAGGCGCGTAGTACACCGCGGCCCCCACCGTGGCGAACGCTGTTGGCCGCGATCTCGTGAGCGGCCACGACCAGATCCTGGACACGACTCGCATTGAGGCCGGCTTCAGCCGCCCGGCCGGCCACCATGTCGCGCACCGCGCCCAGGTCGCCAGATCCGAAGGCAAGGGTCTGGCCTCTGGACGGCGGTTCTGGAAGCGGCACGGCAAATGGAGCGCCAGACGCGTCGACGCCCCGAAAGGACCGACTGTCTCGCCGGTGGGTCCCTTCGGTGACAAAAGGGTGGCTGCGGCGCGCCTCCTCGATGACTGCGGAATCGAGCCCGGTGGTGTCATAAGGGCACAGCAGCCACATTGGTGTCGTCGGGTCGATGGCCACGTTGAGCAGAGATTCGTGCCTCTGGCACTCCACCATCTCTGCCGCGCCTCGCCCGGCACAGATCGGTTCGCCGATGCCTCGAAGCGGCCGGCCCGCAGCGCCTTCGCTATCGATGAACTCCTGCCAGAACGGGATGATGCGAGCCGGGTTCGCGCCCACCTCGGCCATGTCCGCGAACCTGACCCGCTCGGCGTCGCCGCCCAGCTCCGCGTGCAGAGCGGCGATCCCAGGCACGCCGGTGACCACGAGGACCGGCTCGCCGGCCTCGAGCCCGCCGCGGATGAACGGCGCTGTCTGCCGCACGAAGTCCGCAAGGCCTCGATAGAGCAGAGCCTCGTGACGGTAGTGCGCTTCGGTGATCGGCTCGTTCACAGCGCGCTCCCGCAGCTGCAGAGCTCCAGACCAGGAAGGTCGGCCCAGCCCACCACTGTCATCACCTTGTGGAGTAGCGGAGGCAAGCCATGAAGAACCAGTCGCCTCCGGCCACACGCATCCTCGGCGGCCGAAACGAGCGCCCTGATGCCGCTGACGTCCGCGAACTCCACCCGGCTGAGCTCGAGATGCAGGTCGCCGCTGCCGTCCAGCTGCGACGCCAGCGCGTCGGCGACATGGTCCGCATTGTGGATGTCGATGATGCCGGCAAGGCTCAAGCCGTTCGTCGGTATCGTGTGCCGTATCACGAGCTGCCGGTCGCCGTACATCTGCTCACCTTCCAGCCACCCGGCCATGGGCTGTTCGCCGGCGGCTGGACCCCTCAACAGACTCATCCTTGGTGGACCCCCTGGGCTTA
>Ga0137379_10001965_pt1 | contig 18957 bp, 18 predicted proteins | sample SagtaG_18_FD_104812 | JGI IMG/M metagenome (GOLD analysis project Ga0137379, IMG submission 104812) | Vadose zone soil microbial communities from Sagehorn Ranch, Mendocino, California, USA - Sage2_L_80_16 metaG | ecosystem: Environmental > Terrestrial > Soil > Vadose zone | place: USA...
GACCCCGACCCCGACCGCGACCCCGACCCCGACCCCGACCGCGACCCCGACCCCGCCCGCTCTCCAGGCAGGCCGGCGAACTCCCGCTGGAGCGGTTCCCGCTCCTTGCGCTCGTCGCTCACCGTCCTCATCCATGTGCTCGCACCCATCTGCCGAAGGAGACGAACATGGCGACCACCACGGGCTCACAGACGCTCCACCCCGTCTTTCAGGACACCCCGCACTACGTGCACATGGGCGAGCAGATGCAGCGCTGCATCGAAGCCTGCATGTCGTGCTTCAGCGTCTGCGAGCAGACGCTCGCGCACTGCCTGAAGAAGGGCGGCCGGCACGCCAGCCCCGAGCGCGTGAAGCTCCTCCTGGACTGCGCCGAGAGCTGCCGAATGAGCGTCTCGATGCTGTCGCGTGAGTCCACCTACCACCTCCAGCAGTGCGCGCTCTGCGCCCAGGTGTGCAAGGCGTGTGAGGAGTCCTGCGAGGAGTTCGGGGACGACGCGCAGATGAAGGCCTGCGCCGATGCCTGCCGCACCTGCGCCGACGCCTGCCGCCGGATGAGCGTCAGGGCCTGAAGCCGGCCGCTGGGCCGAGGGGAAGCTGCGTCTCCCGTGGGTCGAGCCCGGCCAGCACGGCCGCTCCGTGCGGCCCGGCTCGCGCGCACGCGGCGAGGACGGTCAGGCCTGCCCCGAGGTAGTAGGTCAGCGCGGCAGCGAAGCTGTCGCCGGCGCCGTAGGCGGCTCCGGTGACCGGCGGGGAGGCCGGGGCGGCGAAGCGGGTGATCCCGGCCTCCGTCTCCATGTATCCGCCGGCTGCGCCCTCGGTCATGACGAGGGCCGCGGGAGGGACCGGATAGTCGGCGAGGCCGCTCGCCTCGCGCGGATCGCGCGCACTCCCCAGGACGACGTCGGCGCGCACGCCCGAGGCTGCGAGCGCCTCCCGTCGCCTCGCGGTGACGATGAGACGCCGCGCCGCACGGCAGGCGCGCAGCGCCTCCGGATCCTGCGCCGTGAAGTAGACGGCGTCGCAGCCGGAGAGGAGCGCCCACGGCAGCGCGTCCTCCGCGCGCGGGTGGAGGGGCTCGCCCACGACGACGATGGTGCGCTCGCCGTCCGGGGTGACGAGCACCACGTCGCGGGTGTGCGCCCCGCCCCGGCGGGCCGCGTGCAGGTGCGCGCCGCTCCGGGCGAGCGCCTCCTCGATCTGCCGGCCGGCCTCGTCGCCCCCGAGCGCGGTGAAGAGGTGGACCTCCGCGTCGCTCCTCGCGAGCTGGAGGAGCGCCACCCCGCCGCCGCCGCCCGGGAACCAGCGCGGATCAGTGAGGTGCGCGATGCCGCCCGCGGCGGGGAGGGCGGAGACGCGCCCGAGGGTCACGTGCTCGACGTGCCCCACCACCGCCAGCCGCAGCGATTCCCCGTTCACTCGAGGTCGAGGTTGCGGTAGACGCCGCCTCCGTCGAGCACGGTGCCCCAGACCTTGTGCGAGGCCTGGTGCTCGGAGGGGCCGAAGGAGAGCGGGACGCCGATCCCCAGGTCGAAGCCGTGGATGCCCTCCAGCGCCTCGATGAGCGTGTCGGTGGTGAGGTTCTTCCCGGTCCGCTTCAGGCCCTCGACGAGCAGCGTCCCGGCGATGTAGCCCTCGAGAGAGACGAAGTCGGGCCGTTCGCCCGGTGCGTGGCGGGTGAGCAGGTCCTTGTACTTGAGGATGGCGCTCGCGCTGGAGGTGGGGAGCGGCACCACCTGCGAGACGACGACGCCGTCGGCGAAGCGGGCGCCGAGCGGCGTCAGCTCCTCCGCCAGCTCGTTCGAGCCCACGAAGGAGACGTTCGTGAAGACGAGGGGCGAGCCGCTCTCCTTCAACTTCTCGATGAACTTGGCCGCCGCCTTGTAGGTCGCGACCATCACCACCGCCTTCAGCCGGGGCGCGTTCTGCTTCACGAGGCGCACCGCATCCGCGACGTCCTGGGTGTTGCGCTTGTAACCCGCCCGCAGCACGCGGGCCGGATCGAAGCGGTAGCGCCGCATCATCTTGGCCACGCCATCGAAGCCGGCGTCGCCGAAGGCGTCCTCCTGCGCGAAGACGGCGATCTGGCTCGGCTTGAAGCGGCGCACCTCGATGAGGTGGCGCACCACCGCCGCCGTCTCTTCCGCGTAGCTCGCCCGGAAGTTGAAGACGAAGCGGTCGGGCGGGTCGTTGCGCAGCAGGCGCGCCCCGGTGAAGGCGCCGAAGAACAGCGTCTGCTTCTCCAGCGCATAGGGCAGGGCGGCGGCGGTGGTCGGAGTGCCGACGCTGCCGACGATGCCGAAGACCTTGCGGTGATCGATGAGCTCCTTCACGGCGGCCAGCGCCCGCGGGGGCTCGTAGCCGTCGTCGAGCGCGACGAGCCGGAGGCGCCGGCCGGCGACCCCACCCGCGTCGTTGGCGGCCGCGAAGGCGAGCTCGACGCCGACTTTCATCTGGCGGCCCAGCTCGCGCGCCGAGCCCGAGAAGGGGGCGCTCATGCCGAACAGCACCTCACCGTCGGTGACGCCGGTCGCCACCTGGGCTCGAGCCTGCGAGCTGGACGCGAGGAGCGCAAGGACGGCGAGGATCGCGAGCGAGCGAACGAGTGAGGGAAGGCGCTCCGACATGTGGGCCTCCGACGACGATGATGGATTGTGTGGCGTCCGCGGGCTGCCCGAGGACACCGCACGGGTAGCGTAGCGCGACATGGTGACGCAGGGAACGGCGACACGCGAGTTGCCCAGGCGGGGACGGCGAGCGGTGGGCGCAGGAGCACGCCGGGGCTCATTCACGTACAGTGCGTGAGGCTCGGCGTCGAGAAGAATGGCCCGAAATCGGCGTGGGCGCCGAGCGTCGCCGAGCGACCAACCGATCGCTCGCAAACTCTGCGCCTTAGCGACCGAGGGTGCGAGCGCTGCGGACAGGGACCTGCTCATCGAGGGTTCGAACACCGATAGGGAACGGGATGTCGGCACGGGCTTATTCTTCGCTCGCCGGAGGACCACCCATGGATGAAGCCCTGAAGCGCTGGATCGCGGCGCACCCTTATCTGGAGGGCCTGGCCCGCTTCCAGGCGACCGTCATGGCCGCTGCTGCGGCCGACCCCTCGCCGGCGCTGCCCGTGCCGCGCTTCGAGGCCTATGCCGCGGACCACGCGTCAGGGGTGCCGCTCCTCCACAGCGAGGCGGCGCGGGTGGACCTCTCCACCGCGGGTGCCGAGGCGCTCCAGCACATCGTCGAGCGTGCCGCGGCGGCGCAGCTCCCGCGGCAGCTCCACGCCGAGGCCCGCGCGCTGCGCGAGGTCCTGCACCGCTCATCCGACGAGCGGAGGCGAGCCGTCGCGTTCCTGATCGGCCAGGACGCGGCCGGGGAGGTGGCGAACCAGGCCGGGATGCTCAGGTTCCTGGGCTGGACCGCGCTCCGGCAGGTGCTCGCGCCGACGCTCGCTGCCTACGCCGCCTGGCGAGGCGACGAGGAGCGCGGCGGCGAGGACCGCTGGATGCACGGTGAGTGTCCCACCTGCGGCGCGCTCCCGCCGCTCAACCAGCTCGGCGGCCCCGAGGACGCACCGTGGCGCAAGCTGGCCTGCGGGTGCTGTGGGACCTCGTGGAAGTTCCGGCGCTCCGGCTGCCCGTTCTGCGGCAATGACGCGCTCGACCGGCTCGCCGCCCTCGAGATCGAGGGCGAGCCGCGGCTGCGGATCGACAGCTGCGAGAGCTGCCAGGGCTATCTCAAGACCTATATGGGCCAGGGCGAGGAGCGGGTGTTCCTGGCCGACTGGACCAGTCTCCACCTTGATGTGCTGGCCCGAGAGCGGGGACTAAAACGGGTTGGTAGGTCGTTATACGACCTGTAAGGGTGATTCCGCACCAGAGAGGTTGCAACCGGAGGGGGCGTGCCTAGGTTCAAGCAGTAAGCGACCGGCCGGGTAGCGGGCCACTAGGGACCCTCTCCCCCGGACGGCCGTCCCACAGACGGGGCCCCTCAGGCCCACCGACACGTCAGAAGGACGCTCCTATGCCCCATATCGATGTCGAGATCCTCGCACCGTTCGCCGCCAAGTTCCTCGAGGGCTCCACCCTGACCCCGGCCGAGCGCGCCGAGGTGCTGCGCATGGCGCAGGGGTTTGCGTGCAAGGACTCCGCCGCGGCGGCCGGCGTGTCGCCCGAGACCATCCGGGCGCGCCGGAAGCGGATCTACCGGAAGCTCGACGTGTCTGGGTCGGGTGAGCTCATCTCGAGCCTGCTCACCCTGTCGCTCAAGATGCTCTCCCGCGGGGACCGCATCGAGCCGCGCCCGGTGGTCGGCCCGCAACCGTCGCAGCAGGAGCAGGCGGGCAGCACTCCGGCCGTCATCGCCCGCTAGCCCCTTCCGGGGCGTCCTTTGTCAGGTGGGGGAGCGCCAACAGGCGCTCCACCCCGTTACGCCCGCGCCATGGACCTCGGGCTCCAGGCTGGGCACGCGCTTCAGGAGCGAGGGTGCGCCGGCAGGCCGCGCCGGGCGTGCTCGCGCCAGCCGGCGCGGAGCTGGGCTCGCCAGCGCAGGGCGTCGCGCACGAACGCGGCGGCCTGGGTCGGGGCGCGTGCCGCGTCGAGCGCGGCACGAGCGCCGTGCGCGGCCTGGCTCGCCGCACCGGTGGCGGCGAGCGCGGCCGCCAGCGCGCGTCCGACGGTCGCGAGGGGGTGGGCCGGCGTGTCCGTCAGGAGGCGGAGGACGAGGAACGGCAGCCGGGCCGTCGCCGCGACCTCGGCCAGCGCAGCCGACTCCATGTCCACCGCCGCCAGCTCCGAGACTCCGATGACCCCATGCGCGACGGCATGGTCGGCCGACACGACCTGACAGGCGACGGCGTCCTCCGCCACCCGGAGCAGCCCGCGCGGGAGCGCGACCTCGACGACGCGGTCGCCGACGAGCCGGTGGACGCTCGAGGCGGTCACCCAGGCCAGCGGAGCGAGTCCGGCCGTGAGCGCTCCAGCGAACCCCGACGACACGATGAGCGTGGGCCGCTCGTCGGGCGAGAGGGTCCCGTCGCTGGCTCCAGCCAGCAGCCGGCGCGCCAGCGCGGCGGCGGCACGCGCGGGCCCGACCCCGGTAGTGAGCACGTCGATGCCCGCCGCTGCGGCGTCGGCGATCCCGCGGCGGCACGCAGCAGCCTCGGTGCTGGTCGCCGCGCAGACGAGGATCACGCCAGGCTGCTCCGGCCACTGCGGCCGCGGAAGCGCCACGCCAGCGACGAGAGCGTCACGGCGATGACGGTGCCGCTGGCGAGGGCGAGCGCGCGATCGCCGATGATGATCGTCATGACGAGGTTGAAGCCGAACACTCCGGCATAGACGGCATAGACAGCCCAGACGAAGCGCGGGTGGACGCGCCGCCACGGTGCCGCGCACCACGGAAGGGCGCGCAGCGCGAGCTGGAACGCCCACGGGCTCGCTGCGCCGACGAGGAACCAGCCCGCGAAGTTGGCGGCGGTCACCCCGAAGTAGAACCCGCGGTACGGGTACGCGTACACCTGCCCGAGGAACCACTTCTCGCCCTGGAGCGCGACGGGATCGATCACGACGTCGAGCAGCATCATCACGAGGCCCCCCACGAGCGGGGCGGCGCGGCGGCGCAGCCCCGGCCACTCGCCGCGCGCGAGCGCCTCGGGCGGAGAGAGGAGCGCCGCCGCCAGGACGTAGCTGAAGTAGGACAGGAAGACGAACGAGAGCGAATCCCAGAACGGCACGTTCGAGATCCACAGCTCGCGGGTGCGGGTCTCGTCGAAGTAGCGGTACGGCCCGAACGGGAAGCCGTTCCGGGTCGAGCTGTACTCGCAGGCGAAAGCGATGAGCCAGGTCGAGAGCGCGAAGGTGGCGGCGCGTCTCCAGCCGAGCTGGTAGACCGCAAAGGCGACGAAGCAGGCGAAGAAGGCGTAGACGTACGGCCGGTGTACGACCGTGCCCCAGAGCAGCGGCAGGAAGGCCGGGGCCGCCATGCTTCTACGCGCCGCTCGCTGCGCAATACCGGCCGAGCGCCATCAGGGGGAAGTAGTGCCGGTACAGGTGATACCGGAGGTAGAAGTGGCGCGGGAAGCCGGTGCCGGTGAACTCCGCCTCTGCCCACGAGCCCGCAAACGGTCCGGACGCGAGCTGCCGATCGACGAGCCACGCCATGCCGCGCGTCACCGCTCCGTCGGTCGGGGGAAGGTAGGCGAGGAGCCCCATCATCCCCCAGGCCGTCTGCGATGCCGTCGAGGGCCCCTTCCCCATGGTGGAGCGATCCGAGTAGGAAGCGAGGCCCTCGCCGAAGCCGCCATCGGGGTTCTGGACCGACTCGAGCCAGGCGAGGCCGCGCGCGACCATCGGGTCCGACGCGGCCACGCCCTGGCGGACGAGCCCGCACAGCACGTTCGACGTCCCGTAGACGTAGTTGACGCCCCACCGTCCGAACCAGCTCCCTTCGGGCTCCTGGGAGCGTCGAAGGTAGGCGAGGCCCCGGCGAGCAGCCGCGCGGTGCGCACGCTCACCCAGTAGACCGAGCGCCTCCAGGACGCGGCCGGTCACGTCGGGCGACGACGGATCGCAGAGCGAGTCCATGTCCGAGAACGGGATCTGGTTCAGGAACTCGCGGTCGTTCGCGACGTCGAAGGCCGCCCACCCGCCGTCGCGGTTCTGCATGGACAGCATCCAGTCCACCGCTCGCCGGACGCCGTCCGTCCTGCGGTAAGCGGGATCGCCCTTCAGGAGCGCGAGCACCACGGCGGCCGTGTCATCGACGTCCGGGTACCAGGTGTTGGCGTGCTCGAACGACCAGCCGCCCGGCTTGCCTCGGCGGTTGTAGACCCGCCAATCGCCGTGATCGTCGAGGATCTGCTTGCGCTCCATCCAGCGCCGCACCGTGGCGAGCCGTGGATCGCGCCCATCGTGGCCGGAGTCCGCGAGGCCGATGAGCGAGAGCGCCGAGTCCCACACCGGCGACTGGCACGCCTCGATGCGGAAGCCCTCCTCGTCCGCGATCCCGAAGCGCTCGATGGCCTCGAGGCCGCGTCGGACCGGCGCCGAGTCGAGCGCGTGACCGGCGAGGTGGAGCGCCAGCACGCCGTTCAGCATGGGCGGGAAGATGCCGGCCCAGTCCCCGCTCTCCTCCTGGTGGTCGAGGATCCAGCGGTCGCAGGCGGAGAGCGCCTCCCGCCGAACCCGGGACAGCGGGCCGACCTCGCGGATGCCATCGTGGAGCCGGAGGAGCGCGTCGCCGGCATTGAAGAAGGCCTTCCAGCCAGGGCCGTCCTCGCGCAGGGACGCAAGCACCGATGGTCGATAGGGCACGCGCTTCTGCCTCGGATCCAGCCACAGGTGATCGAGCCACTCGTTGTCGGGCGAGCGGCCGTTGGGGAGCGCGAACACCGGTCGATGGTGGGACACGACGAAGAGCGGGACCATCGTGCTGCGTGCCCAGCTCGACAGCCGGTAGATGTTGATGGGGCTCCAGCTGGGAAGGAAGATGATCTCGGGCGGCACCGCCGGCACTGCGTCCCACGGGAACAGACCGAAGAGGGCCAGGTTGATGCGGGTGAAGACGCGGACGCTCGCGATCCCCCCCAGGTCGCGGATGCGCCGCGCCGCTCGGTGCATGCGGTCGTCCTCGAGCGGCAGGCCGAGGAGCCGCAGCGCCAGATAGCTCTCGACCGTGGTGGAGACGTCGCCGGGGAGACCCTCGCCGATCCCCCAGCTGCCGTCGCTTCGCTGACGCGAGAAGAGGTGGCGCGCGACGGCGTCCTTCCGGTCGGAGAGCTCGAGGCCGAGCGCGTGCCGGAGGAGGACGTACTCCGCGGTGATGGTGGTGTTCGACTCGAGCTCGGCACACCAGTGGTCGCCGCGCTGGATCCGGAAGAGGAAGTCCTGCGCCGCCTCGGCCGCCTCGCGGGCGCGGGCCGCGAGCGAGGGAGCGGCGTGCTCCAGCCGTGCTGCGCTCACGCGCTCCTCCGACCCCGGCCGGTGATCCCCGACGTGCAGGCGAACCAGGCGGAGGAGGGGATGAGGGCCAGCTTCTCGGCGAAGCCGAGATGAGCGCGCTGGTGGAACACGTCGTAGCCGGCGGCGCGAATCTTCTCGAGGATGCCGGAGTAGGCCTCGACGGCGAACTCGAACGCCACGCGCGCCCGGGCGCCGGCGAGGAGCGGGATGAGCGCCCGGCCCTCGGCGTAGAGCCCGCGCGTGCGCTCGATCTCGAACGCCATCAGCGCCCTGAAGCGCGCGTCGACGCGGGCGTCGGCCAGGTCGGCTTCGGACACGCCGAAGCGGCGCAGGTCCTCGCGCGGCAGGTAGAGCCGGCCGCGGCTCAGATCCTCGCCGACGTCGCGCAGGATGTTGGTGAGCTGCATGGCCGTGCCGAGCGTCTTCGCGTGCTCGAGCGCGCGGCTGCCGGCGCGGTAACCGGCCACGGGCGTGATCATGAGCCCGACCGTGCCGGCCACCCGGTAGCAGTAGAGCTCGAGGTCCGCGAAGGTCTCGAAGGGCGCCGGCTCGAGGTCCATGGCGACGCCAGCCACGAGGTCGTCGAAGGGCAGGAGCGGGATCCGATAGCGCCGGATGGTCTCGCCCAGCACGGCGAAGCGAGGGTCGCGGGTCTCGCCGGCGACCGCGCGGCGCAGCTCCTGCTGCATCCAGCGCAGACGGTCGCGGATGCTCTGGGGCGTTGCGCCGGGAGCGGGCTCGTCCACCAGGTCGTCGGCGACGCGGGCGAAGCCGTACAGGGCGGCGATGGCGTTGCCGCGCTCGCTGCCGAGCACGCGCGCCATCATGTGGAAGGTCTTGCCGTTCTCGCGCAGGATCTGCCAGCACTCCGCCCAACCGGCGAGCAGGGCGGCCTGGGACACGCCGTCCCGGGGACGGGAGCTCGGAATGTGAGATGCGATCTGCACGGGGCACCTCTCTCGGTCACGGCCCACGGGTCAGGCGCTGGTCGGCGCGGATCGCCGCGATCTTTCCGGACAGCGCTGCCGTCGGGACGGTGCCGGGCCATACCGTGAAATGCCCAGCGGTGTGGAAGTTCTCGAGGGGCGTCGCGACGTGGGCGAGCGGGTTCGCGAAAGGGAAGTTCCGCCAGTTGAGCTCGAACCCGCAGGTGCCGCCGAAGGCGTTGCGCGTGAAGCGAAAGGCCGAGGAAGGAGAGCCCACGTCGAGGTACGCCACGCGGCTGCTCGCGCCCGGCACGAGCTGTTCGAAGGAGGCCACGAGCTGGTCCGCCACGGCGCGCTTCAGTCGGCGGTAGGCGGGCGAGCGGGGCGGCGGCACGCGCTCGCGCGCCGGATCGCCGCTGGAGCCCGAGTCCCAGCCGCCGAGCCAATCGTGGCGGGTGAACGCCTGCAGCACCACCGCCGATCGCGCCCGGCCGGGGGTCGGCTCGGCCACGTCGTGCGCGGTCACCTCGAGGAACGCCTTGCGGTGCGCCTCGGGGTCGCGCGGGTCGAGCGCCGTCTGGCAGTCGAAGCTGGGGAAGTAGAAGACGTGCGAGGTCTGGAGGCGCTCGCGCAGCTCCGCCGGAGAGAGATCGAGCCCGAGGTACACCGACACCATCGCGTCCGAGTGGCGCGTGGTGTCGAGGCGAGCGAGGTCGCGGGCCGGGTAGCGCTCCGCCCCGACGAGCTGATGAACGGCTTGGCGGTAGTCGCCGCAGTAGACGACCTCGGCGGCCTCGAACCGCTCGCCCTTGCGGGTCTCGACCGCCGTGACCCGATCACCGCGCTTCTCCAGGCCGGTCACGGTGCTCTTGAAGTGGAACCGGACGCCGCGCTCGCGCAGGCGCGCGACCCATCGGTCGAACCAGGGCTGCAGCCCGCCCTCCGGATACCAGTAGTCGTGCGCCCACAGGTGCCAGAAGGCCGAGGCGACGAAGACGTTCATGTGGGAGTACCCGCACCGCGAGAGCAGGTCGCGCACGCCCGACGGCGGGAGCTGCCGCTCGTACCAGGCCGTGAAGTCCCCGAGGAGCCAGGTGCGGAGATCGTCGAGCCGCCGGATCGCGCCGGCCGGCGACGCTGCGCCCGCCCCGGCCAGAGCCCGGGCCACCCAGCGCGCCAGCGCCAGCGGGCTCTCGTCGCGCACGAACGGTACGCGATCGGGCGTGAAGAGCTGCTGGATGAGCTGCGAGGTGCGCTCGTGCAGCCCGAAGGCGCGTGCGAACCCGGCCGCGCTCTCAGGGAAGGCCTCCTGAAACGCGCGCCGAGTCTGGGGAACGGACTCGACCACCGTGTCCAGGCCGGGCATGACCAGGCGGTAGCGGGCGCGGCGGAAATGTGCCAGGTCGGAGAGGCCGTACTGCTCGAGGAGCGGGAAGACGATCCCCATGTCCTCGAACGATTGGCAGCCGATGTCGAAGTAGAAGCCGCGGCGCCACATCCCCGACATGAGGCCGCCGGCCTGGTGGTTGTGCTCGAGGACGAGCACGCGATGGCCACGCCGCTGGAGCTCGCTCGCCGCCACCAGACCGGCGATCCCGGCGCCCACCACGATCGCATCGTACCGCGAAGGGCTCGAAGCGGAGGGGATGGCCGAGGTCACGGCGTCATTCCCCCGCCGCCTGCTTGCGGGCGTGCACCAGGGTGCGCTGCGCGAGCTCGGAGACCGTGCGGCAGCCCGTCAAGAACATGGCCGTGCGCAGCTCCTCGATGACACAGCGGATGGCGAGCACGGCCGCGTCGATCGACTGCTCGGCCGCGCGCAGGAACGGCAGCGCCATGGCTGCCGCGTCGGCGCCGAGGGCGATCGCCTTGGCGACCTCGATGCCGTCGCGGATCCCTCCGGAGGCGATGACGACGCGGTCGGGCAGGACGCTGCGGCAGATGGCGATGCTCTCGGTGGTGGGGATCCCCCAGCGCGCGAACAGCTCGCCGGTGGAGCGCTGGACCGGGTCGGCCGTGCGCAGGCTCTCGATCTTCGACCAGGACGTGCCGCCGGTGCCCGCGACCTCGACGCCCGCCACCGGGATCTCGCGGATCTTGAGCGCGGTGGCGCGGCTGATGCCCGCGCCGACCTCCTTCAGCAGGACCGGGACGCCCAGCTCCGGCACGACCGCTCGCAGCTTCGCGACGAGGCCCGAGAAGCGCGTGTCGCCCTCGGGCTGGATCGCCTCCTGCAATGGGTTCAGGTGGAAGAAGAAGGCGTCGCACCCGACCCCGTCGATGAGCCGCCGGAGCTCGGGCACGCCCACGCCGTAGTTGAGCTGGACGGCCCCCACGTTCCCGAAGAGGAGCGGCAGCCGGGGCGCCGCCTCGCGCACCGCGTAGGTGCCCCGCGCCGAGGGATCGCCGAGCATCTTGCGCTGCGACCCGAGCGCGAACCCGACCCCGCACACCTCGGCCGCGAGCGCGAGCCGCCGGTTCAGCTCGCCGGCGCGCGGCGTCCCTCCGGTCATCGACCCCACCACCAGCGGCGCGGCGAGGCGCTTGCCGAGGAGCTCGATCTCCGTGCTCACCGCGGCCTTGTCGATCTCCGGCAGCGCATCGTGCTCGAAGCGCAGATCGCCAAAGCCGTTCCCCCCCGCGGAGGTGTACTCCACGCGCTCCGTCAGGCAGAGCGCGAGGTGGCTGTCCTTGCGATCGAGCTCGGCCATGAACTCAGCCCAGCGTGCCACGGATGGAGCGGACCACGTTGCCCAGACTCGCCATGCTGTCCTCGACCGCCGTCGGCTCGTACCCGCAGTGGACCATGCAGTCGGCGCACTTGTCGTGCCGCCCTGTGCCATAGCGATCCCAGTCCGTCTCCTCCATCAGCTCGCGGAAGGTGCGGGCGTAGCCCCCCTCGCTGAACAGGTAACAGGGCCGCTGCCACCCGAGGACGCTGTAGTTCGGGCTGCCCCACGGCGTGCACTGGTACTCCCGCTCGCCCTGGAGGAAGTCGAGGTAGAGGGGTGAGTGGTTGAACTTCCACTTGCGTGCCGCCGCGGGCGCGAGCGCCTCGCGGAACAGCGCCTTTGTCTGGTCGCGCCGCAGGAACTTGTCCTGCACCGGGGCGCGCTCGTACCCGTAGCCCGGGGAGATGGTCATGCCGTCCACGCCGAGCGCCGTCATGTCGTCGAAGAACCGGTGCAGGTCGGCCGGGTCGTGTCCGACGAAGATGGTGGAGTTCGTCGTGACCCTGAACCCGCGGCTCTTGGCGGCGCGGATGGCCTCGACCGCGGCGCGGTAGACGCCGGCGCGCTGGACGGAGGCGTCGTGGCGCTCCTCGACCCCGTCGAGGTGGACGTTCAGGGTGAGGGCGGGGTTCGGCGTGAGGAGGTCGAGCTTGCGCTCGAGCAGGATGGCGTTCGTGCAGAGGTAGACGAACTTGCCGCGCTCGACCATGCCGGCCGCGATGCGCTCGATGGCCGGGTGGATGAGCGGCTCGCCTCCGGCGATGCTCACGATGGGCGCGCCGCACTCTTCGGCGGCGGCCCAGCACTGCTCGGGGGTGAGGTGCTTCTGGAGGATGCTCTCCGGGTGCTGGATCTTGCCGCACCCCATGCACTCCAGGTTGCAGCGGAACAGCGGCTCCAGCATCAGGACGAGCGGGTAGCGCTTCCGCCGCCGGAGCTTCTGCTCGACGATGTACTTGCCCACCACGAGGGCCTGCTTCAGCGGGATGCCCAAGAGACGATCCTCCTCGACTGCGTGATGAGGCCATTCTCCTCGAACCAGGCGACGGCATCCTGGAACGCGGCACGAACCGGTGTCTGGGGCAGGCCGAGCTCGCGCACGGCCTTGCCCGGGTCGAAGAACATGCGCCGGCGCGCCATGCGCACCGCCTCGAGCGCGATGGCGGGCGGCCGGTGCGTGATCCAGGTCGCGACCGCCGTGCTCACCGCGCCGGCCGTCCACGCCACGGCATAGGGCAGCCGGAGGCGCGGCGCAGGGCGCCCGGTGATCTCGGCCAGCTCGGCCACGATCTCGGCCAGCGTCATGTTCCGGTGCCCCAGGATGTAGCGCTCCCCGACCCGCCCGCGCTCTGCGGCGAGCAGGTGCCCCTCGGCCACGTCGCGCACGTGGACGACGTTGAGTCCGGTGTCGACGATGGCGGATAGCTTGCCACGGACGAAGTCCACGATGAGTTGACCCGTAGGGGTAGGTTTCGCGTCCCACGGTCCGATGGGTGCGCTGGGGTTCACGATGACGACGGGTAGCCCGCGGGCGGCGTACGAGAGCACCGCCTGCTCCGCCTGGACTTTGGATCGCTTGTAGTGGCTCGTCAGCTGGCCGCCGAGCATCGGCGTCGCTTCGTCGCACGGGGCTGGATGCGCGGCGAGACCGATGGTGCCCACCGTCGAGGTGTAGACGACCCGCTCGACTCCCGCGGACAGGCAGGCCTCCATCACGTGGATCGTGCCTTCGACGTTGCTGCGGTAGATCTCGCGCGGATCGCGCGCCCAGAACCGGTAGTCCGCCCCCACGTGGAACACCCGGTGGCAGCCGCGGACGGAGCGCTGGACGGCCTCCGGATCACGCAGGTCGCCCTCGAACGACTCCACCTCCAAGCCGTTCAGGTTACGGCGATCGGAGGTCGGTCGCACGAGCACGCGCACGTCTGCGCCACGTTCCAAGAGGAGCCGCGCGACGTTGGCCCCGATGAATCCGGTGGCTCCGGTGACGAGCACCTTCTGCATCATCGTCAGATGGCTCTAACACAGTCGTGGGGCGCTCGGAGGGCCACCGCTGGGTCTAGCGCGTCACCCCGGCCGAGGCGTCGGCTCGCCAGCGCTCCGCGTCGGGATCGCCCGCGGCGGCGGCTGCCGTGGCGAGCTCGAGGGCCTTCCGGTAGGCGGCGCGAGCGGCGTCGGGCGAGTCGTTCTTCGCGAGCGCCTCCGCCAGGACGAGCTGGTTCCCCGCCGATTCGGGGAAGAGGCCGGCCGCCGCGCGCGCCTCGCCCAGAGCCGCCTCGGGATCGCCCGGGCCCATCGGCCAGCCCGGGGCGCGCAGCAGCACGAGCGCGAGGACGCGGTGCGGGCCGCCGGAGTCGAGCGCGGGCGCCGCGGCGATGGCCCTTCGGAGGAGCGCGACCATCCGGCCCGGCGCATCCTTTCCGGTCGCTGGTCGTTCGCGCGCCTGCTGCCCGAGCGCGAGGGCGAGCCGGTAGTCGCACGCGGGCTCCGAGGGCGCGCGGCGCTGGCACCATTGGCCGAGCTGCACCTCCTCCTGGGCGAGGCCCGTGCGGACGGAGGCGTTCTTGTCGCGCTCGATGCGGAAAGCCATGGTGCGCATCGCGCCGAGCAGGGCGTCGACACGCCGCTCGTCGGCGGCCGCGGCGTCGAGGTAGAGCGCCTGCGCGGCCTCTGCCTGGCGAGGATCGGCGCGCCGGGCCCAGGCGGCGTCGGCGGCGCGGAGGAGCTCGGCCGCGCTCCTCGCGCCGGAGCTCCCCGGGGCGATGTTCGAGACGGGGGGCGGCTCGCGCAGCGCGGGCGCGCAGGCGCTCGCCGCGATCGCCACCAGACCCGCCAAGGCCCGCCTCATGGGGTCGCTTCCGCGTAGGCCTTGCGCGCGCGCGCAAGCGCCTGTTCGTCGAGCTCGGTGAAGCGCGTCATCTGGATGGCGTCGAGGGCCGCGGCGCCCCCGGAATCCGCCGGCAGCCGCTGGAGGGCCGTCTCGAGGGCGCGCCACGATCGCGGCGAGAGCCGAGCGTCGACCACGGCGATCAGGCCGCCCGGGAGCGGTGGCGATCGCGTCACGACCTCGAGCTCGGAGGCGAAGGGAAGCGAACCGAGCGCCGCTTCCTGCGCCCCATCGAGGAGCACCGCCACCGGTTCGCCTGCGGCGGCGCGGCGCAGCGCGGACAGCACGGCCCCCGACTGGACGATGCGCACCCCCGCCGGGATCGGGCCCCAGCTCCGCAGCGCCGGCCCGCGCACGAACGCGGGCGCGAAGCCGGCGGTGGATGCGATGGTGAAGCCTGCCAGGGCGGCGGGGCTCGCGACGCGACCCTTGCGGGCCACGAGGGCCCATCGGTCGGACTCCGCCCGGCCCTTCGCCACCGCCTGCAGCCGCGCGCGGAGCCCGAGCTCGCGCTCGTGCTTCAGGTAGAAGGGGAGGGATACGAGGGCCAGCGCCGCGTCCTTCGCCCGGAGCCGCGCCACGCCGGACGCCTCCTCCTCGTGGTAGACGGCGCCGAGAGAAGTGGCGGGCAGGCCCGCCTTGGCGGCGAGCGCGGCGGCGAAGGCGTCCATGGTGGGCTGCGCCTCGGCCGTCGTGCCGGGCGAGCCGGGAGCGCAGACGACGAGGAGGCTCCGTTCCGGCGGCGACGCCAGCGCTGCGGGGGCGGCGAGGGCGAGCGTGACGAGCGCGGCGAGCTTCATTCGAAGAGGATAGCGCGGGCGGGTGCGCTGGGCGCGCTCCCAGTGCTAGAGTTCGCCCCACCGTGACCATGCCCTTCCCGATCGAGGATCATCTGCGGCGCGTCTCCAAGCGCGTCGACGGCCACCTGCGCGAGCTCGCCGCCGAGTGGAGGCGCTCGTCCCCGGCTCGGCTCGGCGATGCCCTCGAGTACGCGCTGCTCGGCGGCGGCAAGCGCCTGAGGCCGGCGCTGGTCCTCGCCACCTGCGAGGCGCTCTCCGGAGACGCCGGCGACGATGGGCTCGCCATGCGGTTCGCGCTGGCGTTGGAGATGATCCACACGTACTCGCTCGTGCACGACGATCTCCCGTGCATGGACGACGACGATCTCCGGCGCGGTCGCGCCACCGTGCACAAGGCCTTCGACGAGCCCACCGCCCTGCTCGTGGGGGACGGTCTCCAGTCGCTCGCCTTCCGCCACCTGCTCGCCGCGGGCGACGCCCGCGCCGCGCCGCTGGCGTCGCTCCTCGCGGAGAACGCGTGGCGCATGGTGCAGGGGCAGGCGCTCGACATGGACGCCCAGGGCCGCGCCCTGACCGAGAGCGAGGTCCTCGAGCTCATGGCGGGGAAGACCGGCGCACTCATCACCTCCGCCGTGGTGGGCGGAGCGATCGCCGCGTCCGGCTCGCCGAGCGGGCTCGAGCCGGTCGGTCGGCGGCTCGGCCTCGCGTTCCAGATCGCCGACGACCTCCTCGATCTGACCGGCGACGCGGCCACCCTCGGCAAGCGCGTCGGAAAGGATCAGGCGGCAGGGAAGGCGACGCTGCCTGCGCTGGTGGGCGTCGACGAGGCGCGGCGCCGCGCGGACGCCGCCTGCGAAGAGGCGCTCGCGGCGCTGGCGCCGCTCGGCGCTCCGGCGGAGGCGCTGCGCGCGCTGGCTCGCTTCGTCGTGACCCGGAGGAAGTAGGGCCCGTCGGCCGGACGCGCAGCGGCGGGGGATGAACCCCCGCCCTACTTCGGGCAACGTAACCGCGGCGGGAATGAACCCCCGCCCTACAACATCCGTAGGGCGGGGGCTTGTCCCCCGCCGCAGCCTCCCCCGCCGCAGAGCGGTCTCAGTACGGATACCCGAGCTCGACGTAGACCTTCCAGCTCTCGCCGAGGCCGTTCGCCACGTCGATGCGCCCGAGCACGTTCGGGTGCACGAAGGCGCGAAACCCGACCCCTACCGCCACCTGGGGGCGGGCGAGCGCGGCGTCGAACGAGCCGAAGACCTGCCCGGCAGCGACGAACGGATCGATCCTCCAGTCGGCGACGACGCCGAAGATGTGCGTCTGGAAGAGCCGGATCCGCTGTTCGAGCTCCAGCGTCCACGCCTGCCTGTCGATGAAGCGGTCGAGGGTGAATCCGCGCAGGAGCAGGGGGCCCCCGAGCGAGCTCTGGCGGTAGAACGGGGCGCGGCCCGAGCTGACCGCGCTCCAGGAGAACCGCGCGGCGCCGGAGACGGCGTCGAGCTCGGGCAGGATCGTCCGTGCGTCCACGCCGGCGCGCAGGAAGGTCGGCGAGCCTGACAGCCCCTCCACCACGCCGCCGGAGACGTCGAGGCGGGAGCCGCGCTCTGCGTAGTCGCCTCCTCGCCGGTCGTCGTACCGGACGTCGAGGCCCTGCGACGCGAGCGTGGCGCCGCCCATGCCGGGTGCGTCGGGGAAGGCGCTCCGGGCAAGCGGCAGGCCCGGCACCCCGATGGCCTCGACGAGGTGGCGCTCGAGCCCGAGCGTGCCGCCCAGGTTGAGGTGCTCGGTGAGGTTCACGCCCCTGCGCACCGCCAAGATCGCGCGCACGCCCGTGTAGCTCGACTCCACCTCGACCGGGGTGTCCGGGCCGAGGCCGAAGAACCGGAAGAAGACGTCGCGCTGGAGGCGCACGGTCAGCTCGTCGGTCGAGGCGCCGGCGGCGGTCGGCAGGCGCTGCCAGACGAGGAGCGCGTTGGAGTTGATCCGCGTACTGGCCGAGGCGACCAGCACGAGCGTCGTGTCGTCGCTCGGGTAATGGAACCAGCGGAAGGTTCCGGTGAGATGGATGACGGAGTTCCAGGTCAGGCTGGGCGCGATGATGGACTCGGTGCGCGCGCCGTCCGGGCAGACGCGGAGGAAGACCGGCATCACACCCCAGGTGTTGCCCTCGTTGGGCAGCGTCGCGTACACCGGGAGCGGAAGGAACTGCGTGGTGAGCCCGGGCGGGCAATCGCCGCTCGCCGGCGCCGCGCACAGGACTGCGAACGCGGTCAGCGCGACCCGCGAGCGCAGCGCGGCTCGCTTCACGGTCCCCGCTCTCCGTCCGAGCGATATCGGGAAGGGTTTTCCATCCGTCACGTCCGGTCCGCCGGGAGCCGATCGTTACACCAGAAGACCGTTGAAGTCCTGATGAGATCTCGCTAATCAACAGCGCTCGATGCCGAGCACCGCGTCGGAGCTCTCGGGCAAGACCGCTGCGCGAGCAGCCTCCTCGCGCCACGGCCTGCGCGAGTGGCTCCTGCCGTCGCGCTCGATGCCTCGGCGGCTCTGGCCACCTGCCCTCGGGCTCGCCTACCTCGCGGCGGTCGGCCTCCTCGGCGGGCTCCGCGCCGATCACGTGCTGGTGGCGGCGCTCGGCCTCCTCGACCTGTACAACCCCAAGTCGCGCCTGTTCCTGAAGCTGTTCTTCCCGTTCGTGCTGACGGGCGTGATCTTCGATTCGATGCGCTACTTCTACTGGCAGGGCATCGCCGGGCGCGTGCACGTCGCCGAGCCGTACCTCTTCGAGCGCGCTTGGTTCGGGGTCGGCGGCCAGACGCTGAACGAGGTCTTCCTCGTCCATCACGGGGCCGTCCTCGATCTCCTGTGCGGGTTCGCCTACCTCGTCTACGTGGGCGAGTACCTGGGCATGGCGTTCCTGCTCTTCGGGCGCGGCCTGCTCGCGCCCGTGCGCACGTTCGCGCGCTCGTTCCTCATCGTCAACGTGATGGGATACGTGACGTACTTCGCATACGCGGCGGCGCCGCCCTGGTACGTGACCGAGTACGGCCTGGGGCCGGCGCGGACCGACGTCCGTCCCGCCGCGGCGGCGGCACATCGGTTCGACACGCTCCTCGGGACCCGCTTCTTCGACGAGATGTACGGCCGGGGGGTAGACGTGTTCGGCGCGTACCCCTCGCTGCACGTCGCCTACCCGCTCATCGCGGCCATCCTGGCGTTCCGGGTGGCCGCGCTGCGCTGGGCCCGCTGGCCCGCCGTGCTGTTCTTCCTCCTCATGTGCCTGAGCGCGGTGTACCTGCAGCACCACTACGTCACCGACGTCGTGCTCGGGATCGTCTACGCCGTCGTCGCGCTCGCGGCGGTCTCGGCCTGGGAACGCCGCCGCTCCCCGGTGACCGGCTGACGGTGCGCGAGATCGATCGGGCCACGCGCATCCTCGCCCGGATCGTCCGGGCGCGCGTGGCCATCCTCGTCCTGTATGCGCTGCTGGTCCCGGCCGCTGCGGTGGTGGCGGCGCGCATCCCCAGCGAGGGCGCGATCGATCGGCTGATCGTCCCGAGCGATCCGGACTACGCCGCGACGCGCGCCTTTCAGCGCATCTTCCCCGAGGCTCAGACGGCGCTGCTGCTCTTCGAGTCGGAGGACCCCTGGTCGCCGGGCTCCATCGCC
>Ga0137379_10001978_pt1 | contig 18921 bp, 20 predicted proteins | sample SagtaG_18_FD_104812 | JGI IMG/M metagenome (GOLD analysis project Ga0137379, IMG submission 104812) | Vadose zone soil microbial communities from Sagehorn Ranch, Mendocino, California, USA - Sage2_L_80_16 metaG | ecosystem: Environmental > Terrestrial > Soil > Vadose zone | place: USA...
ATGCAAGAAGCGTCTTTCATTTACACTCCGTACCGCAGGTAGAGCGGACCCGTGACCTCTTCCTTAAATCGCCGACCCCGCCGTCCCAAAGAAGTCCGCTCCAGGGTTTCAGGCTACGGAGTTCCCGATGGCGCTCCCGCCATCTGCCACGAAAACGCCAGGAAGGACGACGCCGTCAGATCAATGGCAGGTTCTACCGTCGAGTACGACTGCACGAAGTCCTTGTACACGGCCTTTCCGTTGAACTGCGCGAAGACATCTACCCCATTCGGCGGACAAGCAATCATGCCAGTCAGAGTTCCTTTGGCGGCAGCAGAGTTCGGACCTTCTACCGCGGCACCCGATAGGAATGGCGGCCCGTTCGGCGGCATCGGAACCAGATTCGTGACCTGATGCTGCATGCATAGGGGGAAAGTCGTGCCATCGTTCACGATCAACGATGTTCCCCAGGCGTTCGCTCCCAACACATTCGCCAACTGCCGGTTGGCATACACTGCTGGGGAGGTACTGTTATTCAACGTGCAATTCGCACCAAGCGAGACCAGGTAATTGCATTCCGCTGCCATCACGGAAAGTCCGCCGCCGTGCGAGGTCGTGTCGTAGGCAGCCCAGGTGAATCCGAATCCAAATGGATCGGTCGCGCTTTGGGCAACGGCTTTGTTCAACTGCTTCACCAGGTCCGCCACCAAGGCAGTTTGATTCGTTTCCAGCCCAGTGCCATTCGGATTGCCGGCGAGGGCTAAAGCGCGGTATAACTCGAAATGCGCCAGACCGGTGACGTCATAAAGATTCAGCGTGTCTGCCGCATCTCCGGGCCCCGTGATATATGCATTCGCCCAGTGCGCCGCCTGCTGCAGGTAGTACGACGCTGGATGCAGCGCGACCGGACAAGTGGTGCCACATCCTTGCACGGCGAAATAGAGCTCTGTTGCCCCCAGCTCGAGGTCATCCCGCCACTCCGTCTCGGGATAAAAGCTGAAAGGAATCGCCGTCAGCAAATTGCCACTTGGAGCAGTGTTGGCCAGATCAAAAATGTGCTCTGCGGAAAGCAAGCACTGGTTCGCGTACGTGGGATTGCTCGTCTGATAAATGTGATAGCAGAGCGCAAAGTCGGCCGCCAGCCGACCGGCGAGGTTTGGGCTGATCGGCGCGTGCGTACCGATTTTCCCTGACGATACCGCTGCCGGGTTCACGAACACCGGGCGATGGCAAATGTACCGATACAACGAACTGCACCCGGCGTAAGTATCGTCGGCCTGCGGCAGTCGCCAGATGTCATGATCGCTGATGGTTTGCGCATTGCCGTTCCCAATCGCCATCTGGTAGTACAGGATTTGATTCGTATCGTCCCACATCTCCTGCAGCCAGTCGAGCCCGAACTTCGCCTCGTCCGGCCAGTGCAACCCATTCTGCGTAACTCCGCTAGCGCCCATCTGGTTCGGGAAATCCCGAACTCCCACCAGCATCATCGCGACCGTGTACGTATGAGTATGGACGAATTTCATATAATCGCCCGCATCCCACCATCCGCCAGCACCATCGATGGCCGGCTGTGTGCCGTTCAGCGTTGCCGGGGTGAGGTCGCCCGAGAAGCGCCCGTTATTATTGACATTCGGCGTCACGTAAACCTTCGCGCTCTGATCGTTCAGGTGGCCCGCGGCGGTGCGCAACGCCGTGCTGATGAAGTTCGGACCGTCCCGTTCATTCTGGTAATAGAACAAACTGTTCGACAGCGTGCCGGTATAAACGTTCGCAGCCGTGTCGACCTTGAAACTCGGCGACGAGGCGGCGATCGGTCCGCTTACGCTGATCGAATACGTTCCCGCAGTCGTGAAACTGTCAAAGTCCAGCGCGTTGAGATCCGGATAGCCCCTGCTCCAGGATCCAAGTTTTGCGCCAATCGCTGCAGGTCCGAACACCGTTGAACCGCTCGAGTTCTTGATTACAAACGTGGCGCCGGTCTCTGCTGCCGACGCCATCAGGTATGCGCGTTTGGCTGCTCCAGCAACATAGCCAACCTGATTCACGCGAACGAACGCAGTTTGGGCGAGCGCGCCGCCCGTGAGCAGGCATGTGACGAGGAAAATTGTGAATGGGAATGGGGAATGGTTGCGGCAGGTGAGAGCGGAAGCACGCGGTTTCATCAGGGCGCTCCTCGTGAAAGCGTTTAATAAAACGCATGAATAGTGCCTCCAGCCGCAGCGTCTGTCAATAGGCAAGATGCCTTAGTTTCGGAATACATGCTAGAGAGTTATATAAGCCAAGTTAATCCGCACTTAGGCGCAACTCTCCAGCGAGCCGCCCAGGAAGGCTCACTAAGGCCATGAACCATTGCCGTTGTTGATGTAAACAACAATTTTTCGCCAGTTAGAGAGGCGACTTCTTCACCCGGTAATTCCGCCACTGCCTTTTTCATTTGCTCAGTAGGTCCTTTACGCTTCTCAGCAATGTGTGAGAGGGAGCGAGATCCCGTAGCTCCGCGATCTCGGATAATGCTTTGTCGATTCCCGTATAGCCACAACGATGTAGCCATGCAGCAATCAGGATTGGCGACCGACTCATGCCCGCAAGGCAATGCACCAGCAGGTTCCCTCGCCGGATGCCTATCGCCATCGCGAACATAATGTCCTCGAACTTTTGCGCAGAGATCGGGCGCGAGTCTGGGATTGGGATGTGGATGTAAGTGATTTTCGGAGCTCGGTGAACGGCCTGTTCCCGGCAGAGCGAAACGACGGTCGTGATGCGCTGCGCATTGGAACGCGCCAGTTGTTCTGCATCTTTGAGGCTGCCGAGATACAGCCGTTCCCAAATCTTCGTCACTTGTCTCCTTGCCTTGGACGCCACGAGCCTGCGGCTAGCCTCTCACCGACGCCAACTTAGAGAAAGACTAGGTCGCTCCCGCTCAGCTTCGTGATTGAGTATGCGAGTGTTCCGTCTTGTAGGGCTCGTCGAATTGCGCTTGAAGAGATCTCTGGTACTCCTCGCGGTTGGGCGATGACTAGAGCCCTGTGCTCTGAAAGCGACGGTAGGGCAAGCGGTGCAATACGCTTCAACCGGAATATCGCCCAGCCATTTCGTAACGCGCAGGGTTGGCTTCTTCATCAGCAGTTCTTCTTCTCTACCAACAACTTTGTCTAGGCGAACAACCGGACCTGCGCGGCGCTTCCAACTCGATCGATCTTGAGCAGTCAGCGTCATCGTTTTGGACCTGGTTCAACACCCGGCAGAATTATGCGCCGACTCGGTAACTGATGACATAACGACGTCGGCCTCCTTCGTCCGAGCCTTTTGGTTGGAACCGTAAAGTTTACTCGAGTCGTCGCGAGGCCGACGTCGTTATGTCATCAGTTACGCCGAAGCAACAGGTGCTTCGGTTGGGGATTTTTCCTTATGGCTTTCGTTCCTATCCGGCTGGACTCCGCCGCAGTTGCAAGACGTTTATGAATCTGCCCGATCTGCCATTTCCGCAATTCCACAGAGAAGGAAACTAAGTTAAGGGAGAGGAGTGAAAGTTCGGAACTCGGCTTGCGTGGGCAACTTTTGCGTGGAAAATCAGAAAATGGGGGCATCTCTGCGGATTCGACTGGCGGCGAGGGCTAGTCGAGGGAAGTCGAGCCGGGTCACCGCCGCTCCTCATACTTCCCTCGCCGCCATTCAGCCATAAAGCTACGTCTCCGACGGTTGTCCTTGTAATGGCCTGAACGTGACCCATTCGGCACAGAGGTGCTATTCAGTCGCTTCGTGCTCCGCAGCGGGGCATACTCTGTACCGCGCAGCAAAACGCAGGAACGTTGTAGTACATGTCTATTCCCACGCATTGGGTGTGGCATTGCAACCCGGTGGTGAAGCGGCTGTCCACTGGTGCGATACCTGTTTCCCACCATTGAATGGTGGAACAGGCGTCAGCTTCGAATACATCGAGCAAGTGACAGGATGGAGCCGTTCTCAACTGAACTCGCTGAGTGACGCGGTCACCTCGCACTTGCCTAAGCCGATTTCCAGGGTTGGCTGTCTGGAAGGGATTCAGATCAATTTGAGCCGGCCATCTGACGGGGTGCACCGGGAGCAAGAAAACACGGACACGCATCTACGTAGAGATCGGCAAGTTGCGATAGTGACCGCCAATCGCCGTTCCGCGCGACGGGACCAACCATCGACGCGTTTTACTTCACCGCCATTCGCGTCGGACCGGTGCATCAGGGTTTCTGACCCTCGACCTCGCGTGCGTAGCGCTGGCGCCTGAATTGTTGCACCTCCGCGTGGTCGCTGACCTCCATGCTACGACCTCCATGGGACCGGCTGTCCCGGTCTTAATTCTGCACAGTGTTTGCACAGATCGTGGTCTCCATTTTTCCTGCCGATGCGGTAGAGTGGATTTGATCCGCAATGTCGAAGAAGCAGAAGAGGGATAGTCGTGCTCCACTGCCCATCAGGACTGGCACGAGTAATCCGCCCCAGGCTGCTGGGGACAGGGGCGCTGAAGTCCAAGGCGCCCTGCTGGCGTCTCAGGCACTTCACGCACGCGAGCTGATAGCCGGACGGCACTCCAAAGCCGCCGTCGAGGTTGCGAAAGAACTGCACAAACGTTATGCCACGCCGGAATCGGAGAGCCTGCTCTTCTTTGTGTCATGGATGCTGCTGCCTCAGGAGCCGGTTGAGGACCGCAGTTCCCAGCCAACGGACGCAAAGGAAACTGTACTAGTCTGCATCGCTTTTGCAGTTTCATATTGATCATCTGGTCCAAGACGCGAGCTAACCAATAGCTAAATCAGTACGTTATGTGGTTTCTGTGTTTGGCACGCGGGGTGCTCATACAGCAGTGATTGCGGAACACCACATGGAAGCGCAGCGATCGCCCTCCGCGGAAGATCTGAGACGTGTGTTCGAGACAGCCGTGTGCGACATTCATCAGGCTGATCTGGCTGACAAGGAGAGGCTGCAGTATCGCACCCCCATCGTTCAGCGCGGAAGGATCTTAGGGATTTCCCAAGCCGCTGCGGAAAAGCGCGCACTGTCGGACGCGGCTCGAGCCCTAGCTCAACTGTGGAAGGTTTGAGCGAATGCCGCTCGTGGGAGGACGACCAGTTCCAGGGCTCCGCGCCGACAGGCGCGTCACCAGCTCGCTCTGGAATCCTCTTACCTCGGAGTCTTCAGAGGACTTCAATAACTTCAATTCGTCGCAAATAGAACAAAAAGGGATGCCAGTCGATTTTAATGCTCCCCCACATTCGTAAGCGTTCGAGCAACGCACCCGTTCCAGAGGAGGAGGCCTGTGCTGAAGTGGAGGGATGAACAGAGAACGGCCGGTGGTCGTACGAAGACGGCAGACGCGAGCCGAGGTTCAGCGGTTAGTGTCGGAGTTTTTCAGTAGCGGCATGCGGCAGAATGAGTTCTGCAGCGGTCAGGGTTTCAGCTTGAGCATGTTGGCTCGCCATCTGAAGAAGCGGCGATGCAAAAGGAGACCTTTTTGCCATAAATCCAACAGCTTGCGTCCGTCCCGACTTGCAATGTCTTTGAGGTTCAAAGCGTGTCCGACCTACCCTCAGTCATGCAAGCGAGGCTGCTCGAAGGGCCATTGGTGCCGACCTGCCTAGCACGCGACAAGTTTCCGCAAAACTCTGCTTTACTTTAGGGGTTGGTTGTCACATGATTGTTAAGCTAGTTGCTTCCTCTCCCGCTTATTTTCCGAATGGAAATGGAAAGGTTGGGATCATGGACAGCGACCTCTCGCATCTGCAACCAGACTTAAAGCACGATTGGGTGGGCTACGCTGTCGGGGTCGCTGCCGTTGTGGCGATCCTTCCGAAACAGCAGGCAGCTGCATGTTAGCTACTCTGCAGCGACGCCTGCTCCTGATCCTTACAATCGGGTTGTTCCTCACCCTCGGCGTGGTCGCGTACACCTGCCGAGCCGCCCTAGGTTATGACAGACTAAACGATCAGGTTCAGAGAACCCACGAAGTGAAGGAAGAGTTGAGTGCCGTTCTTCGCCTTGTGGTCGACGCGGAAACAGGCCAGCGCGGCTACTTAATCACGGATGATCCAGTCTACCTAGAACCGTACCAAGAAGCGACCGCTCAGATCGAGGCCCGACTGGCTAGACTTGACACTCTCACGAAAAACAGCGCCCCGCAGCAGCAAAGGATGTACGAGCTTCGACGGATCGAACAAGATGAGCTCGCCGTACTGCAGCAAACGGTCCAACTAGACAAAGAAGGTCGAGACCTGGAAGCAGGCCAGCTTATGCTTTCCGGCGTTGGCCGGCAGCGGATGGATCAGTTTCGTCGAGTCGTAACTGATATGGAGAAAGAGGAAGATCGACTTCTTGCGATGCGGGCGACTCTTGCCAACCGCGGCCAGTGGACCATAGTACTCGCGTGCCTGGCGATTGCAGTTCTGTCCATCGTTCTATACGTCCTCGTTGTCCGAGTGATGAAGAGCGCCGCAAGAAGCAAAGAACTAGCTCGCACCGAGGCTGAAAAGCGGCTTCTCGCGGAAGAGCGACTTCGCTCCGAGTCAGAAGCAGCTCGTGAGCGTGAGCGCGCGGAGGCGAAGTTCCGGGGACTGCTGGAGGCGGCGCCAGACGCCATGCTGGTGGTGAATCCGGTGGGCAAGATCGTCCTGGCCAATGCCCAGGTAGAGAAGTTGTTCGGTTATCGACGGGAAGAGTTGCTGGGTCAAGAAATTGAGAAGCTGGTGCCGGAACGGTTTCGCCGTATGCATCCGGGACACCGAACCGTTTTTTTTGGCGAACCGCGAGTGCGATCCATGGGTGCGGGGCTGGAGCTATTTGGTCTGCACCGGGATGGCCAGGAATTTCCAGTGGAGATTAGCCTCAGTCCGTTGCAGACGGACGAGGGCACGCTGGTTACGAGTGCCATCCGTGACATTACCGAGAGGAAACGGGCAGAAGAGAGTTTACGTCTCCTTTCTGGCCAGCTGCTGCACCTGCAAGATCAGGAAAGGCGGCGCATCGCGCGCGAGTTGCACGACAGCGCTGGGCAGATACTCGCTGCCCTAGGTATGAACCTGTCGTTAGTGGGGTCTGAAAACGGCAACATCGCTCCCCGTGCTGCCAAGGCAATCCAGGAAAGTGTCGGTCTTGTACAGGAACTGTCGCGAGAACTGCGCACCATCTCTCATTTGCTGCATCCACCCCTGCTCGATGAAGTTGGGCTCGCCTCGGGTCTTCGTTCGTACCTGGAGGGGTTTACAGAACGCAGCAAGATCAGAGTCGATTTGGAGCTGCCAGAGGATTTGGGGCGTCTCCAGCAGGATTTGGAAACCGCCATTTTTCGGATCGTTCAGGAGTGCCTCACGAACATTCACCGCCATTCGGGAAGCCCGGTCGCTAGAATTCGTATTAGTCGTTCTGACAGCCAGGTCAGCCTGGAAGTGGAGGACAGAGGCAAAGGCATACCATCAGAGAAGCGGGAAGCCTTGGACTCAGGGGGCACGCCGGGAGTCGGAATCAGGGGAATGCGGGAGAGACTCCGGCAACTGGGCGGCACCTTGGAAATCAATTCTAGCGGCAGGGGAACGGTTTTAGTAGCCCGGCTACCGGTTGTCAGCACTTCTTTGGTCGCCGCCTGAAGGGGACGTTGTGAGAAATCACCCAAGAAGAATGGCAAGAGCTGTTGCAGCAGGCATCGGTCGAGCAGGACCATGAAAAACGCTCCAGCTGTTCGCAGGATTCAACGAGCTATTGGAAGCTATTAAGCTATTAATAAGGACAAGCGTTTGCAGTACTAACTGTTAACATCAACTATCCCACCCGCAGCTTGTAAAGCCGGCTTTCGTCCATGACGGATTTCTTCGCGTTTTGCCCGCGATCCCATCGCACCGGCCGCGAGCGAGCCAGCTCGAGAACAAACGCTCCCATCCTCGCCGGAAAGGAGTATAGTTCGGTTCGACTGAAGACCGAACCCAGGAAAAAACAATCATTTGTTGGTACGACCGCCGCTTCGAACCCAGTCGAAACTTCTTAGTAATCCATCTGTGACCTAGGGAGGGTCAACTATGAACAGATTTGCAAGATCCATTCTCGCCGTATTTGTTCTGCTGCCCTTTGGGGGATCCGTAATTGCCGCTGCGCAGGACATGTCCAATCGCCATATGCCGCCCAAAGTACTCGTGATCGGCCGGGAGTACACCAAGCCGGGAAAATCGGGTGCTACTCATGAAAAGACGGAAGCCGCGTTTGTACAAGCCATGAAGCGCGCGAAATGGCCGACTCACTATCTGGCCGTCGAGTCTCTTTCGGGCAAGTCGCGTGCGCTCTTTCTCACTGGATACGACTCGTTTGATGCGTGGGAGAAGGATGTAAGCGCGCAGCAGAAAAACGCCACCTTGTCGGCTGACCTGGCGAGGGCCTGGGCCGGGGACGGTGAACTGTTGAGCGATACCGACGGCGGGGTATTCCGGTTCAACGCGGACTATAGTCTGCGTCCCGAGGTGGACATCCCTCACATGCGCTATTTCGAAATCGGGCGCTTCCAAGTCAAGCCGGGACACGACAAGGAATGGGATGACGGCATGAAGATGGTCCTTGCCGCCTACGACAAGATCCCCGGCACGCACTGGGCCTGTTACTCTTCGGTCTACGGAAATCCCGACACCACGTACATTTTCTTCACGCCGCTGAAATCGGCTTCGGAGATTGACAAGGAAATGGGCCAGGGCAAAGACTTTGAAGCGGCCATGGGCTCGGAAGGCATGAAGCGACTGGGCGAGTTGTCAGCCGCGTCAATTCAGGAGAGTCAGACGAACCTCTTCGTCTTCAATCCGCGCATGAGCTACCCGTCGGACGACTGGGTCAAGGCTGATCCGGACTTCTGGAGTCCAAAAGCTGCCGCGGCGCCCGCGGCCACCAAGAAGCCAGCCGCCAAACCGGCTGACAGTCAGTAGGATTCGCCGGACCCCAACCCCGAGTCCCAGCCCTGTCTCTTCCGCGCAAAGAGAGGCAGGGTTGGGCGTGTGGCGTAGTTCACCAAACCGTTTGGTTCCTCCCAAGAGGTAGCAAATGATCCGGACCTTCCATTTTCCGCCTATGACTCCGACCGCCGCCGCTAGGTCGGCCGATTCAAAGGATACTTCTGGGACTTCTGACTTCGTTTTCATTGCCTGTCGTAGAAACTCTCATCCCTTGGGTCGCGGACCGTGGCGGCGCTCTGCTTCTTCGATTTCGGTTAAGAGTGACCTCCGCAGGACGAGCACTGTGGTGGACACTTGGCTCTTAGACGATTTGTTCAGGAACCCCAAGATAATGGGTGGTTTGCTGTTTGCTGCTTACGTATGCACTTGCGAACTTCAAGTTCACACAACTGGTCGCGGCAGGCAGGAGCCGTTGTAGGTATTCGAATCGAAGTCACTTTCCCTCTGCTACAGATACTTTCAGCATTTCTACGCCGTGCGGTGGCACAGTTGCGGTATAGCGGTCGCCGACAGTCGAAACGGCCTGATGCTTCCAGAGGTCACGCACTTGGAGCTTCTGTCCTGCATCGCCCAGCTTCACATCGCTCCAAGCGACAGTGCCGTTGGCAGCGGCATCGCCGCGATTGAATATTCCAATGACCACCGCTCCATCTTTCATCTGCCGCCAGAGTGTCTCAATCTTCCCCTGTTCAGATAGCACCTGCACGGGTTTCGCAGCCGGATCCTGGTCTACCGCGATGATGTCCGCATTCATAAGGATTGACTTGGTGTCGTCCGTCATGTTCCGGAGGTCGTTGCCTGCAATTAGCGGAGCAGACAACATCGACCATAAGCTCATGTGCGTGCGGTACTCGTCTGTATTCATTCCGCCATTGCCTATCTCCAGCATGTCCGGATCATTCCAGTGCCCAATTCTTGCAAACGAAGCAATCGCCAACTGCCCGAAGCCGATGCGATCCATGGATGCCCAGTCGTCACGAATGTCGCCCGTTGTCCGCCAGAGGTTCCCACCGGTTTTCGCGCCCCACTTCCACACATCGGCCTGCCCATACTGACAAAGGCTATAGATGATCGGACGATTGGTCTTCTGTAGGGCGTCACCCATTTTTTGGTACAGCCCTTGCTCGTCCTCCTGCGTGGACTGATAGATAGTCATGGCGGTGCATAGGTCGTATTTCAGGTAGTCGATTCCCCAAGCGGCAAAGGTATTCGCGTCCTGCACTTCATGCCCGAAGCTGCCTTCGTAACCTGCGCAGGTCTTGGGACCTGGTGAAGAATAAATACCGATCTTCAATCCTTTCGAATGCACGTAATCGGCCAGAGCCTTCATGTCGGGAAACTTCTTGTTGGGGATAAGGTTTCCGGCGGCATCGCGGCCGCCCTCCCAGGTGTCATCGATGTTGATGTAAACGTAGCCCAGCTTGCTCATCCCGCTGGCTACCATCGCATCGGCCATGGTGCGCACTGCGGCATCGTCGATTCGGCTGGCAAATTTGTTCCAGCTATTCCACCCCATGGGGGGAGTGCGCACCAAGCCGTTGTCCGGCAGATCCCGCAGAGCGGGCAAAGGAAGTGGCGCCGGTGGCAACGCGGCCTCGCGTGTTGTCCTTTCCGCTATGCCCTGCATCGTTTCCTTGCGGTAGTTCTGAGTCTGCAGAGACAACTTCCCATCCTGATAGACGCCGTCGTAGACCTGGGACCGGGAAAAATACGGGGAGGGAGCCGCGCCGTTTGCCGGCGGAGCCGGAGGCACAGTGGCAAAGTGCAACTGGCGGTCCTTGAACGTGCCAGTGATGGGAGTTCCATTCGGCCCCCGGCCAAAGAGGGTGCCAGAAATCGTCTTCCCGCTTTGGTTTATCTGGATATAGACTTCGCGAAATATTCCATCGCCATTGGGGACGCGAAGTACCCAGTAGCCGGTCAGATCCGTCTGGGCCACAGCGGGCTGCGCCCATGGAAGCAACAGACAGAACAACGAAAGCACGAAAAGCCGGGACAGTTGCATCGACCTTTTGCGTGGATTCAAGCGATCGGACATTCTCATAGTCGATTCCTCTCAAATTTCTCCGCGTGCGCGAGCCTCCGTCGCGGGGCGTAAATTCGGCAATTCACCCCCGTTTGCCGTAAGAGCTCGTGTCTTACACATCAGGGATTGCACCCGGTCCGGAGCGCGCCACGCGGCAACAACGATCGCAGCCGCAGCAACCAACCCCTCGACTGCTCCGCACAGGAACGAATGCCGCGTCGCTCCGATTCCCGTTTGCCGGCTCCGATTCTCCCCCACTCCCGACAACACGATTGACCTCAACCATCCTAAAGCTACCTCGTTCGTTGGCAATACCAGAACCTTTACTCCACTGGCCGCATTCGCGCTCCTGTAAACCGTTTCCACAGCTTTCGCAAATTGCTTCGGCTTTGCAAAGGGTATGTCCACGAATGTTTGCGGATTGCGATCTACGAGTGGAAACCACGAACTCTGCACCTGCAACATAATCCGGTGACCGACGCGAAATGTGTGATTGACATCGGGCATCTCCGAATTCACGCTGACCATCTTGCCGGGAACCAGCGGCGCAGGCTTCTCCCAGCTATCGCGGAACTTCGCCCGCATCGGCTCGCCGCGCACCAGTTGTTCATAACCGCCCATCTGGACCTGGATTGTGCCGAAATTTCTTCTGGTCGGAGCAGGGGTATCAGATACAGGGTTCGGTGAATCATCGGGATAGACATTGATAGACATCAATGAGTTGCATCACAAAATCGGAATCCGTCCCCGTCGATGCCACCTTAAGCATTGGCCGAACCGGGCCTACTATCGTTACATTCTCAGTCAACGGATCGGTTTCATATGTGAGGACATCCGGCCGCTCCGAAGCAAAACGCTGGTCATCGGTCATGGATCGCTGAAGCACGGAGATGGCAGGGTAGTTTACGTACGGTACAGGATGGGCCGGATCGCTGATGTACTCATCCGAGGCTATCCTCTCCACCGGCGAGTCGAAGCTCAATTTTCCTCCTGCGTGAAAATAGAGCGTCTTCGGGCTGGCATTCTTTGGCGGCCAGGCATCGTACTTCCTCCAGGTATTGGTTCCGGTTTCGAAGACATAGGCGTTGGGTAGAGGATCGGCATTGTGCCCCTTCAGATAATGCTCAAAGAAAGGAAACAGGATCTGCGCGCGGAAGAATGCTCCCGTCTTCTGATCGAAAGTCACATCCCCCAGCCGGTCTCCATCCCCCCTCGTCCAGCCGCCATGTGACCACGGGCCTACCACAATCGAGTTCACAGCTCCAGGATTGAACTCGTCGATCGCACGAAACGTCTTAAACGGTCCAGACAGATCCTCGGCGTCAAACCACCCACCCACGCCCATGATGGCCGCATGAACACCCGTCATATGGCGTGAAAGATCGCGACGAAAAAACGTGCACAAGCGCGCGTTTCCCGGTAAACATCGGGCCTCAGGCTTATGATTCCAATCCTGGATCGCGTGCAGAATCGGCTTCTGTCAAGGAATTACGCGTTTCGCGACAGAAACTAACTAGTTAGGTTGAACTTCAGAAGCATTACTGCTTCTTTAGTGGCGATCCATCTGGACGCAATTCCATTCCAGTTTTCTTCCCGTTCTTCATGACAGCGGCTTCGTAGGTGATTGTGTTGCCCCTTTTCACCCGCTCCAATTTTGTAAGCCGGCCTCCGGTAGCGACACGCTGGACCGCTATCTTGACTGCTTGAGGAACCTCCTCGAGGCTAACCTGGTCTTCGACTTCGACCACCGCACCCGTGTCGTCCACCAGAAAATCACGAGTCTGACCCTTCAACAATGATTCGCATTCGTAGAGGATTTTGCCATTCTCATTTTCGACGAGCGTACCAGTAATTATCGCGCCTCTTGTCTGTTCCCGAATGGTCTGTTGCACGACCAACGGCATGTCGCTTAATTTCACCGGCTTGTCAGTTGCGGATGTTTGAAGAAAAGCTACGGCTGCGAGGCCCGCCAGAACAATCGGCTTCATAGAACACCTCGCTTCCAGTGCGCCCGGGATTGCGGCGAATGCACTCTCCAGACAGGGCCCGTCGTCTTGTGACATCCAGAGAGAGTCCCCCAGAACGGAATCATTGTAGGAAGTCCTGCGCGTTTTCTCTTGTAACCAATGCCTCGCCGACGTCAATCCGTTTCTCCACAGGTTCACCGCGTGCGGCTTTGAAGGCCGCCTCGACGGCATTGCCGCCCAGCCTTTCGGGATACATTGCGATGTCGCCAGCCAGCCGCCCTGCCGCGACCGCGCGGACAGCTTCGCGCGTAGCATCAATTCCCACGAGGGCAACCTTGCCGGTCAGATTCCGCGCAGCGACCGACTCCACTGCTCCCAGCGCCATCTGATCGTTGGTAGCGAAAACTGCCCGCAGGTCAGGATACCGCGTCAGCAGGTTTTCCATTACCGACATGCCCAATGTCCGTTCACTGTTGCCCGGCTGCACCGACACACAATCAATTCCCGCAGAACCTCGAATCGCGTCCTGAAACCCAGCCACCCGCTCCTCATGCGTAAAGACTCCCATAATGCCGCGGATCACGGCGACTTTGCCTTTGCCGCCGAGCAGCTTGACGATATATTGCCCAGCCATCTGCCCCGCGCGGCGGTTATTCCCTCCGACATAACTCACTTTGAGTGGCCAATTGATGTCTGTGTCAAATATGATCACGGGGATTCCCAGCGCATGCGCCCGTTCGAGCACGGGGATGACTTCTGCAGCGCCGGCGGGCGCCACTGCCAAGGCGCCGACTCGCTTGGTGATCTGATCTTCCAGAATTGATACCTGCTGATCGATATTCAGCTCTCGTTCCGGCGCCAGCACCGCTAAGCGAACGCCCGGATGCGCCTTCGCCGCATTCTCCGCGCCGGCTTTCACCCGCTGCCACCATTCGCTATCGAGAGCTTTGGTCACCAGCGTGATATCCAGACTTTTCGTCTGGCTGCGCCCGCAAGAGGCCAGCATAGTTGCACTCAACGCGACGGCAATCAGCGTCCTCATGCGCAATATCCCAGTGCCGCTAACTCCTGAACTTCCACAGGCCGGCGTTCCCGCAGCGAGATGTTCGCTGCCAGGCTGATCCGCAGCGCCGCTTCGGCATCCGCGCCCGTGATGGATGGCGGTAGCTCCTTTTGGACATGCTCAACGAAGTTCTGGATTTGTGCCAAGTAGGCATTTTCGAACCGCTCCATGAAGTAAGGCACGGCATCGTGCGTGACCCCTTCCGCAGTCAGCATCAGAATCGGCGTTTGCCGGTAATATCCGATTTGGACAGACCCTTTCGTTCCCCAAATTTCGCCGCGAATGTCGTAACCGAAAACCGCGTTACGGCTCAGTTGCACCACGCCCAACGCGCCGCTCTCGAATGCCAAGTCAATGATCGCATTATCAATATCGCCCACGGACTTCATCTCAGGATAGGCTAGCGTCGCGCCGATGGCGTGCACGCGCCTTACTTCGCCCATGTACATGCGCGCGATATCGAAATCATGGATGCCCATATCCGTGATCAAGCCGCCACTCATTTTAGGATCGCAGAATTCGATGGGCGGCGCGTGAGGATCGCGGGAAATAGAAGTAAACATCACCGGCTCGCCGATGGCTCCCTCCTCGATTTTCCGCTTTGCCGCGAGATGTCCGGCGTCGAAGCGGCGCTGAAAGGCCATCTGGAAGAACACTCCCGCCCTTTCTACGGCTGTGATCATTTCGCGCGCGGCATCCAGGGTCAGCGAGATTGGCTTCTCGCAGAAGATCGCCTTGCCACACTTGGCTGCGTCTATCACGACGTCCCTATGCGTGCGGGTGGATGTGGCTACCGCCACTGCGTCAATTTCGCGATCCTCCAACAGATTCTGGTGCTGCGCATACCATTTTGGAATTCCGAACTCGCGTGCAAACGACTCCGCAATCCCGGCTTTGTGGTCCGCGACAGCAATCAAAACCGCGGCCGGCACTCTCTGCGCCAAGTACTGGCCATACACTCGGCCAAGCCTGCCCACGCCGATAAGCCCGACTCGCAACCGTTGAATCGCCATACTAATCGTTCCTTTTTCGAGCGGCGCGCTGCCGAACCACGTCCACCCAGACTGCCGCAACAATCACGATTCCGATCACTACCGTCTGCCACGCCGCCGAGACGTTGAGCAGGTTAAGACCGTTTCGTAACACCCCCATGATGAGTGCGCCAGCCAAAGTGCCGCTCACAGTACCCACTCCGCCTAAGAAACTGGCGCCGCCAATCACCACAGCCGCAATGGAATCTAGCTCCAGCCCGACTCCCGCCAGTGGAAAGCCCGAGTTCATGCGGCCCGCCAAGATGATCGCTCCGGCCGCCGCAGTCAAGCCGCTCAGCGCGTACACAAGAATCAGACGGGCATCCACTGGGACTCCTGAGAGCCGCGCCGCCTGGGGATTGCCCCCGATTGCGTACACATCGCGCCCAACCGTTGTGCGGCCCAGGAAGACGTAGAATGCTCCGCAAAAAGTCGCAACCAGGATCACAGGTGTCGGAATCCAGCCAATTCTTCCGGCGCCCAAGAGCCGGAAACCCAAGGGCAGTTCGGAAATCGGAAAGCCGCCCGAAATGACCAGCGCCAGCCCACGCGCCACATTCATCATGCCGAGTGTTGGAATGAATGGGTGCGGCAGGTGGAGCTTCGTGAGCAACACACCATTAATGGCGCCCATGATCGTGCCGATAGTGATCACCGCAATTACGCTGAAGAGCGGCGGCACGCCCGATCGCATCAGCAGCGCCACCAGAACGCAGCACAATCCGAGGATCGAACCGACCGACAAGTCAATTCCAGCGGTGATAATGACCACCAACTGTCCCAGGGATACGAGCGTGTTCACGCTTGATTGGCGCAAGATGTTAAACAGGTTATCGGCGGTAAAGAACCGGTCAGACGCTCCGGCCAGCACTGCACAGAGAATCAGCAGGGCCAGCAAAGGGCCCAGCTTGCGCAGCAGCCCAGCCACAGAAATAGTCCTGTAAGGTTTTGTCGAAGGTACAGGCCTGGCCGCTTCGCTCAATTGGCTGCTCCGGTCGCCAAGTGCATGATCTTCTCCTCTGTTGCTTCTGTGCGCGCCAACTCTCCCGCAATGCGTCCGCGGTGCATCACGATGATCCGATCCGCCAGCCCCATCAATTCCTCGACCTCGGACGAAGCCATAAGTATGGCTGCGCCGTTCTCGGCAAGCGCTCGAATCATATCGTAGATTTCCACCTTCGCCCCCACGTCAATGCCCCGCGTTGGTTCATCCAGCAGGAACACGCGCGCGCCGGCGTAAAGCCACTTCGCCAGCACCACCTTCTGCTGGTTGCCGCCGCTTAGATAAATGATGGGCTGATCCAACCCGGCCACTTTGATATGCAGAGAACCGACCCACCGCTGCGCGTCTTGCTTTTCCTGCGAGCGCCGGATATAGAAACGTGAGCGGCCGCCGGCCAGCGCGATGTTGTCGAGCACCGAAGCGCTCAAAACGAGGCCTTTAGCCTTGCGGTCATCGGCCACCAGCGCCAAGCCATTCCGAATCGCATCAACCGGATTTCGAAGGCTTACTAACTTTCCGCCCACGAAAACTTGCCTCGTGCTTATTTCTCCGGCCCCGAAGACCCATTCGAGCAACTCCGTTCGTCCTGCCCCAGCAAGCCCCGCCAAGCCTACGATCTCACCGCAACGTACAGTCAAATTAAGCGGTCCGCGAATGCTCAACGCCTCCTCAGCTTTTATGGCTCCTGCTGACGATGATGCGAGCCTCTCCTTCAGTTTTGCGCCGATCATGGCCCGCACCAGCCCTTCCATTGTGACCTGCGAGGTCGGCTGCGTTAGCACGTGTTTGCCATCGCGCAGCACGGTCACGCGATCTGAAATCGCGAAGATCTCCTTCAACCGATGCGAAATATAGATCACGCTCACGCCCTGGCTACGCAACAACCGAATGCATTGAAACAATGCGTTCGCATCATGATCGGCCAGTGGCGCGGTGGGCTCATCCATGATGATCAGGCGGCTCTTGAAGGCGACCGCCCGCGCGATCTCTACAAACTGGCGCTCCGCCAAGCTAAGCTGTGCAACCGTCTGCCGTGTGTCGAGCTGGCATCCCAGCTCCTTCAAGACACGGCGAGCCCGCGCGTACATCTCGCCTACGTTTACGAACCCGAATCGAGCGGGGTGGCGCCCCAAGAAAATATTCTCCGCCACGCTCAACTGCGGCACGAGCGCCAGTTCCTGGTGCACAAAGCTGATGCCCAGCGCCTGCGCATCACGCGGTCCATCGAGCCGAATGGGCCGGTCGTCCCAAAGGATTTCTCCCGCATCCGGCCGCACCACGCCACTGACGATGTTCATGAGCGTGGACTTGCCCGCGCCATTCTCGCCCACGAGCGCATGCACCTCGGCCCGCCGCAGATCAAAGTTGATGTCGTCGAGTACCCTGATACCACTGAATGACTTCGAGATTTCGCGGGCTTGTAGCAGCGGGCCAGAATGGTCCACGTTTTCCTCTGCGTTCAAGAGATACTTCTCGGCTACTTTGGCCCTTCTTGCCGATCCTTTCCAAGCCGACCCAGAATGCTCAGCAGGTTCTCGTTGCTCGTGCCCATACTGTCTTTAAGTAATGAAAATTTACGATATCCATCGGCCGTTTGCACGAATTAATTTTGGCGAAACGTCAAGTATGGTGTACCGCCGCTTCCCGGACCAGATGCCATACACATCAGCTGAGCACCTGTCACTCGATATCTGAACACACGCGTTCCTGTGCGCTTGATGCGGATATGCCGGCGGATGAAAAGCAGTATCAGTGGGTGAAAAACCAACTTGAGGGCCTCGACCGGAACCGGTACGTTAACATCGTAGTTTTCTGTCACCAAGCGCCGTTCTCTTCGGGGCCGCACGGTGGTCCAGAAGTGGAGTCCGAAACCGCTGAGCTGCGGAAGCGGTACATGCCCCTATTCAACGCAAACCAATAGCGTGGATTGGGGAACCGGTTTTTCACCCTATCGAAGCAACAAGGTTGAACTGGGAGACTTGCATCAGTAGCACAACAAGGTCTTCTCGATGCCAATGGCGCGAGCGGTCAACCTAGAAGGAGGTTGCGTTGAAATCCAGCATTTTTGAGATCTTCAAAATTGGCATTGGCCCGTCTAGCTCTCACACCGTAGGTCCCATGCGGGCAGCCAGGGAGTTCGCTAGTCTCCTTCGCAAAGAAGCTTTGTTGGATCGGACAGTCCGGATTCGGGTCGAATTGTTTGGATCCTTGGCGCTTACTGGACGTAGTCACGGCACCGATCGAGCGGTCCTGCTTGGCTTGTCGGGCGAAGTCCCAGACGAAATCGATCCGGCTTCTATCGAAACAAAGATTAAGAGCGATCCGAGAAGAGTCGTCGTGCTGATCGTGTTCGGATCGCTCCGAATCGGTGAGGTGCTGGCTCTGCGCTGGCGTCATATCCATGCAGATCGCATCAACGTTGAAGAGCGACTTTACGAAGGCGAATTCAACGACGTAAAAACCGATGCTGGCGAACGGGAAGTCCCGTTCGACAAGCGTAGGTTGATGAAGAGTGTCCTGATTCGGAGGTGAAATTCCAGCAAGCATCGCAATCCTGATGATCTGGTGTTCTCGACCCGCAGGGGCGGGGCTTTGGGCAGGCGTAATCTGTTGCGCCATATCAAGGCTGCCGCTAGCAAATTGGGACTCTCTAGAGCCGTAGATCTCCGGAGCTTCCGCACCATGCACTCCAGCCTCATGTTGCGCGAGGGTGCAAGGCCGGAGGTTGTCCGGGACAACATGGCCACGCCAACATTGACGTGACCCAAAACGTTTACGGCAAGAGTTGGTGGGAAGAGCGAGTGGAGGCTGTCACCAGAGCTGTAGAAGCGGTTTCCGCTGCCACTGAGAACGCAGAGAAAGCAGAAGCCAAAAAGGACCAGCCGGAATCCGTCAGCA
>Ga0137379_10001987_pt1 | contig 18854 bp, 13 predicted proteins | sample SagtaG_18_FD_104812 | JGI IMG/M metagenome (GOLD analysis project Ga0137379, IMG submission 104812) | Vadose zone soil microbial communities from Sagehorn Ranch, Mendocino, California, USA - Sage2_L_80_16 metaG | ecosystem: Environmental > Terrestrial > Soil > Vadose zone | place: USA...
CGGCCCAGGTCCTGAACCGTCGCTGAGATCTCGACATCGGCGTTGGGATACTGGTCCAGCAGCGCGGCGACTTTATCCATGTCGTAGTACAGCATCGCCATGTGTGCGTTGACGAAGCGCGTCTTGGGGTGCCTCGCGTGCATGTTCTCGCGCGCCTTTTCGATGACGCCGGGAGCCGGCTGGCCGGTCTTGTAGTAGTTGCCCTCGGGGCTCGTGCGCCAGAGGCCGGCTTCATAGCGCTCGTTCTCGGGGCCGATGGGAAGGAAGCGGCCATACGAGTCGCTTGTGTGAATCATGACGGGCTTGTCGTGCTTGGCGCACATTTCCCAGATCGGATCAAACCGCGGGTCGTCGGACTGGATATAGGTGCCGTCCGCATTCTTGAGGTCGAGTCCCAGCACCTTATTGATCTTCAATCCTGCCGCGCCGGCGAGAAAACAGCGCTCCAGTTCCGCGGCGGTTCTTGCGGACCAGCCCGGGTCGTTGATCCCCTCAAAGTTCAGCCGGGCGAAATGAATGATACGGTCCCGGAAGGGCTCGCCCACCTTCATGTTCTCGTCGAAGGTCTTTCCGAAGCCGCCGTCCATGTTGCAGATCACCCCGATACCCGTCTGGTCCATCAACTGGATCATCTTGCGGTAGTCTTCCGCGGACTTGAGACCCCCTCCATGGAAGTGGAAGTCGATAGCCGGAAACTTGGCTCGGGTGATGTGAGTCCTGGGAAATTTCATCAAGGCCTTGGGCATGGCCGGCACTTCGGCGGAGGGCCGGAAGTCGGGAGACCGGGGAGCCTGCTTTTCCGGCTCGCTCCTTTGACCCCAGGAAATCAAGCTGCAGGCTGCAATGAGCAGCCCCAGAATCGCCAACCTGCGAATCATAGTCGCAACTCCTTCGGGAAAAAAAGGTGGGGCATTGTGACACAAGCCGGGTTGCGTATCGTAGCAAAAGTCAACACCTATCCGCGATTCAGACAGTAGCGGTCGCTTCTCGAAAATTTTTGCCGGGTCCGGCCTAGCGAGGGCCGAAGGCCCGGCACTCGGACTGTGCCGCACCTTCGGCGCTCATGGTTATCACACACAATCTCCCCCCCCCGTAGCGGGGGGCTACGTACTGCCGGCCTTTCGTGCCTTGAGTTATCCTTTTCCGTGCGGCTTCCAGGGTCAATGGGTGAATCGCAGCAACATAATATTTTGCCGGCGACCAGCCCCGACCCTTAAAGCAATTTCCTATTTTCTATTTCTTGGGAGGCTCCGGGACGTCCATCGAGGCATTGTGAGAATTGGCTTCAGGTACTCTTGCGTTGCGCGCGCGCATCATACCTCCCGGTGGAAGTCCTGCTCATGTTGGAAGCATCCACGGAGGCCAGAGAGAAAAATCGATTTTTGAATTCCTTCGTTCTCCGTGTCTCTGAGGCAAAGCTGAAGTTTCTTCGCCTCTTCGCGTCTCCTATAGCTCGCCCCTACAGGAATTTGCCCACACGGGGAGAATTTAAGCCAGCTTTTTTGTCGGACGGCCTCAGCTTATCCCATCGTCCTCCGTCTTGTCACCTCTCACTTTGAGAAAGCTCGCAGACTAAACCACAGATGAACACAGATAAACACGGATCTGTGCTACTTCTAACGTGAAAACATCGCTCGGTTTTCCTGGGAGCGCACGCATCCTGTGTGCGTGTCGTTAGACACGCAGGGCACGCTGGAAGCGTGCGCTCCCAGGGAAAGACCTCCGCGTTTCCCGCGTCTCTGCGGGGAGGTTCGGAGTTCAGGCTTTAGCCTGCTCGGACGCAGGGCAGCGTAAGGTAGGAGCCGCTTCACAGGCGTTAGCCTGACTTTGACAACAAGTCAGGTTAGCAACAAGAATGCTACGAAGCAGAACCGATACCATTTGCATGAAGTCCAGTTTAGCCACAGAGGCACGGAGAAATGGCTCTGTGTCTCTGTGGCCACTCCTACGAAGCGACGGGGTTGCGCAGCGTGCCGATTTCAGGAATCGTGATTTCCACGATGTCGCCGGGCATCAGGGTGAAGTCGTCCGGCGGAACGATGCCCGTACCGGTAAGGAGAAGGACCCCGTAGGGGAATTCCTGCTCGCGGAACAAATAGGAAACCAGATCTTTCAGGGTTCGCTTCATCTGAGCCACCCTGGCGCTCCCCTCGAAGGGGATTGTGCTGCCGCGCCGGATCCGGAGCTCGATGATCAGGGCCTGCACGTCGGGCACAGAGTCAGCCAGGACAAAGGCAGGGCCCAGCGCACAGGAACCCTTATAAACTTTGGCCTGGGGAAGGTACAGCGGGTTCTCGCCTTCGATGTCGCGCGAGCTCACGTCGTTGCCGGCGGTAAACGCCACGAGGCTGCCCGCCGGCCCCAGGAGCAAGGCCAACTCGGGCTCCGGAACGTTCCACCTGGAATCTTTGCGGATGCGAATTGCCGCGTTGGGCCCGGCGACACGGTTCGAGGTCCCTTTGAGGAACAACTCGGGCCGATCAGAGTAATACACCTTGTCGTAGAAAGACCCTCCGCCGGCACTCTCTTCCATCCGCGCCTCGCGGCTTCGGAAATAGGTGACGCCCGCCGCCCACACTTCCTGTTTTGTGACGGGCGCCAGCAGGTGGGGTTTTCTGACATCCGGAGCGACATCGAGGTCGTTCCAGAGAAGGCCTGCTCTGGAGCGGACTCTCGCGGCTGCTCGCTCGGCCCGGTCCGGCAGATTTTCCAGGCCGAGCATTCGCGAGAACGACCCGAAGGTCTCCGCATCAGCGTCTGCAAGGTTATAGACGAGCGATCCGTCAACCAACCCTAGAGTCGGGCCCGAATCCGGAAGCCAGTATCGGCACAGTTTCATCTGGATCCGATTTCAAATTTGAAATTTGAGATTCATTACAGGCTTCCCGAAAAACTTGCCGCGAATTTGACGAAATCCAACCACAGATGAACACAGATGAAGACCGATCAGTGTTCATCTGTGTTCATCTGTGGTTTCGTTCTGATTTCAAATTTGAAACTCTTCACAGGCCGGCGCGGTCGACGTAGACGGTCTTGATGCTGGTGAAGAAATCCATGGCGGCGCGTCCCTGTTCGCGCGAATGAGACGAGGACTCCTTCATCCCGCCGAAAGGAACCTGCGGCTCGACCCCCGCCGTCTCGCTATTCACCTTCACGATCCCGGCTTCGATGCGGCGAATGTACTCCTGTATCGAGTTCAGGTCGCGCGCGAAAATGGTGGCGCTCAACCCGAAGCGCACGCGGTTGGCAAGATCGATGGCCTCACTCAGATCTCGCGCTCGCATCAGAGCCAGGACAGGACCGAAGATCTCTTCCTGCGCCAGATAGGAATCCGGCTTCACGTCGGAAAAGACGGTCGGTTCAACGTAGTACCCGTGTTTGAAGGTTTCGCCTTCCGGAGCGCCTCCCCCGCAAAGCAACCTGGCCTCCGATTTTCCTTTTTGGATGGCAGCAAGGATGCTGATCTTCTGATCCTCGGAAACGACGGGCGGAACAAAAGTCGACTCGTCAGAGCCGGGACCGATCTTCAGCGCCCTGGTCTTCTCCAGCAGTTTCTCCGAGAAGCGGTCATAAAAGGCATCCAGAACGATGGCCCGAGACGTAGCGGTGCATTTCTGTCCCGCATAGGAGAACGCGCCGCGCACGGTCAACGTGACCGCCTGCTCGAGGTCGCAGTCCGGGAGGACGAGCGCCGGATTCTTTCCCCCCATCTCCAGCTGAAACTTTACACCGCGTTCCGAAGCCCAGAGCGCGATTCTGCGCCCTACGGAGTTCGAGCCGGTAAACGAAACCCCGTGCACTTTCTCGTTCTTGACCATCTCCTGGCCCAGAGCTTCCCCGCGCCCGGTGACGAAATTCAAAACGCCCGCCGGAAGGCCCGCCTGTTCGAAAACCCGCGTGACCAGCGCGCCGCAATGGGGAGTCACACTCGCCGGCTTGAACACTACCGTGTTTCCGTATACCAGAGCCGGAGCAATCTTCCAGAAGGGAATGGCGACCGGGAAGTTCCAGGGGGTGATGATGCTGACGACTCCGAGCGGCTCGCGGGTCGTGTAGATCAACGTCTTGGCGTTGACCGAAGGCACGACTTCTCCGACACACCGGATCCCCTCGGCAGCATAGAAACGCAAGAGCGCGACGCCGCGCAAAGTTTCGCCGCGCGCCTCGGCTATGGTTTTACCGTTCTCGCGGACCATGGCCGCCGCAACCTCCTGCGTTCGAGATTCCAGAATATCCGCGGCCTTGCGCAGGATCTCCTGGCGCGCCCATCCGGAAAGATCTCTCCATGCGGGGAACGCCTGATGCGCCGCGTCAATGGCAGCCTCTACGTCCTCCACATCCGAGGCGGCGAATTCGCCAATCACATCGCGCGTGTCGGCGGGATTGAGCGAGGGGAAAGTCCTACCACACCTGGCATCGACCGACAATCCGTTGATAAAATTTCGATATTTTTCTTTCATGGCTCTCTTTCGATTGACGATTGACGATTGACCCAAGGGAATCCAGAAGGCGTAAACTGCAAATGAAACCACAGATGAACACAGATAAACACAGATGAAGGCGGATCTGTGTTTATCTGTGTTCATCTGTGGTTTCGTTCATGTTTTGGTTGCGGCCGTGTTGCACCCTCTTGATTCATTCTGGATTCTGGATTCTGAATTCTGGATTCCTTCATTCAGTTTCACTGACGGCGGGCATTATAGCACGATGTGATAACATGCCGTTGATGGCTGGATTCCCGCTCAAGAACGAACCCCATCGCCGCTACAACCCTCTGAATGGCACCTGGGTCCTTGTGTCTCCGCATCGAACGAAACGCCCCTGGCAGGGCCAGCAGGAAGCGATCTCCGAGTTCCGTCGTCCTTCTTACGATCCCCAATGCTATCTCTGCCCCGGAAACCGGCGCGCCGGCGGAAGGCGCAATCCGCTGTATCGCTCCACCTTTGCTTTCGACAACGATTTCCCGGCGCTTCGACCGCGCTCCAGGGGAAAAATGATTGACGATTTACGAATGACGATTGACGATTGCGAGAATGAGGCGGACCTTAGTGGTTCAATCGTCAATCGTCGATCGTCGATCGTCAATCGCACTGAAGCACCGAGCTCCAAGACTTCAGCTATTCTGAAGGCAATGCCGGAGCGTGGCGTCTGCAGGGTTCTTTGCTTTTCTCCGAGGCACGACTTGAGCCTGGCGCAGATGACGGTGAACGAGGTCCTTCGAGTGGTTGAAGCCTGGATGGAGCAGCATCGCGATCTCGCTCGGCGGCCTTACGTCAACCATGTCCAGATATTCGAAAACAAGGGTGAAATGATGGGCTGCAGCAATCCGCATCCCCACGGCCAGATCTGGGCGCAGGAGAGAATCCCTCTGTTGGCGCAACAGGAATCAAACTGCCAATCGAGCTACTTCAATCGGAATCACCGATGCCTCCTGTGTGATTACCTCGAGCTCGAGCTTCGTCTAAAGGAACGCATTGTCTGCGACAACGAGGACTTTGCCGTGTTTGTGCCATTTTGGGCTGTCTGGCCCTTCGAGACATTGCTGCTCGGCAAAGAGCATCGTTCGTCTCTCACCGATCTTCGGGTGCGCGAACGGCGCAGTCTCGCCCGGGTCCTCCGGGAAACCACGGCGCGTTACGACAACCTTTTTCGCATTTCCTTTCCTTACTCGATGGGGTGGCATCAAGCGCCTGGCGACACGCGAATCCAACCGGTTCATCATCTCCACGCGCATTTCTATCCTCCGTTGCTTCGCTCCGCTTCGATCCGAAAATTCATGGTGGGTTACGAGATGCTGGCCGAGCCGCAGCGGGACATTACGGCTGAGACGAGCGCGCGGCAGTTGCGCGAGCAGCCGCCGGAGCGCTTTCAGGCATAACCACGCGTTGGATTGCAAGGGAGCTCTCACCAACAGACACGAAGAATCACGGGAGCGTAGCCGCAACCAATAAAACCTTCGCGATTCCTTTGCGTACTTCGCGCCTTCGCGGTAAAACCGAACCAGAATGAACCACGAAGACGCGAAGAGCGCGAAGGGGTCGCAAAGAACTTCGCTGAAAAAGCAAGAATTTCTGAGGCTGTATTACGAGGAGGGGGCGATGCGTGCGTTCAGATTACTGTTTGTCCTCTTGACGCTGGCGTTCGCCGCATTCGCGGCGGAAAAAAAACCGTGGAAGGATATGTCCCTCCAGGTCGGCGACATCAAGATGCACTACCTCGATGCCGGCAGCGGCACTCGCCAATTGATTTTCGTTCCAGGGCTGATGATGATCGCCGAAGTCTGGAAGGAGCAAATCTCCTACTTTACCGCGAGAGGATTTCACGTGCTTGCGATTGATCCGCGCAGCCAGGGTCTGACGACGAAGACGGAGGCTGGGAACACGTATCATCAGCAGGCGGCCGACCTGTTCGTGTTCTTAAAGAATTTGGGCATAGAGCATCCCATTCTGGTGGGTTGGTCCGCGGGAGTGACGGTTCTGCTGGAGTACATCTCCAGTCCTGAAACTCTCCAGCCTGAATTCCTCGTCCTTGTCGACGGCGCGCCCACGCTTCTCAACCAGGACGATTACACCTACGGCCAGACGATGCAGCAGGCGCGAAATATGCTCTTGAGCATTGAGGACGGTCGGGCGAAGTTCGCCGACCAGTTCGTCCGAGGGATGTTCAAGTCCCGTCAGTCGGAACTTCTTTACCAGGAAATCCTCACGGGAAGCTCCAAGACACCTACCGGCACCGTGGTCGCTCTCTTCTTCGATTTATTTACGGGAGACCGCCGTTCCGCTCTGCCTCGGGTGACTGTCCCAACCTTGATCGTCATGACCGCCGAGCGGCGCGCGTTGGGCGAATACATGCAAGCGAAAATTCCTCGTTCCAAGCTGGAGGTAATTCCCGATGCGGGTCACGCGCTGTTTCTTGAAAAACCTCAGGCATTCAATCAGAGGTTGGAAAAGTTCTTTGGGGAGCAATGAGTTTGGCGACGAGTGGCGGCTGACAAATGTCGTCGGAGGAATCCAGAATCCAGAATCCAGAATCCAGAAGAAATGGATTCGCTTGCCGACGAGTTATTCTGGATGCTGAATTCTGGATTCTGAATTCCTTCCTTTGTCAACCGGGTAGTCCCCGCCGTCTCACCGTACCTTTGGCGGTCAAGTAAAACGGTTCGGCGATGACCTCTTCCACTCTCTTGCGGTAGCCTTTCACCGGCCAGTCGTGCTCCTGGAAAAGCTCGAAGATGCGCCCCCGGACGCGCGGACGGTGTTCGCTCCCCAGCAAAGTCTCTATCAAGCGCTCGCGTATCTCTTCGTCCGCGTGCCGGGCCAGGTATTGGGCGGCGGCAACAAGGACGTCGTCGTTTTCGTCTTCGAGAAATTTGAGCATCGTGGCGCGGATCTGCGGGAATGCATCGTCCGACAGATGTTCTATCAGAACCGACTTCGCTTCGGGCCAGCGGTGGTAGCCGGTGGCGAGCCGGTCCAATACATTCTTGATTGCGTCGTCAAACTCCTGGGGCGGCAAGAGCTCGCGCAAAGCGCGAACCGGCCAGGTCACCTCGGGCTCCGTCTGAAGATACTGGACGATGGGCTCCACGGCAGACTGGCCGATCTGAACGATCAAGCGGACCGTATACTGTTTTTCCTCCAGGTCCATGCTGCCCTGGGAAACCTGAACTGTGAAGCGGCGCAGCAGGGTCGAGGCGGCCTCCGGTGTGCCCCACTCTGCAAGCCGTTCCAGCGCCCCGACGCGCGTCGCCGCGTCGCCGTGAATCTGGGTGACCTGTTTCATGGCCCGGCGCAGCTGGCGCGGCGACGGTCCCTTGTCTTTGGCCAGAATCTTATCCAGGAGTCCCATTGTCAGACCTCAGACTTCGACTTCAGACCTCATAACGTCGTGGGCTGAGGTCTGAAGTTTAAAATTCGCATTCTACATGACGAACAATTTCCTGTGAAATATAATACCCCCTTCCGTAGCAGCCTTCGCAGCGTGCGTGCCTGTAAAGGACTATTACGAATTTGCGGCTGTGGGACCGACGAGGGTTCAGCATGGAGGAACGGGATTTTTTTAACGAAAAGGACGAGGTCGTTCCGGCACAAATCTACTGTCCGAAATGCCGGACTACGCTGGAATACGCGATCAAATGGCGCCATCGGACGAAAAAGCCGGCCTTGCCTCCGGGAGGCGATGAACGGGATCGCGCGCGTTTCGCCAAGGCGCGCAGCTATCGGGTTCGCCTCGACGACAAGCTACGATGTAAGAATCCGCGCTGTGGGAAAACCATCGAGATAACAAGCCTTCAGACGGTTGTCTTTGACTGAGGATCGATCCTTCATCTGAGGGATGCATGAAGAGAATGCGCGTTGGAATACTGACCGGCGGCGGCGACTGCGCCGGTCTTAACGCGGCCATCAAGTGGGTCGTTTATGCCGCGATCAACCGCGAGGTGCAAACGAAATACAACACCAGGATTCAGGTTGTGGCGATCAAGGAGGGATGGGAAGGCATCCTGATGCTGGATCCCAAGAAGGGTTTGAAGGACGAGCGATACGTCCAGCCCTTGACCGACTTCATGGTGCGAAAGATCGACAGGGACGGCGGAACCGCCATCGGCACCTCCCGCACAAATCCTTTTAATGTCAAGGGCAAGGACGGCAAGAACCATGACGAAAGCGCCGCCGTGGTCCGGAATATGAAAGCTCTCGACCTCGACGCTCTGATCGCCGTCGGAGGCGAAGACACGCTGGGAGTAGCCAACAAGTTGTACTTGAAGTACCAGATCCCCGTCGTCGGGATTCCCAAGACCATCGATCTGGACCTTCCCGGCACCGAATACTCTCTGGGCTTCGACAGCGCGGTCAACAACATCAAAATGCTGATAAACCACGCACGGACCGTGGCAGGATCGCACCGCAAGACGGCTGTCATAGAAGTCATGGGAAGGCATTCGGGATTTCTGGCGATGACCGGAGGCATGGTTACCAGCGCGCACTTCATTCTCATTCCTGAGTATCCGTTTGAGCTCGACCTTCTGCTCAGGCTGATTGGCGACCGCCAGAAGCTCAAATCGCGCTACACGCTCCTGGTCGCCGCGGAGGGGGCAACGGAAGTGGGTGCCAAGGTAGTGGCCCGAAAATCCGAGACCGACGCTTTCGGACACATCCACCTGGGCGGCATCGGCGAGGTCCTGGCGGATCAACTCAAGGAGCGCACCGGCCTCGACACCTTTGCTGAAAAACTCGGTTACCTGCAGCGAGGCGGCGAGCCCTCCGCCTTCGACGTCAAGATGGGGCACTACTTCGGGGTCACGGCCGTGGATCTTCTTCTCCGGAAGGAATACGGCAGAATGGTCGCCGTGCAGGGGGGCCACATTACCACGGCGCCGCTTTCCGTCCTGAGCAACCCGGTCCGCGTCGTAGACGTCGATCTGATGTATGACAAGGCTCGGCTGAACGCGCGGAGAGACACCGCTCTCGAGTGGTGCGTTCTGTAGGAAGGAATCCAGAATCCAGAAGTCAGAATCCAGAATGCTTATGCAACCACCGATGAACACAGATTAACACGGATAGGTTTGGAGTTCAGCCTTCAGGCTGCGCTCTCCGCAGCCTAGCGCCTGAACTCCAAAACGGATCTGTGTGCATCTGTGTTCATCCGTGGTTCATTGATGTTAGGTTCCCAATTCTGGATTCTGGATTCTGGATTCTGGATTCCCACTGGTGTAATCGTGGACGAACTCCACCAGGGCCCTGACGTTATCGACGGGTGTTGCGGGGAGGATTCCATGGCCTAGATTGAACACGTGTCCGGGTTGCCCTCCCGCGCGATCCAGAACCTCTCTGGCTCGCTGTCGAACGATGGGCCAGGGCGCCATCAGGGTCACCGGATCGAGATTTCCCTGGATACCGACGTCAGTTCCGATGCGGTTCCAGGCGTCATCCAGATTCGTCCGCCAGTCCACGCCGATGACATCCCCGCCCGCCTCCCGCATCCAAGGAAGAAGATCAGCCGTGCCGGTTCCGAAATGGATTGAAGGAGCGCCTGCCTGCCTCAAGGCGTCAAAGATTTTTCTGGTGTGAGGCAGGACATACTCTCGATAGTCTGCCGGGCTGAGACAGCCGGCCCAGGAGTCAAACAACTGGAGCACCTCGGCGCCCGACCGCGCTTGGGCCAGGAGGTAGGAAGCAAGCATGACCGCGAGCTTGTCCATCAAGAGGTTCCAGGATGCGGGTTGTTCGTACATCAGTCTCTTTGTCAAGACATAGTTGCGCGAGGCGCCCCCTTCGATCATGTAGCTCCCCAGCGTAAAAGGGCCGCCGCCGAAACCTATCAAGGGAACCTTGCCATCGAGCTCGGCACGGACCCAGCGGATGCTTGTCAACAAAAAACCGAAGTGTTCCTCCGGGTCGGGCACTCGCAGCGCATCGACGTCTCCGCCTGTGCGCACGGGATTGTGAATCACCGGGCCTTCTCCCTCCACAAACTCCAGCTCAATGCCCATCGCCTCCAGCGGGAGAAGAATGTCGGCGAAAATAATCGCGGCGTCCAAAGGGAAGGCTTTCAGCGGCTGGAGTGTCACTTCGGCCGCAATCTCCGGGTTCTTGAACATGTCAAGCAGCCCATGGCGTTCCCGGATGCGCCGGTACTCCTCCAGATAACGGCCTGCTTGACGCATGAACCAAACCGGAGTGCAATCGGTTTTTTCAAGATGGACCGCGCGCAGGAACCTCGGATCGTTAACCATTCTCGGCCCGGCTGGATCGCGGCCCTTCGAGCTCGCCGACCCGATTGTGGAAGTCGGCCTCGGCGTCTCCGAGGTTGAAAAAATAGCGCCCTAGAATGAAGAACGGCTCTTTGCCGGGCGGAAACACCTTGATGTGTGTGGCGAAGGTCCTGGCTGTGATTTGCCGCAGGACAATCTGGCTCGGGTATCTGTCGGGGACACTCTTGAGCTCGCTGGCAAGCAGGACCGGTATTGCGCCTTCTGGCATAACTCCATCTCCTGTCTCTAGCGACCGAGTTTACATCGCAACCGCGCGCGGATGAACACGGATTCGCGGGATGCGCCGCAGAGGGACGGAGCCACAGAGAAGAAGACTACAGAGAAGAAGCTTGCCTCTGTGGCTGGAAAGGTGCAGTTTGCGGATTGCCGATTGTGGACTTGATATCGATTTTCAATCCGCAATCCGCAATCCGCAATCGCCAATTCAGGTGGTCTGGGCAGGGCTCTCTTCTGCGGAGGAACGGATCGCCGGAGCGGGAACTGCCGCGCGTGGCTGGACCCGCACGGCCTCTTTCGGAACGACCATCGAGAAAAGCGGGTGCAATTCCTCAAACCGATCCAGGATCTCGCGGGCGCGGGCGCTTCCGGTGGCTTGGTAGTGCCATTCGACCAGGGTGCGTAAAAGTTCCTGGTCCTTCTCGGGCAAGTTTGTTTCAAGAGTGACGAGCTCCGGGTTGTAACGCCGCTTGAATACGCCGTCCGGATCGAAAACGTAGGCCGCCCCTCCGGACATGCCGGCGCCGAAGTTCCGCCCCGTCGAGCCGAGAACGGCAACCACCCCTGCCGTCATGTATTCGCAGCCGTGGTCTCCAACTCCTTCCACTACGGCCAACGCCCCGCTGTTTCGAACTGCAAATCGTTCACCCACACGGCCCGCGAGGAACAACCGTCCGCCGGTAGCTCCATAGAGAATGGTATTCCCCGCGATGATGTGCTCATGACTGAAATCGTTCAGGGCCTCGGGAGGCGAAATGACAATTTCGCCGCCGGACATCCCTTTGCCGACGTAATCGTTGGCTTCTCCCTTGAGCATGAGCTCCATCCCGTCGACGCAAAACGCCCCGAAGCTCTGCCCGGCCGTTCCCTTGTAACGCAGCTGAATCGTCCCGGGCGGCAGTTTGCGTCCCCGGTAACGGCGCGCCAGCTCACCGGCGATCCTTGCGCCTGCGGCCCGGTGGGAGTTTGTAATCGTCATTTCCATTCGGAGCGGGGAGACCGTGTCTGCGCCAAAGTCCAGCGCGTCGAGCGCCTTCTTATCGGGATGCTCGCTCTCGGCAGGAGGATCGTTGCGAGCATCCAGGCATTTGCGCGGCCCGGCGGAAAGGTTGGCTCCGGCGAGGACCCGGCTGAGATTGATCTTCGAAACCTTGAACCGGTCCTCGGGTATCCGCGCCGTCAGGAGCTCGGTGCGGCCGATGATCTCTTCCAGGTTGCGGCAGCCCAGGAGGGCCAGGATCTCTCGGACTTCATTGGCCACGGAGGTCAGGTACTGGATGACCATTTCAGGCGTGCCGGTGAATTTTGCCCGCAAATCCTCGCGCTGAGTTGCGACTCCGACTGGGCAGGTGTTGAGATGGCATTGCCGGGCCATCACGCAGCCCGCGGCAACCAGAACGGCCGAACCGAAACCGTACTCCTCGGCGCCGAGAAGAGCCGCAATAACCACATCGCGCCCGGTTTTGAATCCGCCGTCCACCTGCAGGCGAACGCGCCGGCGCAGACCGCTCATCACCAGGATCTGCTGTGTTTCCGCCAGTCCCAGCTCCCAGGGTGTTCCCGCATTCTTGATCGACCCGCGAGGCGAAGCGCCCGTGCCGCCGTCATGGCCGCTTATCAGGATGTTGTCGGCAAACGCTTTGGCCACGCCCGCCGCGATGGTTCCGACTCCCACCTCCGAAACGAGCTTCACGTTGATGCGCGCCTTCGGGTTGACGCGCTTCAGGTCGTAGATCAACTGCGCCAGGTCCTCGATGCTGTAAATGTCGTGGTGCGGAGGCGGGGATATCAGCGTGATACCGGGGAGCGCATGCCTCAGCCGGGCGATGTGCGGCGCTACTTTAATGCCGGGTATCTGGCCCCCCTCGCCGGGCTTGGAGCCCTGGGCCATCTTGATCTGGAGCTCCACGGCCGACATGAGATACTCTGCCGTAACACCGAACCGCGCCGAAGCAACCTGTTTGATCGCGCTGTTGCGGCTAGTCCAGTAACGATTCGGGTCCTCCCCGCCTTCTCCTGAATTGCTCCGGCCGCCGATGCGGTTCATGGCGATGGCGAGCACTTCATGAGCTTCGGGGCCCAGCGCGCCAAGCGACATGGCAGCGGTCATGAAGCGGGGGAAAATCTTCTCGACAGGCTCCACCTGATCCAGCGGGACCGGATCGCCCTTCACAAACTCCAGCAAGTCGCGCGGAACCAGCGGGTCTCGTTTGTGGATCAGATCCGCAAAATTCTCGTATTTTAGCGGTTCCCCCCTCTTTGTGAGGGCGTGCAACGCTTTGACGACATCCGGTGCGAACGCATGCGCCTCCCCTCCCTTCCGGTACCGATGGAAGCCCCCGTCCTCGAGATCCGGTTTTGCCTCCTGCGCAAAGGCCAGATCGTGCCGCGCCAGCACTTCCGATGCGATCTCTTCGATCCCTATGCCGCCGATTTGGGAAGGCGTGCCGGGGAAGTGCTCTTGAACCAGATCCTCATGAATCCCGATGGCCTCAAAAAGCTGCGCCCCCTGATAGGACCGCAAAGTCGAGATACCCATCTTGGAAAGGACCTTTAACAGACCCTTGCTCAGTGATTTCAAATATCGGGCCGCGGCTTCATCGGCCTCCTGTTCGGATCCGGAAGACTCGGACACCACGGCGCGAACCGTTTCCAGCGCCAGGTAAGGATTAACGGCGCTGGCGCCGTACCCGAAGAGCATGGCTATCTGGTGGTCGTCGCGGGCTTCGCCGGTCTCGGCCACGATGCTTGTCCGCAAACGCAGTCCCTGGCGCAGCAAATGATGGTGGACCGCGGAGACTGCCAGGAGAATCGGCAGAGCCGCATGACGGGCGTCCACTCCCCGATCGCTCAGGATCAGAATGGCCGCGCCGTCTTCCACCGCGCGGGCAGCTCGCAGCAGCAGGTCGTTCAGGGCCCGGCGGAACGTCCGCGTACCCCCTTCCGCCCGGAAGAGCAGGCTGACCGTCCTCGAGGTCCAACCTTCCATTTCCCAAGCCGACAGGGCGCGGAGCTCGTGATTCTCCAGCACGGGATGGGAAAGATGCAGTTGCGCCGCATGCTGCGGAGTCTCCGCCAAAAGATTTAGGTGCGGCCCGAGCTGTGTGTCCAGGGACATGACCAGAGCTTCGCGGATCGGATCGATCGGCGGATTGGTGACCTGCGCAAACCTTTGCTTGAAATAGGAGAACAGCAGCCGTGGCTTTGACGACAGGACTGCCAGCGGCGCGTCGTCCCCCATGGAACCGAGCGGCTCCAGCCCCTCCCGGTACATGGGTCCGAGGATCAATTCCATCTCTTCGCGTGTGTACCCTAAAGCCTTCTGGACCCCGACGTTCAGATCAGGGACGGTGGCCCCGGACCTTCCGGACAAGCTTGCGGGGGGCACCTCTGCGACGCGGCGCGCCCGAAGCCACTCGCGGTAGGGCCTGCGAGCCGCAAGGTGCCGGTGAATTGCCTCGCGCTGGAGGAATGCTCCCGACCTCAGATCGACAGCCACGATATCGCCCGGGCCGAGCCGCCCCTTGCTCAGAATGCGATCCTCCTCGATATCCACCACGCCCACTTCGGAGGACACGACGACCAGGCCGTCCTTGCTGGCGAGATAGCGCGCGGGGCGCAAGCCGTTGCGATCCAGGGCGGCCCCTACGATGCGCCCGTCGGTGAAAACCACCGTCGCGGGACCGTCCCACGGCTCCATCAGACAGGAATGGTATTCGAAGAACGCCCGCTGCTCGAGCGTGAGCTCCTCGTCTTTCTCCCACGCGGGCGGCATCAGCATCGCCATGCTATGGGTCAGATCCCGTCCCGACATGGCAAGAAGCTCTACGGCATTGTCCAGACTTGCCGAGTCGCTCATTCCCTCTTGAATCAGTGGCTTCAACCAGGTAGAACCCGTCAGCTCGGGTGAGTGCACGTCCGATTCCCTGGCCTTCATCCAGTTCCGATTTCCCTGGATCGTGTTGATCTCCCCGTTGTGGGCCAGAAATCTAAAAGGGTGTGTGAGCGCCCAGCACGGAAAAGTGTTCGTGCTGTAGCGCTGGTGGAAGAGAGAAAACGATGTGGCGAATGCGGTGTTTTGGAGATCCAGGTAAAAGCGGCCAAGATCGACCCCGCGCAGCAGCCCCTTGTAGACCAGAGTCCTGTGGCTCAGAGACGCCACGTAGAACTCGTCCATGCTGAAAGAGTGAAGCCGTCCCTCCATCTCCTTGCGCGCGAGGAAGAGCTTGCGCTCGAACTGGTCATGCGAAACGCCATAGGGCCGCCCCACCAGAAGATGCAGGATGGCCGGGCGGGATCTGAGGGCCTTTTCACCGAGGACGCTCTCGTCGATGGGAACAGCCCTCCAGCCCAGAAAGCGAAGACCCTGCCGCGCCAGTGTCTCGGCCACAACCTTCTTGCAGTTGCGGCGCCGATCCGGACACGTGGGGAGAAAGAGCAGGCCGACGGCAAGGTCTCCCGGGCTGGCGAGATGAATTCCCAGGCGCTCGAGTTCCGGGTCGAACACGGCATAGGGAATCTGAGTCGTGACACCGGCGCCATCGCCCGTTTTACCGTCTGCGTCCACGGCGCCCCGGTGCGCCATGCGCCCCAGTGCGCTCAGAGCGAGAGGAAGAATGTGAGCGCCCGCGCGACCCTGTGTATCGGCCACAAAACCCACACCACAGGCGTCGTGTTCAAAGGCCGGATCATACAGCGTGCCGGCAGGTATCTTCGCGTTCGCGCTCATTTTTTCTAAGTGAGGTCCCCGAGGATTGACGCCGCGCTCCATGGCTCACGGACGATTGCTCCTTTTTTATATCTCAAGCCGCGATATAAGTAAAATTGAATATTCTCATGCAATCCATGAGTTTTTGATATAGTATGCCAGCCCTTGGAACACACAGGAATCCAAGGAATACGAGGAATGAAAGGAATGCAAGAATGAAAGCCAGCGAAACCCTATTGTTGAATTCTTGAATTCTTGGAGTCCTTTGGAATTCGATTCCAGGAATGAACGCCAGCCAAACCCTATTCTTGGATTCCTTGGATTCCTTGGATTCTTAGGCGGTTCCATGGACATCCGGCAATTGGAAATGTTTCAGGCGGTTGCGGAAGAGAGAAGCTTCACCAAGGCGGGAGAGCGGCTGCACGTGTCCCAGTCGGCTATCAGCCGTCAAATCAAACTCCTTGAAGAGGAACTGGGGGGAATATTGCTCCACCGGCGCACGAGGGAGATCGCGCTGACCCACCCGGGGGAGCTGCTTTTGAAAACCGCCAACCGCCTGTTCCGCGATCTGCAGGACGTCGTGTGGCAGATTTCGGAAGCCCACCAACTCCGCCGGGGCGCCCTCCGCATCGGAGGAGGGATGACCGTGTGCATTTACATTCTGCCCAAACTGTTGAAACAATACCGCAGCCTGTACAAGCAGGTGGATCTCAAGGTCACTTCCGGGACGTCGGAATCAATCCTCCGTCTTCTGCGAAATCATGAAGTGGACCTGGGTCTCTTGACGTTGCCGGTCGTGGCCAAGGACCTGGAAGTCACCGCGGTCCTGAAAGAGGAGATGGTGGTCGTGACGGCCCCAGCGCACCCGCTTTCCCGCTGCCGCGCCGTGCGGCCCGAGGATCTTGCCAAGTACCCGCTCATTCTGTTCGAGCCAGGGTCGAACACGCGCAAGGTCCTGGATCAGTTCTTCATGGAAGAAACAATCCCCGTGGACATCGCCATGGAGACGGAGAATGTGGAGATCATCAAGGCCATGGTGGCGAATGGAATTGGAATTACGATTATCCCCTACGCCGCAATAGCCAAGGATGTTCGGAGCAACCGTTTCTCCTTCAATCCTATAGAGGGAAGACGACTCTACCGCGAGACGGGGTGGGTTTACTTGAAATCCGACTATGTGCCGAGAACCATCACCGAGATGCTGCGAGTGTTCGACCTCATGAAAGAGGAGTTTGGCATCAAGCCGCCGCCCATGCGTCCCTGACCCCTTGAAAATGCTTCACAAGCTACAAATGACCAATGAGAAATGACAAATGAACAATTATGAACAATGACAAATAGAAGTCACAAGCCCGGACAACAACTGCGATTTGTCATTTCTCATTGGTCATTTCTCATTGGTCATTTCTCATTTGTCATTTGCCACATCTCTCTCCGCGTTCTCCGCGGACGTGAGAAAAATCGTAGCGCCGGCGTCTCGCCGGCACCTGAGTGTAGACTCCTTGGGTCAATAGGATCTTTGCCGGCTGGAAGCCGGCGCTACATTTCACCCGATCGGTTTGTAGCGCCGGGGGTCCTTGGGATCCCGCGGTGTGTAGGAATACGGCTCTTTCGTCTCAGTTTCCGCAATCTGCGTGGGGGCCTGGAGTGGGATCTCCGATGAGCCCCCAGGCTTGCGAATCCGTGTGTAGACATTGAAGAGGACAGGAATCAGGAACAGCAGTGGCGCGCAAGCGTTCCAGGGGTAGGGGGCGAGCGAACCCAACAGAAAGGCGAGGCCCAGAGTGAGCGCATTGACTCGGGCCTTGCGCTTTGATGCGGCAATATCCTCGGCGCGGATTTCGTCAGACCCATCATTCATCGCTCACCCTTCCAATGCGGGCGACAGAAGGATTCAAGATTACCGAATCCCGCCCTGGCAAACCACTCATTCTGACCTTTTCAGGAGAAATTCTTGGCGAACCTTTGCGCGACCTGCGCGATTCCTTGGCGCACTTGGGGCGCCTTCGCGGCAAGACTGAGCCTGAATTAACCGCGAAGGCTCGGGAGAAAGCGCGGGATTCGCCCGAGATCCGCTCCCGCAGCCCGCTCCAGCGCTTTTTCTTCTTCCCGGATACGAATCCTGAGAAGCAGGGCGTTCAGGGCGGAAAAGAGCGCGGCGGTCCGATAGGCGCCGCACATCATCGGGATTGCGATCAACTCAACGGCGATGGCCACATAGTTCGGGTGCCTGATGTAACGGTACGGCCCCCTAGCAACCGGCTTCAGTCCCGGGATGACGATGATGCGCGTGTTCCAGCGTCGGCCGAGAGAAAGAATCGCCCAGACTCGCAGGGCTTGCGCCATGAGGAAGATTCCCAACCACAAGGGCCACAGGGATTTCCAACCCGGTGAAACGTAGGCGTGTTCGAGCACGAGAGAAAGGTAAAAGCAGACATGCATCCCGACTATGAGCGGATAGTGCCGCCGGCCGCTTTCCTTGCCCCCTTGTTCGATTGCCCACCGGCGGTTCCGCTCCGCGAGCACGAGCTCCAGCAGACGCTGAGCCGCGAGAAAGGCCATGAGCAAAACAAACATCATTGGCCCTGCTTAGCTCCCTTCATCACCAACTTTAGGTGTCAAGGGGCAAAGGGGTTCGGAGTTCAGGCTTTAGCCTGCTCGGGGCTCGGTGCAGCCTGAAGGCTGAACTCCAAACCACTAGCCTTGGATAAGCAGCATTTCGGAGCTGAAGCCGGGACCCAGAGCGGTGACGAGCCCATACTCGGCGGGATGTATCTCGCCCGAGCTCAGAAACTCCTGGAGGACAAAGAGCACAGTGGGAGAGGACATGTTGCCGTACCGGCGCAAGACATTGCGCGCATGGTTCATCTGCCCGTTGTCCAACCCGAAGGCTTGCTCGTAAGCGTCGATGACCCTGGCTCCTCCCGGATGGGCGACCATGTGCCGGATCGATTCCAGCCCCAGACCGTGCGCTCCGAGAAATTCGAGAAGGTTGGGCAAAACGCATTTTCGCACGATGGCAGGGATGTCACGGGAGAAGACTACTTTAAGCCCGCGATCGTTTATCTCCCAGCCCATTACATCCAGCGCGTCATACCAGAGCATGCTCCGGCTGCCGAGAATCTGCGGGCCCTGGCGCGCCGCTTCCTCTCCCGCCAC
>Ga0137379_10001988_pt1 | contig 18850 bp, 44 predicted proteins | sample SagtaG_18_FD_104812 | JGI IMG/M metagenome (GOLD analysis project Ga0137379, IMG submission 104812) | Vadose zone soil microbial communities from Sagehorn Ranch, Mendocino, California, USA - Sage2_L_80_16 metaG | ecosystem: Environmental > Terrestrial > Soil > Vadose zone | place: USA...
GCGTGTCGCGGTAACGCTGCGCCGCGGTTAGCACTTTGTTCCGTCGGCCTTGGGGCCGTCCTGATCCTTCGCCGCCCATGGGTCCACTCGCTCCAGCCACTGAACCCGGGCCAAACTCGGCCGCTGCGCGGGGTCTCGGTCCCGCCGGAGGTATCGCTCGGTCTCAGCCCAGGGCATGTCCATGGTCCCATCTTGCCCACACCTCGCTTGCGATGTCAAGCGAAATCTCCGCCGCGCTGGCCCTAACCAGCTAGATGGTTAGGTATGGGTGGTCGAAACCTTACAGAATTTGTCTGAGGCCTCTACCCCGCGCCAAGCGATCGAGTTTTGGCCCCACCCCCTCGGCCCTAGCTGGGATTGTCTTGTTGCGGCGCACCATCACGAAAACGTTACTTGACGGGGCGCCGGCCCCGTGCTAGGGTGTGGACACTGAAGAGGGCAGAAGCGAGGCAAGCGGGGGCCGGTCGAAGCGAAGACGCTGCATCCGGGCTAGTCGCCCGGCGAACAGGGCTCCGCCGGCTTGCCTCACTCCTGCCCTCCGGGGAGCGAGAGATGGAAATCAGCGAGCTCAAGCGGCTCAAGGCCGCGATCGAGGCAAGGTTCTACGAGATCGATCGCGAGCAATTCGACGAAGTGCGTGGGCGGGATACGCGGACCACGACAGAGATGTGGCGTCAGGCCTGCGAGGAGCTAGTGGCCGACCCCGAGTGGCGCGAGCCAATCAGGGTCATGGTGCAGGGGTGGTGCTATTACGGTGGGGAGGATTGAGGTCGCTGGGGCAGGCAATGCTGGTGCAGCCTGCCCCATCTTCCCCGATTATCCCCGATTAACTCCGATTTTCCCTCATTCCCCGATTTCCCAGGGAGGGGTAGGGGTAGGTCTGTCGTCGGAGGGTTTTAGGGCCGAGAAGTGCGTTTCTTGCTTGTTTTAAGTAAAAAAAAAAAATACTAAAGAACAACAACAGACAGGGGACCTGGACCCACAGGACAGGACCTCGGACAGAGCGGAAAAATCGGGGAATGGGGGTAAATCGGGGAGAATCGAGGGGAATCGGGGCGCTCGCGCCCAGGCGAGCAGGCGATCAAGCGCAGGGATTGAAACAATTCGTGATTTGACCAGAGCGCCAAGCGGGGCTATGGTGAGATCACAACGGAGGGCAGGCGATGGAAGCGGAGCAAGAGCGGGTTAGGCAGGGCTGGCAGTGCCCCGAGTGCTGGGGCGCCGACGTCAGGCGCGTTGTTTACAACCAGGTGCCTAAGTTCGTGTGTCAGGAATGCGGCTGTACGTGGGGGGCAAGGCGCGATCAGGCGATTGATCGGCTCTAGGAGGGTCAGGCGATGAGGGGACTGGCGTATTGGTTGGCGCTGGCGATGGTGCTCTGGGCCGCGCTAGCGCTGGGCTTCGGCCTAGTGGGCAAGCTCACGCGCCCGGCGCGCGGCCCAGAGCCCGCGAAGGTCGTCACGTGGCGGGTTTGAGTTTGCGAGCGTAGCGAGCGCAACACAACGGAGGGTACGATGACCTTACTTGAAGCGGCGGTCAGCATAGCGCAGACGCTGGTACGGGTGCGGACGGACGACGCGGCCAATCCAGGCGTGGCAGCTATCGATGTGGCTGTGGCCGATGCAGTTTCCCTACTTGAATGGTCTTGTAACCCAGGGCCAGACTTGAAGGACCTGGCTTACTCAGAGTTGATCAGGCGATACGGCTTGGGAGGTCACAATGCGACGTACTGAAGCTTGGGCCATTACCCTTTGCGGAGGGTTCATGGTCGGGTGCGTGAGCACCATCACAGTGCTGCTTGCCGTAGGCGTTGAGACTGGGTTAAGCGGCCAAGCGATCGCCGCGGTGCTCGTCTCGGCGATGGCAGGCGGGGCGAGCCTGGTGCTGGGGCTCTGGCTCCTGTCGGAGGGCGGGCGATGAGCACGTGGCATCAGGATCAGGTCAGTGGGCGGCTATGGCATCCCACGAAATGGACGGTGGTGATTGATCCGCCCAATGAAATGCGGGCATTGATGACGTTCGCAACGCGAGCGCTGGCCGATGTCTATATGCGGGGGTTGAAAGCAAACAACCCTAGAGCTTGGCAGCATGCCTACGTGCTGAAGCCGGGCGGGCGATGATTGAGCTTGGTGGGCGCTCGGCCTCAGCGCCGCCGCGGGTTGAGCGCTCATCACCAACGCTGATGGCCCATAAAGACAAACCCGGAACACCCGTTCCATAAATGTCCGTCATGGGCCATCAGGCTGTAACAATCGATCACGCGATCGTGATTTGACACCGCCAAGGCCAGGGTGTAAGCTGGCCTCAACATCAGGAGGGCAGATGTCGGACGACGAATGGGACTTTCCGCCAGCTACGCCAAATCAATGGGTTTGCGCCGCCTGCGGCCACCAATTCACCAGCCCGTGGCCGAGCGATCGCTCGGCATTCTACGCCAAGCCACGGGCAAGGAAATGCCCAAAATGCGAAACGCCAGAGGCCGCAATGCCTCACGGCTTTTAGGAGGGTGAGAGATGGAATATCGAAAGATCGGTGGGATCCGTTGGGTCCGCTTCTGGCGATTTGGCTTCAGCTTCTGGCTTTACAAGCCCGAGCATTGCCCCAGCCAGCGCAGGCAGCGGCGGCAGCTCCGATTGGAGGTCGGCCAATGACAGAGAGCAGCGAGCGCAGCGAGTGGGTCGTTCTCGGCCGAGTAATCGGCACAGCGACGGGCTGGGATCAGGCGGAGACCTTCTTCTCGATCTACGTCTATGAGCTTGAGCCTGCCCCTGGCCTCAATATCCCACGGGGCAATGTCGCGATCGACTTCGAAGCCGGTTGGATCGAAGCCGGCGATCACAAGGTCGACCTCATCGAGGCCCTGCGAGGCCTGCCACGAGCCTGAGTTTGCGAGCGTTAGCGGGTCCACGCGGCCCGCTATCTCGCGCAATCCAGCGCGGGGGCCACAGGCCCAAAGGAGCATTCCAATGCCAGTCGCCACAATCCGAGTTTCCAAGGGCAAGGGCGTCGTCGAGATCGACACCGACAAGCTTCCTGAGGAGGTCTACGCCGCCTGCCTATTCAAGGGCCTCGAACACTTCGTCAACCTCGGCATGAGCAAGATCACGGTCGCCAAGCTCACTGGTGAGGACCTCACCAGAGCCCAATCCGCCGCGATGGAAAAGGCCGCGGAGAACGTGGTCAAGATCATGGCCGGGAATATCAAGCGCACCGCCGCTGCGAAGACGGACGTCCCTGGCAAGGTCATGACCGAGGCCCGGCGCTTGGCCAAGAACCTCGTGAAGGACGAGATGAAGCGGCAGGGGCTGAAGGTCAGCCACGTTGAGGCCAGCGAGATCACCAAGGCCGCGAACGCGATGATCGAGGCTCGGCCGGAACTGCTCGACATGGCGCGGGCCTCGCTTGAGGGCGTCGCCAAGGTCGCGAGCGAGACCTCAATCGTCTCCGCCATCCCCGTCTCCGCCAAGAAGGTCGCAGCGGCCGAGGCCGCGAAGGCTGCGAAGCAGGCCAAGGGCGCGCCGATCAGCGCGAAGCAGGCGAGCATTCCGGCGAAGGCCAAGCCGGCGAAGAAGGGGGCGGTAATCCATACCTGAGACAGGGTGAGCCCAAATCCAATGATGTACACCCGCACCAGGGCCGATGGGAAAAGGGAAACTATATCGGACTTTCCCTATCCCATCGGCAAGCGGAAGTGCTTCCACAAACACGGGAACCGTGACGAAACCCTAAAGGCGGCGAATGCCTTTGCCGCCTATATCCAGAGCAGACGTCCAAGCTCAACCGTGGAGGTAGTCGACAGTACGGAGAAACACTCAATACACGTTGTTGAGATCGAAACCTAGTGGGCCCAAACCAGGAGATACCCAATGTCCACCACTTACGAGGTGTTTAGCCCCGGCTCGACCGGAACCACGGCTACCAACCCCGTCACGGAGACCGAGATGCGCGAGTTTTTCGATCGCGTTACCAGCAGCTACGCCACGAGCTTCGTCGCCTTCTCAGAGCAGGCGAAGGTTCTCGAACGGGTCTCGGCCCAGGTCAGCAACCTCGAAACCCGACTGGCGAACCTCGAAGCCGATAACAAACACTTCGAGGAGGACAACAGCCGTCTGCAAAAGGAACGGGACGAGTTCGAGAATGATATTCGCGCTGCAAATGACTACGCCAATAAGATACGAGACGAGAGTGCTGCCGAGATCGCCCAGATCAAGGCCGAGTACGAGGCTAGGCTCGCGTCACTCCGCGAGGCACTGGCCAAGGCCGAGGGCGATCACGCGGTAACCATCGCTGACCATGCCTCAACCAATGGCTCTGTCCTCGAAGAACTTGCGGCCACTCAACGGGTGCTCGATGAAACCCGTCGCGCTGGCGACCTCGCTAAGGCCGAACGCGACTCGGCTTGGGAGCAGGCCGATCGCCTCCGCGACAGCCTAAATTCCGCCTGCAACGACCGCGATGCCGCCGTCGAGAAGTTGGACAAGATCAGGGACTTGCTCAACCCGCCCAAGCCGAGCCCGGTGTCTGAACCCTCCCCGGCATCTGAACCCGCCGGCGGCTACCGCCCCTTCCTCCCCCTTACCTGAACCCTCCTGGCCCCAGCGCAAATGCTGGGTCTTTCTTTTTGTCTAAATCCTCAAATCGAGGGAAATATGTCTTGATTAATTAGGCTAGATGTGGTAGGATCTGGGTACAATAGGAGAAAGGGTCAAGACCATGAAGCTCACAGACCTCCGTGCCTACGACATTATCCAAGCCGATGTGCACTTCACTTGCATGTCGGCAGGGTTCAAAACCATACAGGCGAATGACCATGGCGAGTTATACGTACAATGTGACGAAGGCAGACATTACCTCAATGGTCAGACCGATAGCCGTGGCGAGCTCGTTGGGTTCTCCCGCGCGACCTTCTTGGCGACGGAATGAAACCTCCCCACGCCTGCTCAATCTGGGCCGACGAAGACACGTTCTTCGTCGAGATGCCATCGCCAATCGAGGGCGTGGCCCCGACCGTCGCCCGTATCCCTTGCAACGCTGTCTATCTCTGGCAGCTTCTCCGCGCCCGAGCCAATGACTTTGCCAAGGCCACCATCGCCACCCCCGCCTGCCCGACCCAGCTCCAGCTTGACGAGCTGGTCGAAGAATACCTCACCCGTAAGGGTGCCAAGCCCAAGCCCGAGTTCACCGAGGCTCAGCGGAACGCGGCGCGGGATGTGCTGCGGGAATTGGGGATTATCTGATGCACATCCGCGCAACCCTCACTGCCGCGGCCTTGTGTTGGGCACTGCTCCTCTTGGCGCTGGTGCTAGGATGAGCAAAGCCAACTGGCTTCTGATACTAACCGCCTCCGCCCTAGTCGTCGGCTACATCGCCTACTACGAATACCTCGAGGTCGACTGCCTCAGCCGCAACGGCCAATTCGACCGGGGCGAATGCCACACGCCGGGGCGTGAATAATGCAAACCCCTACAATTGTTAAAGAGCTAGCTACCCTAGTTATACGCCTGCCAAGCCTAGATGCAAACTGGCGGCGTATACGCCTAGCCGTGACATACGAAGAATATGAAATCATCCGCCAATACTGCGCTGACAAGGATGGCTACTTTACACAGCGCATTCGTGGTATGCCTCTCGTCATTGAGGCTACGCCCACCGACCCGCCTTTGATCGTGGAGCACCGATGATGCGCCCAGCCGCTATCATTTGGCACACCATCTTCGCTTTCGCCATCATCGGCGGCGTCATCTCCGCCATCAATCAGTGGACCCTCATCGACTGCCGACGCCACGCGGGCAAGGTCGAATACGGCCTCTGGACCGAATGTTTCATGAAGACACCAGGAGAGTACCAACGATGAACCCACCCGACCGCTCAATCCGCGTGATCCTTTCCGACCTCAACGCCAACGAGGAGAACGACGTCACCTTCATCACCGCGGCGGTTCTCAATCTCTACACCGAAGCCAACCGCCGCATCCATGGCAAGGTCCTATTCACCGTTGCCGACGTGCGCAATGTATTGGCGATTTGCGACACCCTCCTCGCCCCTCGCGAGCCAGAGCCGGCGATCGCACCTCCGCAACGGGGCCGCGAGCTAACCGCCGCTGAGTCGAAGTCGGTAATGGAGGCGGTTGAGGTCTCGGCGCGCCCTTTAAAGGTTTCGTGAGGAGGTTCTAATGCCCGCCTGCTGGCGTCAATCCAATGGCATCGTCGTTCGCCTTCGCGGCAGCGAGTACTTGCTTACCGAGAATGAGTTCGACGAATTCGCCGGGCTCGTCAACCGGGTTTGGTATGGGGACCGCGAGGCGGTAAGTGATGGCTACGCCGAACTCGTTGAGGGTATCGCCGCAAGGGCCAAGGGCATCGATCTTGTCGCGGCCCTGGGCCTGAAGCCCGCTTTCAAACGGAGGTTCTAATGTACTACTCCATCACCCTAGAGCCCAAGCCCAACGGCAGCGAGCGTTTGCAGATCGTCTTCGCCTCAAACTCCGAGAACGACTACGTAAACGTTTTTATTGGGGCATTCAATGATGATGCCTTCTGCATCGAACCCTCCAGCATCAAGCGGCTTCGCGATGTGCTGTGCAAAATCTATCCGGAGGATTGATCATGGGCCTGCCAACCGCTCCTAGGCTCGATACCATTATCGAAGAGATCGAACTCACCATCGCCAAGCGTTACGAATGGCTCGTTCGATCTGACCCAGATGAGGGCTATTACGCAGCCATCTATGATCACGAGGAACTCCACTACAACAACGAGGAGGGCAATACATTCGCGACCATGGAACCTAGCCCCGAGGCTGCCCTTGCGGCTGCGCTCGCGGCCTACAAGGCTTATTGGAGCAATCGGCCATGAGCCTTCCAACTCGTGGGGAAACCTTCGCCAAGCTTCTCGAACACATCCGCAAAGCCCAGGAGGAGGCCGCGACCATGGCCCATCTCACCGCCGACGACGACGCTACGCATTCGCAAGGCTGGCTCGCGGTGAGTGAGATGTTCAAGCGGACCGCGAGCCAAGTGACGAAGCTTGCAACGAGGAGGATGCAGTGATGAGCGGTAATATGAGGCCAGTAACCGATCTGCTCCGCAACATGTGGTGCTGTCTATCTTGCAGCCACAAGTTCGCATTCGGTAAGGCTATCGCTGCCGATGTAATGCGATGTCCAAAATGCCGCAGTCCTGATATTCATCCCATTGAGCAGAAGGTCGTTGAGCTCTCCGAGTACCATGGAATAAAGGAAACGGAACAATGAGCGCTGGTGACATCGATGACCGCCTTGGCCCCGAGGGCGAGCTTGCCAGCCTTCGGACCGAGTACCCGAGCCTTGATGCCTACCTCAACGAGGCCCCCAATGTCATCAATTATATGTACAACATTCCATATGGCGCCGGAATTAGCGAGAACGGCCAGACGGTATATATCGACAGCCGCTTGGACACAATGGTCAACGGCGTTAACATGTCGGATGCCTTAGCCACCCACGAGACCACCGAATGGGCTCTCCGCGAGTTCTGCCAGATTGGCACCGATTACGCCGCCGACCCACGCGGCCACCGGCTGGCAAACCGGGCGGAGTATGAAGAAGTCCACCGCCTGCTCGGCGCTCAATTCATCAACCCGGAGGCTGCTTGGGAGGCCTACGACGACGCCCTTGATCCCCAAATCCGCCGGATCGAGCACGCCGAGATCGGCAAAGCTCCAGCCGATCTCGCGCTGTACCCGTACGAAGGAACTGCCATTCTCGATAGGCTAAGAGAGGCCATGTCATGATCTATAAAGTCTCTCACAACGAGCCGAAGATTTATGAGGGTGATGTCATCGGCTACGACCTTGTACTCGTAAGTCAGGAATCAGAGTCGCATTTTCTTGTTCTATCTCAGTGCCAACGGCTTCCATACGAGCGAGGCCAGCTACTTGAAATCACTGTGGAGGAAGTGTGATGCTCGCCAACCTCGCCATGTCAATTACTGGCCTCAACCAACTGTTTACCGACTGGCCTGGACTACCTCCCCAGCCCGATGACCTCTACCGCCTGTATCGAAACATCCGCCGGCGCAAGCCCGAGTACGTAGTCGAGTACGGCTCGGGCTGCTCTACCATCGTCATGGCCGCTGCGCTCTGTGCCAACGGTCAAGGCCGGCTCTTTACCTACGAAGCCAACTCCAAGTGGCTGGTCAACACCGATAACTGCACTCCCGAGCACCTCCGGCGTTTCGTTACGCTGATCCATGCTCCGACGTACGCAATAGGATGGCACGGCATCGCTTGCCATCGCTACGAACGTGACCCTGCTTGGCCAATCGATTTCATGTATCTCGACGGGCCTGACCCGGCCGATATCGACGGCTGGGAAGGCGCGCCGTTGGCAATCGATCCGATCCTACATGAGCCAAAGTTCCGCCCCGGCTTCCGCCTGATCGTCGACGGCCGTGCGCCAAATGCCAAACTACTCGAAAAGCATTTCAAACGCCACTACCTCGTCGAGCACGATCGCAAGCGCCGCTTCAGCACGTTCACTCTAAACGAGGCATCGCCCTATGACGCCGACTGGTGAACAAGCCGCCATCCTCGACCTCTACACTTCCACCGACAGCAACCTCCTCATCAATGCCCTCGCGGGCACCGGAAAGACCGCTACCCTCGAACTTCTGATCAACTCTCGCCCAGCCGAGCCTTCGCTCTACCTCGCCTTCAACAAGAAAATTGCCGAGGAGGCTCGCGATCGCTTCACCGGCCCCTGCGAGGTCCGCACTTTCAACGCCCTTGGTCACCGTATCTGGGCTAAAACCCAGGCCTCAAAGCTGGCTCTTGAGCCGAAGAAAATCCAAAACTACCTCGGCGAGCTTATTCGTCCTCTTAAAGGCGACGACCGGCGCGAAGTCTCCGATGCCTATTGGGACATCATCTCTGCCGTTGGCCTTGCGAAGTCCCTTGGCTACATCCCCAACGGCAAGTTCCCCAACGCCCGCCGACTCATCCAAAAGGACGCCTTCTATGCCTCACTCGACGAGAAACCGACCCCGCTCATCGCCTCGACCATCGATTCCCTCCTCGTCGCCTCGATTAAATCCGCATATGAAGGGCTCATTGATTATAACGATCAAATATATATGCCCGCATTGTTCGGAGGTACATTTCCACGATTTCCCTGTGTCCTGGTCGACGAAGCCCAAGACCTCTCGCCAACGAACCATGCAATGCTCGATAAACTCGCAAGACAACGGATTTGTGCAGTGGGCGACCCATGGCAGAGTATTTATGCTTTCCGGGGTGCTGTCCAAAGAGGTATGCAAAGCCTCAGCGAACGGTTCGACATGCAAGAAGCGAACCTCTCGATCAGCTTCCGGTGCCCAAGGGTTATCGTAGAGGCAGCAGGGGTGCCGGGGTTTCGCTGGGTCAAAGAGGGAGGGCGTCATGAAACCCTGCAAATGCTGGAACCATCCAGATTTCAAGAGGGATCAGCCATCATCTGTCGCAATAATGCGCCTCTGTTCAAGTGCGCCTTCGGGCTGCTTGCTTCGGGTCGTTCAGTCTCAGTTGCAGGAAGCGAAATTGGGCCCAAGCTCATTAGCATTATGCGCAAACTCGGAGCCGATGGCGACAGCCGAGCCAAAGTCATTGCCGCGATCGCCACTTGGGAAGACGAAAAGCTATCCCGAACCCAGCGACCAGCGATGATCTCCGACATGGCCGAGTGCCTTCGTATCTTCGCCAGCTTTGGCACTACCCTAGCTCAAGCCGTGGCCTACGCCGAGCATCTCTTTGCTCAACGCGGCACCATCCGCCTGCTTACAGGGCACAAGGCCAAAGGGCTTGAGTTCGATACCGTTTACCACCTCGACCCTTGGCTTATCGGCAAGGGCGAGCAGGAGGCGAACCTCCGTTACGTGATTACAACTCGATCGAGGGATCGGTTGTATGAGATCAATTCGAGGGATATATTATGGGTTTAGTAGGACCAATTCCTAGAACTTGGATAGAAACCTTGGATGTACTCTGGAGCAAGACAGTTATTGATTACACTTCAGGATGCTTCCTTTGGCAGGGCCATACATATTCCAATGGATACGGCGCCATAGGATGGCAAGGTAAACAGGTTCTAATTCATAGGCTAGTCTACGAGAAGCTAATTGGAGGTAGACCGCCTGTGGTAATGCATAAATGTGATACTCCCAACTGTTGGAACTACAGACACTTAACTGGTGGTACCCAGTATGACAATATTCAAGACATGATAGCCAAAGGACGCCACGGTCAGATGCCGACTCCACACGGAGAGTCTGCATATTGTGCTAAACTGTCCGAGATTCAAGTTCTTGAAATAAGAAACAGCAGCATGACGATAGGACAGCTTGCACGCAAGTACGGGGTAAGCTACGGCGCTGTTTACAAGGTAGTAAATGGCCTCTCGTGGAAACATTTGTGGAATGGAAAGGAATAAGACCGATGTCGACCTCAACCTCTAGACTCTCCTACGGAGATTGCTTCGATCTCCTCGATCGGGCCTGTGCCGATGCCAAGGGGATGAGGGTCAAGTTCTCAACCTTCGCCGCTGCCCAGGCATTCCGTATGCGGATGTACGGCGCGAGGCAAATCGACCGGGAAGATAACAAGCAAGTCTACAGCAAAGACCATCCAATGCATGGCCGATCGCCATACGACGTGCTACGGATGACAGTCCAACGGGCAAGCTACGAACGAGACACCAATGGCTACGTCGATGATAGCTCTTGGCTATACTTCGAACGGACTGACACAGGCGATCAATTCGAGGCCGAAAGCCTGAGTAAGGAACAGTCATGAATGAGGATCGAAACCATGAGTGAAAACATCACAATACGCCAATGCGAGATGGGTGGCTATTATCTGCAAGGGGAATGGCCAAAAGAAGCACGTATATCCTGTTACATGTTTGACGCACCATTCATTAGATTTGATAAGAACGGCCTGATTCACGTGGAACTTTATAATGGCCACGCAGTGTATGCTATAACTAGTATTAGGGAAACCTTGCTCTTAGCCACCCTTCAACGAGGATGCCGCACATGACCCCCGACCGTCCGATCGCCCTCTGTGCCGAAGCCTGCCGCATCCTCACTGACTCTGGCGCCACGATCTATCAGCAATGGACCTGCCGAGCTTGTGGCCATCGCCACACCAACCCCGAGCCCGACGCCTTCTACGCCTGGGGCCAATGCGGGTGTAAGACATTCACCGCGTTGGGGGTGTGTGGGTATATGGTTGTCCTCGGCGAATCGCGAGGAACCCATTGATGCCCCAATCTGAAGAGCCCTTAGCCAAGATCACCCTAAACCTCTTCGCTGCCGATGTAGCTGAACTCAAGCGGTGGTATGGCTTCGGCTACACCCAGCATATCCGTGATATTGTTCGAAAAGAGATTCGAACAATGCACCGCCGTATGAATGAAAGAGGAGGCGACTGATGGCAAATGAAATCGACACCCTTATGGACAAGGACCCCCTCGAACTCTCCGCCCAAGACATCGACGCGATCATTGCCTACCAGCGGAAGATGCGGGCGCAGTGGGACAGCGGGGTCAAGCCGAAGAAGGAAAAAGGCCCCGGCGCCATGACCGGGGAGGAGATCGTGAAGGCGCTAGGGATTGGAAAGCAGGTTGTGCCCTTCAAGCGGAGGTTCTGATGAGCACCGCTGAGCAAGTCATCGAATCAGCCCTCTCCCCATTCCTCGAAGGCACCCAAATCCAATTCGCCTGGGACAGCACCTCCCTCGGCCTATTCAAAACCTGCCCCCGCCTCTACCAATACACCATGATCGACGGCTGGCAAAGCCAAGGCGATAACATCCACCTCCGCTTTGGTATCGAATATCATCAAGCCCTGCATGATTACGAACTTAGCCGCGTCGCCGGCATCCCACACGATGACGCGGTGCATGACGTAATCCGGGCCTTGCTACATCGAATCGCCGATTGGCGACCGGAGCCGACGAAGCCGTCTGAGAAAACTAAGTCCCGAGAGCACCTAATCCGTACAGTGATTTGGTACCTCGACCAATTCGAGAATGACCCAGCATAGACGGTCATCCTCGCAAATGGAAAGCCGGCGATCGAGCTGAGCTTCAGGTTCGAGTTAGATTTCGGCCCATACGAGGGTATTTTTCAAAAATAGGATCGCGATGTCCAAACTCAATTCTACCTCCTCTGCGGCCACCTCGATCGCGTCGTAAACTTCGGCGGCGAGCAGTACGTCATGGACCGCAAGACCACCGGCTCAACTCCAAGTCCATACTACTTTAACCAGTTCGAGCCGAACAACCAGATGACGCTCTATTCGCTCGCGTCGCAAATCGTCATGTCCTCCCCAGTTCGCGGGGTGATAATCGACGCAGCCCAGATCGCCGAAGGCTTCTCCCGGTTCACCCGGGGCTTCACCTATCGAACTCAGGACCAACTCGATGAATGGCTTACCGATCTCAAGTTCTGGTTCGCTAAGGCCGAGGACTACGCGGCTGAGGGTTATTGGCCGATGAATGATACCGCCTGCGACAAATTCGGCGGGTGTCGGTTCCGCGAGGTCTGCTCAAAGTCGCCGAGTGTGAGGGAGCAGTTCTTGAAGTCGAACTTCACTAAGCAAGAGGAGGGCGAGCGATGGAATCCATTGAAGCCGCGATAGTAAGCTACGATTTCAAGGTTAAGGCCGTCGGCATTGATGAAAGTGGCCCCTTCTTTGAAATCTGTCTCTTGCAGGGGGTCTTTCAACCAGTCGCCTTCAAGTTCTGGACTCCGTTTGCAACATACTTCCGAGTGAATGAACACCTCAAGATAACGGTGACCCATGCCCAACCTAGCCAACCACCAGTCGAATGAGTTCACGAAATTACTGATTGAGGGCGACTCCGGCTCCGGCAAAACCGGCTCTCTCGCTTCCCTCGTCGGCGCTGGCTACAAGCTCCGCATCCTCGACATGGACAACGGCCTCGACGTGCTCAAGGCCTGTATCGTCAAGGATTGGCCGGAGCGCTTGGCCAGCGTCGAATTCGTCACCCTCCAAGACAAGCGCAAATCAACCCCAACAGGACCCGTGATCGATGGACAACCAAAAGCCTTCATCTCCGCCATCCGAATGCTTGACCGCTGGAAGTATGATGACGTTGACCTGGGAGTCCCCGCAGAGTGGGGCCCAGACTGCATTCTCATTGTTGACTCCCTTACAATGCTTTCAGATTCTGCTTTTGACTGGCGCGAGCCCCTTACCCCCAGGGGGAAGTCAGGTGATTACGATCGCCGTGCGACTTACTTCGACGCGCAGAAGGCGATCGAAGACGTCCTCGCGCTCCTCACCAGCGTCAACTTCCGAACCAACGTTATCGTGATCTCGCATATCAAGTATATAGATATGCCGGATGGGCAGAAAAAGGCCTTTCCAACCACCGTGGGAAGTGCCTTGAGCCCAATTGTTCCCCGCTACTTCAACTCCGTCGCTCTGTGTCAAACCCAAGGCAGCAAAAGGAAAATCCAAACCGCAGCAACAGCCATGATCGACCTCAAAAATCCACGGCCATTCGCTATGCATCCAAGCTATCCAATCGAAACCGGCCTTGCAGAATTCTTCGCGGTTCTGCGAGCCGAGCCAAAGCCCACCAAACTCACCCTAAGGAAAATCTAATGGCAAAATACAGGAAGAAACCCATTGTCATTGAAGCAACCCAAGCTCTTGAAGAAACCCTCATCGTAACTCTCGAAGGCACAATGCGTGCTGATCCAGGCGACTGGATTATCACGGGTGTCAAGGGAGAGCAATACCCCTGCAAACCTGACATCTTCGAAGCAACTTACGAACCAGCAGAGTGAAAGGATGCAATCCATGTCTGCACCCAACTTCGCCTCAATCCTCGACCAACCCGTCTCCGAAACCTCTAGGCCCAAGCCCCTGCCCGCCGGCTCCTACATCTGCGTCGTTGAGGGCCTGCCTGAGCAGGACGTTTCGGCAAAGAAGAAAACTCCCTACGTCCGCTTTACCCTCCGCCCGCTTCAGGCACAGGATGACGTCGATGCCGATGCCCTCAATGAGCAGGGCGGCTTCGGCTCCCGAACCTTCAAGGCCACCTACTACGTCACTGAAGACGCCAAGTGGCGGCTGAAAAAGTTTCTCGAAGACCTCCAGATCGACGACGAGGGAGAGGACAAGACCTTCTCCCAGATGATCTCGGAATCGCCTGGAAGACAGGTTATCGTCAGCGTCAGACACCGCCCAAGCGAGGATGGCGCGGCTATCTACGCCGAGGTCAATGGCACAGCGGCGGTGGAATGAGCCCTTGGGGAGGAGTGCGACCTCCCCACCTTTCAGGAGGAACAGAATGAGACTGAAAGAAGGCGACCGAGTGGTCTATGTACTAGAAGACAAGATTCAATGGGTCGGTACTGTTAACGAATTCTTACCTGATGGTGAAGTTTATTGCACAGCCGATGATGGAAGTTATCATATCGTTAAGCGGGACCATCTACGGGGCGAAAGTGGAAAGCTTTCATTATGACAGCTATATGTTGTCTCGGAGAAGCCTGGGGCGAGCACGAAGCCCGCGAACGCCTCCCTTTCGTCGGCCCCAGCGGCTACGAGCTGACCCGTATGCTTGAAGAGGCTGGCATTCACAGAGCCGATTGCTTCCTCACCAACGTGTTTAACCTTCGGCCTCAAGGAAATAAGATCGAAGTTCTCTGCGGAGACAAGCGTGGCAGCCTCAAGGGCTATCCACCACTGCTCAAGGGCAAATACATCCGGGCAGAATTCGAGCCCGAACTCAATCGTTTAGCAGAGGAACTCATCGATGTTGATCCAAACCTTATTATCCTCATGGGCAATACAGCAATGTGGGCTCTTCTTGGAAGGGTGGCGATCAGTAAATTCCGCGGAACCACCGACACTTCAACCCACACCGTCAGCGGGTTTAAGGTTCTCCCGACCTATCACCCGGCTGCCGTCTTGCGTCAATGGGAACTACGTCCCACTACCGTTGCCGATCTGATGAAGGGAGCAAGAGAGTCAGCCTACCCCGAAATCCGCCGACCAAAATGCCAAATCTGGATCGAGCCAACCCTAGAGGACCTACATGAATTCGCGAGACGTTATCTTACTCGAGTTGATGTCCTTTCAGTTGACATTGAAACAGCTGGAAATCAAATCACGTGCATTGGCTTCGCACCACGAAAGGACATTGCATTGGTTATTCCATTCTCAGACAAGCGAAAAAAGGGAGGAAGTTATTGGCCAACTGCAAGCGATGAACGAGCGGCTTGGGGCTTTGTCAAAGGTGTTCTCGCAAGCAAAGTACCGAAGCTCTTCCAAAACGGGCTCTACGACATAGCCTTTCTTTGGCGGGCGTACGGGATTAAGGTCTACAATGCGGAGCATGATACCATGTTGCTCCACCACGCCTTACAGCCGGAGAGCTTAAAGGGTTTGGGCTTCCTCGGGAGTGTATACACCGACCATGGGAGCTGGAAGCAGATGAGAGAGCGAAAGACGACGATAAAGAAGGATGATTAACTATGCCATGGAGTGCTTTCCTTGCTTCTAAAGTTAGAACATTAGAAGTATTGCAACTATATAGACCAAGTGAAGACGGTTTGTGGAAGGAGCATCTAGTAGAGACTGCACGGTTCCTTACCTATGTAGAGCCACAGCACGGTGGATGCTGGTCTTTCACATTACTAAATGAAAGAGGATATGGATCTTTTTCAATGTGTATACAACAAGAAAGATATCAAAGTGCTCATCGTGTGTCTTATGTTCTATTTAATGGCCCTATATATAAAGTAGGAGTTATCAAAGGCCACTCAGACATAGTTAGGCACACATGTAATAACCGTGATTGTGTTAACCCCACCCATTTGATATTAGGCACAAACCACGATAATAGCATGGATGCAGAAAAAGTAGGGACAAATTTCCATCCTATAGGATCAAATCATGGAATGGCAAAATTAAACGATGATAAAGTAAGAGATATCAAACGCATGTTAAATAGCTCGTGCCATAGTTTACAAGAAATCGCTGATAAATATAATGTTTCGAAATCTACTATACATAACATTAAGAACGGAAGCTGCTGGAATCATATCAAGATTTTCAAACGCCGCTTCTAACCCCAACGGAGCCAACCATGACCGACAAGCCTCCCATGCGTGAGATGACCCTACAAGAATACCTTAGGTGGGCAGTTATGAGAGACATGGCTGAGTTGGCCATGAAGAGGGATGGCGTTGAGATTGTAGCCTCGCATAAGAAACCCAAGCTCAACGTCGTCCCGCTCAAGGCCAACGATGAAGATCATTGAGACTGACCTCGTCAACCCCACCGACTTCAAACCCCAAGAGAAAGATTGGATCTACAATGGACTCGACACAGCCGTCACCGCTGAAGTGTTCTCGGTGCTCCTCCCTCAGCTTGATAATGTATCTGGATCAACTTACGCCTTCTCGAAAGCGCTACAAGGTCCGGTGCTTGAAATGCGCCTCCGAGGAGTACGTGTCGATCCCCAGCGCAAGGCCGAGGTCATCGAGCAGTACTACGCCAAGCTCGACGTCCTCGAGCGGCAGCTCGAGAGAATAGCCCGTGAGGGCCTCGGTTTCTATGGATTCAACTTCAAATCCAACGCAGACAAGCAGAGGCTCTTCTACGAAATTCTCAATGTGCCGGTTATCAAGAGAGGGGGCAAGCCAACAGCCGATCGTGACGCGCTAGAGAAGATGAATGCCTACATGATTGCGAGACCATTCGTCTCACATCTACTCTTACTAGGCGACCTCGCGAAGAAGATCTCGGTCCTCAAAACCGACATCGACTTCGATGGCCGAATGCGAACGAGCTATAACATTGCTGGGACTGAGACCGGAAGATTCTCATCGAGCTTCTCCGAATTCGGCACCGGCGGCAACCTCCAGAATATCGAAGACATCCTAAGGTCGATATTCATCGCTGACCCAGGCATGAAAATGGGGTACTTCGATGCAAAGTCAGGAGAAAGCTTCGTCGTTGGAGCTATCGAGTGGAACCTATTCCGAGATGGACGATATCTTGAAGCATGCGAGTCGGGTGATCCACACACGGCTGTTGCTCGAATCTGTTGGCCTAAACTTGGATGGACCGGCGATCTCGAGCGAGATAAGAGTATTGCGGAGCAGCCCTATTACAGGCATTACACATATCGTTTCATGTGTAAAAAGCTCGGACACGGTAGTAACTATGGAGGTAAAGCTCCAACCCTTGCAAATCAAACGAAGCTACCGTTGGATATTGTGGAAGATTTTCAACCGCAGTATTTTCGGGCCTTCCCCTCCCGTCTAGCTTGGCATGGGTGGGTTCAGAACCAGCTTCGTCAGCATGGTTGGCTGATCTCCCTTACCGGCCGCCGACGCCATTTCTTCGGCCGAAGAACCGACGACTCCACCCTCCGTGAGGCCATCGCCTACGATCCGCAGGGTTCCCTTGCCGACATCGTCAACGCTGGCATGCTCAACGTCTGGCGAGCAGGCAATTGTCAGCTTCTCATGCAGAACCACGATGCCATCGTCGTGCAATACCCAGAGGAAAGAGAGGACGAGATAGTTCCACTGATCCAGGCGCAACTGCGCTATCCTGTTGAACTTCGACACGGACGGACGCTAACTATCCCCTATGGAGCCAAAACCGGCTGGAACTTTGGGGAATGGAGCGAGGGAAACCCTGATGGCTTACGATCCTACGAACCCAATTCTAAACGGCGGAGGCAAGCGCAAGTGCCAATCTTGGATAGAAAGTTTCGTTGAATATACTAAGGACCTTGAATCGCCACTCATCTTTCGTAGATGGGTGGCAATCTCAGTCATTGCGGCGACCTTGGAGCAAAAGGTATGGTTAAAGACAGGTAGCAGGACAGCATACCCAAACCTCTATGTCTTCCTCGTTGGCCCACCAGGGGTTGGCAAGACAGCGGCGATTATGGCGGCACAAGGGTTCTACCGGGAACTGCCTAAGCCCAAGCTCAGCCCTACTTCAGTATCCAAAGCATCGCTTGTGGACTGTCTTGATGAGTTTAAGGGGTTTGAACCCCAATTCGGACAGCAGTCGCCACTTCAATACAACTCAATGTACATTATGGCGGATGAGCTAAGCTCGTTCATGTCCGAATACAGCCCCGAATTAGTTGGCATCTTGACCACGCTTTACGATGTTAATGCCCCATACAAGGAAGCTAAGCGCGTAGGCTCGCTTAAGAAGTTGATTGAAAGACCACAGCTAAACGTTCTCTGTGGCACTACCCCAGAGAACTTAGTCAAGACCTTTAATAAAGGCGAGGCCTGGGGTCAAGGCTTTGCATCGAGGACCCTCATGATATTCTCCACCGATCGAGGAGCTCCGGTGGATAAATTCGAGGCCCCTATATTGGAAATGCCAGACGAGATGATACATGATCTCCGTATCATTGATCGTATGATTGGCGGATTTAGCTGGGACGAGGAGTATCATGAGAAGTATTGGGGGTGGAAGAATCTGGGATATACGCCTGTTCCAACACACCCAAAGCTAGAGCATTACTGCACTCGGCGAGAGCAGCACCATGAGAGGTTGGCGATGATCTCGAGCGTTGACCGGGGCAACGATCTTAAACTTACTAAGATCGATTTCGATCGAGCCTATAATTGGCTTTGCGAAGCGGAGAAGTACATGCCGCGAGTGTTTGGCATGGGCTCGACCACTGTTGATGGCAGGGCCTTACAAGACCTCTTACACTTTATCAAAGATGAGGGTGGAGCAATTGGAATTCATGAGAGGAAGATTAACAACTGGACGGCGCTGAATATGATGAGAAGTCAGCGGATGGATGCAATCTCA
>Ga0137379_10001991_pt1 | contig 18846 bp, 15 predicted proteins | sample SagtaG_18_FD_104812 | JGI IMG/M metagenome (GOLD analysis project Ga0137379, IMG submission 104812) | Vadose zone soil microbial communities from Sagehorn Ranch, Mendocino, California, USA - Sage2_L_80_16 metaG | ecosystem: Environmental > Terrestrial > Soil > Vadose zone | place: USA...
ATTCGGCGGCGTCGCTGACATGGGCGTACACCGGCGTCCAACCGGCCTGTTCAGCGGCGTCGACCAGGCCAGCGAGGTCGGTGAAATCCTGCGGCGTCGCGTTGAGCGCGGCCAGCGCCTCTGGAGTCGGCGGGACCTGCCAGAAACTGTCACCGACCAGCAGGATGCCATCGGGATGCACGTGCCGGCCGGCCAGCTCCAGCGTCGCGGCGAATCCGCCGAACGCGTGTGTCGACCCGACGCACAGCACCAGGTCGTAGTCGCCGTCCGGCACGTACATCCGGGCGTCGCGCTCGTGCAGCGTCAGCCGCTCGGCGAGGCCGCGCTCGACCGCAGCGGCCGCGGCGTGTTCGAGGGCGTACCGGCTGACGTCGACGCCGTCCGCATGGCCGTCGGGGTAGTGAGCGAGGGCCTGCAGTGCCCACGCTGCCTCCCCACAGCCGAGGTCGAGAATGCGTGCCGCCGGTTGCCGGTCCGCCCGCCGCAGGAGCCGGTTGACGTTGACACCCAAGATCGGGGCCGCGATCGGGTGGTGCGAGTGCGCGATGCTGCGCAGTCGTTGACGATCCACCGTCAAAGTGAACACGACAGCGGTTGACGGCCGCATCCCGCCCAGCCCCCGCGGGCCTTGAGCGGCGCAGACTACTGGCCCGTACGGCCGTCGATGCGCTCGCGCAACAGGTCGGCGTGCCCACTATGCCGGGCGTACTCCTCGATCATGTGAATGAGGATGTCGCGGACGCTCGCTTGCTCGCCGCGTGCCGTAAGGACCACGGCGTCCAGGTCGATCTGCCCGTCCAGCCACTCGTCGGCGGCCGCAATCTGCGCCTGCCAGGCCGCGAACGCCTCCTCGACCACGACCGGGTCAGCGACCGCGCCGTTGAAGTCCAGGTCGTCGTCCGGGGACCAGAACAGTCGAGGCAGGTCCCGATGGCCCCGCAGCGATCGCTGAAACCAGTTGTGCTCCACCCGGGCCATATGCCGAACCAGGCCGAGCAGGCTCAGCGTGGACGGCGGCACGGACCGGGCGGCGAGCTGCTCCGGCGAGAGATCCCCGCACTTCATGCCGAGGGTGAGCCGGTAATTGGCGAGGTACTCGCGGATGGTCGCAAGCTCGCCGACCGGGTTGCCCGCCACTCGGGGGTCGTCCTCGGGCTTCGCCCACATCCCGTCGTAGCCGACCACATGTTCATTTGCCACGCTCTCACCCTTGCCGACGAGACAGGATCGGGCAAACCGAATTCGACCGGCGACAGCCAGGCAGCATCGCAGCGAGCCAGTCGGCCCGATCGCGCTCGTCATCGCGGCTGAGCGGAATTGGTTGTGCTCGTGTGCACGCCTGGTCAGCCACCGGCAGACTGGCGTCCGTGAGCGAACCGACGGTGGACGGGCAGCCGGCCGTCGTCCCAGCCGGTCGCTGCCCGATCCCGGGGCCCCGGGACGAGACAGAATGACCGGGCCTTTGGAGCTCGGAGTGAATGGACACTGGATCGATGTTCGCTCGGTGGCAGGAGCCGGGGAGCGATTCCTCGACGGCGGCACATCGCCCGCAGGACCGTCGCGCCGCCGATCGGGCGCCGCAGCGCTCGGCGCTCACCAAACCTGCAGGTTCATCCGATGAAGCACCAGCTCTGCGCGACACGTTGGAGCGGAGGATCATTGAGCCGATGTTCCTCGCCGTAGACTTGACAGATGTCAGCCGCTGGGCGCGCAGCAGCGGTTTGGAAATTGTGCTGTTGGTCATCGGGGCGGTCCTGCTTACCCGCTGCGCGACGTGGCTCGGTGGCCGGATCATCGAGCGGATCGACGCGCACGCGCAGGAGACCGACGCCTTGGTTGCCTCGGAGGCGGCCAAGCACCGCCATGCGCTGGCCCAGGTGGTCACCTGGGTGACGCTGGTGCTGATCTACTGCGTGACCACCGTGCTCATCGTCGAACGGCTGGGTGTGCCGGTGAGCGGTCTCGTCGCGCCAGCGACGGTGGTGGGCGTCGCCCTCGGCTTTGGTGGGCAGCGCATCGTCCAGGACATCCTGGCCGGCTTCTTCATCATCATCGAGCGGCAGTACGGTTTCGGTGACGTCATCCGCATCGCGATCCCGGGTATCGGCGAGCCCGTGTCGGGGACCGTCGAGGACGTCACCCTGCGGGTCACCCGCATCCGATCGGTCAACGGTGAGGTGATCGTCACGGCGAACGGCCAGATCGTCCAGGTGACCAACCTGTCCCGGGACTGGGCGCGCGCCGTGGTGGACGTTCCCGTCCCCGCCAGCATCGACGTCACCCGGGTCAATGCAATCCTGCGGCAGGTCGGCGCCGAGGCGTACGACGACGCCGAGCTGCACCAGCTGCTGCTCGACCCGCCCTCGGTGATGGGTGTGGAGAGCATTGCGGTGGATCAGTTCGAGGTCCGACTGGTGGCCAGGACCCTGCCCGGTAAGCAATTCGACGTCGGTCGGGCCTTGCGCGCCCGCATCGCGGCCGCGTTCCTTCGCGAGGGCATCCACCTGCCGACCGGTCTGGACACCGCAGAACCCACCGGAACAGGCTGATGCATCTCCCCGGCCGTCTCTCGACCTGGGTGCTCACCACCCTGTTCCTGGTCACCCTGGTGATCTACTTCCTCGTGCGGCCCCCACCACAGCCGCCCGCCGGCGCCACACCGAGCGTCACAACGACCGCGACGCCATCACGGGCAACTACCGGCTCCCCGACGCCGGCGACCACGCCGACCGCCTCGGCCCCGCCGACCAACACGCCGCCGACCCCGAGCACTTCGAATCGGAGCGTCACACCCACCGTCCCGCCCTCGCCCACGGTCGCCCCGGCAAGCCCTGGTGCGACGTCCCCGTAGCACCCGCCCGATCGGTTCGGGGTCGCCGACGATCGGGCAGACCCCATGTCATGACCGCCGCTGGCTACCATGCCGTGGCCGCCATCGTGGCACCTGGACTTTCCGGCGGCCGGCGCGGCGTACCGGTGGCAAGCTCAGGGACAGGTCGTGGTCGGCGTCATGGTCGGCGGGCCGCATCGCGGTGAACAGTCGACGATCTCGCGTGGGGCGTCGGCGCTGAAGCACATGTCCAGCCCCAGCGGACATCTCGGCCGACGTCTGCGCACGGGAGAACATCGCGGTCTCGTACGCGGACAGGGCGGTCTCGACGTCGCGGGGTGCGCGACGATCGCCAGTTCCAGCTGGGCCGCGTCGAGCATGGCGAGGTTGGCTCCCTCGCCGGCGTAGGGCGACATCACGTATGCGGCGTCCCCCACCAGTCACGCCGGGCACCCGGGACCAGCGGTGACCGATCGGCAGTGCGTAGATCCGCCGTGGGGTGATCGTGTCGTGCACCGGCGGATGAGGTCCTCCAGCTCCTCGCTCCAGTCGGTCAACAAGGTCGGCCGAGGCCCGGCGTGGAAGAACCGCCCAGTCATCACCGCCGCGCAACCCGGACGGGGGTTCGCCTTCTCTCGCGCTCAAGACACTCGCCGACGCACCGTTCACCGTCGTCGCCACCCGCACGGAGGCATGGGCACCACCCAGAAGGCCTTGGCACGGGGAGTACCAGTGTGTGCCGTCCCGTTCGGACGCGACCAGTTCCAGGTGGCACGCCGGGTCGAGGTCGCACGCGCGGGCACGCCTGCCGACGACGCGCCTTCGTCCCGACCGTCTGCGAGCCTGGGTCCGCGAAACCATCCAGTGCCGTGACGGGGGGCCACACGAATCGCCTCCGCGTCGCCGCAACCGGCGGGCCGGCAGCCGCCGCGGACGCCCGTCGATAGGCGAGTCCTCACCTGGACTCGCGGTGCTGCGAGCGTCGACCTCAGTGGGCCGTGGATTACAGCATACGAACCGCTGCACCACCGCGTTGAGCTGCAGTTTCTTGCTCCCGGTGGCCCGCGAGCATCGCAGATGACAGGCGGCAATCGACGGGCTCGATTGATGTACGGCTATCTCTGCGGAGGGTGCCGGAAGCGCGTCCTGTTCAAGCTCAACAGCCCGGTTCCGACCGGTCGCCGTCTTCGGCATGAGACGTCATCCTATCGGCGTCCACCGCCTCTGTGATCCGTGTGCCGTTCGCTGGCCATTCCCGACCGTCGCGGCGGGCTCGATGCCTATCGGTTCGCCGCGCTGTCGCGGATCAGCGCTCGTTGCTGCACCTTCGGCTCATGGCTTGCCGTCCCGCCACTCGTTGTCCATCCGGATAGATGATCGTTCCAGTTGGGGGATCGATGGTTGTCCGGAGCCATGCCACCACCCTGCGTCCTCTCCGTTGCTCCAGCCCGGCGTCGAAGTACCCGACCGTCGGCGCATTCATCGCCTGGGTCCGGCGAGAGCACGGATTCAGCCAACCGGAGCTGGGCACCGTCGTCGGCCGAAGCGTCACGCGCATCGCCGCGTACGAGCAGGGCTTGCGACGCCCACCGGCGACGTTCCTGCTCGACATTCTGGACGCCATGCCGGTCGAAGGCATCGGCTTCAACGATGTGGCCACGTGGTACGCGTACCGGCCGGTGACAACGCTTGATCCTGCCGGGTACCGCTCCATCCACGAGTACATGGCCGCCGTGCGCGTCTTCTTCGGCTACAGTCGCACCGGCTTCGCCGCGACGCTCGGCTGTACCGTCAACGTCGTCCGCGCATACGAGCACTGCGTGAAGCCGGACGAGATCCTCCTGCGCAGGCTCGTCCGGCGCCACACCGCACCGCAGGTGCAGTACCGAGACGTCGCGACGGCGTTCCGCACCCTGCGGCCAACGTTCGAGGACCGTCGGCTCCGCGAGATCTTCAGCGTCCTCCGTAACACGCAGCCGGAGTCGACCACGCATGGCGCCCTTCGTGATCGGCTCATTATCGAGCACCTTGACCTGGCACGTGCGCTGGCCCGCCGCTACCGCCACTGGCGAGTAGCCAGCGATGACGCGGCGCAGGTCGCGTACGAGGCACTGATCCGCGCCGTCGACCGCTGCGACCCGAGATACGGCGACTTCATTCCGTACCTTCGAAAGTGGATCGCCAGATCGATCCGCGAGTACGCCCGTACCCTGTCCGTCGCTGGTACAGCCCGGACACCCTTCAGCCGGCAGACGGTCGCCGTCGCGCGTGACGCGTTGACCCAGAACCTGGCCCGCGAGCCCACGCGCGTGGAACTGGCCGCCCACCTCGGCGTACCGCTGCGCACCCTTGAGAACACCCTCCAGGCCTGGCAAGCGGCAGCGCCCGTCTCTATCGACGTCCCGCACCAACGAACCGGTCGGCCTATCGCATCAACATTGCCGGCCGGACCTGGCGGCAGATCACACGAGCTCGAAGTGTCAGACCTCGTACACGGTCTGCTCGACCAGCTCCGTCCCGACCACCGCCGATTGATCGAGCTGCGCTACCTGCACAATGCCGACATCGACAAGATCGCGGCCCAGGTGGCCAGCAGTACTGAAGACGTTGAGGTGCGGCTCGCCGAGGCCCTCGAACATCTTCGCCACCAGGCCCGCCACGTGTACGACGCCTGACCGTCTACCGGAAGAGCAAGCAATCGCGATGCCAGACGGGAATTCCCAGCGCGGTAGCGCCGACTGCCTGGTCGACACCGAGTTTGGTTGGCTGGTCGAGTAGCTGTGCCGGACGGCTGGCAAAGGCCCCGGCCGAGGACCCGTTTGTCGCTCCAGCCGGCGGCCAGCGAGGCGTAACGCCAGGCGGTGGACACGCTGCTCGGCCGGACTCGCTTGCAACGCCGGTACCGTTCGCGGTCCGAATCGGCGGCGGTGCTACGCCGGGTGGCACCAGCTTGGCTTGGCGCGCCGCGCCTACGGTGATCCGTCCCTGGCAGCACCCGTGGACTCTTTGCCCTCAGCGGGATCCGGTGCGGCGACGCCTCGCTGCCGCTGAAGCCAGGTCAGGATCATGGCAGACAGCGCGCGTACCGCCTGATGGTGTTGATCTGGAGTCATCGGCACAGTCTCGGGTTCCGTGAGAGTGAGCTTGAGGGCGCCCCGCTTCGCGCGCTGGGCACCACCATCGGATGCGGCCATGGTCCAACGGTGCGCCGATCGTCCGGATCTGGGAACTCCCCGCCGGGAGGTATCACCCGTATGTGCTACCGCTTGGCACACCAGCGGAGTGGCCATTGACTTAACCCGTGGGTTAACATCATGGTGTGGGCAACTGGCAGATCCTACTGGTCGAGGAGGTCGCCGAATGGTTCGTCGACCTGACCAAGAACGACCCCGGCACGGCGGACCTCGTCGAAGACGCGGTCGACCGCCTCGCCGTTGACGGACCAACGCTCGGCCGACTGCTGGTCGACCGGATCAACGGGTCGCGCCACCACAACATGAAAGAACTCCGGCCAGGCTCCACCGGATCAAGCGAGATCCGCATCCTCTTCGCTTTCGATCCGATACGACGAGCGGTCCTGCTGGTCGCCGGTGACAAGTCCGGCAACTGGCGCGGCTGGTACGACACCGCTATCCCGCTCGCCGACGACCGCTATGAGACCCACCTGGCCGAACTGGAAACGAGGAACTACCAATGACTGTCACCTGGGACGAGGCCAAGCGTCGCGCGGACGAGACTCGCCGCGCTGCCGGCCACCGCATCCGCACTGACGCCGAACGCGCCGCCGGGCAGCGCCGCCTCGACGACGAGATCCGCGCCTTCCGCCTCGCCGAGGTACGTCGCAACCGGTCCCTGACCCAACGCGAGGTCGCCGACGCCATGGGCGTCTCTGGGCCCCGCGTCTCCGATGTCGAACGCGGCAACCTCGACACCGTCTCCGTCTCGGTCCTGCGCGCCTACGTCGAAGCCCTTGGCGGACGCCTCAAGGTCACCGCCGAGTTCGACGACTCCACATACCAGGTGGCATAGGCCACGTCCGGCGCCCCGGGGGTGTCAACCGTTTCGAGTGAGCGCATCCACGCCGCGAGCGTCCCCGGCGGTCGGTTTGCCTGAGCGACTCCAACTACCCGGTGACGTGAACTGACTGCGTACAGTTCCGGTTGGGAGATAGTCACGAATCATGCTCGCGGGAATCGATACAAGGCGGTGACGTTCATCAGTGTCGATCCAGGCCATACCGCCGTCGCCCCACACCCCGCAGTTGACGGGGGCGGCGTACGACGCTGTGCACCATCGCGGCAGCCATGTGCAGATCATCGCGTCCGCCGGCTCGGGGAAGACCGTGACCCCGGTTCATTGCCGGACCCCTTCGGCTCGGTGCTATGCGCCTACTACGAGACCCTCGACCGCTACCGCCTTCTGACCTACGGGCAACAGATCGTCCGCGCGGTACGGGAGTTGGAACGCCCACAGTTCGCGGCCGAGATCCATGCTCGGCTACGCCACCTCATCGTGGACGAGTACCAGGACATCAACCCGGCGCAGGAACGGCTGATCGAACTGCTGACCGGTCCACAGGTCGAGCTGTGCGTCGTCGGCGACGATCAGCAGGCAATCTATCAATGGCGTGGCTCCGACATCTCCAACATCATCAGGTTTACGCAGCGATACCCCAAAGTCGCCGCCTTCGAGATCACCACCAACCGGCGGAGCCGACCCCAGATCGTCGAGGTCGCCAACCGGTTCGCTCGAACCATCCGGGACCGTATCGAGAAAGACATGGGCACGTACCGGCCAGCGAGCGACGGGCCCGAGGCGCAAGTGGTGACCTGCCATGCGGACACCGAGATGGACGAGGCAGGTTGGATCGCCAACCTGGTCCTGGACCTCGTCGACGCTGGCACTCGTTTTCGCGACATCGCAGTGCTCGTACGAAGCCGAGCCGCATACCAGCGACTCACCGAACAGTTCGCTACGTTCGGCATCCCGGTACAGCCGGGCGGACGCTCTGGGCTCTTCGAGCAGCCCGAGGCACTCCTCCTCGGCCGCACCACCGCATGGCTTGCCGACACGGAGTGGCGCGACCGGTACAGCCCCGGCCAAGCCGTTGCGGACACGGCGCTCTTCGCCGAGTACCAACGCGTCTTCGCCCTGTCGGACACCGACCGTCGCCGCGTCATACGGCTTCTCCGGCAGTGGAAGACGCCGTGCCGCTGACCACACGGACAGGCAACCTCATCGGCGAACTCTACGAGTTGCTCGGCGAGGTAGGAGTACGCGACTGGAACCTCAGCGAGGCGATGACAGTCAACCGGCTCGGCACGCTGGCCCGTTTCTCGTCGCTGCTCGCGGACTACGAGTCGGTGCGCCGGTGGGCCCGGCCCGACCCGCACGCACCCGGCGAGCAGGTCGGTGGTCAGGACCGTGGCATCTGGTACTACCGCAATCTGGCGCTGTACATCATCAACTACGCACAGGGCGCCTACGAGGGCTTCGACGGCGAGGCGGACTTCGCTCTCGATGCGGTGGACCTCACAACCGTGCACCGGGCAAAGGGTCTGGAGTGGCCGGCTGTCTTCGTTCCATCGGTGACCGCCAACCGCTTTCCATCATCACGTACCGGACAGCCACAGCCCTGGCTGGTGCCACGCGACCGGTTCGACGCGGCACGTTACGAAGGCTCCGACGCGGACGAGCGGCGCCTGAACTGCGGTTGGCGATCTTGACGATGCCTGAATGCGGCAGACCCTGTGGCCAGCCCCGGCGACCGGGGTGCGTTACCCCGGCCAGCCGGACAGGGGCTCGGCAGGACTGGATGCGCGCGTTGGGTCCCGCCGAGAGATGTCGCTGGCTGCCTGCAGGAGCCGCCTGTGCAGCTGGCGTACCTCCGGGCCCGGGTCGACGCCCAACTCGTCGCGGACGGCGCGGCGGAGCCGGTCGTAGACCGCCAGCGCCGCTGCCGTGTCGCCGCGTGCGGCCAGTACCTGCATCAGCATCCGCTATCCGATCTCGGACAGCGGCGCCCGCTCGATCAACCGCCGGCCGAGCGCTCGGCGCCGGGCAGTTCGGCGCCGCCGATGCACAGACACGCCTCGGCGTAGCCATCTGGGCGGTCAGGGCCGGACCCCAGGCCCGCCGCCACTCCCGCTGGGCGAGCGCGGACTCGGCCTGGTGCACGGCCTCGACCGCCCGTTCGACATCGACGATGGCTCCGGCCACGACCGATCCGGTACCCCGGTGCGGATCGATGCCCGCTTCGTGGTCGGCCTTGAGTGAGTTGTCCGACAGGGCGGGTAGCACGGTCCCTTGGTACGCCTGGCGCAGAAGCGGCGGTCCTGCACCAGGCCGAGGTGTCGGCCGACGTCGTCGACGTCAGCGGGTTGCGGTTATCGCGCTGACCGTCAGCAGGCGCAGCAGCGCCTTACCGTAGGCCTCCTCGGGGCAGGCGGCGGTGAACTCCGCGACCGGGCCGTCCACCGCCGCGGGCACCCGGTAACCGTCGCCGATACGCTCCAGCCGGTGGAACGCGGCGCCGAGCCGTTCGCGCAACTGGTCCTCGCGCGGCAGCCACAGCGCCTCGTCCTGATCGAGGTCGTCGAGTGCCCATTCGGTCGTGCCGTTGAAGCCGATGATCGGACCGTTCGGCCGCTCGTGCACCTCGATCGTCATGTGGCTGAGCACGAACAGGTCGTCTAGGTCACGGTCGGGGATGATGAACCGGTCGCCGGGCGCGGGCTTCCAAGCCAGGCCGGCAGCCCGCAGCCGGCGGGCGAGTTCGAGCGTGATCACCCTCCCATCGTGCCCAACCCCACCTGGACCGGCCAGCAATATCCGCACCTTCCCGGTTGGTGCAGCTGGTGCTGCGATCTGGCAGCTTGTCGCGGACGGCTTGTACACATCTGCCGGTCCCCGGGCCCGCCGGTCGCTTCTCGCCAGAGCCTCGTGGAGAACATGCTGGCCATGGGGGGTGGGTGCTCTTCTGCGTGGCGGTGCTGCCGGCTGTGCCGAATCCGGCACGACTGTGGGTACTGGCCGCGACGACGGCCGGCGGCGCGATGTTCGCGATGCTCCAGGAGGCCTGGTCGCTGCGGTCTGGGACCGTCACCGTTCGGGGCCGGCTTGGGCGGACCAGGCAGCAACCGAACCACCTGGGTGACACCGCCCCCCGGGTACGCCTGACAGCGCTGTGGCGCGGGTCCTCCATCGAAATCGCGGGTGGGCAAGTGAGAACCCGGTTCCGTCGGCTAGCCCGATGCGCTCGGGGTGAACTGGTCGGCTCGGCTCGTGCCGTTGATGGCGCGGGCGCCGTTGTACCCGCCGACCGCGTAGATCGTCTTGCCGATCACGGTCACCGCCATGCCGGCCCTCGGCAGATCGAGCTTGGGTAGCCGGTCGCTGCCGGCTCGATCACACCACCAGTCCATCGGGGTGTGGTTCGAGCCCTCCCCGCCAATCAGACAGACCCCGACGCCTTCGATCCGAACCGCGCCACTCCCGGTACGGGCGGGATCCACCTTCAGCGAGGACTGGACCAGCTTGCGCTCAACCATCACGTCGACCACGCCGGACGGGGTGTGCGTATTTGGATCCTCGCCGGCCAGGAACCACACCGAGCCGGTCTGGTCGCTGACCGCCGCGAGCTTGTTCCGGGCCTGCTGCAGCTTCCCGATCTCGGTCCAGCCGGTCGAGCCGAGCGCCCAGATCTCGTCGGCCGCGGACCCGTTCGGTCGGGTACCGCCGGCGTAGATCAGGCCGCTGCCGTCCCACACGGCGGCGCCGCCCAGGCGACCCTCGGGCAGCGGCGCGTCGGTCTCCCAGCGCTGCCCGTCCGAGCTCAGCCGCAGCACCTGCCGGGTACCGCCTTCCTGCGCCCAGCCGCCGATGACGTACAGCCCATCCGAAAAGCCGACCAGCGCCGCGTGGCTCACCGGCGCCGGGAGGTCCGGGCCCTTCGCCCAGGTGGGGCTGGATGCCTGCGGATCGAGTACCCAGGTGGACTTCAACTTTGATCGGTTGGCGTCGTTGGCGATCCCACCAACCACCCACAGCTTGTCGCGGAACCCTGCGGCGGCCGCGCCCTCCAGGTCGACCGGCAGGTCGTGCAGCCTCTGCCAGGAGCCGAGCAGCTTCGGCGGCTCGCTGTTCTGCGTCTGTGGCCGGTTGGACCCGTGGCTGGCGGTCAGCGCCCAGGTGGCGGCCAAGACGAGCAGCACGGCGAGCGCGGCGGCGATGCTCAGGATCACCGGCCGCCGGCGCCGACCGGCGAGCGAGACCGGTGCGGCCTCCTGCGCCGTGGCCGTGGTGGTCGGCGTCGGCGCCGCCGTAGCCGCGCGGGCGAACGGCGATGCCTGCGTCGCGTACCCGGCGCTGGCCGGCGAGACCGGCGGAGAGCTGACCGGTCCACCGGAGGTCGGACCCGACATCGGTGCACCGGAGATCGGGCCGGGGTGGACCGGCCCGGGCGACACCGGGCTCGGCGTCACCGGCCCGGGCGAGACCGGGCTGAGTGCGGCCGGGCCGGCCGGCGGGTAGCCGAATTCCGACACGCTGGCGCCGGGCACCGGCTCCGTGCCGGTGGGCGGCGTGAGCTGGCCGTCGATCTGGAGTTCGGCCGGGTGGACCACCGCGCCCTCGGCGACCGGCAGCTCCGGCTGTTCGAGCACGGTCGGGACGATGCCGAGGTCTCGATGCAGCATCCGCGCGACCAGCGGTACCCGGGACGAGCCGCCGACGAGCAGCACCGCAACCAGCTGCCGCGGCGCGATCTTGCAGCGCGCAACGGTGTCCGCGGTCTCCGCGACCGCGCGGCGGATCATCGGGCTGGCCTGCCGCTCCAACTCCTCGCGCGTGAGGTGCAGCGCGGCCTCAACGCCGGGTATCGACACCGGTGCCGCCGCGCCGCGGGAGAGCATCTCCTTGGCGTCGCGGATGTCTTCCCAGAACAGCCGGCGGTCGCGGCGGTCCTGCGCGCTCGTCGGATTGCGCAGCCGGGCCCACACGTCGGGCGCGGTATTGGTCAGGATCTGCCCGAGGTGGTCGACCAGCGCGGCATCGATGTCCAGCCCGCCGACGTCCTGCAGTCCACCCGAGCCGACCACGGCAAACCCGTCGCCCTCGTTGCGTACCACCGCAACGTCGACCGTGCCGCCACCGAAGTCGAAGACCACCATGGCGGAGCCGCGCGGAACGGGCTGGTGGAGCACGCCGATGAAGTACCGCGCGGCGGCGACCGGCTCGGGAACCATGGTGATCTGCGGCCAGCCGGCCACCACGGCCGCATCGTGCAGCCGGCCACGCCGTCGCTGGCCCCACGAGGCGGGGAAAGTAAGCACCACGGGCGGCGGAAAGCGGGTGACGTCGCGTACCGCGACGGCCACGGCACGCAGTACCGCGGCGAGCAGCTCAACGGTCGGTACCTCGCGATCGCCGAGCAGGACCGCCTGCTCGTCGACGCGTTGCTTCGGGTTGGGCTCGTACCGCGCCGGGTCGAGCTGCGCGAGGCGTTGCGCGTCCCGGCCGACCGCGAGCTGGCCGTCGGGCTGCAGGAACACCGCGGAGGGCATCAGCGGCGCCCCATCGAACAGCACCGGTCGGCGCCGGCCGTCCGGGTACCGGATCACTGCCACGGTGTTCGAGGTACCCAGATCGATGCCGACGACAAAGCCCCCGGTCGCGACGCTCGCCATCACGTCCTCCCGGTCGTCAGGATCGGGGTGTAGCCCATGAGCGCTCCTTGGCGGTCGACCCGGCGGCAGTTACGTCGGCCCTGGCCTGACAGAGCGACTGGCGGCCGGCCTCGTCGAGGCTCCGGCCGCCGGCGCATCCGCGATCGAGGTTCTCGCCACAGTGCTTGGCGACCACGATACGTCGAAGTAGGGCTGCGACACACCAGCGGCGAACGCGGATGACGCCGCGGCGGACACGGCAATGCGCCAGTCGGTCTCTTTGACCGACTCGTACCAGATGAAGCCGATGATGTCGGGGTGGCGTGGCAGCGTCTTGAGCAGGTCGCGCACCCACTCGGCCTTCCGTCCAGCCGTGTCGGTGGCCGCGACCTCGGTGAGCACGATCGGTCGCTTGGTGAAGGCACGTATCTCGTTGACCGTGGGCATGAAGATCTGCTCAAACGTCCGGTACTCCTCAAGGCCGGTGGTGCCGTAGTACCCGGAGAGCCCGACCCAGTCGACGTACCCGTCGCCCGGGTACAGCCCGGCCAGCGGCGTCGAGTTGGTGTAGCTGACGTTCGGGCTCCAGATCCAGATCACGTTGTCCGCACCGGCCTGGTGGAACAGGTCGTGTACGTGGCGCCAGGCGGCCACGTACTCACCGCGACGGTTGCCGTTGGCCTGCTCGCACCACGGGTACCAGTAGCCGTTCATCTCGTGTGCGAAGCGGATCCCGACGGGGTAGCCGAGGTCCTTGATGCCCTGTGCCCAGGAGCTGATGTAGCTGTCGAAGTCGCCGGCGACGATCCGGGCCAGCCGGTACTTCGACTGGCTGCCGCGCTGCACGTCCACCTGCGACTCGGCGCGGTAGTCCCACGGCTCCCAGCCCAGGATCGGCAGCATGCCGCGGTTGACCACGCGGTCGAACGGCGTGCGGCTGAACTTGTGCACCGCCCAGCCCTGCGCGAAGAGCAGCGTCTGCGGGTGGCGGCCGGTCGCGGCGACGAACCGGTCGTGGTCCTTGAGGTCGACCCCGCCGCTCTCGGTGAAGAGGCCGAAGAACGCCTTCCCGGTGGGAGGGAACACGGTCGGTGGGGCGGGCGTGAAGGTCGGCACGGGTTCCGGCGACGCCTCGGGCGCCGGTGCCTGCCAGCGCGGCCCGGCCGGCCGCGATTGTCCCGTCCCGGCGGCGTCCCTGGGCGCGAGGACGAACACGTACCCGCCGATGAGCAGCAGGAACAGGGCGGTGACCCGAGGCAATGTGATCATGGTGTGGCTCCGAACAGGCCAATCTCCTCCGGCATCGGCATGCGCGGTGCGGGTACCGCCGGCCGGAGGACCATGGTCGGTGGCGGCGACAGTACGAGCGGCAAGCTCGCAGGTACCGCATCCGTGCTCTGGCGGGCCGCGCGGCCGCGCAGCCAGGTACAGAATGCGACCACCGGCGGCCCGGTGCCGGCGAGGACGCTGAGCGACGCCCACAGCCGCAGCGCGATCGAGTCGTGGCCGAAGACGGCGCTGGTGGCCAGCAGCGCGGCCGCGGCGAGGGCCCAGCACACGTGCACGACGAACGATCGCGGCGAGTCCACGCTGCGCAGCCGGCCCTTCGCCGTCACCGTGTACGCCAGCGGGCGGCGCAGCAGCGCGGCGACGGCCGCCGCCACGTACACCGGCGCCGCGAACAGCGCCAGCAACATCCCGTGCACGCCCAGTTCCCGGCGCTCATGGCGGGCCACGTTGAACCGGCGCAGCCAGAGCCACAGCAAAAACCACGTGGTCATGCTCGCCGCCCACAGCGCGAGCCAGAGGTGCCCGTCGAGCTGCGTCGAGCCGATGCCGAGGCCCAGGTACGTGGCGGTCGCGGCGTTACCGCAGACCACCGCCAGCGCGACGCTCGGATAGTACGACTGGACCAGGCCGTAGCAGAGCCGCTGGCGCGAGGTGAGCCGGCGCAGGTGGGTCCGGCCGCGCCGCAACACGATCTCCCAGACCCCGTACGCCCACCGCTTCTGCTGGTTGAAGTAGTCGGTCCAGCTCGTCGGCCCTTCGCCGATCGCGACCACATCCGGCGTGTACACACCCTTCCATCGCCGCCCGGTCACCGGGTTCGTCGCGCCCTGCACGCACATCCCGGTCAGGTGGTCTTCGATGATGGAGTCCTGGTACCCGTCGATCAAGGCCCAGGCGAGCGGCCGGTACAGGTGGTTGGTACCGATCAGCAGCGGCGCGGCGAGCCCGTTGCCGCCGCGCTCGATGATGCCGCTGAACAGGTACTGCTGTGCGGACGCGCCGTGCACGACCCAGCCGCTGTACATGTTGCCGTACACCTGCGGGGCGACCACGAACGCCACATCGGGATCGCGGAAGTACCCGAGCGTGCGCTCCAGGAAGCTGGGCAGCGGAACGTGGTCCGGGTCCATCTGCGCGACCACGTCGTAGCGGTACTCGTGGACGGCGCGCCAGGCGTTGTGGTTTCCGGCCTTGGTCCGGGCGCGAAACGGGCCGCTCGGCTGGTTGAACTCGGGCCGGCCGTGCCGGCTGAAGTGATGGACGCCCAGCCGCCGCGCCATCGCTCGCACCTTCGGATCGTTGCCCTCGTCGAGGATCCAGATGTCGACCGTGCCGGCGTAGCGGACCTGCTTCATCGCCCACAGCGTGCGTTCCAGCACGTCGAGTGGCTCCTTCGCCGGCACGATCGTGGTCAGCATCGCCACCCGCAGGCCAGGCTTGGCGATGTACGGCACCGGGTCGCGCGCGCGCAGCGCGAAGGTCCACACGGCGACGTTCTGTACCAGCCGGACCACCTCAACCAGGACGACGCAGCAGAACGCAACGCGGGCCGTGACCAGCTGCCAGCTGCCGGGCCCCACCACGCCAGGACCCGGCACGTGCTGCGGAAGCATCAGCCAGCCGACGAACAGACATCCGGTCGCGCCGTTTGCCAGCACGAGCAGCGTGAGCGCGAGCCTCTGCATCGGGCGTACGACCGGCCGGAACTTCACCGGGCTGTGCGCGCCGTCCGGAGCCGTGAGCGGACCCGTGAGCTCGGCACACCGCTCGTACTGCCGGTGCGCGGCCGCGTTGAGGCGCCGTCGGGCTGCCGTCCGGCGATCGCGACGCGTGATTCTCGCTGCCGAATGGTTGGACACCGACGCCGTCGGGGTCGATGGCTTGCGCGACGATCGGCGATCGTCGGTGCGGCGCAACAGCAGGCCTCCAGCTCACAAAAAGGAACGGAATGGTCGGAACCGATAAACGGCAAGCCGATCCTAAGGGGAGGCCGCCATACGGTCTATTGCGCAAATCCCGGCATACATCGATAAGGGCCACCGGTCCGCACCCCGTTCGGGCTCCTGAAACGGTTGTGGCGCACCGCAAGGCGGTTCCCGGCCGCGGCGACGGCCCTCGTGCCGCGCCGGCAAAGTGTTAGCGATTTGACAGTGCCATTGGGCACAGACCGGAGCTTCTACGCGCTCCGGGATTTGTCAGATGTGGCGGCACAATCAATCGCGCGCCGGCTTCACCGAATTGGACAGAGACATGCACCGTCGGTAACCCGAAATTGAATATCGCATCGGCGGCGATCTGGCGAGTGTCCGGAAGGCGACAAGCCCAGGACACGAACGGTCGCAAGAGCACATCGACGCGCGGCCCGCTGGGACCGGCGGCGCCCCGGCAGCGGGTGCGCCCACGCGCCTCGCCGGTGGCCTCTTGCAGCCACCGCACGTACAGCTCCGCGTCCAGCCGCCGGGCAGCGAGTGGATCCAGATGGTGATCGGCGCACGAGGGGCGAGGTAGACGCGCGGGTCCGCGCCGGTGTGGCTGCGGGACATGCCCTTGTACCGGGCCAGATGTGCCGCGACGGCCGCGCGTAGCCCGATTGGATCGGAGCCCTGAAAGCCGGCGGTGTAACGGAAGGCGAGGGAGGAGCAAATGTCGTCATGCCTTAACGTTCCCGCCGGTGATGCGTACGGTCCGTTGCGCCGCTGTCGGACCGATCGATGGAGCAACCGACCTGCGGCGGTTGTGTTGACCGCGCGATTCACGGCGAAAGAGTGTGTTCCATGAGAACGGCAACATTGCGCCAGGCAACTAGAATCGAGCTACGTACGACAAGTGCAAATCAAGTGCAAATGAGCTCACAAGACAGACAAAGGATCACGAACGCCGTAAGCAATGCGACCACGACTACCTCAATAGACAAACTGGTGTTATCGTCGCGGAAGTCCTGGCAGATGCTGCCGAATACGGGCTAATGGTCGCCAAGAAAGTACCCTGGCGCGGCCCCGTGGACAAACTATCCGCAATACCTACTTCGAAACAGCGCGGACCTAAGGGGAGGTGGTGGCCCGGACTGTCGGAAATGCTCGTGGGACTGCCGGCATCACAGTCTGAGAACGGCCGATGAGGCGGCCGGGTACCGGCCCTCCATGTGAGCACCTGCCGATATCGACCATGCCCAGTCGGTGGGCGTGTGGATCGAGCCTGCCGGCAATACGGTGCTCGTCGTTCGACTGCCCGCAAGGGGTTGCCTGTCCGATCCGAAGCGGACCTGCTCGGCTGTTCGCGCTCGAACGCGGCCAGTTGGGCCGCTACCGTGCCAACTTCCGATTCACCGGCTGCGCCTGCTCGCCCCCGTGGTACCTACGAAGGGTGGGTGATCCAGGTAGCCCATGCTGAAGCCAGGTGGCTAGCAAGCGGTTGCCCTGCGCCAGGGGCCGCCGGTTGTCCGTGGCACGATCGCCCGCGCGGGAGCTCGACGTTCCTCTTGGACGCCGACCTTTCCCCGGGGGGGACCTCACTCCGCTCCCATGTACAAACGCGCCGGACGCCGCGTTTGCACATCCACCCACGCCCGACCGAAGGTTCCAGCGTACGAACGCCTCAACGCTTACCGAATGTGACAACCACTCAACTGCACCGGCCATCGTCAGCTGCTCAGATGCTTCATTGCAGCCCGTGACAGCCTTACGTTCAGCCACAAGGGTGTTCGTTCCATGATCAAGTGGGCCGCCAGGGACTCGAACCCTGAACCCAGAGATTAAAAGTGCCTATTTTGGAGAGTTACTTCTGCTATACGATATCCGTCCGGTTCCGCCGCGTCGAGTCCGAGCAAATACTGTTGAGTATCAGCAGGTCCGGGCCGTTGGCGGCCATGGGCCGGACAGTGCCGCGAGTCAGTGATCCGGCCTGGTCCGGTTAGCCGCGGGCTAGTGACGTTCGGGTGGTGGACGTGCGGGTAGCCACGGAGCGACGACATCGCCGATCGGCCCAGCGTTGGATTGCCGCGGCCGCCCGTACGTCCAGCGCCGGTTCGGTACACGGGCGTTGGGGTGGTACGCGCCGTGGACGGCTGTAACCCCCGCTATGGGGATTTCGTCCCGTACCTGAAGAAATGGGTCTTCGCGTCGATCGTCGGTGCGGCTCGCCTGGGCTGGACGACGGGTACCGCCGCCGACGTACGGCTGTACGGGGGCAGGATCGCCTGAGCAACCGAAGAGCTGCGCCAGCGGTTTGGCTCGGGAGCCGACCCCGGCTGAGATTGCTTGCCACCTGGATCTGCCGGACCCGGTAGTCGAACGAACCCGACGCGCCCTGCGCACTCGCTTCGCCACCTCGTTGGACAGCTGCGATGCCGCGAACGACGACCTGCCGCTTGTGCGCCGGCTTCGGTCGCATGACGACCCGTACCAGACCACCGAAACTGTCCGAGACGATGCGCGGGTACGTGAGCGTCCTCGACCCGCACGCACGGAAGGTTCTGACGATGCGGTTCGTCCACGACATGGACGTCGATGACATCGCGGCCACGCTGGGCCGGACCGGAACCGAGGTCACTACAATCCTGATCGACGCGCACCGAGCGATCCGCGAATCAGGGCACCTCGAGCGCATGTCGACGGCCATGTGAGCCTCTCACCGGATCGCTCCAGTAGGCACCTCACGTCCGTTGGATCTTCGCCAGATACAGCGGGGTACCGGTGGCGTTGATGATCTCGGAGTGGGCGAGGAGGGCGACCTTGGCGATGGTGAACAACGCGTCATGGACCGGCAGGCCGGAGCGGGTTCCGATCGCATAGACAACACGGGTGGGGCGCAGAGCGGCACGGACAGGGTGCCGGGGTGCCCGGGCGGCGAGGATCCGGTCGAGGTCCGCGCGGAACCGCCCCTCGTTCCTGGCCAGCAACAGGGTGGAGGTGGAGCCTTGGGCGAACAGGTGGCTGAGGCTCTGTGACCCGTCGGCGCGTAGTAAGTACTCGTAGGTCTTGCGGGTTGAAGAGGGAACGTCCTCCTGGTGAGGTTGACGGGCTTCAGATCCCAGACTCACGAGGAGGACGTTCATGGCCCAGG
>Ga0137379_10001999_pt1 | contig 18790 bp, 15 predicted proteins | sample SagtaG_18_FD_104812 | JGI IMG/M metagenome (GOLD analysis project Ga0137379, IMG submission 104812) | Vadose zone soil microbial communities from Sagehorn Ranch, Mendocino, California, USA - Sage2_L_80_16 metaG | ecosystem: Environmental > Terrestrial > Soil > Vadose zone | place: USA...
CGACCACGTAGAGATTGTGCGCTTCGGCGATTTTGTTGATACTGTCTATCTCGCATGGACTGCCTAAGAGATGGACTGGGACAACGGCCTTGGTCTTCGCCCCGATTGCTTTCTCTAGCTCCTCCGGGACGATGTTGAAGGTTTGCGGGTCCACGTCAACTAGGATGGGGGTACAACCAACGTTGCCTATGGGATAGACTGTTGTGGCCCAAGTCACAGCCGGGGTTATGATCTCGCTGCCATTCTCAATGTGGTCCGGAGTGGTGTGGTTTGTCAACACTGAGAGGGCGAGAAGGTTTGCTGAAGAACCAGAGTTCACCATTACAGCATGTCTTGAACCATTGTAGTTGGCAAACGCGTCTTCGAACCTCTTGACCTTACTTCCCATCGTCACCCAAGTTGAAAGCAAACTGTCAACTGCTTCCTCCACTTCTTCGGAGCCATACGCGGGTATGGTGAGTGGAATCCGGGTCTGGCCGGGGACGAACTCGGTCCTGGTGAGCTCGAAATGCTTTCGGAGATAGGGCCTTATCCTGTCAAGCGTTTGGGACATGGATAACCTCAGGATTCCGTGAGTCTAGCTCGGACCGGTACCATGCCACGGTCTTCTTCAGCCCGTCCTCGAAATCGACCCGTGGCTTCCAACTAAGTTCCCTCGTCGACTTGGAGTAATCCCCTAGGCTTCTTGGAATGTCGACGCGCCGAGCTTCCGGATTCCAATACACTTCAGACCTTACCCCGCTGATCTTCATGATAGTCTCAACGATTTCTCGGACCGATCTTTCTCTTGCGCTACTGAAATGGTAGATCTCGGAAGATCGTCCCTTCTCAGCAAGCAGTGCGTAACCTCTGACAATGTCGTCGACAAATGCGAAGTCTCTTGTGGGTGATGGGCTGCCCATAGCTAACTTTTCTCCCCTAAGAAGTCTCAGAATGATCGAAGGGATGAGAAAATCCGGTCGCTGGTAGGGTCCATAGTGGTTAAAGGCACGAGATATTGAAATATTCATCCCATGCATTTCGGCGAACGCCAGAGCGAGGCTTTCTCCGGCTAGTTTACTCGCGGAGTATATGTCAATAGGTTTGGGAGGGGTCTCCTCGGTAATGGGAAATTTGTTCTGTTTTCCGTAGACATGGCAAGTACTCACGTATACTATCTTTGAGACCTCTTGGGCCCTAGCTGCCATCAGAAAGTTGAGGGTTCCAATCGCATTGGTCGTGAATGTGTTGAATGTTTTAGCTCTTGTTTCAGGTATTAGGGTGATTGCCGCGAGATGAAATGCCACCTCAACCCCCTTCAGGGCTTCTAGTAGACTTTGGTAGTCTTGAACATCGCCAAGAACCAGGCTGGTGCTCCGCTCCTTCGTGGAAAGGTCATTCTTTGATCGAACAAAGCTGCGGACATTCGAGCCATATTGTGAAAGCAGTTGGCAAAGGTTGCGTCCAGCAAATCCGCTGGAACCTGTGACGAGAACAGTTTTGTGCTTCCAGAAAGCACCGTCAGGGGAACCCGTCGCCACTTGAAGCCGTCTCAGGTTGCGTTCTCGGAGGTAGGGTGATAAGTCTTCGCAACCTAGAATCTGATTCTTTCGTTAGGCGCGACTGCGATCCGAGAAGATAGAGCTTGGCCTGACCTTTCGTAGTTGAAGCATACCGGTCTAATTCGCTCGCGCCTACGAAAAGGTCGCTGTGGCACGGGACTATTCGCTACTCATGCCTTTAGCAGATGGATTTCCCAGAAGTTAGCCAGACCTCTCAATCGTTTGGGCACTAATGTAGAATATAGGAAAAATGGTCCGCCATGTACGCCAAAGACCACTGGATAGATTTCACACTTGCGAAAGCGTGAGGCTGAAAGTAATTGGGTCAGGTCTTTCTCCAAGTATTCTCTTACGTGCTCTCCGAAAGGAAAAACTCTCTCCCCCGAGAATTTCTCAATCGCGGCCCTTACAAGGCGCTTTCGATTAGGGGTGTTTAGAACTGCTCGGCCCCCTGGCTTCAGAACTTCGTAAAGTTCATTCATTGCCTTGAGGTCGTTTGGGACATGTTCTATAACATGGGTACTTATTGCCAAGTCTATGCTCTCGCGAGACACGAGGGCCGAAAGGTTTTCCCAATCCCCCGTAACGTAGCGGACATTTCCAAAGTTCTGAGGGGTGCGCTTAGGCAATAGTTCTACGCCAACTAGCTCACTGCACCATCGGCTGAGTTCCTTAGTTTTGTCAATGCGGGAGGCACCGATTTCCAACACTCTTGAGGCTGGAGTAACGTATTTTCGATATGATTCGAGGACGGAAACCCAGTCATAGTAGTCGGTTGGTTTCGTTGGTATGCAAGCCCTAATACTACTATTGAAGCGAAATTCCAACCCAATCCCTAATTGATCCTATCTTTCAACGGACTGATAGTGGAACAAGCCCGTCGAATAAACGACGAGATTCTCTCTTTTTCCTTCCAATCCTGGGGAAATTGCAAGTCTGTAGAAGGTTTCGTTGAGAACGTTTTGACCAAGTCGTACAAGTCCTTATGAAGAAAGTCCAATTTGGGCCGTCTCTTTAAGCGCGTTATCAAAGATCGCTCGCCAATCGAGTTCCTTTGCGTAGTCTAGAGCGTTTTTCCGGCAAAGCTCGTAGAAATTGTCGTCAGTCAGAAGACGGGTTACAGCCTCAACCATTTCTTCCCGATTGAAGTTGATGACAAGACCCATCCTGCGCTTGGAAACTAATTCGGATATCCAAGGTACACTCGTGATTATCACCGGCAGGCCACATGCTAGGTACAATTTTGGCTTTCCGGGATCAGTGAAGGATGAGAAACTGTCTTGTGTGGGCTCATACGGGGCTATTCCCATAGAACACTTCGAGAGGATTCTTTCTGCGGTTTCTTGGTTTTCTACGAAACCGACGAATTCAACGCTGGAAGCGAGTTCAAGCTCACTTACTATTCGCTTCAGTTCGTTTTCAAGGGGCCCAGTTCCAATGATGACAAGCTTTGCATTTGGGACCTTTTGTAGAATTTGAGGCATGGAGCGAATGATGAGGTCAATCCCATGTCCTTTTCTTAGATGCCCAATGAACGCCAAGGACCTTCTGTCGATTTCGCGAATGGGAAGGGGTTTGATGCGGCCCAGCCAAACGCCAAGGGGAACCGTAACCTCTCGACCGCGCAAAACCGTTTGAGCGCCTCTTCGCACGTCAGACATTCGCGAGCTGAGGTTCCAAGTCACATCCGAATTGTTGACACAATACCTGTCAATTGCTCGGTAGAGGTGACTCAGAATGGGGTTTGCGAACCTATTTGGCGCATAGTCAATTGTGTAAAAAATGACATGCCTCACTCTTCCCATGCGCTTCAAGAATAGCCCTCCCAGGCAGTTTAGACCGTCAGCTCCAACACATAATTGGAATCCTTCTTTTTCCCGGGCGAGCCAAGTTATCGTGAAGGCCAGGTCTTTCACAAACATCAGGAGGTTGGGGAGCCTCCAACCGATTGCTCTCTTTAAGATCACGCGATTGCCCTTCAAGAATACTTCGTGGAAGCTTCGAATGTCGCGCGCGTACGGGAAAGGGTGCCCGATGAAGTCCACCCTGTCGATTCTACTCCTGAGATATTCGACAAGTTCTTGGGCCGGGCCGCTGGCGAAGACATGTGAAATCACGGTCGCACTTTGGACCATCGGTTTGACAATAGTGGGCACCGACACCTGACCTTTAGAGTCTTGAGGCTCCACATGCGCCCCTCGCTTGAATTCGTCGTTCTTTCGGATAAGTGGTCATTCCCCATTAGGCGCGGAGTGGACTTGGAATGACTTTAGCCTCATGGCTCCTGTACCATTCGATTGTTTTCATGAGTCCTTCCTTCAGATGGCAACGAGCCTCAAATCCTAGAAGCCTCCTAGCTTGCTCCACGTCTGGGCACCTACGAGGCTGACCCGAGGGTTTGGTTTTGTCAAACACGATTCGAGCGTTCGATCTCGCAATAGAGACGATAGAGCGTGCCAAATCGGCAATCGAGATCTCCTCTGCGCTGCCTATGTTGATAGGGTCAGTAGCTACGCCCTTCTCCACGGCAAGAGTCATTCCTGTTACAGTATCACTCACGTAGATGAATGACCTTGTTTGGGTCCCGTCCCCCCAAACAACTATAGGGTCATGCCCATCAACAACCTTTCTGATGAGTGAGGGAATCACATGTCCAAGCTCAACGTCGAAGTGATCTCTTGGCCCGTAGGAATTAAACGGGCGCACCGTGGAAATCTTCACGCCGTATTCTTCTGCGTAAAATCTTCCTTGTAGCTCTAGAACTCGTTTCGCCCACCCGTAACCCAGGTTCGAAGGCTCAGGGTTGTCAACAAATCCTTCGCTTTCGGGTGTTGGCACCGGCGAGTTTCGCGGATAGACGCAGGCTGAGCTCACGTTCAAGAAGCGCTCAATATCAGAAACCCTAGCGGCCTCCAACATGTTCATTCCGATTGTAACGTTAGTTCGAAACATTTCTGCTGGGTGTCCCGAATTATATGCGACACCTGATACTTTCGCCGCGAGGTTGAGCACGATCTCCATTCCGCGGCATGCTCTCAAGCAGGCGTTGAAATCGTGCAGGTCGTCTTTTATCAACTCTATTTGATCTAACACTCCCTGAATATTGCTCACTCTCCCGTTCTCAAGAGAATCTATTACCCTGACACTTGCACCAGCGCTTGCAAGAGACTCGACCAGGCTGGAACCTATGAATCCAGCACCCCCTGTAACAAGCACCCTTCTGTCTCTCCAGAACGAACTGCAAGGACTCATCTCAACACTCTCAATTCTTCTCGATGCCCACAAGCGTGCCTGTCTTGAAAGTCAGTTCGAGGGTCAGGGCGTGCGAGAAGCTCATCGTAACTGACTGAAGTCGGAATCGTTAACCGTTATATTCGTTACGCGAGGGGGTCCTAAGGTAGATTAACCCAAAAGAATGGGAGTGTTATGCTCTTGTGGTTTTCAACTTAGGTTTGGGAGTCTTTTGTTTTCCAAGTCTTTCCCCAAAATAGCGTCGAAACCAAGGCCATACGACTCGGTTGAAACGTCCGGATTGATACACAACTATTTGGTCGCGTGACAGTCATTGTGTGGAATTTGCGGCGCCATGGTTCATCATGGTGACTCATTGGCTCCGAATGTCATCCCATCGATGATGGAAGCTCTCAGGCACCGTGGCCCCGACACCAATGGTCACTACGTTCGAGATAAGGGAGGGATTGGAGTTAGACGGTTGCGAATAATTGACCTGGCTACTGGGGACCAGCCCGTTCACAATGAAGACAGTTCATGCTACATCGTCTTCAACGGCGAGATATACAACTACAGGGAGTTGCGTTCAGAGCTCCTAGCAAACGGGCATTCGTTCTACACTCAATCTGACACCGAGGTCATTGTTCATCTCTACGAGGATCTAGGCCAATCGTGTCTCGATTTGCTGGACGGCATGTTTGCCTTCTGCATTTGGGACTTAGAAAGAGAATCCTTCTTCTTAGCGAGAGATCGCATTGGAGAGAAGCCCTTGTACTATGTTGCGACTGATCAAGAATTCATCTTCGCGTCTGAACCAAAGTCGATTTTGACATACCCATCTTTTGTGCCCAAACTAGATCTCGATTCGTTGGGGGAGTATCTTGTGTATGGATACGTTCCCAGCCCGAGAGCCATGTTTCAGGGAATGAAAAAATTACCACCCGGAAACTCTCTATTGGTGAAAGCGGATGGGGAATTAGTTATGCATAATTACTATCGATTTTCTTTCAAGAAGCAGGCCGCGAGCTCGATACAAATCAAAGAAAGGGCTGGAATAGAGATAGAGAATGCGGTTAAGAGCCGTATGGTTAGTGATGTTCCTGTAGGAGTACTTCTGAGCGGAGGGATGGATTCGAGCCTTGTGGCTTTTTTCGCGTCTCGAGCGGCGGGTTCTTCTGCAGTTCAGGCATTTACGATCGGCTTTAGACAGGGAAGTTACGACGAGAGTATTTACGCGGCCAGAATCGCGTCTCTCTTGGGTTTAACGCACAATCTCACAATATTCGACGAAAAAGATGCGATTGATCAAGTGAAAGAGGCGCTCGTGTTGATGGACGAACCAATCGCGGACCCTTCCTTTGTGCCAACGTACTTGGTATCGAAGATGGCGAGCAAGAACGTGCGGGTAGTGCTGACGGGAGATGGAGGAGACGAGGTGTTCGGCGGATATCCAAAATATCGGGTCGATAAGCTTCTAGGGAGCTTTGACAAGCTGCCTTTCGTCTTGAAGTCGTTTCTCTCCAGAGTTCTCCGCTCCATGCCCGAGACTTTTGTTGGGCCGAAAGTGAAGCGCATCCTCATGACCCTTGGTCAAGATCCCGCCGAGCGGAACCTGTTATGGATCAGTCCCTTCCTACCCGAAGAGGCTCGTCGACTTTTCCCTTTATTCGGCAGATTTCACGATCTTCCTATGGAAATAGATTCTCTAAATCAAGACGACCCCGTTGAAATCGCTTTGAAGGCTGACATCCGGTATTCTCTCGGAGACTTGTTCTTATCCAAAGTTGATAGGGCGAGCATGGCGTGCTCGTTGGAAACTAGAACACCTTTTCTCGCCATCAAGCTTCTCGAATTTGCCGGAGGAATCCCATCGAGAGAAAAGGTCAGCCTAAACGCGACAAAAATTCTTCTTAGGAAGGTGGCCCTCGAATATCTTCCGAGGGAGAATGTACTCAGGCGGAAGCAGGGATTTGGGATGCCAATCGCTTCGTGGATAAGAGGCCCAATGAGGCAGTTAATAGAACCCGCCTTATCTAATGAAAGGCTAGAGCGACACGGGCTGTTTTCTACATCGTACGTAAGATCTCTTCTAAACAATCATTTTTCGGGAAAAGAAGATAACTCAGTTAAGATCTGGTCCCTTTTCGTTTTTCAGGTTTGGTTTGAAAAATGGATTTGGAACCAATCCAAATAAGCGATTTCGAGCTAGCTTCCGTCATCATTGTTACAAGGAATCGTTGTAAGGACGTCATTGAATGCGTTGACTCTGTGACCAAATCGACCTATCGACCGCTAGAAATCATAGTTATAGACAATGGCTCCTCCGACGACACCCCAACTCGAGTGCCGAGCCTCTATTCAAGTGTCAGATTCGTTTCGAACAAGTCAAACGTGGGGCTGGCTGAGGGTCGCAATATCGGCCAGTCAATCGCGCATGGCAAATACCTCGTCTTTCTAGATTCAGACACCGTCGTGGATTCAGAAATGATCTCCAACCTCGTTCATTCTGCTCGCAATCCCAAAATTGGGATAATTGCGCCCAAGATGTATAGCTATTTCGAACCAAAGAGACTGTGGTTTGCGGGAGCGGAATTCGACATGGTGTCAAGCAGAGCGAAAAATGTCGGGGTAAACGAGGTAGACTGTGGTGGTTACGAACGGGTCACGAACATTAGCCATGCGCCAACCTGTTTCTTGGTGAGAAAGGATTTGGCCGAAGTAGTCAAGGGGCACGATCGTCGCTTTTTCCAGTCCTATGCGGATGCTGATTTTGCGTTCAGGCTCTCAGAATTGGGTTACATACATCGATATTCCCCCAAAGCCGTCCTATATCATAAGGTGCCTCCCAGAGATCGGGCTCGCTCTTTGAGGTCTTTAGGGCTAGATTCTCCTATGCGAGCATATTACTACTCAAGGAACAAGATCCTATTCATGAGGAGGCATGCAACCCGGAAACAATTCGTTGCATTCATAACGGTTTTCATGCCTATAATCGCGCTCGGTTACATAGAGAGAATCACGAGATATGGAGGCGGTTCGAGCTATTTGTCACCATATTTGACGGGCCTGAAGGACGGGGTTTCGATGTGCCTAAGGGAAGTTTGACCAAGTGCGCTGTGTCGTGACGGGAGTTGCAGGCTTCATCGGCTCTCACTTGGCCGAGAGTTTGGCGGCAAAAGGACACGACGTAACGGGAGTCGATAAATTCTCCGACTATTATGATCCATCCGTCAAGAAATCTAATCTTGCTTCCTTACTGGCTTCGAACAATTTCTCACTGATACAGAAGGATGTATGCTCGCTTGCTGAAAGGGACCTGGCGAATGCAGAGGTGATTTTTCATCTTGCAGCGCAACCCGGCGTAAGAGGAAGCTGGGGAAAATCATTCGAGACCTATGTATTCGATAATGTTCTTGCAACTCAGAAATTGCTCGAACTTTCGAAGGGATTGAAACTCAAGCGATTTATCTTCGCGTCCTCGTCATCGGTCTATGGCGAGATGGGGCTTGCGCCAGCGAGCGAGGGCGATCATACCAAACCGCTCTCCCCTTATGGTGTTACGAAGCTCGCGGCTGAGAATCTTTGTTCGGCATATTACAAGAACCACTCTGTTCCAGTAGTTGTGTTGCGTTATTTTACCGTCTATGGACCTCGCCAAAGGCCGGACATGGCTTTTCACAGATTCTTAAGGGCTGCAACGGAGGACATGCCGTTAACCATCTATGGAGATGGCAATCAAAAACGTGATTTTACCTTCGTCCTCGATGCCGTAGACGCAAATGTGTCGTGCATTGAAGCAGACTGTGTTGGAAAAGTCATGAACATTGCTGGCGGACGTAGCGTCGAATTGAATGAAACCGTTCGCATAATACAGCGTCTAACGGGGAAGACCCTCAATCTGGTATTCGACGCGCGTCAGAAGGGCGACGTCGGAAATACCTCAGGCGATATCACGCTAGCAAGGGAGGTCCTGTCATTCAGACCCAAGATCACACTTGAAGATGGATTGAAGGCAGAACTAGCTTGGATGATTAGAAAGTGATCGAGCGGAAAAGCAAAATGCTTCCGAGATGTGGTAGCTTACGTCGCGACTTCAGTCGGGAGAGATGCAATAGTTATGCGCACTCCTTGTGAACAATGCATGAGCAAATCATGAGTTCGTTTCGAATCATCAGGAGTGCATTGGCAACTGTAGCTGGGACGATTAGGCGCCACTTTGAACAAAGTGCGTTATTGATTCTCGGCATTTTGTGCCTCACTTGGTTTAGGGGGCGCATCATTGACAAAGGCGATTTTGGTTTACCTCTGGACAGGCTCGACTATTTTCGCGCGACATTGAACGTTTGGGATTCTCGTTGGTCCTTTGGCGCCTTGATGCCGGCCCAGGTGTCTGCGCTTCCGCTTGCGACTTTCGGAGCTCTAACTCAGATCCTCGGCCTTACATTGGCTTGGCATGAGGCGATAATCTTCTACGCTTGGTTTGCAGGCGGTGGCCTGTCAATGTATTATCTGTGTAGGACATTTGGAGTTGCCAAGCGTGTCGGCCTCTTCGCTGGCGCCTTCTATATGCTGAATCCATTCAGTTTGGTGATAATTTGGCAAGTGAACCAGGGTCTGCTTCAGGTCCCGTACATGACTGCGCCACTCGCCTTGGCCTGCTACAATGATTACGTCAAACAGGGAAATCTGAAGAAATTCGTCGGGATAATGCTGGCCTGGGTCGGTGTTGGAGGTACAGTCGCCTTCGTGAATCCTACCTACCTCGTGATCGTTCTAATCCCAATCATTCTATTGTTCACTGCCAGATTGTCCAACTACAGATTCTTGCAGCAAGATGGGAGGGCTCTTCGTGAGTTAGTAATCAGGTCTATGAAAGTCACAGCTATCTTTTCTCTGGCAAATCTCTTCTGGATTATTCCGATCCTGTCAACGCTTGGAGACCAATATCGCTCGTTCGCGTATTCTCAATCATCGTTTGGGCCAATCTATCATGCTTTCAGTCTCGGTAGCGCGAACCTGATTGATTCCACTCGTCTATTTGGATATTGGGCATTGAACCAGAATGCGTCCTACGGACCCTACTACGAGTGGGGAGCAGCTTACAACTCTCTTCCGCTGTGGGGCATCTCCTTAATCATTCCAATATTGGTTGGTAGTGCGCTCCTCCATCGTAGCTCCCACCAAAAGCTGTATTTCGCATTCATTGCAGTAGTCAGTCTTGTACTAATCACTGGAACAAACCAGCCATTTGGTCCATTGAACACTTTCTTGTTTGAGAGATTCACTGTCTTTCAAGCGTTTCACGAGGGATTCGAACGTTTTGGTGTCCTGCTATCACTTTCTTTCGCGCCTCTAGTGGCGGAGGGATTGGCCAACATCCATCGGTTGGTTGCGCACCAACTCAATCTTCGAACCGCGAACAGAACGGTGAGGAGTACCGTTCCGAAGATCCTGACCGGAGGCGTCTCTTTGTTCCTATTGGTGATTTTGGTTTTCCCGTTTTGGACCGGTGAAGTAGTGCAATCGCCGAGCATCTCGAGTCTGTCTCCTAGAATTGAGGTACCAACAGACTACACCTTGCTTCGGAACTTTACCAACACCCTTTCAGCTGGTGATAGAATAATATCCTTACCCCTTTCTTCCTCTTACAACATCGCTCTTGATTGGAGTGGCGGGGGTTATATCGGTAGCGATCCCACAATCTGGTTTTCCTCCGTTCCCGTAGTTATGATCGACCAAAACGACTTCACCGATCTCCTTAGATTAGGCCAGGCAGGTTCTTACGGTGCACAAGATTTCTCCAGGCTCCTTGCGATCTCGGGCGTCAAATACCTCGTCTACCATGGTGATGCGAACTTCGCTTTACTTGAAGGATCAAGTCTGAGTGGAGAACTAGTCTCGCAGAGACTGAATGCAACGCTGAGTCAATTTCAGGCTGTAGCCCATTATGGGAAGTTGACCGTATACTCGAATCAATATAGCCCGTATCCTTTGATATATGTCCCGCAAGATTTTTTTGCCGGAAATCTAACGTCTCAATCAATTGAGGACCTAGTCCAAGTAACTTCACCTTCCTCAGTGATAGGCACCAAGAGTTGTAGCCCTACCGATGAGGCATGTCACCAACCTCATGCCGGATACATTGAATCGTTTGATTCTCCTAGGCAATCGTTCTCTGTGCCGGCGGATGGACTCTACACAGTCCATGAATTAGTGGACTCGCCTCTCGCCAACTCGTCTTCAGCGTATCTCTGGAAGCAAGACCCTCAGGCGAGAGACAGCTTTTCACCGGATGGAAACGAGTTCGACGAAACTGTCGCTTATTTCAACTGGACTATTGATGGGAGCGTATTGGGACTTCGTGGAATCAACTTCCAAGTGCCATATAACATGATCGAGAATCTTACCAGCTTCTACGTCTGGGTTAAAGGTGACGGAAGCGGTAACTCATTAATCATTCAAATTTATGACAAGTCTCAAAACTATATTGCGTTTCCGCAAACGATTGATTGGATTGGCTGGAAGCATCTGCTTCTGCAAATCAGAGAGCCAGCTTACTCGAACAATTACACTGCTTTCAATCCCTCAGATCTTAGTTCCATTACCTACTATTACGATAACGGTTTTCCCCCAGGTCCGAACTCGACCATCGTAATCGGTCCCCCGGAATCCCGTCTCTGGCATACAGTAAATGCCTCTTTTCTATCTCGGGGCGAGCACCCCTCAAACGTCACGATTGACACCATTGTTCTACAAAACGGCGACACCCTGCCTATGCCTACTCTTTCCTATTCGAAAACTGGAACGGATCGATACCTCGTAAACATCTCAAATGCAAGCGAACAGTTCCCATTGATCCTAAGCCAAACTTTCGACACAAGCTGGCAGGCATGTTTTGGCGACATAACGGATGTCGGGGAGCTGTATTCTCAATGTCTGCCTGCGGCTGACCACTTCGTGGCGAATGATTATGCAAACGGCTGGACGATAAATAAGCTCGGTGACTTTCAGTTGACCATTCTGTATTCTCGGAACACTATTTACCACATCTCGTTGGCCATCTCGATTTCGTCATGGATTCTGATGGCCGGCACAATCATCACCGTCGCAGTTCGCAAGAGAAGGAAACGCGCGAAGCTAGGATTACTTGCCTAGCCCGCCCTAGTACCACTCAAGGAAGTGCGTAGGTTAGTCATGAAGGTTGCAGAATACACCCATAGCACCAAGAAACAGGCAAGCGGATGAAAGAACCAAGATGTATCTGGAGAGGATTTGTACCCCGTGCAAGCGTCTTTCGCCATTGGAACTATAGTGATCGAGAAGAGCACGAACTTGAGTAACTGCAGCCGAGATTGCTCCTTCCACTGGTAGGATCTTGCGCCTTTCCTCGAATAAAACCAGTAGTCGCGGGCTCGTCGGTAAGATTTTCTTACGAAAAGGGTTAGGCTAGATGCAAACAAGTGCACAACTCCAATCTTGACCTTTGCAATTGAAAAGTCGCCTTTCCGTGCAAGCTCCTGAACAAGGTCTATGTCGAAAAGGAAGTGGTTTGGTACGAGTCTTCGGACAATGTCCCCCCTCACGAGGAAACCGTTCGCGCCGAATGTTGGAAGGATTCGCCCTTTAAGGCTCACCGAGAGATACTCCCCGTTGTCTTTCTGTTCCACGGCGATACCAGTCCATCTCCGTTTGAAGTAACAATATCTGTCATGATTTCCAAGGTAGACCGCCAGAGGGTCGTTTGCTCCAATTAGAGCGCAATACCGAGTAATCGCCGGATCTCTCTGGCGACGTGAGTAATACAGCGGTTCTGAAGCGACTATCTTGAGGTCCGAAAAGGGCTTTGTCATTTTCCTGAACCAAAGAGGATCATCTAATACGTTGTCGCTGTCAATGAACGCCAAGATTTCGTTGTGTGCGCATTTGACTCCGAGCGCCTTCCCCGCTTCCCCCGTTCTGCGCCAGTTTCTCACGATTGTTGCACCTTCTGCTTGCCTTGCAATTGTCAGGGTCGAGTCTGTGGAACCACCGTCGACTATGACCATCTGAACGAGGTCTTTCGGATAGTCCTGTTCATCAATGCTAGAAAGGCACTCACTCAAGGTCCTCTGCGAGTTGAAAACAGGGAGGATTACGCTTATCCCCAGAAGGCTCGAATTTGAGTCGATGGTGGATGAGGGCACCAATCGATCCACCTACTGACAGACGTCTATGAAGACAGTTCTTCTGATCACTAAGGCTGAAGCTGAGAGGGGCTAAAGTCGCGAATGTGCCCCATTATGTTCTTTGCCCCTCTGTAGAAGAACTGTAAATCCTTTACAGATCTAATTGCAATGATCTTCCTAGCTACGAATTCGGGATCGAAGGCAACCTTGTATAATCCTTGGACTATCTCCATTACTTCCTGTTCTTTCATTGGTGTTTTCAGGATTGGTTCCCTCATGTCGTATCTGTCCCAGTCTTCGGTCTTCAACCAGCCGTTTTGCTTCGCCTGCTCGAAGAGCATAGTGCCGGGATATGGAATTACAATTGTTACCTGCCATGTCTTCGCGTATCCCTTCTTCAGCAGGTATTTCGCCGTGTTGACTGTTTTCATTGCTTCATCCCTGGTTTCCCAAGGGTACCCGAACATTATCGTGAGGTGAGGATCGAGTCCGGCTTCGCTTGCGATCTTGCAAGTGTCTATCTGTTCCTTCTCGGTAACCCCTTTGTTCAACATGTCAAGCGTTTTCTGATTTGCCGATTCCAACCCGTAGAGTATGAACCTGAAGCCTGCTTTCTTCATCAGCTTGTATTCTTCGGCTGCGAGAGCTCCGAATCGCATGTTACAGCCGATGAGTATCTTCTTGTTGTAACCTCGTTGAATCATGCCCCCGCAAAACTTCTTCAGCCATTCCCCAACGGGAAACGTCCCTGTGTCGTCGAAAATTTCTCGGACCCCATATTTCTCGGCTAGAATTCCCACTTCATCCAAGTATGACTCCGGCCTTCTGACATTGAACGAGGGATAGTGGATTGTCCAAGAACAGAACGTACATCCACCGCCAGCTCTATACCAGCAATCTCTTCCCACCATTGTGTAGGTTCCTGGGGTATACTTGTAATTGCCATTGTGAACGCTGTAGAGCTTCCATTTGGTCAAATCTCGATCAATGAGCGGAGCTTCGCTCAAGTTATGTCGTTGCGAAAACTTACCCGTTGATCTGAACGATCCATTATCTCTGTACCAGACTCCTGGTTCCATTTCTCCTCTCCCATCCATGTGGTCGGCAAGACTCTTGATCGAGAAATCGAAGTCTCCGCCGGTAATCACGTAGTCTACCTCACTATTTTGGAGCGTTTCTTCAGGGTAGGCAGTTACATGATCGCCACACAGAACCGTCTTGGTGTCCGGACTGACGCTTTTGATATCGGAAATACTCTTCCAGTAGCGCTTTATCACAGGGGCCTTTGCTTCTATCGCGATCAGATCGGGAGTCTCTTTGGCTATCTCGTGAAGCCACTGATCGTAGGATTTCTGTTCCGAAATGGCATCGTCCCATTTGGTCTCGTATCCTGCAACCTTCAGCATAGTAGCCGCGGATGCTGGTACCATCGGGTAAATGTAAGTCGGCTCGTTGAAATATTGGAACTGCCTATTTTGGGAAAGAAGAGGAGTTCCTTTGTCGGTCGGGATCGGTGGGTAAGAAATAGAGACCTTCAAGGCTTCAGACGCACAAGGATCGAAGTGGACCGCCTCATCGGCATCTCATATATTAGATTTGTAACTGTCCGAGTGTGTGTCAATTTTTCTAGAAAGTAGTCCTTTGAGGAAATACACGCCATACCATAGGTGGGTTGCAATCGCCCCGAGGAAGACTGGACCGACAAGACTGGGAGCTCGCCTTCTGACGCCGATTATCAGAGCTCCAACCCCGACCAGCAGAAAGTAAGCGAACAGAGGAAAGAGAGACAGGAATCTAACACTCTCGTCAAGGTAACCCAGGAGTAAGAGTGCGGGGACTCCCAGTACGAGGAGCGTAGGAGCAAAGAAGAGAGGTCGCCTGCTGTTCTCCGGAAATTTCTTCGAAAAGTATCCTCGATGCAAGCCGTAACCTGCTATTTGTTTCAGGTGAGGGCGATACAGCAATCTCCGATGATGATACACAACTACGTCAGGGGCGTAGAGTGCCTCTCTGCCCAGTCCGTAGACCAGGTCTCGGCATAATTTTGTATCCTCTCCTGGCCAATACGAGGAGTCGAATCCACCCATCTCTTGGAATGTGGATCGGCGAACAATCAGGTTGACCGTCGGGAGGTCATCACATTTTCGAGCAAGTTTAGTCGAGTGTCTGAAACTTAATGGTCCGGCCCCTAGAAACGATGACAAGATTTCGCCGCTCGCCCTCTGCCTCGTGTTGTCGGATTGAGGCGTAAGCCCGGGTCCACCGACAGCGGCTACTTTAGGATCATCAAAATACTTTTGACAGTTTTTCAGCCAGTCTTTATCGGGATACGCGTCCCCATCAATGAACGCTACAACCTCTCCTTTCGCGGCGTCCACTCCAGTGTTCCTTTTTTCGGAAGGCTTGACGGGTCCCGTGGGCAAGACTCGAACTCGATCGTCGGATAGACTTTCATCGTAGTCAGGTAAGACAAGGAGCTCGAACTGCGAGTAGTCCAGCTGCAGGCACCCCTGAATACACTCCTTTGTGTAAGAATCGATTGCCTTGCAAGCAACTATGATCGATACAAACGCAGAATCCTTGTGTGAGGGAATTTCTTGAGCCGTTTCTACCACGGGATTATTGGAGTGTATGTGTCTGACATTGACGCTTTGTTTCTCTGATACCATCGCCTTATCCTCAGTCGATATGCGATTCCCAAGAGATCGACAAACATTCGAAACACCTGCCTGGCGCTGAATGTCGCTTTGAGGTCGATGTCGACTGGAAGCTCCCTTATCTTGAAATCGAAGAGAGAAGCTACAGCTAGTAGCTCGGCGTCGAATGCATATCTTTTCACGGAGAGGAGTGGGAGAACCTGATACAGAGCTGCACTCCTTGCCGCCTTTAGTCCCGCTTGAGTGTCTGTCGCGCTGACCCCGGTGAGAAGTCGCTCGAGAACATTGAATCCGAGACTGAGAAATCGACGCATAGTGGGCGTTCGGACCGTTGAAAGCGGATGTCGCTTGGACCCGATGACGAAGTCAGCCGAGGCTAGCGCCTCAACATAGCTCTCTAACTCCTTCGCATGAATCTCCGAGTCACTGTCGACCAGAAACGCAAACTGCCCGGTTGCATGATAAAGGCCGATCTTTATTGCGTGGCCTTTGCCCTGGTTCCTGTCGTATCCTACTATCTTGAATTTCCTATCTTCGAGTTCTTCGACGATCTTTCGCGTCCCATCACTGCTACCATCATCAACGACGATTATTTCGTAGTCTTTCGATACCGCTTCAAACTGTCTTTTCGCATCAGTAATGCTTCTTTCGATACATTCGGCTTCGTTGTATGCGGGCATGACAATGGATATTCGATCTTTTACGAAACCCTCGACTAGCTCTAGCTCAGGATGGATCGGACGGGTTATCGTCGTGCCGGTGAGAATGCTTCCTCTCCTCCCTTACCGCGACTCCAATCTGAATGGCGATACCGAGGACGAGAGAGTAGAAGGCATAGTCTGCGACGTTGTTGGCTTCACTCGTTCTGGCTAATGCCAGAAGCGCGGCGGCTGAGAGAAGAAGCACCATGAACGCAACTATGAGTGGTGCCCCAGGGTTTGCCAGGAGGTAGTTTCTCACTCGGCTGAGATTCGTTTGCTCTCATTCCTTTGCATCGGATCATGATCGAAGGATTAGGCAAGTCTCGGCTCGAATCTTCTAATTATACATGTAGAGAGCTAGATCTCCATCCTGGAGCAGCTCTCTGAAAGCGGTGGGGACATCGGGTTGATTGTGCCATCCAGCTCCATCAATCCACCAGATCATCAAGACTGACGAGTAACCCGCGGACTTTGCCATCTCAACCCCCGTTGTGGGGTCATTATACCTGTAATTGACCACATGGTCGCTCAGTGATGGGAGGTAAGCCCTAGCCCAGCCGTAAATCGCTTGGTGGGTTATGAGGGCTGTCCCTGGGTTGATTCTCGCGGCAGCAGAGTCTAGCAGGGATCTCAGGTTTCCGAGGTCAGACATCGGAATTGTATCTTGGGCCAAGGAAGTGGGTAATAGCTCCGGGTACGCGGTGTAGTACACCATCGCATGTTGGGCGGGGAGTGCAATGTAGAGTATTGATGAAATCATTAGCACGGTCGAGAATCCTGGCAGGATGAGTCGGCGGAAACTTCTAGCCCATTCAATTCCTGGCTGAACCGATTCTACTATTTTGTGGAGCCCTGCTGCGGCGAAGATGCAGAGCGGTATGTCCAAGAGGAGTGACCATCTGTAGCTCTGGACTACCGGGCCGAAGAATGGCAGTATTGCCGTAGCGACAGTGGCGATGCAGAAGGCAGACCATATTCGAAGCTCAATGCTGGGAACCTTCCGTAGTCCGATGAAGATCAACGGAACCAAGGCTAGATACGCGTATCCCAAAAATCCCAAACTCGAACTCGCATTAGAGAGAGTTGGCACAGGCGCTTGTTGGCTGACGAGCCCTCTTCCCGGCACGATTAGTCCGGCGTAGGCGGTTGCAATGAAGAGAACGGCTCCGGGCAAAGCAACTCTCACCTTCCCTCTAAATTCGTTCTGTTGATTTCTAGTTAGAGCTGCGAGCGCTCTGGTCCCTACTAAGACAAGCGCGATTACTCCGGTCAACTGGTCCGCAGCGACGGCCAAAACTATCAGCGCAGATAGTAGAGCCTGTTTTCTAGGGCCTTTCATGTCCTCGATCAAAGGTAGACTTAGGAGAATGAATGTCAATCCGAGCATGTTTCTGTAGAGGTCCCAGCTGATTCTCAGTGTCACAAAGTACAGGGAGGTTAGTAGCGCTCCTCCGAGTGCTTGCTTATCTGGCCACCTTAATCCGATTTTTAGAAATCTGAACAGCGCCCAGATCATGCTGCCGTAAAGGATCGGGCCCATGATCTTGAAGATCCAGACAGGATTGACCCTCGAAACCCAGTAGACTGGGACGGAGATCATGTACATCAACGGCGCAGTCCCAAGGATCCCTGTGAATCCTGCTTTTCCTGCGGCCCAGTCTAGGGTGTTGGGGACGTAGAATGCGATGGTGTCCCATCCTATGGGGTAGGGTCCGACGAGGATCTCTGGTATGGATCGTATGAAGAGAGGTATCAGAAACGCTGCAAGCGCGAATCTATACGATCTTACCGCTCTGCCCAATACTAGAGGGATCCCTCCGATCCTCTTCAGTTCAAAACCAAGCATTCTTTCTCTCTAGAAACGTATGCTCTTGTTCTGCACGGGGTTCATTTCTCGAGGTAGACTTGTTGGCGGGGTTTGTCGTATACGAATCTGTATCTTTGGAGGATGTCTCTTCCTAGTAGGCAGGGAAGTTGCATGACGAGTTGCTTACCGTGTTTGTCCAGTCGGTCTTGGTCATGTTTTGCAGCGTATATTGTGAGTTTCTCCGCAACAGTTTCGCCGGACCCGGTTCTGAAAAATAGTCGACCGTCGTTGATGAGGCGCGTCTCCACTGTTCCACCGATACCACCGAGTGGTCTGGGAGCCTTGGTGAGGCTGCCCCAGTCTATTCCCAATCTCTTTAGGTCAGGATCTAGGATGGTCGTCGCAGAGGCGCCTGTGTCGATGAGAAATGAGAGGTTCTGTCTTCCGACGATGGCTTTGCTCTCGATCTGCGAGTAGATTGACGGCGCGGGCGGCGTGAATCTCTCGTCAAGATACGCGGGGAGCTTCACAGTATTAGTTCTCGTTTTCCGCGGGAAACGTACTCGACAACGACTCTGTCTTCAGGGTAGTTTTTCTTGACCCTGTTGAGGAGCCTGGTGAGGTTCTTGTCGTGGTCGACGACTTTGGCTTGGTAGACGGCGATGTTTTGCCGGTCGTAGCTGCGTGC